>Ga0209455_1000160_pt1 | contig 118581 bp, 103 predicted proteins | sample AraplaCol_mCL_r2_FD_184275 | JGI IMG/M metagenome (GOLD analysis project Ga0209455, IMG submission 184275) | Arabidopsis root microbial communities from North Carolina, USA - plate scrape CL_Col_mCL_r2 (SPAdes) (version 2) | ecosystem: Host-associated > Plants > Roots > Endosphere | place...
GTCGGCCCTTGCGGTTCGACGCTCGCGCATCCCGTGTGTCCAAAGTAGTCCCCATCACTTGAAGTAACGGACATCACTTTGGACACCGGCTGCAGCTCTGTCCATGCGGCCACGAAATGACGCTTACGATAGAAATCGTATCGATGGTCATCCACTGCGAAGGTGGCCATTCACGGTCATGCGCCGTCGCCTTGGCGCGCCATCGGCTATATGGCTATTAAGCGGATCGTGCATCTTTCGCACGCCACCCCTGCAATCGTCCGCATCATGATAGGAAATGACCGTACAACTCATCGCGAGCGGCAACGAGCCCGTGGCTGATACGTTTCAACAACCGCGCCCATTGCCCCGCAACAGGCAGCGACATGCCGTCATGTCTTTATTGAACCGAGAGTTTGGGACGACATCAGCTTCGGCAGTGACTCACATTTACATTGGCACAAATCGTTCTCTAATGCGACCTGCTTACCCATCATCGTCATCGCGCGTGGCGAGCCGTCGCTTATGATGACACCCGTCGTGCCACAGGCGGGACATTGAACCGGGGCGCCCAGATAAGCGAAAGGTTGGCCTTGCAACGAGGTGCCTGCGATACCGTCGACCACAACACCGTTGCGATCAGTTTTATCGCCCTGACGAATGAACCGGCGACTCATGCTGTAAGGCCGTTGGACGGCGTCGCAGCATTGCACGCCCGCTCGATATCGTCCGGCCATACCGGTTCGCGGCAAGTCAGTTGGGCGAGCCAATGCAATAGGGATTGAGAGAATGCGGGAAGTGCCCCGACCGCCACCACCAGCCACACTATCGGATTGCCCGACTTAAGTAGGCCCGAGGTTCCGTCGAAATTCAACCTCAGCGAATTGCGCAGGGAGGCTCCCTTCGGCAGGAACTCGGTCACCGGGGGCAGCGAAGCGGGGCCTTCTTCCATAAATCGCCGGTAGAACTCAAAGTCCTGGTAGAGGACTTTCATGACCTCCTGTCCCCCGACGCTTCCCTCATCAGACGACAGGACAACTCGCGTTCCCATCGAGAATGTATCCTTGACCATCCCCTTGTCGTCAAGAACCAGGCAACGAACCACGCGCGGCGCCGTGCGCGTGGGGCCGCTTCTGGGCTTGCGTTCGACGTACAGGAAGGCGCTATCCCAGGGTACCGATACAACCCCGCCAGGGCCATTGTGCTTGAACGCGTAAATCATGCGGTCACGCCGGTTAAACCGGACGGGCTTGCAGGTGTAATTGAAACAGTCGCGTGTCAATGCCCAAATGCCAATTCCCGAGAAACCGAGCGCGACAAACAAGAAAAACGAAAGCACTCCATAAATGAGCCCCAGTTGTCCCCGCTGCTCGTAGATAGGAGGTACATGAGTCATCATCCAAAGAAGGGCCGCCGTGAATGCCAACGAACCGAGCCCCGGTAACATAAACGCAAAGACCCCCCAGCCCTTCTCCGAATAGTTTCCGTCTCGGACCTCTAGGCAAGTATCGCTCATCGAGAATACTGAACGCTCATCCTTAGCCGTGTCAGACGCAGGCTGTCCGATTGCGAGGCGGGCAGCCTGCTCCTCCTCGCTGACCGGCCGGTTCAGGCGGTACCACGAGAGTCCGTCAAATGCCATCTCTTTTCTCCATCACGAAAGCATTGCCGTAAATGCCTTTTGGTCTTCGGCCAGAGTGGGGAACCGCTCTTTGGCCTCTTTCAGCCCAAAAAAACATCGCTCAAGCCACTCATCCACTTCCTTACCCTTGAAGTAGTTGATGAGGATACCAATAAGGGCAGCGATAAGCAGAAGCGGCAGGGCCACGACCGCTGCAGCGGATGCCGAAAGGAATATGACAGAGTAAGCGAGAGCAAGACCGACAACCGCTGATGCGGCATCCAGGATAAACATCGTCACATTACCTTCCTTGAAATCCTGCACGGCATGATAGATGTCAATCGCAGCAGACACGAGCCCAACCACCGCGCCGCCGTACCTCCCCGCGACGTTGAGGAAACGTTCTAGTCGAAGCCAGCCTGTACCCAACTGAGCCCCAGCCTTTCCGACGGTGTCAATTGCAGCCGAACCATATTGCGCAACACTCGCCACGAGTCCACCAATGGCGTTGTCGAACTTGATGCCGGCCTCCGATTGATTGAACCGATTCGCCTTCTTCAATTCTTCCCGAGCAAAGCGAAGATTGATAGCACTGAATATCGCCCCGATGCCCGCAAACCCAGGCTCCCCCTTCGTCATGAGCCTAAATTTCGGCATGTAAATCGTCTCGACCACGTCGGGTGTCAACGTCGCACTGGCCAATTTCTCGAAGCCGGGTTTGGCTTTGACGCCAGCCAGGGCAGCTGCCTCTGTCGCCGGGCTTTCGACTGGCACGAACTGCTTCGCCTTAATTTGCGGGTCGGCGCCTCCGCCTGCATTGGCTTTGTCCTGAAGCTGCTTTTTCAGGTCCTGGACACTGATTTTCTGCCGGCCCGGCATCACTTCCTGCATCTGACGGGCGATGTAGTTCACCCATTGGTTTACCGAACCGTATACGACCTTAAACTCGAACAGCTGTTTCGTTCGCATGCACAGAGTCGCATACAGCACTTTGGTTGCAGCCGTATCTACACTCGCGCTGATAGCTTCGGCCACGGGCCCACCTGTCTCATGAAGAAGCCATGCTAACGCCTTCGCAACAGCAACTTTGATGCCCTTATCCTTCGACTCTTCCACGCCCTCTATCTTGCTGTACGACTCTATGAGCTTCGCGACGAACTCCCTCAGTTCCATGTACGGATAGCCGGACGCCTCCTTGACCTTCTCAGCCAGCACCGGGCTGTTTAGGACGAACGCCCGCAACAATGGATTGCGAGTATCAGATACGCTGCCTTTAGCCCATTTGACGAGCACATCGACGGCATTCTTGCGGTCAGCCGAGCCTTCGATGCATCGTGTAAATGTGTTGGTATAGTTCAGCCCACATCTCCAGCTTCCCGGCTCGTAATCCGACTCGAAAACGTTCAGCAATGCGGCACTGGACAGCCACGCCTGATGGTCTTGCGACAGCGGTATAAGCGTGCTCGCCTGCTCCGACTTCATCGCGTTCGCCATCTGTTGCCGAAAGTCGACGATAGCCTGCTGCCGATAGTGGGTCGTGTAGGGCTTCCATGCTTCCGGTCCGGCTGTTGCAAGTTCAGACTCCTTCTGCGCCTCAATGCTTTTGAGCCGCTTCTCGAGCGCCTTGCCACCATCGAACAGAGCCCCGAGGCCCATGCCCTCATAAGTATTGGCTTCCAGCATGCCGGCGGCACGTTCCACGTCCTCTTTCGCCGAAACCGCGACCGCCTTTTGCAGCGCGTCGATTGCGCTGGCGGCCCATATTCCGTGTTCATACGGCGCAAGCGCTGCGCCGAAAGCAACGCGCTGCTCAAAATTGAGTTCCTGCGTGATGCCAACCGGGTCCCACAACGCGAAGAACAGCCCCTTGTCCGGCAGTATGGAATCCATCGCCTTTTTGAGGGCCGGCTGCTGCCCGGCACGGTCATGGTACGGAAAGCAACCGGTAACGAGCGCATCGGGACGACCGCCCTTGTATTCGCTCAGTAGCCCCTCGAGATGGTCCAGGCTATCCGCGTGCGGCTGGTTCATGCTGCCGTTATACCAGGCGGTTGCATCGAACTTCTGCATCCGCTTGTCACGACAACCCATGAAGTTCTTCGCGTAGGTGTCGCGGACTTTCTGTGTCCAAAGCTCATCGCTGAACGCCAGATACACGGTTCCGGCATGTTCTGCATCTTCAACGGTGATGCATTGAGCCAGTTGCGCATGCCCAGGTTGGTGGCAGCTGAACGGTTTCTCGAAACTACGGTCGAGCTTGATGCCGACCGGATAGTCGTACAAGTATCCTTCCGCCGTAACCGCGTATATCTGCCATCGCTGTGTCTTTGGATAGAAGATATACACGTAGCCGTAGCGCAGGGTGCGCAGCGTGTACTTTGCCTTTTTGAGCGCGATGCCGACGACGCCGTCGCCAAACTTTCCGCCCATGAGCGACATCGCGCCAGCAGAGCTGTGAGCCTTGGAGTTGGCCACGACCCCGTAGCGGACAGGCAGAATCGGCAATCCCTTCTTCTTGCACATGTTGCATGAATTCGGCGCACGCGAGCTGGTCTGCATCGCGGACTGCGTGAGCTGCGAAATACTCGCAAAATTCGTGTCGAGTGCCATTCTTTATCTCTCTCGTGCCGCCACCCGGGCTCATTGATATTGGATGCTCTCGCGAGCAATCGCTTCCCAGTCTGCCGCGCTCCAGTTCGCTACCGCTTCAGCATACGGGCCTTTCCGCGGCGCCTGCAGAATGGCCCGAACACGCGGGTGACGGTCAAAGCAGGGGGAAACGAGTGTGCCGTGAAGTGCAAAAGCAAGCAGGTCCCCACCGGCGAGCCCATGAGCCTCTCCTTTTGCAAGTTGCGCGTCGAGCAGCGCCGACATATCGGGACGAGGCGCCGTACCATTGCAACGGAGTAGGTCAAGCCCGCGCTGAACCAACTCGATGCGCGCAATTCGTGCGTGCTGGTCCGCAGTAACCGCGAAGGCGGCTTCCGGTTCGGCCGCGCCGTTGACCACCGTCCAGCCGCTCACGGGGTCGAGGTACGTCCACGTTGCAACCGGCCCCAGAAGCGCATCCATCTGCTCGGCCTTCAAGATGCGACCCAAGTGCGGAAACACGCGCGGGTCGTAGTAGCGGAAGACCGCATCGCCCGAAATCGGCGCCTGCAGTATCAACCGGTTCGACAGATGTTGCTGAAGCCGGCCCGTCGCCTTTCCGCATTCGAGAATGGCGCAAACGACTGGCGGCAAGCCATTCTCAAGGTCCGATTCGGCACGTTCTCTCAACGCTGGCAATTGCAGTTCGGGATGCTCCGCACAGTACAGCACGGGCGCCACGCCCTCGAGTTCGGGACGCGCAGCGGGAACCAACTCACCGACTTCATAGGCCGGCGGCACACCAGGCAACTCGGGCTTCCCGTTCACGACTTCGACGATAACGTAGTGAACCATACCGACCGCCCTACACGAGTGCCGAGCCGGCCTGGGCCGCGGCTGCGAACTGCTGGGCGCACGACTTTGAAGGCGCAAGCTGCGCCGACGCGCTATCGCCCGCCGGGCCATCGAAGATGAGCGGACTGCCCTTGACCTCGACCAGCCCCGGCGCATGGATGAAGATTTTACCTTCGGCGATACGAATCGATGCGCCGCCGGCGGTAAGGGTGATTTCCTTCTGGGCTGTAACGTTCACCGAATCGGAAGTGGACACGACCTTTACAGTCTTGTCTGCCGTAAGTTCGATATTGTCCGACTGCGCCTGCACTTCGACCTTGCCTTTGCCGGCAAACAGCTTGATACCGGCATTCTGCACGAAGAAGCTTAATTTCTCGCCAATACTGGCAATCCACGACCTCGCCACCGAAACGTAGGTGCTCTCTCCGCTAACCAAATTGACGTGCTGGGTAGCTGCTGCGTGGAGCGACTTCTGCGTCGACAGGCCCATGTCAGCCGGGCTCGCAAGCAACATGACAGGTTGCGAAAACGCATTGGCGCTTCCGGTGCCGCCACCCGCTGTCCTGCCGCCCGCCATAGAGCCCTGTGCATCGCTCTGCGTCGTCGCAGCGAAGTCCTTGATGGCGTCCTGAGCATCGTCCAGGGTCTCGGCCTGGCCGTCAGCTGCCGCGAGTGAGCGATGCTGAATCACGCCGCTCGAATCGATAAGGTGTTGCGTGGCTTCCTTCACATCCAGCGGCTGACTCGACGTGCCGCCGCGGGCGTAGGTCGATACGTAGAGCCCTCGTCCGGCCCGCAGGGCACCTGACGCCTCGGTCTTCAGTTCGAAGCCCGTGCCAAGGTAGTTGCCGCGCGTATTGCCGCTGTGGTCGATGAGATAGCCGATGTGAAGATACGAATTCGCCGTCGAGCTGAAAAGCTGCGCCCGGTTCTGCGACGTGGAGTCGTCGAAGACGAGTTGATTGAAACCCTGACCGCTGTACTCCTGCGACTTGAAACCGGACAGCAGGCCGTTCGAATGCCAATGTGGCGTGTTGACAGAGTGAAAGAGCACTCCACTGACGACCGGCCGGTCGCAATCCCCGTCGAGGTAATTGACGGCCACTTCCTGCCCGATTCGAGGGACGAACACACCGCCGAATCCCTTGCCGGCGTGCGGCAGTATTACCCGCATCCAGCACGATGACGTCTCGTTATTGCTCCCCAGACGGTCCCAGTGCATCTGAGCCTTCACCCGGTTCAACTCGTCCGTGTATACCTCCTCACCCGCCGGTCCCACGATAGTGGCGGTCTGCATATGCATGACCGGCTTTCTGTGCTCGAATGGGCTGCGGAATGGCACCGAGCGGCGCTGGACCTCGATTTCGGCCAGCACGAAACTTTCATTGCCTAACGGGTCCTTCGATACGAATGCGGCCTGCCGGTCCTTGTATTCGGCACGCAGACGCGACAGGCGTCGCTGCAGGCTACCCGGAAAGGGGCGGCTGTTGCCCAGCGGCAGATTGTTCTGGATAGCCCAACGCACGCCAAGAATCGCGAACTCGCGGTCCTCAGGCTTGTCTGCGTCGTGCTCGGGATGGTCTTCGAGCGTGAACCATCGACCGGCGTCCATGCACGGAACACTGCCCACCCCGAAAAACCGTTTGCTGCGCGAGGCCATCTCTTCAAGCCGAATTCGCATAGCGCGCTCGCCACGGTCGTAGGACTCGCCGGTGACCGGAAAGCTATAGTGGCCCGCGTATTCGTAGACTTCCAACTCCTGCGGGATATCGCCTTGGTCAACCGTGGACCGGTCCGCCCGCTGCAACGTGCGCGCTGGACGTTTGTAATCCGCCGTGCTGAACGCATATCCGACGCTTTGCGTCGTACGCTCGCCGCTCCATTCGACGAGTGTGCCAGCCTGGCCGTCTCGGTCGCCGCGATAGAACGGTACTCGCTGGGTAGCGAGCGCTTTGCAATTGAAGAGGTCGTCGGTCACGACAATCGTATGCGACTTACCGTCCTCTGCATGCTCGACATACGTGAACCATCCCTCCGACTCCATCAACCGATGGACGAAATTGTGGTCGGTTTCGTACTGAGTACAGTACGAGCGAACCGCGCCCGGGTCTTTCACATCGAGCCGGAAATGACCGCGCGCCGGCGAATGGCCGCTGAACACTTTAGTCAGGATGTCGGCGGTCGTTAGGTCCTGGAAAATGCGCGCGTCCTTGCGGTACTGCAGAAAGCGCATCCACGACGAAAACGAAAGCTGATAGTAAGTGAGTCCCCCGTCCGCTCCGAGGCGTCGCGTTGCATGGACGTAGCCATGCCAAGGCAGGTACGACTCGTCGGCTTGACGCACCCATAATGTGACAGGTTGCGCCATCAGCTTCTTCAAATGAAGCGCGCGCTCCCGGGACACGACGTCCACTGTGAGCTCGAAATCCCGGCCCACGCGCGATTCGCCCATGGCGCGTTGCGGCAACAGTACCTTCGCCCCGAGGGGCGTTTCCAGGACGAGCGCTCGGTTCGTCTGCTCGATACCCGCGTCAAGCATCAACGAATTGGGCAACCTACCCATTTCGAATATCTCCTCTGGAGGAAAAAATGAACGCGCATCGGAGGCGGCGCGAAAGGTCGAAAGAGATTTTGCCACAACGACCTATCCGCTTTGATAACAAACGTAAAAACAATCTCCCGACAACCGACATCATTTTATGTTTCAATGCTTTTTAATCCTTCGCCTCGGCAATACTGGTATTTCTTACATAAATTAACGCCGAAACAAGCAGCGGATCGACTTTGGCGCTATCCAGGATAGAAACGCCTGGTCGCGTCGCCTCCTTCAGGAGCATGTGCGATTCTACAAAATGCACGCAAAATTGGCCTCCGAGCAACCATGTCGAGTTACTCGATTTTGCTGATGAACGTTGCCACCGAGAGGAAAGACCTGTTAGAAATAACAGGCCAGCCAAATTTTATGGAGCATTGCAACCTCGAGCGCGACGAAGACCGACATCGCATAAGGGCTCGTGTATTGCGCATCCGCGTAGAGACGGAGATTGCCGGTTTGCACTGCGGGCTCCTTGTTCTGGATTGTTGTGTGTTACCGCTGCACGGTCATTCGGTGGCCGGCCAACGATAGCCGATCACCTCATGCAACGGATACGCAAGTTCCCGAACCTCTTCCAGCTGGTTGCCGCCAAACAGGTGAACGTGTTCGGCATCGTGGCGCAGGTAGAAACCGACGTGCCCTTTCCAACTCGTCGGATCGTCGCGCGTCAGGATCGCGATGCAGCCGTAGACCGGGCGCTCCAGCGGTTTGCCCCATTCCAGCCACGAGCGCGCGAGCGCGGAGCCGGTGCCGCGGAATCCGGCGTGCGCCATGCACCAATTCACGAAGGACGAGCACCACGAAATCTTGTCGTCGTAACCGACCAGGTTCGTCTGGTTGTTGTATTCGACAATGCGCGGGTTGACACTGCCCGGCGGGTGGCGGCGGATGCCGAGTTCGGCCAGCGCGACGGACATCCACGGCGGATGGGCAGCTTTTACTTTGCTCTCAGGGTTTGATAGGGTCACGTCGTTCTCGGGTACGTGTCGGTGCTGTTTCGCGCAATCTTCGCACGAATACGGCGAGCCCATAGCACCCTTCACGGCGAGCGATTTTCGCCGGGTCCGCCCGTATCATGGAGGCAGCGCCCTCTCTGATTCTCTCCCCGCCATGCGCATCACGCCTCTCCCGCCCCTGCAGTGCCTCGTCGCGTTCGAAGCCGCCGTGCGACACGCGAGTTTCACGAAAGCCGCCGCCGAACTGCACCTGACCCAAAGCGCGATCAGCCGACAGATCCAGCAACTCGAGGAATTCCTCGGCCGCTCGCTGTTCGTGCGCGAGCACCGTTCGCTGCGGCTGACGATCGCCGGCGAGCAATACGCGGCGCAGGTCCACCATCTGCTCACGCAATGCGCGGAAGCCACGCACGACGTGATGAAACCGTACGGCGATCTCGAACTGACGATCGCGTGCTCGTCCGGCGTCGCGCTGCTGTGGCTCACGCCGCGGCTGCCGAACTTTCGCGCCGCGTATCCCAACATCAAGCTGCGCCTGATCGTGCGCGACGGCCTGGCATCGATGTCGCCCGCGGAATTCGACGTCGGCGTCTACTACGTGCGCCAGCAGGCGCCGGCCGAATACACCGCACGCCGGCTGTTCGACGAGGAAGTGTTCCCCGTCTGCGCGCCCGGCTATCTCGCCGGCCGCACGCTCGATGCGGCCGATCTCGCGAACGAAACGCTGCTGCGCCTCGAAGACGGCCAGCGCCAATGGATGTCGTGGTCCGAATGGTTCGACATGAACGACGTCGACCGGCAGAAGGCGCAGCCGCAGGACATCACGATCAACTCCTATCCGCAGATCGTGCAGATGACGATTCTCGGTCAAGGCGTGTCGCTCGGCTGGCGCTACATGATTGACGCCTGCATCGAAGCCGGCCTGCTCGTGCGCGTGACGGAAGCGTCCGCGAGCCACGGCGGCGGCTATTACGTGATCTCGCCGAACGACCGCGCGCAGAACCAGGCCGCCCGCCTGTTCACCCGCTGGCTGTTCGAACAGGCAGAGCAGCAAACCGGGGCCTGACTGCCCCGCGCGCGACGCATGCGTGCAGCGCATGCAGGCATGCGAATCTTTCGTTTCAGAAAAAATTGCGGCTGTCCTTAGCATGGGATTCACGCGGGGCAGCCGCCCCGTCTTCTGACCAAGGAAGAGACCATGCAAGGAACGCTTTCCCCGCGCGCCGCACCTTCCGTCGATGCGGCGGTGCAACAGCGCCGCCGCGCCATCGTCGCGACCGTGATCGGCAACGGCCTCGAATGGTTCGACTTCACCGTCTACAGCTTCTTCGCGGTGATCATCGCGAAGCTGTTCTTCCCGACCGGCAACGAACTGACGTCCGTGCTGCTCACCGTCGCGACGTTCGGCGTGGGCTTCTTCATGCGGCCGGTGGGCGGCATCGTGCTGGGCGTCTATGCCGACAAGGTCGGACGCAAGGCAGCACTGTCGCTCACGATCCTGCTGATGGCGGCTGGCACCGCGCTGATCGGCATCGCGCCGACCTACGAACAAGCCGGCATCGCCGCGCCGCTGATGATCGTCGTCGCGCGGCTGCTGCAAGGCTTCTCGGCCGGCGGCGAAATGGGCGGCGCCACCGCGTTCCTCACCGAATACGCGCCGCCGGAAAAGCGCGCGTATTACTCGAGCTGGATCCAGTCGAGCATCGGCTTCGCGGTGCTGCTCGGTGCGGCGACCGGCACGTTCGTCACGACGTCGCTCGACACGCAGGCGCTGCATAGCTGGGGCTGGCGGCTGCCGTTCCTGCTCGGGATCATCGTCGGGCCGGTCGGTTACTTCATTCGCAGCCATATCGACGAGACGCCCGCGTTCAGCGCCGTCGAATCGCAGGCGAAGGAAAGCTCGCCGCTGAAGGAAGTGCTGCACACGTATCCGCGCGAGACGTTCGCGAGTTTCTCGATGGTGATCCTGTGGACCGTCTGCACCTACGTGCTGCTGTTCTACATGCCGACCTATTCCGTGCGCACGCTGCATCTGCCGCAATCGACCGGTTTCACGGCCGGCATGGTCGGCGGGCTGATGATCATGTGCTGCTCGCCGATCGTCGGGCGCCTCGCCGACGCGTGGGGACGGCGCGTGTTCCTGTCCGGCTCCGCGCTCGCGATCCTCGTGCTCGCGTGGCCGATGTTCTCGTGGATCAACCATGCGCCCGGGTTCGCGTCGCTGATCGTGTTCCAGGCCGTGTTCGGCGTGCTGATCGCGACCTATACGGGGCCGATCCTCGCGGCGTTCGCGGAGCTGTTTCCGACCAAGGTGCTGTCGACCGGATTATCGGTTGCGTACAACTTCGCGGTGACGATCTTCGGCGGGTTCGCGCCGTTCCTGATAACGTGGCTCATCGCCCGGACCGGCAGCAACATGGCGCCCGCGTTCTACGTGATGCTCGCGGCGGCCGTCAGTTTCGTCGGCACGCGCTTCGTGAAGGATGCGAAGCTTGCGGCCGCAACGACTCGATAAGGATTTTTACCCATGACCATTACCGTGCTTCAAGGCGGCAACGTGCTCGACCTCGAACGAGGCGTGTTGCTCGAACATCATCATGTCGTGATCGAAGGCGAGCGGATCGTCGAGGTTACCGATCGGCCGGTGGATTTGCCGAATGCGCAGGTGATCGACGTGCGCGGCAAGACCGTGATGCCGGGGTTCATCGATTGCCACGTGCATGTGTTGGCGTCAAATGCGAACCTGGGCGCGAATGCGACGCAGCCGAATATTCTCGCGGCGATTCGGTCGCTGCCGATTCTCGATGCGATGTTGTCGCGTGGGTTTACCAGTGTGCGGGATGCGGGGGGCGCGGATTGGAGCTTGATGCAGGCCGTTGAGACGGGGCTGATTCCGGGGCCGCGGATTTTTCCGTCGGGGAAAGCGTTGTCGCAAACCGGCGGGCATGGGGATTTCCGGCCGCGCGGCGATGTGCTGGAGCCCTGCTCCTGCTGTTTCAGGACGGGGGCGATTGCGCGGGTCGTCGATGGCGTTGAAGGCGTGCGGCTCGCCGTGCGTGAGGAGATTCAGAAAGGCGCGACGCAGATCAAGATCATGGCGTCAGGCGGCGTGGCTTCGCCGACCGATCCGATTGCGAACACGCAGTATTCGGAGGATGAGATTCGGGCGATTGTTGATGAGGCCGAGGCCGCGAATACTTATGTGATGGCGCATGCGTATACGGGGCGAGCGATTGCGCGGGCTGTGAGATGCGGTGTGCGGACGATCGAGCATGGGAATTTGGTGGATGAAGCGGCGGCGGCGCTCATGCATGAGCGGGGGGCGTTTGTGGTGCCTACGCTTGTGACTTATGACGCGCTGGCTAAGCATGGGGCGGAGTTTGGGATGCCTGCCGACTCGGTGGCGAAAGTCGCTTCCGTGCAGCAGAAAGGACGCGAGTCGCTCGAGATCTATGCGAAAGCCGGCGTGAAGATGGGGTTCGGGTCGGACCTGCTCGGGGAAATGCACGCGTTTCAGTCGGGGGAGTTTCGGATTCGGGCGGAGGTGCTTGGGAATTTGGAGGCGCTCAGGTCGGCGACGACGGTGGCGGCGGAGATTGTGAATATGACAGGGGAGCTTGGGGTTGTGGCCGTGGGGGCGATCGCTGATCTCGTCGTGCTGGATGGGAATCCGCTCGAGGATATTGGCGTCGTGGCCGATGAAGGCGCGCGGGTCGAGTATGTGTTGCAGCGGGGGGCGGTTGTGAAGCGGCGGGCTGGCGGGCGGTGATGTTTGATTGAAGCCGTTCAGCTATTTTTGCAGGCGCGGTGCGGCATCACGGGCCTTGTGGTCGTGACAGTTGTTGACGGTGGCTGAAGGTATGAGTCGCGGCGTTCGCGGCAATGGCCAGGGCGGTGCCGCCCCGGCGGTCAGTCGCATTCGGGAGACGCTTGCGTTTCACTTGCTAGAGCCGAATCAAGCGGCCCTTGCAGTTGTTACAGCGGCGGCGGTACCCAATCAGGATCGTGGTACGGCTGCTCTCGCAGCGCCAACTGGCTGGAGTCCGGCGAGATCGTGATCAATCGGTCAACATCGCTGACTCTCAGATACACGCGGTCGCCCGGCTTGAAGCCGAAGATCTTGAGATCAATGTCGATCGCCTTCATCCACGGCAGGTACGGCCAGCCACGCTTGGGAAGGTCCGGGTAGTTGCGCAGGACCAGCTCAAACGTCTTCTGCATGTTGACGGGTTTGTTCTTTCTACGACGTGGCTTAGTATTGGCGTCAGCCATTTCCGACTCCTGCGTTGAGTTGGTGGTGGTCAGCGGGTCGTATGGGTTGCCGCCCATGCGGCCCGCGCTTCTTTGGTACCTCGGGTTTCCCCTTCTTTCTCCCCTCTTCGCTGGGTCTTGTTGGGCAAGACCGCTTTCTTTCGACCATCGGCGCGGAAGGGACTGCGGTCAACTTCCGATGGTGAGAAGCAAAGCTTCATGACCAGTGTAGTCGGGCTGGCATCTCAGAATTAGGGAATTGAGGGGGATTGGCCGAAGGGTATAGGGACTCTTGGCGCGAAACCGAGACTCCACTACGCGAGCACCCTTTTGTGCCTCCCACTGAAAGCAGCTGACAGGAGCGGCTGAAGTTGGCAGGTTCCGATTCGTCAAACGTCTTCCCTCTCTTATGTTGCAAAGGCAATCTCCGGGAGACAACGAGGGCACCCATAGAGATTAGGCTGGCAGCTAGGTAATATCACTAATCTCGGAAAGCACATGCAGCAGCAATCAATGTCAAGAGTACAATCACGTGTACAGCCGGGGGAGCTCGGCGTTTTATAAGACCCGCAGCAAGAACGTTTACTACAATGGCCAAATCAAAAAAGAGAAAAACGATATCCAAAGGGTTTGGGGCAGAAACCCAACTCCGCACTTTTCGTCGCGCAATCCACTCTGTCGCAAATCCGCGCGCCGGGCTTTCAAAAGCCCGCTCGCTGGTGTCAGCTTCACACTTCCCCCGAATTGTGAACGAACTTGGCCGACAGAGCGCATACAAATACATTTTCGCACCAACGACATTTCCCAAGAGTTTAGAAAATTTTCCGATTCGCACTCGGCTTCACGAGTTAGACACCGAAACAGAATTACTGTGGACCGCATCCGTTCTATCCATCTTTAAATCAGATATTTATGAATTTATTATCAAAAAAGAAGAATTTGAGCGAGCTTTCGCAACGGAGCATCCAACTCGAGCTTTAGAAATTTTAGAACAAATTGAGGTTAAATTTGGATTCTCTCTCTGGCTAATAGGATTTAAGCTACAGCTACTCCAACTCGACAAAGGATTACAAGCCCAGAAAGAATACCTCGAATCTATATTTGCCGCAGATGGCATGAGTGCTCAGGCCACATGGATTGCGTACTACTTCAGCATTCGAAGCGAGGAAAACGTTTCCTACTCGAAGATAGAGAGCGACATTTCGCAACTTGGAACCGGAGAACTCGCAGATTATTGCATCCATCACGTACTTGGACATGGATCAAAGCGTATCGAACATCTACGGACACCGATCAATTACGAGGAACCAAATCCAATAATTGACAGATTTGAGACATTTGTCACAATCGCACAACAACATCTCTCTCGAACTCGGGGAGAAATATCCGATTCATTTCGCACGGCTGTTCAACTACTAGGCTCACTTGGTGATCGTCGAATCACAAATATGATGTCGGCGTTAGGGCAAACCATCTTACCCAATTGCGATTCGGCCGAATTACGCGCTGCGGATAACTACACAATCGGACAATATCTAGATGTTGTCTCCAGCGATGCAGAGAGTCTCGAATTGATTGCTAGATCTCGCGCATTGCTAGGCAACCTTCCGAGATCAACGCAATCGTCTCTTCGCGACCGCGTGATTGAATCAATGGAGGAAGCACTCTCAACATCGGCCAATGCAGTTCATGCCCGTCATACCCTTCGAAAACTTGCACTGACTCTCTCGAAACACCCGTACTCAACGCAAATATGGGGGTTCCTTGAGAGGGGGCATGATCATATTTTTCTGCGGGAATACAGCGACCTGGACCGCTATGTCGCCCTGAACGGACACGTTTCGAATCCGTGGAATGCAGCTGTATACGCAGCAATATCAAACGATAAAGAATGGACAAAAACGCTCGCTGCGGCATGCCCCAAATCGCCAGCGATGCTTCTTCGCGTCGCCCTCTCTTCTAGCGCAGAGGGCACCCACACGCTCCCTCCAGCGCTTCCCACATACAGAAAGGATGCTTACGAAGGCCACATAGCCTTTCGTGCATCCGATTTTAAATTTGCGATTGAAAAATACACCCGATGCGCCGCAAGTGAAATATCGTATGTTGCCATGACGGGTAAAACGTATTTATTCAAGGCGCTTTACACAGCCAAGTGTTATGCGCAATGCCTCGCACTAATCGTTGATCAAGCGGTCGCAGGTGAATCTTTGCCGCTACAATTACCGCTCGCGGAATTGGCAAAAAAATGCTTGGACGAGTCCGCTTTACTTTCATCCCTAGATCTCTCCATCTTACTGCAAATATTGTCAAAGCATGTGCATCCTCGATGGGATCGGGAACTATCGGATATCTATGAAAACGTCATCGGCCAGCAAAGAGCAAATCGACCAACCGACTTATTTAACAAACCTGATTTTTGCTCAAAATCACGCTTCATATATTTCCTTCGAAACGTCTGCACTACAAGAATTCTCGATGACTGCACGGCATTTGAGAGCATGGATGACGTAGAGAGCGAGCGCATTGCAATCTGCCAACACCTCCTAAAAATCGACGCACACAACTCCGCCTCGTATCAGGATGAAATTAGAATAATTACCCGAGATTTGAATGTCGCACTATTATTAAAGAAAGTTCAGACGAGCAAGATATTCGTTGACGAAGTCGGAATTCGCAATGCTTTCGAAGCTTCGCTAACGGACAGCCTAGCACGTTATAAGGAACTTCAAAATTCTCCCGCGCTGACCTATCAAGCTCAGAAACTCTCCAAGCGCATTGAAGAGATGATCCATACCCAAGGATTATTAGAGTTTCGTGATTTTAAATTACCAACATCCGAATTGGAAGGACTCTTCCATACGATGTACCTGGAGGTAGCGAGCCAATTTGCCTATAGTCCCGCTTACGGTTTAGATACGCATTTGAGCACGACAATACGGCATGGAGCTTTTGAAGGTCACTTAAGAGGTCCCCTCGCAACGGAAGGTCTGCTTTGCAGGACTCGAAACAAGGCTCACTACATTCCTGAATTGACGATGAGACGACTTAGTCATTTAGTCGAGACGGAGATAGATCACGTAAGGCGATGTTTGGTGAGATTCACTACGCGGGTGGAAGAAATGATCTCGACTTATCTCGAACGTCGACTTCGGATAAAAAGCAGTCCAACACCCGACGGCATGTTCGCATTATTTGTTGAGCCTGATTCACTTGCGGAGATTAGTAATACCATCAATAGCGAAACCACACTCGACGAAGTTGCGGATCGCTTAGTTGCAAAATGCTGGGCACTCGCCGATTCTTCTATGGAAGAAATTAGATTGGAACTAGGCACCTCCGCACGCAGCCATGTCGAATCAGCATTCACCGCACTTATCCAAAATCTCGAAGAAAAGATAAGTCGCGAACGACTCCTCCCCCTCACGGATGCAATCGCGCGCGCGCGCACTCAGTATGACGCTGCCGTGGACGTTGTAAGCGAATGGTTTCGTCGGCCAACTGATTTGATTAGAGAACCGTTTGAATTTGATATCGCCGCCCATGTTGCACTTCGTCAGATTGCAAACTGCTATGTTGGATACGAGATTGTTCCTATATTGAATGTGGATGTCCAAGGTAAACTGCCAGGCTTCATGCTCGATGGCATCTGCGAAATACTTTTCATTCTTCTTCAAAATGTTCTTCTTCATTCAGGTTACGAGGATTTCGTTCCCGAAACGAAAGTATCTGCTCGACGGGAAAACTCGTATGTCGTGATAGAAATTACTAACTCTTTATCAGAGTCGATCGACCTGATCGAAAGAAGAGCTCAGGCTGAAGCGGCAATGGCTCGATATAGCCGCGACTCCGCCCTGCGACTAGCACGAAAGGAGGGTGGCTCAGGATTATCAAAAGTATGGCGGATCGCTGAATTTGATCTACGAAAATCTCATTCATTGAATCTATCCGTTACCGACGACAGACAATTTACGACAACTTTCCGACTGGGTGACGTGGGAGAGACAGCATGAAAATCTATGTCATCGAGGACAATCAACTAAAAGCCGATCTAATATGCGCTTATCTGCAAGAACATTTTACTGATGCCTCGATAAGACTATATGGAAGCTTTCAGACTGGCCTGAAGGCAATTGAGACCACTTGCCCGGATATAGTTCTGCTGGACATGAACCTCCCTACGTTTGATCGAGGACCGAACGTTAGAGAAGGACGAAATCGACCACTGGGGGGTTACGATTTAATGAGAAAATTGCGCCTTCGAGATATTTCCACAAGAGTAGTAGTAATCACACAACTAGAGCATTTTGGTGAGGGCGAAGATGAAATGAGCTTCGCCGAAATGACTACGCTCTGCACCAAAGAATTTCCATCCATGTTTGTCGGAAGCGTATACTTCTCACCGTCCGATAACGAATGGCAAGACGATTTGAACAATCTTATACCGAACAATTATATTTAAAATGATAAAGATTCTTATTGTTGAAGATGAAACAGAAAAACGCCGCCTACTCATCGAAACACTGATAGAAGTAGAGGGCGTGGCCCTGGATCAAATAACCTATGTTGACGATGCGCTATCAGCAAAGAAACAGATTTCGGCGAGAAGATTTGATCTTCTTATTTTAGATATAAATATCCCGCCCCGGGCGGACAAACCGACGGAGACTGGGGCCGGCCTAGAGGTCATGAGTTTCGTGCGGAACAATAACAACGCAATACCGCCGGGATGCATCATAGGAATGACAGCATACGATGACGGAGCCGAGGCCGCTGAAGAAGTTTTTGCGTCTCCGTTATGGAAACTCGTCAGATTTTCCTATTCGGAACTGGGATGGCAAGCTCATCTTAAAGAGGCCGTCCGCTATATGATCAACATGCAGCGGCCACCTTATTCGAACGATGGTCAAACATATCATGTTGACCTTGGTATTGTCGTCGCACTGGAAGATGAAGAGCTTAAGAGTATATTAGCTCTACCAGCAGATTGGAAAGAACTTCCAGTAAACTATGATCATAGTCGATATTTTTCAGGTAATTTTTCAAATGGCAATTGTCAGATAAGCGTTATCGCAGTAGCGGCGCCTAAAATGGGGATGCCGGCGGCCGCAGTTGCAGCCTCAAAACTTATCCAGTCCTTTCGACCACGGCTTTTAGCAATGAGCGGAATCTGTGCAGGAGTGAAAGGAAAGGTGGAGATCGGAGATATTTTGATCGCGGACCCCTGTTTTGACTGGGGCAGTGGCAAGTGGGTTCGTGAAACACCGGAGTCCGAACTCAAATTTCGGCCTGCACCGTATCCGTGGCGCCTTGACGAGGGACTTCGCGGGATTGTTAAACGACTTGACAACGAAGAATGGCTAAAAGCTGTTTATCGAGACTTTGATGGAAAGCAGGTCGTTGATCGAGCACCTAAAGTGCTCGTCGAGGCGATGGCGAGTGGAGCATCAGTGCTACAAGCAGCATCACTTATGGATGACGTCAAAGATCAACACAAGAATTTAGTCGGCGTAGAAATGGAAACTTATGCAGTTTTTACTGCCGCACAATATGCATCAGAACCACGACCAAAATGCATATCAATAAAATCCGTTTGCGATTTCGGAGATGAAGACAAAAAAGATGGAGCTCATTTGTATGCCGCATATACTAGTGCACGGTTCCTGTATCGATTTGCAATTGGAGCCCTGGGCGATCAAAATTTTCAGTGACATAGACAAATCCACATAAAATTCCGATCACGTGCCCGCAATTCAAATCCGCGGGCACCATCAATAGGAGCCGCCACCAAGGATTAAATCCATTATTTTATTGATTTTCCAACGAAAATTAATAATAGCATTTACCGCATCAGTCGAATACATTCTTCACCGGAAAATCGTCAGACCGAAACATCGCTGCGGCCTCAGCGAACACATCCGCATAAAAAGTCTCGCTATCGAAGATATCGGCACGACTTGATCTTCATATCCCTAGTCTTCACCCGCCGCTTCAGAAGCGAAACCGTCGTAACAAACAGAGTCAGTTTCCTGTCATCGACGACAGAGCTTTGCACGTTACTCCCGCCTGTGCAGAAAACCATTTCACCTTGACCTGCCCGCCTTAACCGGCCGTATGTTCATGTCGCCGGTATTATTTTGTGGCATGCCCCCTATCCTCCATCTTCGCCGCACCCACCTCTGCCGCAACCCTCTCCCCGATAAACCAGGTAAGAATCCGTCGGTGACTCAACAACCTTCGCGCCCTCTGTAGCGGTGGTGGCGAGAAGCATCACCGGCCTGCAAAAATCTTCGATCTGAAAATTCGTTTCATTTCTATAAATGCCGCCAAACCCTGTGCCAACAAAAAACGGCCGCCGTGACCCCACGGCAGCCGTCCCTCAGAAACGCCCCAAACTCAAACCATCAACCAGCCCTTACTCATCCACCTTAAAAGCCGAAACCAGCTTGGTCAATTCCGCCGCCTGCTGCTTCAAACTCTCCGCGGCCGCCGCACTTTCCTCGACCAAAGCCGCATTCTGCTGCGTCATCTGATCGAGCGACTGCACCGCATCCCCAATCTGATCGATCCCGGCACTCTGCTCCAGGCTAGCCTCCGCAATTTCACTCATCATCGCGCTAACGCCCTGAACCTGCGCAACAACATCGCTCATCACCTTCCCCGCCTCACTAACGAGCCGCGACCCGGCACCCACCGTCCCCGCGCTATGCTCGATCAGCGATTTAATCTCCTTCGCCGCCTGCGCACTGCGCTGCGCCAGATTCCGCACTTCCGAAGCGACAACAGCAAACCCGCGCCCCTGCTCCCCCGCCCGCGCCGCCTCCACCGCAGCATTCAGCGCCAGAATATTCGTCTGAAACGAGATACTGTCGATCATCACGATGATCTCGGAAATCCGTTGCGAAGCGTCACTGATCTGCTCCATCGTCGTCACGACCTCGCCCACCACCTGCCCACCCCGCGCCGCCGTATCCGCCGCACCGTTGATCATCTTCGCCGCGGTAGTCGCCGTCTCGGTGTTGTTGCGCACCACGGCCGTGATCTCTTCCATTGACGAAGCCGTCCGCTCCAGGTTGCTCGACTGCCCTTCGGTGCGCTCGCTCAGATCCGCATTCCCCGAAGCAATCTGCGCCGACCCAGTCGCAATCGAAGCCGAAGCCGCCCGAATCCGATGAACGAGCGTCGACAGGGACGACACGAACCGATTGAACGCATCCGACAACTGCCCGATCTCGTCCTCGCTCTCCACCGTCATCCGGCGCGTCAAATCGCCCTGACCGCTGGCGATCTCCGACAGCAGCGTCGCCGCCCGCCGAATCGGCGCGGCAATCGCGCGCCCCACCAGCCAGATCACGAGCAACGCAACCCCAAGCCCCACCACCGCCGCCACCAGCGCCGCGCTGCGAATCGCACGCGTCACCGGCCCGAGCAGTTCGGCCTGCGGCACCTGAACGACCACATACGCATTCAGTTCCGGAATGAACGACGTCGCGATGAAGCGCGCGCCGCCATCACCCTCATAGCTCAGGTACGCATACGGCTTGCCCGCAAGCAGCGTCGACGACGCATCCCCCGGCAGTCCCCGCTCATCCTTCAGAAAATGCTTGCCGTCGATCAGCGACGTATCGCGATGCATCATGATCGCGCCGTCGGGGCGCACGAGGTACGCAAACCCGGTCTCACCGATCCGGTAAGCCGAGATGCCCTTCGCGAGCGCATCGACGGACAGGCTCATGCTCGCCGCGCCGATCGGCACGCCGTCGAGTTCCACGCGGCTGTTGATGAACATCATGTAGCCGCCGACGGTCACCTCGCGATCCATGTTCACGTCGTACGCCTTGCCGGACGACAGGAAGTTGGTCAGCCACTGATCCTTGTCGGTCACCTTCCGCTGCAGGCCGGCTTCGTTGTAGTAGTTGCCGCTCTTCACCGACACCCACTGCACGGACGCGGCCTTCTGCTCGTCCTTCACGTTCTTCGCGAGCTGAATCCAGTTGCGCGTGCCGGCATCGGGTTCGCCGTCGGCTTCCCATTGCAGCAGGAACGCATCGCGCGCCAGAATGCGCGACGCGGCGATCGGGCCGGCCATCTGGCGCTGCACGTCGGCGCGGATGCCATTGACGGCGGTCGGCAGCTCTTCGCGGACGACGCGATCGCGCACCGCGTTGCCGATCAGACGGACGCTGAGCCCGCTCGAAATCGCGACGAACACGAGCAGGCAACTCGTCATGCTGAGAATCAGCTTGTTCTGAATGGAAAGCTTGCGCCAGAAATGCATGGGGAACCCTCGATAACCGCTCGGTCTGAGCCAGATTGGGTTATCGGCATGCACGCGCAGAACCGCATCGCTGATTTCAGATAGCGATCATTCGAGATTCGTTATGTTGTGGATGGGTGGGCATATGCGGTCGCCTATATGCACGGCGAACAACGCAAATACAAAGCGCTGATCAGTAAGCAACGAAGATCGTGACACGCCGGTTGCGCGCTCTCGAACCAGCATCGTCCCCCGCGACAAGCGGCTGCGTATCCGCCCGCCCGATCGCCGCCAGCCGATGCGGCGCGACACCGCGCTCGGTCAAGTAGCGCACCACACTCCCCGCCCGCGCCGACGAAAGCTCCCAGTTCGATTCGTATTTCGCGTTCGCGATCGGCACGCTGTCCGTGTGGCCTTCGACGAGGATGTCGCCGGTTGCATGCTCGCTCAATGCTTGCGCAATCTGGTTCAGCACCGGCGACGAATGGGGCAGCAAGCGAGCATCGCCGACATTGAACAGAATCTTCGCGTCGATACCGATCTCGATGCCATGCGGCGCCTTCACCAGCGCAATGCGTCCATTCGATTTCAACGAATCGAGCAGCGCGAGCCACGGCGGCGCAGGGTCGGACTTGGCAGCATCGACGGAAGCAGTCGCAGCACCCCCAGCCTGCCGCGCAAGCGTCTGATACCGCGCATCGAGCGCGTTGTATTTCGCGAGCTGAAGCACATACAGCGCGAGAAACAGCACCATCAGCGTCGTGATGAGATCCGCGTACGAAATCAGCCAGCGTCCGGACTGCGCGCCTTCGAGTTCGTCATCGTCGCGATCGGCAGCGGATGCGCCGTCAGTTCGAGCCGTCATGCTGTCAGGAATCCGGGTTCGCCAAACGGTAAGGAACAGGTGCAGATACGCGCAGGCACGAAGCGCACGAACATCACGCCAGCGATTCCGCCGCACGCCCGCGCACATCGCCGGTCAACCGCGTCTCGATCGTATGCGGCGACTCCTTGCGCGAGATCGCGAGCAAGCCATCGAGATACAGCTTGCGGAACCGCATCTCGCTGTCGATCTGCGCGCGCAGCTTGCCGTACAGCGGCAGGAACACGAGGTTCGCGAACGCGAGCCCGTACAGCGTCGCGATGAACGCCACCGCGATGCCCGGCCCAAGTTGCGCCGGCTCCAGAATATGGCTCGTCACCTGCACGAGCCCGAGCACCGAGCCGAGAATGCCGAAGGTCGGCGCATAGCCGCCCGCCTGCTGCCACACGCGCACGGCCGCGAGGCGGCTGCGTTCGTACGCATCGAGTTCGCGTTGCAACGCATCTTCGAGCACAGCGGTCGACACGCCGTTCGCCAGCAGTTCGAGCCCGCGCCGCGCGAACGGATGAATCCCGCTCACGTCCATCGATTCGAACGCGAGCAGCCCGTCGAGCTTCGCGCGGTCGCCCCATTCGAGCAGGTCGGACAGGTTCTTGCGATCGACTTCGCGGGCCCGCACGAACGCGAGCCGCAACTGCTTCACCGCATCGAAGAAGCGCGCCCACGTGTTCTGGATCATCACCGCGCCGAGCGTGCCGCCGAGCACGATCACGAGCGCCTCGAACTGGAACAGCATCGAGAAGTGCCCGCCTTCCAGCGCGAACCCGAACACGATCGCCGCGCCGCCCAGCACCACACCGACCAGGGTCAACAGATCCATATGCGTTCTCCGTATCACGCATCCGACGCTGAAGCCGACGCGACGGCCGTCGCACCCGCGGCAGGCGCCTTCGCCGCACGTACGGCCTCCAGCACGCGCTGCTCGATGTCCTCGATCTCGACCGGATCGAGCTTGAGTTCGCGGCGCATCACCCACGACACCTCGTTGCGCCGCGCCTCGGTCATCACGGAAAACAGCTTGTCGGCCACCGCGCGATCGTCGAGGTTCGCGATCAGCTTCGCGAGGTCGTAGGTATCGAACGCGCTGATCACGTCGAACAGCGTGCGCTGGTCGATCCACACGAGATCCTCGAGCGCGCGCACGTCGCCGCCGCGGCGCCCGTTGCGACGCGAGAAGTACGCCACGCCCTTCTGTTCGACGTAGTTGAGCACCTTCGATTTGCGGAACGCGAACACTTCTTCCGCGATCTCGCCGTTCGACAACTTGTTGAGCAGCAGCGTCTTGTCGACGCCGATCAGCGATTCGAGATCGGCCAGTTCGATGAGTTCGAGTTCGCTGTTGATCGACAGGTCGAGATCGTGATCGGCCACCTGTTGCGCGCGGTCGATCACGCGTGCGGCGTCGAACGTGACGACCTGGCGCGCATCCGACGAAGCCGCGTAGTCGCTTGCGCTGCCGGCGCCATCAGCCTGCGCGGCTTCGATCGTGACGAGGTTGAGCTTCTCCATGCGTCGCAGCATCGCGAGCACGTGCGGCCGGGAATGGCCGGCAATCGCGCGGCATTTGCGGATCACTTCGGCAAGCGGCACCGAGGTTTCGGCCGCATGCGCCTGCATCGGCCGGCGCGCCCACGTGTCGCCCGCTTCGCGCGCATCGGCGCCGGCCATCAGCGACAGCACGTGCGCATACGACAGCACGCCCGGCATGAAGTCGGCATGCGTATAGGTCGCCAGTTGGTCGTCCTTGCGCTTCACGCGGCGGATCATCGTTCGCACGATATGGCGCAGCAGCGCGGACACGCGCTCGATTTCTTCATCGAGGACGCCGGCCGGTACGACCGTGAGCTGGCAGAACGACAGCGCCTTCGCGGTATGCGCGCGCGGTTCGGCGGCGAGCAGCGCCGATTCGCCGAAGAACTCGCCGCGGCCGAGCGTCGCGACGATCACGCGCTTGTCGTCGCAGCGCGTGGACAGCTCGACCTTGCCGTCGGTAATGAGGAAGAGGACGGGCTCGCCCGCGAAGCCCTCCGAATAGATGATTTCTCCGGGCGCCGCGGTACGCGTCCACGATTGCTGACGATTCAAGTCGATTCCCCTGCTGCGCTGGTTATTGCGGACCGCGCGTCGCACGTCTGAAGCATGCGATCACGAGTCGTCCCCGTGACTCGTTTACGTCATCGTGCGCAACATCCTTTAGGGCATTCGTACTCGTTTCGAACCGAAATCAAGGTAAAACGTTTGCGGATTGCGCGGGCGCATCGATCGTTCGTTTCGCCGCTTGCGCCAGTAGTGAAATTGAAAGCCTGCCGCGACCGCCCGCGTCGGGTCAGAACTCCATGTCGAGCTCGTCGATGTCTTCGTGCTCGGCCTTCGCCTCCTCGATCCACTCGGCGACGAACGGATGCGCGAGAACGCGCATGCAGTACTCGGCAACGTCCGGTTCGAGCTTCACGTCGTAGGTGAGAAAGCGCGTGACGACCGGCGCATACATCGCGTCGGCGATGCCGATCTCCGCACCGAACAGCCAGGGGCCGCCGTACTCGGCCAGGCACTCGCGCCAGATCGTCACGATCCGCTCGATGTCGTGCTGCGCGCGCGACCAGATCCGGAAGCCGGGGAAATGCCCGCGCAGGTTCATCGGCAGCGCGGATCGCAACGCGCTGAAGCCGGAATGCATCTCGCCGCAGATCGACCGGCAATGCGCGCGTGCATGCCGGTCTTCGGGCAGCAGCCGCGCCTGCGGGCGGATCTCGTTCAGGTATTCGGCGATCGCGAGCGTGTCCCACACCGCGTTGCCGTCGTGCGTCAGGCACGGCACGAGAATCGACGGCGACAGCAGCAGCAGCTCCGCGCGCGACGTCGCATCGATCGGCACGCTGATCGTCTCGAACGTGAGCCCGCTCAGCTTCGCGAGCAACCAGCCGCGCATCGACCACGACGAATAATTGCGGCTGCTGATGGTCAGCGTCGTCCGTGCGTTGGATTCCATGTTGCTCCCCTGCTGAATGTCGTTCGTGCCCCTGCACCGTAAACGGACGCGCCGCATGAACGGCCGCACCACGCCTGTGCGGCGCGTTCGCCGAACTGGCGCAACGCGGCACGGCATCGCGGCACGTGTCGCACGCCGACCAGCGCGGCTATGCACGGCCTTTGCCCTGCCGCCATCACGTACCGCGCGCCGCCGCGTTCCGGAACCACGTGCAACGCGCGTGCCAGCGAGCATGCTGGCATACGGCTTGCCTCGTTCCCTTCACTGCGGCGTCACGAGCGACGGTCATGAACCTGCTTGCCTATCCGTTTTATCAATGGTCTGCGGAATGCCTGCGCCCGGCGCGTGCGTGGGCGGCCGCGACGCGCGCGACGATGTCGCTGTGGCCGCCGGCGACTTCGACGCCGACGGGCCGCATGGTCGACGCGCTGTGCGAACTGCTCGAATGCTGCGCGTTCTCGCATCGGCGGCCGCCGTTCGGCATCGCGTCGGTCGTCGTCGACGGCGAAACGGTGCCGATCGTCGAGGAAGCCGCGACGACCACGCCGTTCGGGACGCTGCTGCATTTCCGCAAGGCCCGGCCGGTCGCGCGCCAGCCGCGCGTGCTGATCGTCGCGCCGATGTCCGGGCACTTCGCGACGCTGCTGCGCGGCACGGTACGCACGATGCTGGCCGACCACGACGTGTACATCACCGACTGGCACAACCCGCGCGACATCCCGCTGGCGGCCGGGCGTTTCGGTTTCGACGAGTACGTCACGCATGTGATCGACTTCATCCGCCACATCGGCCCGGACGCGCACGTGCTGGCGATCTGCCAGCCGACCGTCGCGTCGCTCGCGGCAGTGTCGCTGATGGCGGCCGGCGGCGATCCGGCGCAGCCCGCGAGCCTCACGCTGATGGCCGGCCCGATCGACTGCCGCGTGAATCCGACGAAGGTCAACGAACTCGCGACGAGCCAGCCGATCGAATGGTTCGCGCGCAACCTGATCAGCGTGGTGCCGACGGGTTTCGTCGGCGCGCAGCGGTGCGTGTATCCGGGTTTCGTGCAGGTCGGCGCGTTCATGTCGATGAACCCGGACCGGCATGCGGCGTCGTTCGCGGATCTGTACTACGAACGCGCGAAAGGCGACCCCGCGAAAGCCGATACGTTGCGGCACTTCTACGACGAATATTTCGCGACGGCCGACCTCACCGCGGAGTTCTATCTGGAAACGGTCGAGAAGGTGTTCCAGCAGTACGCGCTCGCGCGCGGCGAGCTGGCGGTGAGCGACACGCTCGTCGAACCGGCGGCGATTCATCGCACCGCACTGTTGACGATCGAAGGCGAGAAGGACGACATCTGCGCGGTGGGCCAGACGGTGGCCGCGCAGGAACTGTGTTCGGGGTTGCCGTCGTACCTGAAGACGCACCATGTACAGACGGGCGTGGGGCACTACGGCGTGTTCAACGGCAGCCGATGGGAATCACAGATCTATCCGATCGTGCGCGCGACGATCCACGACAACGAGCCGTACGATCGCACCGCGGACGCGCAAGGCGACACCAGCGGCACTCACTACGTCACGCTGCGTGCGCTGCTCGATGCGCGCGCAGCCGCGATCGATACGGCGACCGAAGCGCAATCGGATCACGCGCACTGAACGCGGTTAGCGACACAGTGAATCGCCCCGCCGGAGAGGCGGGGCGATGTTTGCTGCGGCATCAGGACGGCGCGCGAGCGAAACGACTCGCGCGCCGGGCCGGCTCGTTACGAGCAGGCCTTGCCGTGCGACGCGTGGTAGCCCTTCGCCTTCGCGTCGGCTTCCGACATGTAGCTGCCGTGCTTCGTCTTGCCGTAGTACTTGTCGGTCGAGCAGTGGTAGACCTTCGAGGCGTCGTTCGCCCACACCTTGCCCGCGCCGCCGCCCGGCGCTGCGGCGGTCGTCGCGGCCGCACTCTTCGCGGGTGCGGTGCCCGATGCCGGCGCAGCCGAAGCCGCCGTTGCGGGCGCCGCGGCCGGTGCGCTCGCCGCGGCGGCGGCCGATGCGCCGTACCACGTCTTCACGCCCTTGTGGCCCGCACACGCGCCCTTCTTCGATGCGCCCGAGTAGAACGAACCGTCCTTGCACAGCCCGGTCGTGCCGGCCGGCGCGCTGGCCGGAACCTGCGCGAACGCACCGATCGACACACCCATGCCGGCGACCAGCGCGGCGATCAACATCGTTTTTTTCATGGTCCTCTCCTGATTTGCCTGAATGATGAAAACTTCCGGGGCCTTCCCGGCAACAGCGACGGTTACCGCACCCAGCGGCACACGCGGTGATGGTGATGATCGAAGTGGCACACGCGGTGCGAATGCGCTTCGGCCAGTGCCGGCACGAGCACGGCGCAAGCCAGTGCGGTGGCCGTCAGGATCTTCGCGATGCGGTTCATGGTGAAACTCTCCCGGACAGGTCAGCCGGCGATCCGGCTGGTACCTCCTTAACGCCGGTCGTCGACGGGCCGTGCACCGCACCCGTGTGCAATTGACGATCTTTGACATCGCCTCGCCAATCGATGCTCGCAGCTGACGAATGTCTTTCTTTTCTTTCTGGTTCTTCAGCTTCGCGATCGTTTGGAATTCGAAGGAATGTGTCTAAGCGAAAATCCGTTCGCGAAAGTCAGCGGAGCAAGAAAAAACCGCCTGAGTGCAGGCGGTTCGTCGAAAACGCACACCCAACCGGCACGCTACGCACCGGCCTCGCCCCACGGCGTCGGCTCCGGCACCGCGCACGGGCCGTCGACGTCGATCGATTTGAAGTCGGCAGGCCCGACGATCTCCAGGTACTCCATGTCCGGCGAGTAGTCGAACAGGTAGTGGACGATCCCCGGCGCCTGATGCACGCAGTCGCCGGCCGCCACCAGCGTTTCCTGTTCGCCGTACATGAAGCGCGCCCAGCCTTTCAGCATGATCACGATATGGAACTCGGCCTCGTGACGGTGCCAGCCGGTGCCCGCCTCCGGTGCATGATTGGCCCTGACGAGTTGCGCGACGACCTTGCCGTTCGTCGCGGCGGCGATGCCGAGATCTCGGTACAGGAAGAAGTCGCGCAGGCCCTCGCCTTGAAAGACGGTGTCCTGTGGCTTCACATGGGAAAAAGCGGTGGTGGTCGGCGTGCTCATCGCGTTGCTCCTTCATCGAAAGGATCACGCGAGACAAGCATTAAGCGTTCCAGTTTTGCGGCGGGTCGAATCCGTGCGCGTACTTACTTCAACCGCCCCGACAGAAACTGCCCGAGCCGCTCGCTCTTCGGATTCACGAGAATCTGCTGCGGATCGCCCTCTTCCTCGATCTTCCCCTGATGCAGGAAGATCACGTGGTTCGACACGTTGCGCGCGAAGCCCATCTCGTGCGTGACGACGACCATCGTGCGGCCTTCCTCGGCGAGCTTCTGCATCACCTTCAGCACTTCGCCCACCAGTTCCGGGTCGAGCGCCGACGTCGGTTCGTCGAACAGCATCACTTCCGGCTCCATCGCGAGCGCACGCGCGATCGCCACGCGCTGCTGCTGGCCGCCCGACAGGTGCGACGGATACATGCCCTCGACGCGCGGCGCGAGGCCGACCTTCTCCAGATACTTGCGCGCCCGGTCGATCGCCTCGTCCTTGCCGACGCCGAGCACGGCCATCGGCGCCTCGATCACGTTCTCCAGCACCGTCATGTGCGCCCACAAGTTGAAGTGCTGGAACACCATCGACAGCTTCGTGCGCATCCGCTGCAGCTGCTTCTGGTCGGCCACGCGCAGCGAGCCGTTGCGGTCGCGCGTGGTCTGGATCGGCTCGCTGCCGATCGTGATCTGCCCCGAACACGGCTGCTCGAGGAAGTTGATACAGCGCAGGAACGTGCTCTTGCCTGAGCCGCTCGAGCCGATGATGCTGATCACGTCGCCGGCCTTCGCCCTCATCGACACGCCCTTCAACACCTCGTTGTCGCCGAATTTCTTGTGCAGGTTGTCAACGGTAAGCTTGTACATGCGGGGTCCTTCGTTGCGGATCGTGCGAATGCGTTAGTGGCCGCGCGGCGAGAGATACGCGAGCCAGCGCGTCTCCAGCTTGCGGAACGCCCAGATGAGCGCGAACACGACGACGGCGTACAGCACGGCCGCGATGCCGTAGGCCTGGAACGACATGTACGTCGCCGAATTGACGTCGCGCGTGACCTTCAGGATGTCTGGCACCGTCGCGGTGAACGCGAGCGTCGTCGCGTGCAGCATCAGGATCACTTCGTTGCTGTAGCTCGGCAGCGAGCGACGCAGCGCGGACGGCAGGACGATGCGCGTATAGAGCTTGAAGCGCGACATCCCGTAGGCCATCCCGGCCTCGATCTCGCCGGCCGACGTCGCCTTGATCGCGCCTGCGAAGATCTCCGTCGCATACGCGCATTCGTTCAGCACGAACGCGAGCAGCGTGCAGTTCATCGCATTGCGGAAGAACGTGTCGAGCAGCACGTGGTCGTGCACGACCTGCAGGCTGTAGATACCCGTGTAGCACATCAGCAGTTGCACATAGAGCGGCGTGCCGCGGAACACGTACGTATAGAGCCACACGGGGCCGGAGATCCAGCGGTTCGACGATGCCCGCGCGATCGCGAGCGGCACCGCAAGCGCGAAACCGAGCGCGATCGACACGACCAGCAGCCACAGCGTGATCGCGAGGCCGCTGAAGCGGTAGCCGTCGGAATAGAGATAGCTTTGCCAGTACTGGCCGACGAGTTCGATCACAGTGCGAGCCTCCGGACGCCGACGGAATAACGCTTCTCGAGGTGATGCAGCACGACGTTGGACACCGTCGTGATCGCGAGGTAGATCGCGCCTGCCGCCAGCGTGAAGAAGAAGAAATCGAGCGTGCTCTTGCCCGCGTCCTGCGACGCCTTCACGACGTCGGCGAGGCCGATGATCGACACGAGCGCGGTGGCTTTCACGAGCACCTGCCAGTTGTTGCCGATGCCTGGCAGCGCGAAGCGCATCATCTGCGGGAACAGGATGCGGTGAAATACGCGCCAGCCGCTCATCCCGTACGCGAAGCCGGCTTCGAGCTGGCCGCGCGGCACCGCGAGGAACGCGCCGCGGAACGTCTCGGTGAAGTACGCGCCGTAGATGAAGCCCAGTGTGACGACGCCGGCCGCGAAGGGGTCGATGTCGATCTGGTCCCAGCCGAGCAGGTCCGTCACGTTATTCAGCAGGATCTGGATCCCGTAGAACAGCAGCAGCATCAGCACGAGGTCTGGCACCGCGCGGATCAGCGTCGTGTAGAACGTGCCGACCGACTTGAGCACGCGGTTGGCCGACAGTTTCGCGGCCGCGCCTGCAAGGCCCAGTATCAGCGACGCGGCGAGCGACAGCACCGCGAGCTTCACGGTCTCGACCGTGCCGGCCCACAGCAGCGGGCCAAATCCTTGGAAGATCATATGAGGGACCCAGAACGAGGTGGCGGGATTGTCGATAGCCATTAACGGCACATCAAACGAGTTCTACGCACGACGTGATGCTGCCGGCTCATCAAGCCGGACGTATCACGCGAACGGCGCGGCGAGGGCAATACTGAGCGCGAGTTTCTTCATGGCGTTCCTGTCGGAGGCAAACCGGGCGGGTTCCGGGCGTGCTGCCCGCCCTTCCAACCAGGGAATCGCCTCCTTCGGCGACGCCCAAGTTGTACATACAACTTTGCCTTTTCCGGGATGGGGTCAGCAATCCGTGTTTATCTCTAATTGTCGGCAGATTAGGGCCGCGCGCAGGATTTTCCTTAATTTTCAATTAATTATTGGTTACGCGAAGCTGAATGACAGCTTTCTTGCGGTGTACGGAAGCCGCCGAACGGCGCGCGGCGGCTGTCTAGACTTCCCCGGCTGAGACGGTTTTCCACGCGGGCCAGCCCGTCATCCCACGACAGCGTGGCCGTCGCGTGCTCGTCATGCCCTTCGCCCTCGAGCGCCAGCACCGCACGGCACGTTTACGCCCCCTTTGCAGACGCGCGGCGAGTCTATACACCGTTTCGCCGCGGCGATTCCTAGAATGGGCTTCATGTCCAAGACGAGGCCTCCGCAGTGCGGAGCACGACGTGACGGGGATGAGCACATGACACCGACCAGAACGGAACTTGCCGCTTCATGCGATCTGCTGCCCATCGCTCGCGGCGCCGTTCCTTCGCGGACGCACGCGTGCTGCTGTCGATCCGCATCGAAGCGGACGACCTCGCGCTCGTGCGACGCCGGTTGCATCAGGCGGTCGGCGCGGCGCTCAACTTCTATACGGCCGCGCTCGACCACCGCACCGGGTGCGCGTGCATCGAGCTCGAAGTCCCGCGTTCGCAGGCATCGCCCGCGATCCTGTCGATCCTGCGCGTGCTGCCGGCCGCCGAGTTCGGCACGATCCGCCTGTTGCAGCACTAGCCGGCGTTCGCCGCCGCCGCGCGTGACACACATCACGCGCTTCCCCTTTTCATCGATTCGAACGCGCATGTCCGCACGGCCACGCGCGGCGAATCGCCGTTCCCGTCGCAACGGGCCTTTCCAGGAAACACACGTAATGAAAAAAGCAGTCGTCGGTACCCTCTCGCTCGCCTTCGTCAGCGCCGTCGCGCATGCGCAAAGCAGCGTCACGCTCTACGGGATGCTGGATGCCGGTATCGCCTATACGAACAACCAGTCGGGCAAGCACGCGTGGCAGCAAGGCAGCGGCCTGCTGTCGAATACGGTCTTCGGGCTGAGCGGCAACGAGGATCTCGGCGGCGGCCTGCATGCGCTGTTCCGCCTCGAAAGCGGTTTCAACCTGAACAACGGCATGCAGTCCTATCGAAACACGCTGTTCGGCCGCCGTGCGTACGTCGGCCTGCAGAGCGACCAATACGGCACGCTGACGCTCGGCCGCCAGTACGACGCCGTGGTCGACTATCTCGGCCCGCTCGCGATGGCGAACAACGGCGACGGCAACAACCTCGCGTCGCATCCGTTCGACAACGACAACCTCGACGATTCGTTCTACATCGACAACGCGGTGAAATACGCGAGCCCGACGCTCGCCGGCTGGCAGTTCGGCGGCCTGTACGGGTTCGGCAACGCGGCCGGTGGCTTCGCGAACAACCGCGCATACAGTGCGGGCGTGTCGTATGCGAACGGGCCGGTCAGCCTCGGCGCCGCGTACCTGCAACTCAATCGCGGCGGCTTGACGACGGGCGGCGCACTGTCGGCGAACGACGCGCCGAACTTCCCGGCCGTGAGGCAGCGCGTGATGGGCGCCGGCGGCAGCTATGCGTTCGACCGGCTGACGATCGGCGCGTTGTGGACGCACACGATGTTCGACGAGACGGCCGCGTCGTCGCTGCCCGGCGCGCTGAATGCGCTGCGCTTCGACAACTACGAAGTCAACGCGCGCTATGCGCTGACGCCGGCGGTTTCGTTCACGGGCGCCTATACGTTCACCGACGGCCGCTACGACGACGCAACCGACAGCCACCGGCCGAAGTGGCACCAGGCGACGCTGATGGCCGACTACGCGCTGAGCAAGCGCACCGACGCGTATGCGGAAACCGTGTACCAGCACGCGTTCGGCGTGCCGTCGGGCGCGACGCTCGGGTTCGCGAACGTCACGGGGCTCGCGGCTTCGTCGACGCGTACGCAGGTGGTCGCAACGGTCGGCATCCGGCATCGGTTCTGAGCGCAAGCGGGCCGCGGAAGGCCGGCCGCTCTGTGCAATCCCGCATGGACGCGCACCGGCCGAACGGGGATCATTCAGGGAATCCGGGCCGGCGCGCCCGCGAAACCGGTACACTCGGCGCCGGGCGCGCGCCGGATCGGCATTCGGCGGCGGCCCGCTGCCGACTCTGAATCGTGATCCCATGACCACACCGATCTATCAGGAAATCAAGGACTTCATCCTCGCGCGCATTCATGCCGGCGAGTGGGCGGAAGGCGACCAGGTGCCGTCGGAGAACGAGCTCGCGCGCGAATTCAACGTCGCGCGGATGACCGTCAACCGCGCGCTGCGCGAACTGACGGCCGAACAGGTGCTCACGCGCACGCGCGGCTCCGGCACGTATGTCGCGTCGCCGAAATACGAATCGACGCTCGTCGCGATCCGCAGCATCTCCGACGAAGTCGCCGCGCGCGGCCACGGCTATCGCGCGCAGGTGCTGCAGGTCGGCGCGGCCGTCGCCGATGCGAAGCTCGCCGACGAACTGCAGCTCGACACCGGCAGCCCGATCTTCCATTCGCGCGTGCTGCATTTCGAGAACGACACGCCGGTGCAACTGGAAGAACGCTGGGTCAACCCGGCCTGCGCGCCCGAATATGCATTGCAGGACTTCACGACGACGACGCCGAACCAGTATCTGACGCGCGTCGCGCCGCTGCAGCGCGTCGAATACCGGATCGAAGCCGCGATGCCCGACGCCGAAACGCGCCGTCACCTGACGATGGACGATCGCGAACCGTGCCTGCTGCTGCATCGGCGCACGTGGTCGCAGGGGCTGGTCGCATCGGTCGCCAATCTGTGGCACCCGGGCAGCCGCTACCGGTTCACCGGGCACTTCTGATCCGATGACGATGCGCGGGCTCACCTCGCGCGCGGTCGTACCCATCGTTCGATCGCACTGACGGCCCGCTTCAAGCCATCCTCCTGCGCGACGCGCGCACCGAGTTCTGTCGCACGCGCCTTCGTCTCGCCCTGTTCGGCAAACGCGATGGCCCGCGCCAGCGCGACGGCGTCCATACGCCGCCCCGCGACCGGCGCAGCCGCGACACCGAGCCGTTGCAGCCGGTTCCCCCAGAAGAACTGATCGCCCGCGAACGGCACGACCACCGACGCAATACCGGCCCGCGCGGCCGAATGCGTGGTGCCCGAGCCGCCGTGATGCACCGCCATCGCGACGCGCGGGAACAGCCAGTCGTGCGGCGTGTCGCCGATCACGCGAACGTGCGCGGGCAGCAGCGACGCATCGATGCCGCTCCAGCCCGGATAGAATAGCGCGCGCCGGCCGGCCAGCGCCTGCGTCAACGCCGCGGCCATCGCCGCGCGATCGAAGCCGGCCATGCTGCCGAAACCGATGTACACGGGCGGCTCGCCCGCGTCGAGAAACGCCGCGAGTTCGGGCGACGGCGCCCACGCACGCGCATCGATCCGCCACTGGCCGCAGGCCTGCACGTTCGACGGCCAGTCGGCCGGGCCGGACAGCAGCGCCGGCGACACGCCATACAGCATCGGATGATCGGTCCACACGTGCTGGCGCGGCGGCAATCCGCATACGCCGGCGCGCGCGGCATTCGTCGACTTCCTGAACGCCTGCCACAGCAGCGCATTCACTAGCCGGTGGCTCGCGCGATTCAGCCAGCGCGGCACCTTCCCCGGCGGCAGGAACGGCGACGCGAATTCGGCGGTCGGCGTGATCGGGATCATGCCCGTGCCGATTGCCGGGATGCTGCGATATTCTGCGACCGACAAGCCGACGAACGACACGAGCCCCGACACGAGCAGCGCGTCACAGCCGGCCGAAGCGTCCACCACTTCGCGCATCCATGCGGCCGTGTTCGCATTCGCGATCGCCGCGAGCGCCTTGGAGGTGTCGTTGAAACCGCCGCGCCCGCGCACCGCATCGGCCAACGCGCCCTCCGGCGCAATCGCGTGACGGATATCGCCGGACAGCGGCGCCGACGGCACGCCAAGTGCGGCGGCCGACCCGAGCGTCGCCGCATCGGCCAGCAGCCGGACCTCGTGCCCGGCATCCATCAGCGCGCGGCCGAGCGCCGCGAGCGGACGCGTGTCGCCTTCGGTGCCGTAGGTGGCGATGACGAGTTTCATGCGGAGCTCCTCGTGCACGACGGAAAAGAATGGTTTCGTAAAAGTGCACGTCGTATACTAATGCAATTCGTACACTTTCAGTCAACCGCCCTGCCATGACGATTCCGACCGACGATCCGGGCCGCCGCGCGCGCAAACGCATCCAGATGCTCGCGCATCTCGCCGGGACCGGCGCACGCCTGTTCGATGCGCACGGCTACGAGGCCGTCACGATGGAGCAGATCGCCGCCGAGGCCGATGTCGCGAAACGGACGCTGTACAACCACTTTCCGACGAAGGAAGCCGTGCTCGCGCACTGGCTCGAAGGCGAACTCGCGCGCGATCTCGCGTATCTGCAGCGCGACGTCGCGCGGCGCAAGACCTTTGCATCGCGCATGGGTTGCGTGCTCGACGCGTCGGCAGCGTGGTGCGAACAACATCCGGTGTACCTGCTCGCGTACCTGCGGCACCGTTTCCTGAGCATCGGCGCAGCCGAACCGGAGCGTGCGGGAGAGAATGGCAGCGACATCGCACTGGTGTGGCAGCAACTGATCGCCGCCGGTCAGCAATCCGGCGAACTGAATGCGGCGCTGCGGGCCGATCAGCTCGCGACGTGGTTCCATCACCTGTATCTCGCGGCGATGCTGCGCTGGCTGACCGTGCCGGGGCTGTCGCTGAAACGGGAGTTTCAATCGGTCGCGAAGCTGTTCATCGAAGGCGCGGAAGCGAAGCGGTGACGCAGCCGACGCGTCGCGTGGCGCACACATTTTGTTACAACGAACCCACACTTCGCATGCCAAATTTCCCGCGCAGCAGTATGCTCATGTCGTACGGCTGCGCACTGTGCATCGGGTAATCCCGTCGTTCGCACGCGACACGCGCCGCCGTCGCGACCGCAATCACGCGTTGCAAGGAGGGTTGTGATGGCTACCACGCATCAGCACTTCCACCCCGAACTACGGCACGCCACCGCGCCGACCTACTTCATCAGTTACCTGTTCCCCGCGTTGCTGTTCGTCTACGAGCTGCTGCGCGTCGGCCAGTGGATTCGCGATCACGGGATGCAATTCGTCGCGTTCAAGCAGATGGGTTACGAGTATCTGCTGATGCTGCTGTTCGTCGGACTGCAGATCGTCGTCGAGGCGATCTTTCTGCTCGGCGCGGCGATGCGCAAGGATCATCGCGATTTCGAGCACCGCTTGCCGAACGTGATTCTCGGCATCGGTCTATCGATCGTACTGCTGGCGATCGATCTCGCGATCCAGCTTTCGTTCTGACGGCCGGCGGGCATCCGCCCGCTGGCGATGACGAACGCTCAGGCGCCCGCGTCGCGCAGCAGCGTCGCGACAGCGGCCAGCACGTCGTCCGTCCGCTCGCGGTGCGGCATGTGCCCGCAGCGCGCGAGCAACAGGAACGACGACGCCCCCGCGACGCGCGCGGCAATCCGCTTCGGATGCACGTCGGACCCGTATTCGTCGTCTTCGCCGTGAATCGCGAGCGTCGCGCACTGCACGCGCGGCAAGTCGTCGTCGAGGCTCCAGTCGCGGAATGCCGGCGACAGCCACGTATCGACCCACGCGCGCAGCACCCATTCGGCCTTGTCGCCGTGATAGCGCGCGAGCCGGTCGAGTTGCCCCGGTTCGTCGAACTGCCGCCCCGCGTCACGAATGCCGGCCAGCGTGCGATCCTCGACGAACGCCTGCGCGGCGACCGTCACGAGGCTGCGGCAACGCGCTGGATGCGCGGCCGCACAACCGACTGCCATCCCGCCGCCGACGCTGTGCCCGAATGCGACGAACGCATCGACGCCGAGCTGTTCCAGTACCGCAGCGAATGCATGATCGGCTTCGTCGCGCACGAACGTCGTGCCGAGCGTGCCCGGATGCCGATCGGAGCGACCGAAACCGAGACGGTCGTACGCGATCACGTCGCGTTGCGTCACACGGGCGAGCTGCGCGGGAAAGTCGCGCCACAGGTCGACGCAGCCGAGCGAATCGTGCAGCAGCACGATGGGCGCGGCCGCGTGCCGTGCCGGCCCCGCATGCCAGCGTTTCGCAAAGAGCCGCCCTTGCGGCGTCTCGATGGTCGTCTCCTCGGTCACGATATCGGTCATGTGTCGGTCGTCTGCATGAAAGCGGCCGCCCGTCGGCAGCCGCATCGAATTCGGGCATGGTGGCCTGCCGGCGCGCGCAGCGTCAAGAAAAGCCCCTGCCGCCCGTGCGTTCATTCGGGCTGCGGCGGCAGATACTCCATCTGCGCTTCGTCGTACAGCCGGTAGATCAGCGCCTGCATCGCGCGGATGTCCTCCGATTCGTCGAGCATGCGCATGCTCATGATGATCGGCGACACGAGGTTCGGATCGTCGAGCGGCTTGTAGCTGATGTCGTCGCGCTTGAGCCCGTACACGCTCTGCGGCACGACCGACACGCCCTCGCCCATCGCGACGAGGCCGAGCGCGATCTGCAACTCGCGCGTCTCGTAGATCCTGCGCGGCTGCAACGCGCGGTCGTGGAAGGCCGCGAGTACCTGGTCCGCATAGCTCGGGCGCGGCGCCTTCGGAAAGATGATCAGCGTGTCGTTGACGAGATCGTGCAGCGACAGCACGGGCTTCGCGCTGTCGAGCACGTGGCCGACCGGCAGCGCGACGATCATCCGCTCCTCGCGCAGCACGACGCGCCGCACGCTCGGGTCCTCGTGGCGGATGCGGCCGAACCCGACGTCGATGCGCCCTTCCTTCAGCGCCTTGATCTGGTCCATCGTCGACATCTCGTGCAGGCTCAGCTCGACGGCCGGATATTCGCTGCGAAAGCGCCGGATGATCTTCGGCAGCATCCCGTACAGCGTCGAGCCGACGAAACCGACCGACATGCTGCGCTCGATCTTGCCGACCCGCTTCGTCATCGATTCGAGCTCGGTGGTCTGCGCGAGCAGTTGCACCGCGTGCGAATAGAAGAAGCGCCCGGCATCGGTCAGCTTCAGCGGCCGCGCGGTGCGCTCGAACAGCGGCACGCCGAGCGCTTCCTCGAGCTGCTGGATCTGCCGGCTCAGCGGCGGCTGCGCGATATGCAGCCGTTCCGCCGCCCGCGTGAAATTCCGCTCTTCGGCTACCGCGACGAAGTAGCGGAGATGTCTCAACTCCATGTTCGAATCCTCCCGGGACAGGCAACGGACGCTCATCCGGCGCCGCGCGGACAGCGTCCGCACCGGTCACCCTCGCCGGCTTCGTACCGGCCTCCTCGATCGCCTGCTTCCCGATCCCGTCACGATACCTCAGCCGGCGCCGAAACCGGCTCGAGCCGCGTGGTGCTCTTGGCGACGCCCGAGGCCGCGCAAAGCAAAACGGGAAGCCGCGTGGCTTCCCGTTCGTTCACCGACGCCGCGCCGCGGCATCGTGCCGACCGCATCACACCTCGGTCGCGTACAACGCGTCGCGCTGCTCGTGGCTCAGCGAGTCGAGCGGCACGTCCGGCAACTGATAGCAGATCATCGTGCCGTACAGCTCGGCCAGGCAGTTGCTGCCGGCGTCGAGTGCGTAGCCGTCCTCGCCGTCCGGCGCCGGCGGGTACACTTCGCGCCACGCATTGATCGCGGCTTCGATTCGCACGATGGAAACGGGTCCGGCCTTCCGCTCGGCGGGTGATGCGCTCATGGATTCCTCTGGGTTGCGCGCTCCGCGGGCCATGTCGACCCGGCTGGAACGATGAAAACGCCGGGTATCTCGCCGGCCGCCGCGCGTCGCGCGCGCCGGATGCCGATCCGCGCCGCGCCTGTCGCGCCGGCCGGGCCGTGGCCCGGTAGGGTCGGGCAATATAACCGGCTTTGACCCCGTGCAGGCAATAGCCGGGCAAAAAAAACGGGAAGCGCGCGGCTTCCCGTTTCGTCGACCGTCGCGCGGCCGCCTGCCGCGCCGGCGTCAGCCCGTGGTTTCGCGGTTCGTCACCGGCTGCCGCTGCGCGCCGCGGCTCGCGGCGATCCACGGCGCGATCTCCATGTCCTCGTAGCGCACGAACCGGCTCTTCTTCAGGAACCGGAAGCCGAGCCACACGACGACGAACAGCGGAATGCCGACATAGGTCGCGGCCACGCCGGCCCAGTCGATCCGGTTCGCGAGGAACGCCTGGTAATCCTGGCCAAGCGCGATCACGAGGCACAGCACGAACGCGAACAGCGGGCCGAACGGGAACCACTTCGACTGATACGGCAACTGGTCGAGCGAGTAACCCTGCTTCACGTAGCCCTTGCGGAACCGGTAATGGCTGACCGCGATGCCGAGCCACGCGATGAAGCCCGTCATCCCCGATGTATTCAGCAGCCACAGGTAGACGGTCTTGTCGCCGTACAGCGACGTGAAGAAGCACAGCGCGCCGACGGCGGTGGTCGCATACAGCGCGTTGCGCGGCACGCCGCCCGGCGACAGCTTCGCGAACACCTTCGGCGCGCGGCCTTCGGTCGCGAGGTTGTAGAGCATCCGCGTCGACGCGTACATGCCCGAGTTGCCGGCCGACAGCACGGCCGTCAGGATCACCGCGTTCATCACGCCAGCGGCAAAGGCAAGACCCGCGTGGCGGAACACCAGCGTGAACGGGCTCACGCCGATGTCGGTCACGTCCGTCTTCAGCAGGTTCGGGTCGGTATACGGAATCAGCACGCCGATCACGAAGATCGCGAACACGTAGAACAGCAGGATGCGCCAGAACACCTGGCGCACCGCGCGCGGAATCGTCGTGCGCGGGTTTTCCGATTCGCCGGCCGCGACGCCGATCAGCTCGGTGCCCTGGAACGAGAAGCCCGCGATCATCGCGACGCCCATCAGCGCCGGCAGCCCGCCCGCGAACGGTGCGTCGCCGATCGTCAGGTTGCCCCAGCCGTTGGCCGGCGCGCCCTTCAGAATGCCGAAGATCATCAGCAGCCCGACGCCGATGAACGCGACCACGGTGACGACCTTGATCAGCGCGAACCAGTATTCGGCTTCACCGAAACCGCGCACGGTGAGCGCATTGAGCAGGAACATCACGGCGAGGAACGCCGCGCTCCACCACACGCCCGGCACGTCCGGGAACCAGTAGTGCATCACGAGCTGCGCGGCGACGAGCTCCACCGCGATCGTCACCGCCCAGTTGTACCAGTAGTTCCAGCCGAGCGCGAAGCCGAAGCCTTCGTCCACGTATTTCGCGCCGTAGGTCGCGAACGAGCCCGACACCGGCATGAACGCCGCCATTTCGCCGAGGCTCGTCATCAGGAAGTAGACCATCAGGCCGATCAGCATGTACGCGACCATCGCGCCGCCGGGGCCGGCCTGCGAAATCGACGCGCCGGACGCGACGAACAGGCCCGTGCCGATCGAGCCGCCGATGGCGATCATCGTCAGGTGGCGCGCCTTCAGCGCGCGATGAAGCTTGGGTGGGTTCGCGGACGAACCGGGTGGGTCGGAATTCGGAATGGCGGACATAAACGAGACGAACGTTGAGCAGGCCGGCATCCGTAGCCGGCGCATGCGGTATCGGAGCGCGGGACGCGTCCTGCGATGCATTCGATGCGGCCCCGATACGCGTTGCGCGGCGGGCGCCTGCGGCGAAGCGCGGATTCTACCTGATTCGATAGGGGGGCAGCTGCGCTCGCCCCGCCCGCCGCCACCGCCGCGGATTTTGCAGAATCAACGGGTTGGCCGTGTCGGCCGCGCCACTGCCGCCCGGCGTCGTGAAAACCTCGATGACGGCGGGTCATTCGATTTTCATTTCCCCCGCCGCGCGTAATCCTGTCTCGATCCGCCAAATACCGGATTCAATACGCAAAATCGACCGATCAGCGCGTTATTAATCAGACGAAAAGGCCGACACTGGCGATTGATTCAAATCAAATCGCCCGCGCGCACTGCGGTAATGATGCGTAACCGTTTCGAATCGCCGTCGCCGCATGCATGTTTTGCATGCGCGCGCGAATTTCAGGAATTCGCGGGATAATGACGCTTAATTCAAAATAATCAGCGCGTGGAACCGCCAGTGACGCGAGTAGCCGCCGCCCGCCACCCCCGAGGATGAAGTCATTCCCGCTGCCCGCCACGCTGCGCCGCCATACCGCGTCGATCGTGGCACGCATTCTGTCGCCCCGCGGCGTACTCGTGGCGGGCATCGTCCTGCTGATGTTCAGTTGGGGACTTTCCACGTCGCTATTAATCGAGGCGCGACGCGACGCGTATGGCCATGCGGTCGAAAATGCGCGCAACCTGATGCTGCTGATCGAACGCGATATCGCGCGCAATATCGAACTCTACGATTTGTCGCTGCAAAACGTCGTCGATGGCGTGGCCGATCCGGAACTGATGACATTGCCGCCGCGCCAGCGCCACCGGCTACTGTTCGATCGCGCGGCGACCGGCGCCTATCTCGGTTCGATTTTCGTAATGGATGCGCACGGCAATATCGCGATCGATTCGAGCGCGTCGCCCGCGCGACAAGGCAATTTCGCCGACCGCGACTATTTCACCGTGCATCGCGACCGGCTCGCCCCCGGCCTCTACATCAGCCGGCCGTATGCGTCGCGGCTGCGCGGCGGCGCGTTGACGATCGCGCTGAGCCGCCGGATCAACCGGCCCGACGGCACCTTCGGCGGGATCGTCGTCGGCACGCTCAGCATCGACTACTTCCGCGCGCTGCTCGACGGCCTCGCGGTCGGCCGGCACGGCAGCGCGGCGATCGTCGAGGACAACGGCACGCTCGTATCGCGCCTGCCGTACGACACCCGGGTGGTCGGCCTCGACCTGCACGACTCGCCGCTGTTCATCGACGCGCAACGCAGCCGCACCGGCGAGCTGACCGGGGTCGGCGCCATCGACGGCGTGCGGCGGGTCTATGTTTACAAGCATCTCGCCGGGCTGCCGCTGATCGTCGACGTCGCGCCCGCCGAGATCGACATCTACGCGTCGTGGCACCACCGCGCGATCTGGACCATCGTGCTGATGAGCCTGTTCACGGCGTTCATCGCGTGGGGCTCGCTCGCGTTGTCGCGCGAGCTGAAACGCCGGCAGGAGGCCGAAGCGAAGCTGTACCGGCTCGCGCACACCGATTCGCTGACGGGCCTCGACAACCGCGGCACGTTCGACACGGTGCTCGCGAAGGAGACCCAGCGCGCGTCGCGCAGCGGCCGGCCGTTGTCCGTGCTGTTCGTCGACGTCGATCACTTCAAGGCGTTCAACGACTACTACGGCCACCCGGCCGGCGACGACGTGCTGCGCCAGGTCGCGCAATCGCTGTCGCGCTGCCTGCGCCGCGACAGCGATCACGTCGCGCGCTACGGCGGCGAGGAATTCGTCGTCACGCTGCCCGACACCGACGGGCCAGGCGCGGCCACCGTCGCCGAAGGCATCCGGCGCGCGATCGCGGAGCTCGGGATCGAGCACGTGAAGAGCCAGTACGGGCGCGTCACGGTCAGCATCGGCACGGCCACCGCGGACGACGGCCGGATGAACGCCGCGACACTGTTGCGGCGCGCCGACGAAGCGCTGTACCGCGCGAAGTCCGGCGGCCGCAACCGCGTGCTGGACGCGCAGTCGACCGCGGCCGACGCGTGACGCGCCGTCCCGTGGTCGGACGCGGCTGCCCGGCGGCCCCGCCGTGGACAGCCCACCTATGTTCGGCTAGCGTTACGTCTGCTGCGCAGGCGGCGCGGCGCCGGCCCGCGCGGGCCGCCGTGCGCGTTCCGGCCACTTCCGCTTCGTCATGACTGCCCCGCTCCCGACCCGACTGCCGCCTCTCGTGCGCCACGCGCTCCGCCCGCTGCTCGACCCGTACCGCCGCTACCGGCACGCGAAGCTGATCCACGCGGCGCGCGTCGCGCTCGCGGTGCTCGTGTCGATCGCGCTGTCCACGGGGCTGAATGTGCCGCATGGCGAGTGGTCGACGATCACCGTGCTGATCGTCGTCGGCGGGCTGCAGCATCACGGCAACATCCGCAAGAAGGCGGCCGAGCGCGCGCTCGGCACGTCGATCGGCGCGCTGGCGGGGCTCGGGCTGATCCTCCTCTACTCGTTCCTGCACGCGCCGTTCGCGATCTACCTGCTGATGGCCGTCTGGTGCGGCGTCTGCGCGTATCACGCGATCGGCAAGGCCGGCTACATCGCGCTGCTGTCGGCGATCACGATGGTGATCGTCGCGGGGCACGGCGACAACGAGATCGTCGACGGCCTGTGGCGCGCGGTGAACGTGCTGGCCGGCATCGCGATCGCGCTGGCGTTCTCGTTCGCGCTGCCGCTCTACGCGACCTATTCGTGGCGCTACAAGCTCGCCGACGCGCTACGCGCGTGCGCGGCCGTGCATGCGCGGCTCGCGGGCGACCGTCAGGTCACCGACGACGCGCACCTGAAGGAAATGGCCGCGCTGAGCACGCTGCTCGTGCAGTTGCGCTCGCTGATGCCGTCGGTGTCGAAGGAATGCGAGACGTCGATGACGCAGCTCGAGGCGATCCAGCGCAGCCTGCGCCTGTGCATCGGTTATCTGGAAATCCTGTCGAGCGCGCTGCCGGCCGCCGACGACGTGGCGGCCCGCGAATACATGCGCGTCGAGATGAAGACCTTGAACCGGCGCATCCGCGACACGCTGGTCGGCGCGAGCCGCGCGCTCAAGTTCGGCACGCCGAGCCGGCTCGCCCCGCGCCGGCGGCCAGTCGACCCGCTGCACGACGCGCCGCCGCCGCAGTTGTCCGGCTACGTGTCGATCACGGCCAAGCTGGCCGGCGAAGTCGATCAGTTGCGCGAGCGGCTGCTCGATACCGCTCGGTCGTGGAATATCTGAGGGGCCGGATGGGCGCGCAATTCTTTCATATGCCTTTCGATGAAATGAAGCGACGCGCCGAGGAGCGCGAACTGGGTTGACGGCCGATCCGGCCCCGGAAATCGGCCGGCGGCCGGCTCGTCCGCGCGCGTTTCGGCGGCGATACAACGCCGTCCGGCACGGTGTTCTCCAGCCGGCTCACCGCCCGTCAGGCCCGCCGCGACAGGCGCGACGCCGGTTCCGCACCAAAATCAACCCTTGCCCCAACTTCCCGGACAGCCGATACTCGCATATTCCGCGAAATACGATCCCACCGGCTTCAATCCACGGTAATTCCTATGAGCACGATTCTCGAAAGCCTCCCGACCGGCCAGAAGGTCGGTATCGCCTTCTCCGGCGGCCTGGACACCAGCGCCGCGCTGCACTGGATGAAACTGAAGGGCGCCGTCCCGTACGCATACACGGCGAACCTCGGCCAGCCCGACGAAGACGATTACGACGCGATCCCGAAACGCGCGATCGAATACGGCGCAGCCGGCGCCCGCCTGATCGACTGCCGCGCGCAGCTCGTCGCCGAAGGCATCGCGGCGCTGCAAAGCGGCGCGTTCCACATCACGACCGCCGGCGTCACGTACTTCAACACGACGCCGATCGGCCGCGCCGTGACCGGCACGATGCTCGTCGCCGCGATGAAGGAAGACGGCGTCAACATCTGGGGCGACGGCAGCACGTACAAGGGCAACGACATCGAGCGCTTCTACCGCTACGGCCTGCTCGTGAACCCGGATCTGAAGATCTACAAGCCGTGGCTCGACCAGACGTTCATCGATGAGCTCGGCGGCCGTGCCGAAATGTCCGAATTCATGAACCAGGCCGGCTTCGCATACAAGATGTCGGCCGAGAAGGCGTATTCGACCGACTCGAACCTGCTCGGCGCGACGCACGAGGCGAAGGATCTGGAAAGCCTCGAAAGCGGCATCAAGATCGTGAACCCGATCATGGGCGTCGCGTTCTGGCGCGACGACGTGAAGATCGCCGCCGAGGAAGTGACGGTGCGCTTCGAAGCCGGCCAGCCGGTCGCGCTGAACGGCGTCGAGTTCAAGGATCAGGTCGAGCTGCTGCTGGAAGCGAACCGCATCGGCGGCCGCCACGGCCTCGGCATGAGCGACCAGATCGAGAACCGGATCATCGAGGCGAAGAGCCGCGGCATCTACGAAGCCCCGGGCCTCGCGCTGCTGTACATCGCGTACGAGCGTCTCGTCACCGGCATCCACAACGAAGACACGATCGAGCAGTACCGCGAGAACGGCCGCCGCCTCGGCCGCCTGCTGTACCAGGGCCGCTGGTTCGACCCGCAGGCGATCATGCTGCGCGAAACCGCGCAACGCTGGGTCGCACGCGCGATCACCGGCGAAGTGAAGATCGAACTGCGCCGCGGCAACGACTACTCGATCCTGAGCACGAAGTCGCCGAACCTCACGTATCAGCCGGAACGCCTGTCGATGGAGAAGGTGGCATCGACGTTCTCGCCGCGCGACCGGATCGGCCAGCTGACGATGCGCAATCTCGACATCACCGATACGCGCGACAAGCTGCGCGTGTATTCGCAAGTCGGGCTGCTGACGCCGGGCGAAACGTCGGCGCTGCCGCAGATCAAGGGCGACGGCGACAAGTAAGTCGCGTCGTTCGACGCCGTGCCGCATCGTCGTATGCGGCACGGTCGGGCAGGCTGCCCGTGTGGCGCATCGTTACGCACGCAGCCTGCCGCTTCCCCTCTCCCCGCCTGTCCGCTTTCCCGCCGTATTCGCATCCCGCCGCGTGACGCCTCAACGGCACTGCACCGCCGCGCCAGTCATGGCAAGCTGCGAATCGTCCGATTCCTGCGTCGACTCATGACCATCCTGACCGTCATTCACCTGAACGGGCCGATCAACAGCGGCAAGACGACGATCGGCCGCGCGCTCGCACGCGTGCTGCCCGATGCGCGCTTCATCGACGGCGACGATCACGATGCGCCCGAAGACGCGCCGTTCGACGTGCAATGGGCGATCGCGCTCGAACGCCTCGTTACGCAGGTCACAACCGCACGCGAACGCCATCTGGTCATCGCCTACCCGATCGGCGAAGCGGAATTCGAACGGCTGCGCGCGGCCTGCGACGCGCGTGACGCGCGCTTGTTCGTCGTCACGCTCGCGCCGCCCGAAGCGGTCGCGGCGTCGAATCGCGGCTCGCGTGCGTTGACGGACTGGGAGCGCAACCGGATCGCCGAGATGTATCGGGAAGGGTATGCGGCGCGGGCGTTCAGCGAGATGGTGCTGGATACGTCCGATGCGACACCCGATGCGTGTGCGGCACGCATCGCGCAGCAGGTCGCGGCGACGGCCTCGTAGCGGCTCCCGCGCGCGAACATGGACTGACGCCACGCACCGCTGATCGCGCGCCGCCACGCATGAAGCCGGACGGGTACGCCACGCGCCCGTCCGGCCGCCCCGCACCGCACATTGCCGCGCTTACGAGTGATGCCGCACGCCCGGCACGGCCGCTTCCCGCACCCCCTTGCGGCTCAGCATCAGCGTGACGACCGCCGACACCGCGAGCGTGCCGGCCACCACGTACAGCCCCGCCGCATACCCGCCCGTCGCGTGCTTGAGCCAACCGATCGCGAACGGCCCGACGAACCCGCCGAGATTGCCGATCGAATTGATCATCGCGATCCCCGCCGCCGCGCCGGCCCCCGACAGGAACGCACTCGGCATCGCCCACAGCGGCGCCTTCGCCGCACTGATCCCGATGTTGACGACGACCAGCGCGAGCACGGTCAGCAGCGCCGTGCTCGCCTGCCCCGCGAACACGAAGCCGATGCACGCCAGCACGCACGGAATCACGACGTGCCACGTGCGCTCGCCGGTGCGATCCGAATGCCGCGCCCACCCGATCATCGCGACCACGGCGGCGATGCTCGGAATACCGGTCAGCAGGCCCGTCTGCAACGCGCTGAAGCCGAACTGCTTGACCATCAGCGGCGCCCACAGCCCGAGCGTATACAGCCCCGCCGACGTGCCGAAGTAGATCAGCGCGAGCGCCAGCACACGCGGGTCGCGCAGCGCCTGCCACGCACCAGCCGTGTGCCCGGCGTGCGTGTGGCGCGCGTCCGCTTCCGCTTTCAGCTTCGCGATCAGCCAGTCGCGCTCGTCCGCGCGCAGCCACGCGGCCTGCGACGGCGCATCGGTCAGGCGCTTCAGCACGACGAAGCCGAGCACGACCGCCGGCAGCGCTTCGACGATGTACAGCATCTGCCAGTCGGCGAGCCCGAACATCGGCGGCATCTGCATGATCGCGCCCGACAGCGGCGAACCGATCGCGGTCGAGATCGGCGCGGCCGCCATGAACCACGCGGCGGCCACCGCGCGCTGCTTCGCGGGAAACCACAGACTCAGGTACAGGATGATGCCGGGGAAGAAGCCGGCTTCCGCCACGCCGAGCAGGAAACGCAGCACGTAGAAGCTGGTCGGCCCGGCCGCGAACGCGGACACGGCCGACACGATGCCCCACGTGATCATCACGCGTGCGATCCAGATGCGCGCGCCGACACGATGGAGAATCAGATTGCTCGGTACTTCGAACAGAAAATAGCCGATGAAGAACAGGCCGCCGCCGAACCCGAATGCGGTCGGCGACAGGCCGATCGCGTTGTTCATCGTCATCGCCGCGAAGCCGACGTTCACGCGATCGAGAAAGCTGACGAAGTAAAGCAGCATCACGAACGGAATGATGCGCCACATCAGTTTCCGCGCGACGCGGGTTTCCAGATCCGCTTGCATGTGTCTCCTCCTTCGAGGTCAGGCCGTACGCCGTCGGTCGGTGGACCGCGAGCGCCGGCCGGCGCCCGGCTCGCGTCGGATGCGCGAGTCGCGGGCAGAAAAAATGCGTGAGTGAAACGAACGGTCGGCGCCCGGGTGGCTGCGCACGCGCGCGGCCGCCCGCCCCGCGCCGCCGTCAGGCCGCGATCGCCGCGTTCGCGACGCGCTCGCAGACGGCCGCCGTCACCTGCGCGGTCGTCGCGCTGCCGCCGAGGTCGCGCGTATGCAGCGACGGGTCGGCCGTCACCGCCTCGATCGCATGCATCACGCGCGCGGCCGCTTCCGTCTCGCCGAGATGTTCGAGCAGCATCACGACCGACCAGAACGTGCCGACCGGATTCGCGAGCCCCTTGCCCATGATGTCGAACGCCGAGCCGTGGATCGGCTCGAACATCGACGGATAGCGGCGCTCGGGATCGATGTTGCCGGTCGGCGCGATGCCGAGGCTGCCCGCGAGCGCGGCGGCGAGATCGCTGAGGATGTCCGCGTGCAGGTTGGTCGCGACGATCGTGTCGAGCGACGCCGGGCGATTGACCATGCGCGCGGTCGCCGCATCGACGAGTTCCTTGTCCCACGTCACGTCGGGAAACTCCTGCGCGATCTGCTTCGCGATCTCGTCCCACATCACCATCGCGTGCCGCTGCGCGTTGCTCTTCGTGATCACGGTCAGCAGCTTGCGCGACCGCGACTGCGCAAGCCGGAACGCGAAGCGCATGATGCGTTCGACGCCGGCGCGCGTGAGGATCGACACGTCGGTCGCGGCCTCGATCGGATGGCCCTGGTGCACGCGGCCGCCGACGCCCGCGTATTCGCCTTCGGAGTTCTCGCGCACGATCACCCAGTTCAGGTCGTCCGGCCCGCAGCGCTTCAACGGCGCGTCGATGCCGGGCAGGATGCGCGTCGGGCGCACGTTCGCGTACTGGTCGAAGCCCTGGCAGATCTTCAGGCGCAGCCCCCACAGCGTCACGTGGTCGGGCACGTCCGGGTCGCCCGCGGAGCCGAACAGGATCGCGTCCTTGCCGCGCAGTGCGTCGAGGCCGTCGGCCGGCATCATCGCGCCGTGCCGGCGGTAGTAATCGGCGCCCCAGTCGAAATCCTCGAACTCGAACGCGAAACGGTCGCTGCTGCGGGCCAGCGCTTCCAGCAGTTGCTTGCCAGCCGGCACCACCTCCTTGCCGATGCCGTCGCCGGGAATCGTTGCGATACGGTAGGTCTTCATGCGGACATCCTCGATTGATCGTGAGCGTGAACGCACTTTACCGAACCGGGAGTGTGTAAACCGGGGCTATACTCAAAGCATCTTTAACTTCAATTCACGAATCCCGTCATGGCGGATACCGTCCAGCCGGCCGATCTCGGCTTCTTCTCGACGCTGGCCGCGTCGGGCAGCCTGAGCGCGGCCGCGCGCGAACTCGGGCTGACCGCGGCGGCCGTCAGCAAACGGCTCACGCAGATGGAGCGGCGCGCGGGCGTGACGCTCGTCAATCGCACGACGCGGCGGATGATGCTGACACCCGAAGGCGACGTGTACCTGGAATACGCGCGCCGGATTCTCGACCAGATGGACGAACTCGGCGAGCTGCTCGGCAGCGCGAAGCAGCGGCCGAAGGGGCTGCTGCGCGTGAATGCGACGCTCGGGTTCGGGCGCAGCCACGTCGGCCCGGCGATCTCGCGTTTCGTCGCGCGCTATCCGGAAGTGTCGGTGCAGTTGCAGCTGTCGGTGATGCCGCCGCCGCTCACCGACGACGCGTTCGACGTGTGCATTCGCTTCGGCGAGCCGCCCGACACGCGCGTCGTCGCGCGGCGGCTGGCGCCGAACCGCCGGCTGCTGTGCGCGGCGCCCGCGTATCTCGCGCGGCACGGGGTGCCCGGCACGCCGCACGACCTGACGCGGCACAACTGCATCGGCATCCGGCAAGGCGACGAAGGTTACGGCGTGTGGCGCCTGACGAGCGGGCGCGGCGCGGCCCGCCACACGGAAGCCGTGCGGATCAACGGCAACCTGACGACGAACGACGGCGAGATCGCGGTGAAGTGGGCGCTCGACGGGCACGGCATCCTGATGCGTGCGGAATGGGATCTGCGCGACTATCTCGCCGACGGCAGGCTGGTGGTCGTGCTGCCCGATCATGAAACGCCGAGCGCCGACATCTACGCGGTGTATGCGCAGCGTCACCAGATGTCCACGCGGATTCGCGCGTTCGTCGACTTCCTGGCGGAAGAATTGGGGCGGCTCAGGGCGGTGTAGCGCGCCCGTTCCATACGCCGTGTGTGTCGGGTGTCGATGCGTGATGCACGCGCACACCCCGACTCGCCCTATACGGCTGCACGGCTGGCCGTTCGGCCCCCGATGAAAATATTCCGGCGAATTTCGTGCTGAATCGCCAAAATATTTACATCGTTCGATACAGATCGAATGGATGGCCGGCGCGTTCCGCCTCGCGAACGCTGCTCGAGGTCTTCCGTCAGTCTGCTGCCGTCACGCCACCGCTACCAGTCCGCTGTAGCGATCGCCGGTAGCGGCTGCACCCGGCAGCGCCGGCCGCCACCCCACCGCCCCCGCCGCCGCCAGCCCTTCCTGCTCGTATCCGGCCTGCACGAAACGCTCCGCGATCCAGTCGACGAACGCGCGCACGCCGGGCGACACGTGCGGCCGCTTCACGTAGACGGCCGACACGGCCAGCGCATCGGGTTGCCAGCCCGCCAACACTTCCCGCAGCCGTCCCGCATCGATCAGCGGCTGCGCGGCAACGCGCGTCGGCTGGATCAACCCGAGGCCGTGCACGCCGCAGGCGAGATACGCCTGCTCGTCGTCCACGCTGACGATGCCGTCGAGCCGCACCTTGCGTACCGCGTCGTCCACCACGAACTCGAGCTCCGCCGAACGCTGGCCGAACACGTGCGACCCGCCTACCGCGCGATGCGCGCCCAGATCGTCGGGCGTGCGCGGCACGCCGAAGCGGTCGAGATACGCGGGGCTCGCGCACGTCACGCGTTCGAGCGAGCCGAGCCGACGCGCGACGAGCGACGAATCGGGCAGCGCACCGAGCCGGATGCTGCAGTCGATCGCGTCGCCGATGCGGTCGCCCGCGCGCCCCGCCACGGCAAGCGTCAGCTCGAGATCGGGATGCCGCGCATGAAATTCGCCGAGCGCCGGCAACACGATCGTGCTCGCCACCGACGCCGGCAGCTCGACGCGCAGCGGCCCGCTCGGATGCAGCGCGGCGCCGCGGATGCTGGCTTCGAGCTCGTCGACGTCCGCCGTGATGCTGACGCAGCGCCGGTAATACGCGTCGCCTTCGGGCGTCGGCCGCAACGCGCGCGTCGTGCGCACCAGCAGCGGCATGCCGAGCGCCGCTTCGAGCTCCTGCACGGTGCGCGTGGCGGTGGCGCGCGAAATGCCGAGCGCCTGCGCCGCGCGCGTGAAGCTGTTCATTTCGACGATGCGCGTGAAGATGCGCATCGCGCGGATCGGATTGTCCACCGGACACCTCTGCGTGGTTGCGATAGGCCGCGGCGCGCGTGCGCACACCGTGCGACGTGACGAGGTCGAGGTCGACGCAAGTCGCGCGAGCGGCGCGGCCGTCGGGTCAGGCGTTCGCGGCCGCGATGCCGGGCGCCGGTTCGGCGAGCAGCCGTTGCGCGAGCGCCAGCGCGTCGTCGCGGCTCGCCGCCGCGTTCAGCGGATAGCCCCAGACTTTCTCGAAGGCGCCCGAAAAGGCATTGAGCGCCACGCGCCGCGCCGCATTGGGCTCGATCGCGATCATCCCGGGAATCCATTCGCGCGACAGCGCGCGGTTGGCCTTGCTCCACTTCGCGAGCTGCTTGCGCATCTCGTGATCGTTGTCGGCGCGGTCGTCGCCGGACGGCGCATCGTCGGTCAGAAGAACGAAGCGCTCGCGGCGCGCGAGCAACGCGTCGAGTTCGGCAATCAGTCGGGCGGGATCGGTGTGGGTCGAGCCGCTGTAACGCAGCCAGACAAACGGAAATTCGGTCGTGGTGATTTGCATGTCGGCCTCCAGATGAGAACGATTCTCATTTTATGGATCGAGCCCTCATGCGTCATTTCTCATCCCGGCCAACTGCTTTTTCAATCCGGCCAAACGGGCGCGGGCGCGCGGTGTGGCCGGTCAGCGTTGCCGGTCGGTCAGGAATTGCGTCGGCGGCTTGCCGGTCGCCTTGCGGAACATCGTGACGAAGCTGCTCGCGCTCTCGTAGCCGAGATCGATCGCGATCTGATGCACGCGGCGGCCGGTCGTCAGCATCCGCAGCGACAGCGCGACGTGCAGCCGCCGGCGCCAGTCGCCGAGGCTCATGCCGAGCTCCTTCGTCGCGAGGCGCGTCAGGCTGCGCTCGCTGATGCCCGCACGCCGCGCGAGTTCGGGCAACGGCGACTTGTCGGCCGGGTCGTCGAGCAGATGGTCGATCAGCTTGCGCAGCCGGCGATCGGCCGGCATCGGCAGGTACAAGTCCTCGACCGGCGCCGCGACGAGCTCGTCGAGCAGCGTCGCCACCAGCCGCCCTTGCGGCCCGTCGACGTCGTACAGGTTCGGGAAGCTGGCAGCCTTCAGCAGCAACTCGCGCAACAGCGGCGACATGGCGAGCGTGCAGCAACGCGTGGGCAGGTCGAGCGCCGCGTCGGGTTCGACCAGTACCGCGTAGAAAGTGGCGCCGGCCGAGCCGCGCGCCGCATGCGGGACATCGCCGGGAATCCAGACCGTGCATTGCGGCGGCGCGGTCCACACGCCGCCGTCGATCTCGCAGTAGATGACGCCGCTCAGCGTGTAGAGCAGTTGCGCCTGGCGATGGCTGTGCCGCTCCAGCCGCCATTCAGGCTCGACGACCGACCCGCCGAACACGACGAGCGGACGCGGCACGTGATAGACGTCGGCGTCCGCGGCAGGATCGGTGATCGATGGAAGGTCGCGCATGGAACGACGGGCTGTGAAAAAAGGCCGGACGCCGGCGCGTCCTGTCGTGCTTATACCAGAAAGGCGCCGACGCAGCCGCGCCGTTCGAGGGCGCGTCTGCGGCCGCGCGCCGAACCGAATACAATGCGCCGATCCCCTGCCGCTGCGCCAACCTGCCGGAGCCGCCATGTTCGACCTGACCACGCTGACCACCTTCACGGCCGTCGTTCTGGGCCTGTTCCTGATCCCTGGCCCCGCCGTGCTGCTCGTGCTGAGCCGCACCGTGCAGGGTGGGCGCAAGACCGGCATCCTGACCGGCCTCGGCGTCGCGAGCGGCGACTTCGTGCATACGCTGTTCGCGGCCGTCGGGCTGTCCGCACTGCTGATGACGTCGGCACTCGCGTTCAACGTCGTGAAGCTGGTCGGCGCCGCGTACCTGATCTATCTCGGCGTGCGGGCGCTGCTCGAGAAACCGTCCGATCCGTCGCTGCCGCAGGTGTCGCCCGTCACGCCGCTCAAGGCGTACCTGCAGGCGATTCCCGCCGAAGTGCTGAATCCGAAGACCGCGCTGTTCTTTCTCGCGTTCATGCCGCAGTTCGTGCATCCGGAACGCGGCTCGACGTTCGTGCAGTTCGCGGTGCTCGGGCTGATCTTCGTCGTGCTCAGCTCGCTCTACACGACGCTGATCGCATGCTCGATCCGCCCGCTCGGCCGCATCGTGAAGCGGCTCACGTGGCTCACGCGCTGGCAGGGCAAGATCATCGGCTCGATCTTCATCGCGCTCGGGCTGCGGGTAGCCGTGCAGCAGCGCTGACGCAAGCGGCCGCATGACGCGCGCCGACGCGGACCTGCTCTACACCGACCCGCGCCTCGTCGCGGTGTACGACCTGTTCAACGCCGGCGATCGGGACTTCGCGTTCTACGCCGCCGCGATCGGCGCCGCCCGACGACGCATCCTCGATCTCGGTTGCGGCACCGGCACGTTCGCGCGGCGGCTCGCGGCGGCCGGGCATGACGTCGTCGCGATCGATCCCGCGCCGGCGATGATCGATTACGCGCGACGCCAGCCGGGCGCGGACACCGTACGCTGGTTCGCGTGCGCGCTCGACGGCCTGCCGCCCGGTGCGCCGTTCGATGCAGTGGTGATGACCGGGCACGCGTTCCAGTGCCTGCTGACCGACGACGACATCGACGCGACACTGCGCGGCGTGCGACGCGTGCTCGACGACGGCGGCTGCTTCCTGTTCGACACCCGCAACCCGCGCACCGAACCGTGGCGAGCATGGACACCCGCGCAATCGGCACGCAGCGTCGAGTCGCACGAACTCGGGATCGTCGATCTCCATCACGCGGTGCGGGCGATCGACGGCGCGATCGTGACGTTCGACACGCACTACCGCTTTCGCCGCGACGACACGCTGCTGGCGAATACGAGCCGGCTGCGTTTCATCGCGCACCCCGAATTGCAGGCGCGCGTGACGGCAGCCGGTTTCGTGTCGGCCGACTGGTACGGCGACTGGGAGCGCACGCCATTCGACGAGGCGACGAGCGCGGAGATCATTGCGATCTGTCGCGCTTGAGCGCGCATTCGCGGTTCGGTTCGCGTCAGCCCGCGACGGGCAACGTGTCCACCGCATACGCATGCCGGATCATGCGGCCCAGCACCGGATCTTCCAGCTCGACCTCGAACCACTCGGCCGGCCGGATACCGCCGATCGCCGCGAGCGTGCCGCACAGCATCGCGGTGCCGTCCTCGAAGCGGCCGCCATCGCGCGCGAACTGCGCGAGTAAATCGTCCGGCGTGCGCATCGCGGTCACGTTACCTTCCTGATACAGCACGCGCTCGCCGTCGATGGTCGCGTATGCACGCAGCACCAGCCGATCCCAGTGACCGGTCACGTCGTCGAGCTTCCAAAGCGTGTTCGCGCACGGCTTGCCGCACATCTGCTTCGAGACCGTGATGCCGTATGTCTCGACCTCGCGGTCGGTGTGGTCGGACGCGATGCCGACGAACGTGTCGCCGCCGTCTCGCACCAGCACGAATTCCGCTTCGCCGCTGCTCTGCCCGCCCGAGACCTGGATCGCCGGCGACGGATCGAGGCGATCGGCCGCGACGCGGTAGAACACCGGCGTCGTCGCCGGGCGCTTGACGCCGAGCGCTTCCAGCTCGCGGATATGCTTTTCCATGGCGACCGTGTCGCGGCCGGTCCAGCCCGCGATCACGAGCGTGTGGATCGCGATCGCGCGCTCGGTGCGGCCGTCGCGACCATCGATCGCGAACGTGATGGTTTTCATCGAATGCTCCTCGTCGCGGGCCGCGCGATGCAGCGGCCCGCCGTCTGTCATGGATCGGCCGAACTCAGGCCGGATCGTAATAGTGGATTTCCAGCAGCACGCAGCCACCGTTCGACTTGAACGGGCCATGCCACGCGCCGGGCGGACGCACCGCGTACGTGTAGCCCTTGAACGGCGTGCCGCCGTCGCCGTGCTCGTCGTTGCCGACGGTCAGGTCGCCTTCGACCAGAAACACCTCTTCCCAGTAGTCGTGCACGAACGGTTGCTTCGTGTGCAGCCCGGCCGGCAGGCGCAGCAGGCGCGTGCGGCTGCCGCGCTTGCGCTCGGTGTCGAGCGCGCCGGACAGGATCAGCTCCCGCGCGCCGGACGCCGGGTCATAGCCTTCCGGCAGCCGCCAGTCGCGCTGCATGTCCAGCGTGTGGAATTCGTCGTGAAGCTTGTTGATGGCCATCTGTCTCTCCTGATTGCGATAGCGGGTAAAGGGGTTGCGATGCGGCTAGTCAAGCGGCACGCGGCGTCGACAGTTCCTGGTTCAGCGAATAGCTGCCGAGCATCGAATCGACCAGATGCGACGCACGCTGCCAGTCGTACGTGCGATACGCATGGCCCTTCGTGACGAACGACGCGCCGGCATAGAACAGTTCGTACTGGTTGTGGCGCGACGCGAATTCGGAGCCGACCGCGTCCCACGCGAGCTTGAAGAACTTCACGCGTTCCTCCGACGAGCACACCGGCGACTTCTGCGTCTTCTCGATGATGCGCAGCAGATCGGGGTTCTCGAAATCGCGCACGCTGGACGGCAACATGATCATTCCGCCGCCGGCGAGCTCGCGCAGTGTGTTGAGCACCTTCGAATAGAGCTGCTGCGTGACGACCTGCGAGCCGTACAGCATGTTGCGGTCGGGCACGTAGAAGCCGTTGACGACCGTGCCCTTCGCTTCCATCCCGTAGACCCACGCCTCGACCATCGACGCTTCGGCCGCGAGCTGGCCCAGCGTCTCGCGCACCTGCGGGAACGTATTGGTGCCGTTGACCTCGGAGATCTTCAGGCCGAGTCCGACGAGAAAGCGCAGCTTCGTCATCAGGCGCACCTGGCATTGATAGTTCTGGTACACGTGTGCGGGTGTCGCGTGGAACTGCTTCGCGCACATCGCCGTATTGCCGGCGACGAAGATCCGCTCCCACGGCACCTTCACGTCGTCGAAGTACAGCACCGCATCGTTCTCGTCGAAGCGGCTCGACAGCGGGTTGTCGAACACCGACGTCGCGCTCTCCTCGTACGACTTGCGCGACATGATCTTCATGCCCTTCGCGTTCATCGGCACCGCGAACGACAGCGCATACATCTCGTCGCCTTCGCGCAGCGGCTGGATGCAGCTGCAGAACACCTCGTTCGCCATGATTCCGCTCGTCGCGAGCATCTTCGCACCGCGCACCGTGATGCCTTCGGCATCCTGATCGACGATGCCTACCGCGAGGTACTTGTCCTCCTGTTCGTGCGCGGCCTTCGACTGGTTCGCCTGCGGATTCACGATCACGTAGGTCAGGAACAGGTCGTTGTCGCGTGCATAACGGTAGTAGTCGCGCAGCGCGCCGGCGCGCCGGGTCGTATTGTTCGAACACGTCGGCGCCCATGTACATGCCGGAGAGACACGACGCGACGTGGTCGGGCGAGCGGCCCATGAAGCCGTAATGCAGCTCCGACCACGCTTCCAGCGCGGCACGGCGCTCGACGAGTTCGTCATAGGACGTCGGCAGTTGCCAGATCCGGCTCACGCGGTTGCCCGAGTCGGGCGACACGAACGTCATCTTCTCGACGTTCTCGTCGCGCGCCTGGTAGTCGTACAGGCTCGCGTAGCTGCGGATCGAATTGCGGAATGCCGCGTGCGCGGTCACGTCGCCGACCGGCTGGCCGTTCAGGTAGACCTGCCGTCCGTCGCGCAGCGACGCGATGTGCTGAGTGCCGTTCTTGATCATGATGTGCTCCTGGGGGAATGAATCGTGGGTTGCATTCACATGGACGGCGCATGCGCGCCGTCGAGCGCGCGGTAACGACCGCCGAAGAAGATCAGCGGGCGTCCGTCCGAGCGCGCGCGGTGCCGCGTCACGCGGCCGACGAAAATCACGTGGTCGCCGCCGTCGTACTGCGCATACGGTTCGCATTCGAACGTCGCGAGAGCGTCAGGCAGCAGCACCATGCCGTCGTCGCCGGCCGCGCCGCCGCGCCAGCCCCACTTGTCGCCGTTCGCTTTCGCGAAAGAGTTCGACAGGTGCTGCTGCGTCTCGTCAAGCACGTTGACCGCGTAGCCATCCGCGCCGGCCAGGTCGCCGAGGCTCAGGCTGCGGCGGTCGACCGAGAACAGGATCAGCGGTGGGTCCAGCGACACCGAATTGAACGATGCGACCGTGATGCCGATCGGCATCCCCTCCTTGCGCGGGGCGGTAATCACCGCGACGCCCGTCGCGAACATCGACAGCGCGGCGCGGAAACGCCGCTGCTCGTCGGCATCCGCGCCGGTTCCTGCGTGGTTCTCGCTCATCTCGTTCTCCTTGGGTTGCATTTCCGGATTCCCCTGAGGAATCCGCATCAACAAAGCACCGTTAATTAGCTTTGTTATTTAGCTTTTATTAAATGTAAACACAAAAGCCGGTTCAAGATGTCGTAAACCCTGATCTTGAAAGCTTTGTTTGAAAGACAACCCTACTGGCGGGATGGATGTTGCGCGGCTCGCGCGAATGTCCACGTACACTGCGCCAACCGTATTCACCGGCGCTCGCGACCCGCGCGAAACGTCGCCTTCCGGAGCCCTTTCGATGTCATCCCGTCCGATCTACATGGACTACAGCGCGACGACGCCCGTCGATCCGCGCGTGGTCGACAAGATGGTGCCGTTCCTGCACGAGCAGTTCGGCAACCCGGCTTCACGCAGCCACAGCTACGGCTGGGATGCCGAGCAGGCGGTCGAGGAAGCGCGCGCGCACGTCGCCGCGCTGCTCGGCGCCGATCCGCGCGAAATCGTATGGACGTCCGGCGCGACCGAAGGCAACAACCTCGCGATCAAGGGCGCGGCGCACTTCTATCAGGGCCAGGGCAAGCACCTCGTGACGGTGAAGACCGAACACAAGGCCGTGCTCGATACGTGTCGCGAACTCGAGCGCCAGGGCTTCGACGTCACGTACCTCGACGTGCGGGAGGACGGCCTGCTCGACGTCGATGGGTTACAGCAGGCGCTGCGCGCCGACACGATCCTCGTGTCGGTAATGCTCGCGAACAACGAAACGGGGGTGATCCAGCCGGTGGCCGAGATCGGGGCGCTGTGCCGCGCACGCGGCATCGTGTTCCACTGTGATGCGGTGCAGGCGGCCGGCAAGATTCCGGTCGACGTGAATGCACTGAACGTCGACCTGCTGACGGTGACTGCGCACAAGGTGTACGGCCCCAAGGGGATCGGCGCGCTGTACGTGCGCCGCAAGCCGCGCGTGCGCCTCGAATCGCAGATGCACGGCGGCGGCCACGAGCGCGGGATGCGTTCCGGCACGCTGCCGACGCACCAGATCGTCGGGATGGGTGAAGCGTTCCGGCTGGCGAAGGAAGAAATGGCAGAGGAAAGCCGCCGCGTCGGCGCGTTGCGCGACCGGCTGCTGGCCGGCCTGTCGACGCTCGACGAGGTTTACGTGAACGGCGACCTCGCACGCCGGATTCCGCACAACCTGAACGTCAGCTTCAATTTCGTCGAAGGCGAATCGCTGATCATGGGAATCAAGGGCGTCGCGGTGTCGTCAGGCTCGGCGTGCACGTCGGCGTCGCTGGAGCCGTCTTACGTGCTGCGTGCGCTCGGTCGCAGCGACGAGCTCGCGCACAGCTCGATCCGCTTCACGCTCGGCCGCTTCACGACCGAAGCCGAGGTCGACAGCGTGATCGCGCAGATGCGCGACACGGTCGGCAAGCTGCGCGAACTGAGCCCGCTGTGGGACATGCATCTCGAAGGGGTCGACCTGGATACGATCGAGTGGGCCGCGCACTGAGCGCGGCAGCCGGCGCGCGTCAGCCTTTTTCCTGGCGAGCGATCATGTGCGCAAGATCGAGCGTCGCGCGATCGCCGTTGGTAACGAGGCGGTCGATCACCGAGCAGAGCGCCTTGAATTCGGTTTTCGTCACGCCTTCGAACAGCACGTTATTGATGCGCTGCTGCGTATCGACGAGCGCTTTCAGCAGCTTCGAGCCGGCCGGCGTGACCGTGAGCCGCATCTTGCGCTTGTCGTCGGGGTCCGGGCGTTTGTCGATCAGGCCGAGCTTCTTCAGCTTGCCGGTCTCGATCGTGACGAAAGCGCCGCTCAGGTGCAGATGATCGGCGAGGCGGTTGACGGTCACGACGTCGTCGTGCGACAGATGGGCGACCGACACGAGCAGCGAATACTGGATGCCGGTGAGGCCGATCAACGAGCCGAAACCGTCGCGCACCGACAGCAGGCGCGCCGCGAACGGCAGCAGCCCGTTGATCAGGTGGCGAAATTCCGTGTCCGTGCCATCGATCAGGCAGGCCGGGTTGGTAATGGTCAGAACGGACTCCTCTTGCTGCTTGGCCATGACGTCGACGCTCCGTGCGGTCATGCGAATTTAGCTTTGAAACGAAATTATACGGCAAAGGCACCGGCGGCCTCGGCCAGCCTAGCGGCCTGCAGGCGGCCCGATTTCCCGATACTTTCCCGACACAGGAGGCTCGAACATGCCCTTCCCGCTTCATCCCGCCACGGTTCGCGCGCTGCTCGAATGCTATCTGCGCGCGAAGGACCTGAACCAGGCCGCGCTGATCGCGGACTGCTTCGCGGCCAATGCCGAACTGAGCTTTTCCCTCGCCAACGACGACATCGATTTTCCGCCGCGCGTGACGGGCGTGGCGGCCATTGCGCATACGCTGGTCGAGGCATTCGGCGAGCGGTTCGAGCAGTGCCGAACCTATTACGTCTGCACGACCCCGCCCGTCGATGAGCACGGCGTCAGCAGCATGCCGTGGCTCGTCGTGATGCAGCAAAAGGACAGCGGCGCGCTGCGGATCGGACACGGCACGTACCGCTGGCAGTTCGCCATCGATGGTGAAAACGACGACGTTGCGCGGGTTGCCGCGCTGCACATTCATATCGCACGGATGGATACGATCGACGATCCGCAGTCGTTGAAACTCGATCGGCTGCACGCGGCGTTCGGGTATCCGTGGCTGCCGGTGCACGCGTTCGCGCGCGGGCTGGCGGACATCGCGGCGGCGCATCCGGATTGGGCATTCCTGGCCCCGTTCCAGGAGGCGGCCGCGTCGGCCATCGGCTGAAGCTCCGCCGCATCACGGCGCCGCGCGCGATCCGTCATTGCCGGCCAGCAACTGCGCGGCCGTCATGACGCGCGGGTCATCGCCCGTCAGATGCGCGCCGTAATAGGCGATCGACGCCTGCTTGTCGAGCAATAGCGGAATCGAGACCCGCCCGAGCAGCGTGCGTTCGATCGCGTCGCCGAACGTGAATCCCGCCAGATAGACGCCGTCCATCACGCAATTCGTCGTGAACACGCGGCCCTGCGTATCGACATAAAACTCGACGTAGCCGAGATCGTCCTCGGCGATTCCGATCATCGTCGTGTCGAGCGCCCGCTCCCACGCGGCAATCTGTTCATCCTGACGCTCCAGTGCGCGAAACGCAATTCCCATCGGTGCGCAGGTTTCCCCGCTGCGCCGGGCCGGCTCCGCACCCACGATCAACGTGCCGAATTCACGCAGGATCGCATCGCCCGGATGTTCGCCGTCGCGGGCCGACAGGCGGCCGTCGGCAGGGCCGCACCACCCGGCCGCGACAAACAACGGCCTGACCGTCAACGGAATCTCGATCACTAGAATGCTCCTGAAGTTACCGCATACGAGACGACACGCGCGAACGCTCTCCGCAGCGCGGACGTCATGCGCCGCGCTCGCCCTCACGCACCGTCGAGCGCGCGCCGCACACCGTCCCAATCGAGCCCGAACCGCGCGAGATACTTGCGCAGCCGGTCGGCGTCGTTCGGCTGCTTCTTGCTCTGCCGCGACACCGCGAACAGCGTGCGCCCGGCTTCCGACAGGCTCGCCGACGTGCGGCACACGTCGAGCACGCGTTCGAGCTGCGCACGGTCGAACAGGTCGAGTTCCGCCGCACGCGCACCGAACACCGCGTCGACGCACGCGTCCGCCATACTCGCGCCACCCGGCGACGACCACGTGCGCGTCAGCCGCTCGACTTCCTGCTCGGCGAGCGCCTCGGTAATGCGCCCCGCATCGGCCAGCGTCGCCATCCGTGTGACCGACGCCGACAGCTCGCGGAAGTTGCCGGCCCACGTCGCGCGCGGCGAGGCCGCGAACGCGAGATAGCGCCGCTTCGCCTCGACGTTGAACCGCACCTGCTCGCCCTGCTCGCGACCGAAACGGTCGAGCTCGAATTCGAGGTTCGGCTCGATGTCCTCGCGGCGCTCGGCCAGTCCCGGCAATTCATAGGTCCAGAGGTTGATCCGCGCATAGAGGTCCTCGCGGAACGTGCCGGCCGCCACCATCTGCCGCAGATCGCGGTGCGTGCCCGCGATCAGTTCGAAATCGCTGGTCGCCTCGACGTCCGCGCCGACCGGCAGGAAGCGCTTCTCCTCGATCGCCTTCAGCAGCATCGCCTGTTCGTCGAGCCCGAGTTCGCCGATCTCGTCGAGAAACAGCAGCCCGCCGTCCGCCGCGCGCAGCAGCCCCGCGCGCGCCGACTGCGCCCCTGTGAACGCGCCCTTCACGTGACCGAACAGCGTCGACATCGCCGCGTCGCCGCGCAGCGTCGCGCAGTTGATCTCGATGAACGGCCCCGCGAGCCGATGCCGGCCACGCTTCAGCTCGTACACACGCTTCGCGAGAAACGACTTGCCGGCCCCCGTCGGCCCGACCAGCAGCATCGGCGCGCGCGAACGCACCGCCACGCGCTCGAGTTGCTCGATCAGCGCATTGAAGCGCGCGTTGCGCGTCGCGATGCCGGCCTTCAGGAACGACACCGTTTCGTCGCGCTCGCGCGTGAAGCGCTGCGCGATCCGGTTGTAGCGCGACAGGTCGAGATCGATCACCGAGATCGTGCCCGGCCCGCTCGGCCCTTCGTCGGTCCGCTGCGGCGGCCCGGTCTGCACGAGGCGCGCGGGCAGGTAGCGCGCTTCCGCCAGCAGGAACCAGCAAATCTGCGCGACGTGCGTGCCGGTCGTGATGTGGATCAGGTAATCCTCGTGTTCGAGGTCGAACGGGTACGCGCGTGCGTAATCGTGCAGCGTCGCATAAACCTCCTCGAAATCCCACGGATCGTGGATCGTGACCGGCGTGAGCCGCACGTCGGTTCGCGGCGACACGCGCGCGAGATCGTCCCGCACCTGGTTGGCGAGACGCGTGTAGTCCAGCGAATGCAGCAGTTCGAGCCGGTCGATCGGCAGGTCGGGCTGCTCGCACAGCGAAATCGTCGGCCGCCATTTGCGGTAACGGCGCGGCGCGCGGCCGCCTTGGTCGAGCACGGTGCCGAGAAAGCCGATCGCAACGGTTTTGCGCATGTTTATCTCATGGGATAAGAAGCGATCCAATTGTATCGGATATTCATGACCGTGACGTGCCGACAGCGTCGATGCCAGACACTGCAAAACAGACAATTCCCTTTTAACTTCAATGTGTTGAGAGATTTCCAGAAGCGCCAGCCGCTCACTGGCACGCTCCTCGCTAAATAAAAGACGCCGGATGTCCCGCTGGCCCACGAGCCAGGGTTCAACAAGCCCTGCTGGTGCGCCGCCGCCGAACCTCGTTCGTCGCGGTAGCGCATGCCGCCATGGACAGACGAAGGCAAAGGGGCGCGCGCCAGGATGCCTCGCCTGGGTTCGAATCCCGGGGCGCCCCATTGTTCGGAAGCTCAGTCAGGTGGAGCAGCCGGCGAAAGCCGGCCGGTGGCGGGTTCGAATCCCGCTCGAACGCTGTCCGCAAGGACGGTCTCGTATGAAGGCAGTACCCGCCGGTGCGGGCCGACAGGCCCGCCGCGCGTCGGACCGGTTGCGGTTCCGCGCGATCGGCCGGGCGGCCGCACGGCCCGCGCGAAGGCGCACGACGACGCAATGCAGCAGGCGTTGCCATGCGCTTCGACGCCGGCCAGCGCGCCGCCCGCCCGATTGCGTCGCCCCGCGATCCGCACGATGCGCGTTACCCGGCGGCCATTGAAGAAAAGGACAAAAATATGTGGAAGCGTCATGTGGTGAAAAAGAACGAACGCGCGCTGCTGATGAGCGAGGGCGATTTCGTGAAGGTGCTGGAACCGGGCGTGTTCAAGGCCTTCGATCCGTTCAAGCGCCTGTCGGTGCAGACCGCGCGTCTCGACGCGCCGCTCGCCGACGAAGCGCTGGCCGACTACCTGCGTCACGACGCACCGGACGTGCTCGCGCGGTATTTCGTCGCGATGGATCTCGCCGACGACGAAGCCGGCCTGCGCTACGAAGACGACGTGCTCGTCGAGATTCTGGCGCCGGGCACGCGCCGGCTGTACTGGCGCGGCCTGACCGCGCACCGGCTGGAGCGCATCGATCTCGCGCAGGACAGCATGCTGCCTGCGGCGCTGGTGAAGCGCATTGCGCAACCGTCGCTGCGTGCGCGCGGCGTGGCGGGGCTGACGGGCGTGCTGCTGGCGCAGGTGCCGGCGTACCACGTCGGCGTGCTGAAGGTCGACGGCAAGATCGAGCGGTTGCTGGACGCGGGCGCGTCGGCGTTCTGGCGCTTCAACCGCGACGTCGCGGTCGAGCTGGTCGATCTGCGCTTGCAGGCGATCGAGGTCGGCGGGCAGGAAATCCTGACGCGCGACAAGGTCGCGCTGCGGCTGAACCTGTCGGCGACGTGGCGCTATGCGGACGTGCTATATGCGTTCGGCCAGTTGCAGAAGCCGGTCGAACACCTGTATCGCGAGTTGCAGTTCGCGCTGCGTTCGGCGGTCGGCACGCGCTCGCTCGACGAGTTGCTGGAGGACAAGCAGTCGCTCGACGAGGTCGTGATCGCGCAGGTGCGCGCCCGTCTCGACGGTTCGGGCGTGGACGTGCGCAGCGTCGGCGTGAAGGATATCGTGCTACCGGGCGACATGAAGACGATCCTCGCGCAGGTGGTCGAAGCGGAGAAATCCGCGCAGGCGAACGTGATTCGCCGCCGCGAGGAAACGGCGGCCACGCGTTCGCTGCTGAACACCGCGAAGGTGATGGAAGAAAACCCGACCGCACTGCGGCTCAAGGAGCTGGAAACGCTCGAGCGCGTCGCGGAACGGATCGACCGCATCTCGGTGTTCGGCGGTCTCGACCAGGTGCTGAACGGGCTCGTCAGCATCAAGGCCACGTAATGCAGGCTCCGGCGCGATGCAGATGGGTCGCGCCGGTCCCGAAATGAATCAGGTGAAGCAAATGACCGACATGGATTATCAGGTGATGGAACTGGCGAACGGCAAGCCGGTGAAGATGTGGACGCAAGGCGTCGCCGTCGAGGACGAAGCGCGCGCGCAACTGCGCAACACCGCGCAGATGCCGTTCATCTTCGGCCACGTCGCGGTGATGCCGGACGTGCACCTCGGCAAGGGCTCGACGATCGGCAGCGTGATTCCGACGAAGGGCGCGATCATCCCGGCCGCGGTCGGCGTCGACATCGGCTGCGGGATGATGGCCGCGCGCACGACGCTGACGGCGGCCGACCTGCCCGATTCGCTTGGCGGCCTGCGCAGCGCGATCGAACGCGCGGTGCCGCACGGCCGCGCGCCGGGCCGCCGCGATCCGGGCGCATGGGGCGATCGCACGCCGGCCGCCGTGACCGACGCGTGGAAATCGCTGCAACCGGGCTTCCAGCGGATCGTCGACAAGTATCCGAAGCTGGCAAAGACGAACCACTACGCGCATCTCGGCACGCTCGGCACCGGCAATCACTTCATCGAAGTGTGCATCGACGAAGCGGACCGCGTGTGGTTCATGCTGCATAGCGGCTCGCGCGGCGTCGGCAATGCGATCGGCAGCCTGTTCATCGAACTCGCGCAGGCCGACATGCGGCAGCACATCGCGAACCTGCCGGACCGCAACCTCGCGTATTTCACCGAAGGCAGCCGGCACTTCGACGATTACGTCGAAGCGGTCGGCTGGGCGCAGGACTACGCGCGGCGCAACCGGCAGGCGATGATGGACGCGGTGATCGGTGCGGCGCGCGGCGTGATCGGCACACCGTTCTCGGTCGACGAGCATGCGGTGAACTGCCACCACAACTACGTGCAGCGCGAACGCCACTTCGGCGAAGACGTGCTCGTGACGCGCAAGGGCGCGGTGTCCGCGCAGAAGGGGCAGCTCGGGATCATTCCGGGCTCGATGGGCGCGAAAAGCTTCATCGTGCGCGGGCTCGGCAACCCGGAAAGCTTCTGCTCGTGCAGCCACGGCGCGGGCCGGACGATGAGCCGCACCGAAGCGAAGCGCCGCTTCACGGCCGACGATCAGGCGAAGGCGACGCAAGGCGTCGAATGCCGGAAGGACGCGGGCGTCGTCGACGAAATCCCGATGGCCTACAAGGACATCGACGCGGTGATGGCGGCCCAGCGCAGCCTCGTCGAGGTGGTGCATACGCTGCGTCAAGTGGTGTGTGTGAAGGGATAGCGCGGTGTGCGGCCGAGGGCCAGCGGCCGCGCACAACGAAAGGAAAACGACAACGATGAAAACCGACAAGGCAATGACGACCGTGCGCAGCGCGCATCCGATCGACCCGGCGGTGCGGGCACGCGTGATGGCGGAGCTCGCGGAAGTCGAACGCCGCCATGATGTATGCGTGCTGTTCGCGTGCGAATCGGGCAGCCGCGGCTGGGGATTCGCTTCGCCGGACAGCGATTACGACGTACGCTTCGTGTACGCACACCGGCGCGATTGGTACCTGAGCGTCGAACCGCAACGCGACGTGATCGAGCGGCCGCTCGACGACGAGCTCGACGTCAGCGGCTGGGAATTGCGCAAGGCGTTGCAACTGCTGCGACGCTCGAATCCGACGCTGCTCGAATGGCTCGACTCGCCCGTCGTGTATCGCGAAGATGCGCGCTGGACGCCGCGGCTCAGGTCGCTGGCATCGGCGTTCTTCTCGTCGGTACGCGGGCGTCATCACTACCTCGCGATGGCGAAGAAAAATTTTCGCGGCTATCTGCAAGGCGACACGGTGCGTTACAAGAAGTACCTGTACGTACTGCGTCCGCTGCTCGCGGTGCGCTGGATCGACATGGGGCTCGGCATGCCGCCGATGCGCTTCGTCGATCTCGTCGACGGGACCGTGCACGAGCCGACGGTGCGCGCGGAGCTCGATGCGTTGCTCGCGCTGAAGATGAGCGCGAACGAAAGCGAATACGGGCCGCGCCGGCCGGCGATCCACGCGCTGGTCGAGAGGATGCTCGCCGATGCCGAACACGATCGCGAATACAAGCGGCCGTGGGGCGACGTGGCGATGCTCGACGCGTTCCTGCGCGACGTGGTCGACGGCCGATGAAAAGTGAACGGCGCGATGCCTCCGGGGATCGCGCCATTTTTGCATCCGCACTCGTCCGATCAATGCAGGCGAGCAACGATCGTGCCCGCGTACTACGTGTCGTCGTCACGATCGCAGCCCATCGCGGCGGTATACTCGATGCCGTTCGGCACAGCGCGCCGCCACATGCGCCGCAGCCTTCGACCTGCCCCGCCGGCTGACGATGCGCTTGCAGTCCGACATCTTCCGCCCGCCCATCCACAGTCGATACGAACCGTCATGTCGCACCGCCTTTCGCTCGCCATCGCCGCCCTCCTCGCCGTTTCCCCGTTCGTTGCCGAGGCTCGCCCGCTCGCGCGCCCACCGGTCGAACGCGACTTCAAGAACTGGTCGGTCGTTTGCGACAACGGCAACCGCTGCATTGCCGAAAGCCACGCGGACGATATCGATGACGCACGCACCAGCCTCATCCTGCGCGTGACGCGCGATGCCGGCCCGGACGCGCAAGCCTCGCTCGACATCTATGCGTCGGCGCCGCTGGACCTGCGCAGCGCGCGCGTGGATGGCCGCCCGTTCGATGCAATGGCGACCCGATGGCATGCGTTCGGCGGCAAACTGGACGATGACGACGCGCACCCGTTCCGGATCCGGACCAACGATCCGGCAACGGTTGCCGCATGGCTCACCGCGTCGCGCAATGCGCAACTGCTGAGCTTCGGCGATCCGGCGTCGGCACAAACCGCCCGCACACCGTTGACGGGATTGAGTGCCGCGCTGCTGTTGATCGACGACACGCAGGGCCGTGTCGGCACCGTCACGGCGTTGCTGCGCCCGGGCACCCGGCCGGCGTCGGCGGTGCCCGTCGCACCGGCATTGCCACCCGCCGTCACGCCGGCCCCGGCCGTCGCAAACCTGTCGGCCGCGGAGCAACGGCCGCTCGTCGATGCGGTGCTCGCGAAGTTCGGCGGCGACGTGAAGCAATGTGCGGCCGATGTCGAAGACGAAATGCCGGCGGGCGATCGCAGGAAGGCGTCGACTGCCGTGGCCGTCTCCGCCGACGAAGCGCTGGTCGCGATACCGTGCCAGACCAGCAGCATGTATAACCACACCGACCTGTGGTATCGCGTGCGGCGAACTGCGCCCTACTCGCCGACGGCGATGAATTTCGGCGAGAACGCGAATGCGGGACTCGATTCGGCCTCCTTCGCAAACGAACTGACCGACGCCGGCTACGATCCCGCCAGCGCGACGCTATCGAGCAAGGTCAGACTGCGCAGTGCCGGCGATTGCGGCTCGACCGCATCGTGGATCTTCGACGGCCGGCACTTCGTGCTCAGCGATATCGCCACGCACGGCACTTGCAACGGCTTGTTCGACGATCAGTGGCCACGGCTGTATCGACGGGCCGATGCGGCAGCCAACCCGCACTGACGCACCACGTCACGCACCGACGATCGAGATAGAGAACCCGTCCCATCCCTTCTGCCCGACCGTCTGCACGGCGGTCGTCATGAGCGCCGGCTCGGCCGCGAGCCGCGCGAACCCCTCGCGCACGCCGACCACGTCCAGCTCGCGATTGTCCGGATCGGCCACGCGCCCGCCACGCACGACGTTGTCGACGACGATCACCGTGCCGGGCCGCGACAGCTTCAGCGCCGCGTCGAGATAAACGGCGTTGTTGTCCTTGTCCGCATCGATGAAGATGAAGTCGAACGGCGCCTCCCCGGCGTCGATGAGCCGCGCAAGACTATCCTTCGCGCTGCCGACCACCACCGACACGACTTGCGCAAACCCGGCGCGCGCGATGTTCTCCGTCGCGACCTTCGCATGTGCCGGGTTCAGCTCGAGCGTCACCAGCGAGCCGCCCGGCGGCAATGCGCGTGCCAGCCAGATCGTGCTGTAGCCGCCGAGCGTGCCGACTTCGAGAATCCGTCGCGCGCCGCGGATCGTCGCGAGCAGTTGCAGCAGCTTGCCCTGGTTCGGCGCGACGTTGATCGCCGGCAGCCCGGCCGCGTCGCTCGCCGCGAGCGCGGCGTCGAGCACGGCGTCGGACGGCACGAGCGTCGCCGAGAAATACGCATCCACCTGGTTCCACCGATCCTGATTCATCGCGCACCTATCGTCTGCGGAAAAGGGCATTCTATGCGCCGCGCGCCCATAAGCAACCCACCATTCGTTCTAAGGGTAGCGGCACACGTGCTCCTATAATCGCCGGACGGCAGGCCCCCTCGACCTTCACAACAACAAACGGAGCACCCATGACCGATCAGGCCCATTCGAACTGGCGTCTCGAAACCATCGCCGTGCACGGCGGTTATCGTCCCGACCCGACCACGCGCGCGGTCGCCGTCCCGATCTACCAGACCGTTGCGTACGCATTCGACGACACGCAGCACGGCGCCGACCTGTTCGACCTGAAGGTCCAGGGCAACATCTACACGCGGATCATGAACCCGACGACGGACGTGCTCGAGCAGCGGATCGCCGCGCTCGAGGGCGGCATCGGCGCGCTCGCGCTCGCGTCGGGGCAAGCCGCCGTCACCTACGCGATCCAGACGATCGCCGAAGCCGGCGACAACATCGTGTCCGCGAGTTCGCTGTATGGCGGCACCTACAACCTGTTCGCGCACACGCTGCCGCAATACGGGATCACCACGCGCTTCGCCGACCCGCGCGACCCTTCCTCGTTCGAGCCGCTGATCGATGCGCGCACGAAGGCGATCTTCGCGGAATCGGTCGGCAACCCGCTCGGCAACGTCACCGACATCGCCGCGCTCGCGGCAGTCGCGCATCGTCACGGCATCCCGCTGATCGTCGACAACACGGTGCCGTCGCCGTACCTGCTGCGCCCGTTCGAGCACGGCGCGGACATCGTCGTGCATTCGCTGACGAAGTATCTCGGCGGGCACGGCACGAGCCTCGGCGGCGCGATCGTCGATTCGGGCAAATTCCCATGGGCCGAGCACGCGGACCGCTTCAAGCGGCTGAACGAGCCGGACGTCAGCTATCACGGCGTCGTCTATACCGAAGCGTTCGGGCCGGCCGCGTATATCGGCCGCGCCCGCGTGGTGCCGCTGCGCAACATGGGCGCGGCGATCTCGCCGTTCAACGCGTTTCAGATCCTGCAGGGGATCGAGACGCTCGCGCTGCGGGTCGAGCGGATCAGCGACAACGCGCTGAAGATCGCGCAGCATCTCGCACGCCACGAGCACGTCGAATGGGTGAACTATGCGGGCCTGCCCGATCACCCCGATCATCCGCTCGTCGCCCGCTACCTGTCGGGCCGGGCGCCGGGCATCCTGACGTTCGGTGTGAAGGGCGACCGCGACGGCGGTGCGAAGTTCCAGGATGCGCTGAAGCTGTTCACGCGACTCGTGAACATCGGCGATACCAAGTCGCTCGCGACGCACCCGGCCTCGACCACACACCGTCAGTTGTCGCCGGCCGAACTCGCGAAGGCCGGCGTGAAGGAGGAAACGGTGCGGCTGTCGATCGGCATCGAGCACATCGACGACCTGCTCGCCGATCTCGACCAGGCGCTCGCGCAGCTTTGACCGCAACGGGCGCGGCGGCCGCCGGCCGCTGCGTCCGCATCAAACCGCTTGACTCTGGAGCGGCTTCAAGGTGTTCAATCCCCGGATGATGCCGGGGCGATGCCCGGCGCGTACGATCGTGCGACGCAGCGCCCGCTGCGCCACGCCCCCGCCGAGAGGACTCATGACACCGACCGCGAAACTTGCGCTGCTCACGTTACCGCCCGTGCTGGCGGCCTGTTTCGGCGCCCTCGCGGCCGCATGGCGCGCGCCCGGCCCGAAGACGTCGAGCGTGATCCAGCATTTCACCGGCGGCATCGTGTTCGCGGCCGCCGCGCTCGAACTGCTGCCGCAGGATCGCGCGCATGCGCTGTTTCCCGTCGTCGTCGGTTTCGTGCTCGGCATCGCGCTGATGCTGGCGATCCGCGCGCTGTCGGGCGCGATCGAGACGCGCTTCGAGGAAGCGCGCTTGCCGGTGAGCCTGATCATCGTCACCGCGATCGACCTCGTCGTCGACGGCCTGGTGCTCGGCATCGCCTTTTCCGCGAGCGACGAAAGCGGCATCATCCTGACCGTTGCTCTGACGCTCGAGGTGCTGTTCCTCGCGCTGTCGGTCAGCGCGGCGCTGGCCGCGGCCGACGTCGGCCGCATGCTGGCGATCGTCGTGCCGGTCGCGCTGGCGGCGCTGCTGAGCGTCGCAGCCGTTGCCGGCAATGCGGCATTCGCCGGGCTGCCGGCGAATATCTATGCGGCGCTCCTGGGGCTGGGCACCGTCGCGCTGCTGTACCTCGTCACCGAGGAATTGCTGGTCGAAGCGCACGAAGTGCGCGAAACGCCGTTCGCGACGGCCGCGTTCTTCATCGGCTTCATCGTGTTCTTCCTGATCGAAGGATCGGTGAAGGCCGGGTAAGCCGCGCACGACGGCGCGGCGCTTACCAGGTCGTCGCGCCGGTCGGATAGGTGTCGACGATGCGCGTGCCGTTGACCGGCGTGACACCCTCGTTGCGCAGCGCGGCCCACAGGTCGATCGCATGCTCGCGTGATTTGCGGCTGCCATCGTCGGTCAGCACGTTCAGCGCGATCACTTCGTCGCGTGTCGTCAGCTGCAGTTGCTCCTTCAGCTTGCGCGATTGATGCGACGCGGTACGGACCTCGCCGAGCACGATCCGTTTCTCGTCGCCTGCATCGGCCGGCACGAACGTCAACCGGCCGTTGCCGACCTCGCATTGCCCAGGCGCGAACGTCGCGGTCCACGCACCGGCCGGCACGGCAGCAAATTCGCAGTGCATCCGCTCGTTCGCGCGGCGGCCGACGTCGTGCGCCGGCGCGTGCGACAGCGCACGTTCCGGCCAGCCGGCCGCCATCGCGGACGTCGACATCAGGCACGCCGCCAGTACGATTCCTTTCACGACATGGCGCATCGCACGCTCCCTTCCGTAAAGGCGGCCGTCGGGCGTCATCCCGGTCGGCCGCGAATGAACGATCAAAGCACCGCGAAGCGGTTGTCGTGTGCATCGACCATCGGCGTCTTCTCGCCGCGATGAACGGTCGAGCGATGAATCTCCTGATTGCGCGCGACGGCGGCCGGGCTCGCCGGATAGTCGTGATTCGGGCTCGGGATCGCGCCGTCGTGGCGCGCACGCACGAGTTCCTGAATCACTTCCTGGCGGCTCTTCGGCTGCGCGGCCACGGCCTGCGAGAAGGCGGCAATCGACAGCGCGACGGCAGCAATGGCGATCAGCGGACGCGGAATGTTCATGGGGTGGGCTCCTTGCTGGAATTCCGTGACAGGAGCCTTCATTTTGATCCCGCGGCGGTGCGGATGCGTGACCGCTTCATGACGCTTTCGTCACCGTCCACGCATCTTGTACATCGCAGTACGAATCGAAATCACCGCATGTTTCCGCACGCATGACACCGCGATGACATTTTTCTCATTTGTCCCTCACCTCCACGATCCGAACGCTTTCCAGAATCGCCAGCGCAATCGCGATATGCCGGCCCGTCGCTGCCACGCGCGGCACCTGCATCGAACGATGCACGAAACGTTCATCTTGAACTTCAGGGACACACCATGAAAACTCCAGTTCGAATCGTCATGATGTCAGGGGCGCTGCTGACGGCCTCGCACGCGGCTCATGCAACGGAAGTCACGCTGTACGGCCTGTTCGATACATCGCTGACGGTTGTGTGGAATGCCGATGCGCAAGGCAGGAACCTCGTCGGCCTCGGCAACGGCAACCTGCTCGGCAACCGCTTCGGCGTGAAAGGCGCGGAAGATCTCGGCGGCGGGCTGAAAGCGATCTTCACGCTGGAAAACGGCTTCAACCCGAACACCGGCGCGCTCGGGCAAGGCAACCGGATGTTCGGCCGGCAGGCGTTCGTCGGGCTGGAAAGCGCTCGCTGGGGAACACTCACGCTCGGCCGCCAGTACGACGCGCTCGCCGATGTCGCGTGGCCGATCACCGGCGATTTCTACTTCGGCAGCGTGTACGCGACGCCCGGCGACGTCGACAACTACGACACGTCGTCGCGCACCGACAACGCGGTGAAGTACACGTCACCCGTGGTCGGCGGCTTCCAGTTCGTCGGCATGTACGCGCTCGGCGGCGTGGCCGGCAAGAGCGGCGCCGGGCAAACCTGGTCGGCCGGCCTGTCGTACAACCATGGCCCGTTCGACGCGGCGGGCGGCTACTACCATGCGGCCAACCGCGCCTCGCTCGCCAACGGCGTCCGGACCGGCTGGAACGGCACGTCGGACGGCACGTTCGACGGGTCGCTGGTCAACGGCGGCTACCTCTCCGCGAAGTCGATCGGCATCGCACGCGGCGCGTTGCGCTACACCTTCGCGCCGTTCACGGTCGGTATCGACTACAGCAATGCGCAGTACAAGGCCGATGCGATGTCGGCCTTTCGCAGCACGCAGAAATACGACACCGCGCGCGGGTTCTTCAACTATCAGGCAACCGCGAGCCTGCTGGTCGGCGTCGGCTACAGCTACACGAAGGCCCGCGGCGATACGAGCGCGACCTACCATCAGGTGTCCGCCGGCGCCGACTACGTGCTGTCCAAGCGCACCGATCTCTATGCGGTCGGCGCGTGGCAGCGCGCGAACGGCGAACAGCGCACGCTCGACGGCGGCACGCAGGCGGCGCAGGCGTCGATCGGCTCGTACGGCTACGGCGGCACGCGCACGCAGGGCATCGTCAATCTCGGTTTGCGCCACCGCTTCTGAGCGAGGCAGCCGACCCTGCGCGCTGCGTGACGAAAATGTCATGTTCCGATCAGGTTCGCGATGCGTCGCGTCGCTACGATCGGCACGGTATCGGGCCCTGCCCGTTCCCGTCCACGCAGCGGGTCGCTGCCGCACGGCACGATCACGCATTAGGCCCGGGCTCTTCGAGTGCCGGGCCATTTTTTACGCGCGTCCGACGCTCACGGCGCGGAATCGCGCGGCGGGTACACGCACGGATGCGTTTTCACGTACAGGTTCGGATTGCCGCAGCGATGCCCGGCATAGTCGACTTGCTCGCCGGGCGCCAGGTCGGCCGGCACGGGCTTGCGCGCGGCACCGTAAGTGGCCGTGGTGTCGGAACGTGTCGATGCGCAACCCGCGAAAAACGGGACGATCAGGACTGCGATCAAGGCGAGGCGAATGGCGGGACGAGGCAATTTTCGGTCCGGAATGAAGGTCTGAACGGCGCCGCCCGCGATCGATGCGGCTGTCGCGATCGGCACGAATGCCGCCGGCGCATCGGCCAACGGCAGGCTTCATGTTCCGCTCCCCGCTCATCGCACCCATGACGCGAACATGACGGTTGCGTCATGTCGACCGAGTCCGCATGACGCCTTCTTGCCCCCCGCAATCTGACGCATTTTTCATCTCGCGATCACGATCACGCACGGCTGCTTTCGCATACTGGGTCCATGGTTCGCCACCCGGCGGCCCTGATCAAGGAGAGCACTCGATGAAAACGGCAAAATTCGCAGCACTGTTCGTCACCGCCACGCTGTCGCTCGGCATGGCCACGCAGGCCGCGTTCGCCCAAACGCAAGCGCAGGGCAAGTCCCGCACGCAGGTGGTCAACGAACTGAAGCAGGCGCAGCACGACGGCGTCGTGCCGATCAGCAAGACGCAGTACCCGCCGACCGGCGAGATCGTCGCGCGCAACAAGGAGCTTCACGGGATTTCGGTGCATGGCGGCGAGAAGAAGCCGCAGACCGACAACCACGACAACCTGACCGCGAAGCAATGATGGCGGGCCACATGGCCGCGGGCAGCGCACCGCGCGCGGCCGCCTCGCGGCAAACGCGCGGGCGTTCCCGCCCGCGCTGTCAGGTGCCGATGGCGGCCGGCCGTCCCGGTTCGGCCGGCCGTCGCGGAAAGCGCAGCCAGAAAGTCGTGCGGCGGCCCGGCTCGCTGTCGACGCCGCATTCGCCGCCGTGATTGTCCATGATCGACCGGACGATCGCGAGGCCGAGCCCCGTGCCCGACGCCGAATTGTGCCGCGACGGATCGACGCGATAAAAGCGCTCGAAAATCCGCCCGACATGCTCGGCGGCAATGCCGGGCCCCGTGTCGGACACGGCGATCGTCGTCGCACCGCCCTGCTCGACGCAATCGATCGTCACGACGCTGCCGCGCGGCGCATAGGTCAGCGCATTCGACAGCAGATTGCTCAACGCGCGCTGATACAGCGTCAGGTCCGCATCGACCCATGCGTGGCCGTCGACCTTCACGGTCACGCCTTCGTCTTCCGCCAGCGGCTCATAGTAGCCGGCCACGCGCTCCGCCTCCTCCGCCGCGTTCAGGCGCCGCACATCGATCGACGTGCCGGCCTGTTCCGAACGCGCGAGAAACAGCATGTCCTCGATCATCCGCGACAGCCGCTGGTATTCGTCGATGCTCGACTCGATCACGCTCCGGTATTCGTCCGCGCCGCGCGGTTGCGACAGCACGACCTGCGCGGCCGCCTGCAGGTTGGTCAGCGGCGTGCGCATGTCGTGCGCGAGATTCGACGAGAACTGGCTCAGCCGCGTGAACGATTCGTTCAGCCGCGCGAGCATCCCGTTGAACGCATGCTCGAGCTCCTTCAGCTCGCCGGACGTATCGAGTTCCGGCAGCGGATGCGCGAGCCGGCTCGACGACATCTGCTCCGCGCGCGCCGCGAACCGGCGCAGCGGGCTCAGCCCGAGCGCCGCGATGCCGTATGCGATCGCGGCCGCGAGCACCACGCCGAACACCTCGATCACGACGATCGTATAGGCATGCGTACGCAGCAGCAGCACGTCGGCGCTGCGGTCGTACTGCACGGCGACGCGCACCACGGGCGCACCTGCGCCGGCGAGCGGCACGGTCGTCAGCAGATACTGGTGTCTTGCGCTGGGCGGGGCGATGCCGACCGGCACGCGCCCGGCGTTCGTCGACATCAGCGGCGCGTACGGACGGAAACCGGGCGTGGCGACGAGGCGCGTACCGGCGGCATCGAAGATCGCGAGATCCATGTTCGGATGACCGTGCAACTGGTCGACCCAGATATCGGGGTTGCGCGCGACGTCGGTCGTCGTGCGCGCCTCGGCCAGGTGCGCCCCCAATGCGGCGGAAATACCGGCCATCTGCTCGGCTGCCGTCGTTTCGACACGGTTGCTCAGCGCTTCGTACAATGCGACACCGCTCGACGCGAGGATCACCGACGTCGACAGGATGATCAGCGCGGTCAGCCGGCCGCGCAGCGTTCGCGGCAGCAGGCGCGCGATCATGCGGCCGCGCCGCCGCGCGCTTCGAGCACGTAGCCCATGCCGCGCACCGTGTGGATCAGCTTCGGTTCGTACGCATCGTCGATCTTCGAGCGCAGCCGGCGGATCGCCGAATCGACGACGTTCGTGTCGCTGTTGAAGTTCATGTCCCACACCTGCGACGCGATCGTCGCGCGCGGCAGGATCTCCCCTTCGCGGCGCATCAGTAGCCACAGCAGCGCGAACTCCTTCGCGGTCAGCAGGATCGTGTCGCCCTGCCGCGTGGCCTTGCGGCGGGTCAGGTCGAGTTCGAGATCAGCCACGCGCAGCGTGTTCGAATCGCGCGGCTGGCCGCGCCGCAGGATCGACTTGATGCGCGCGGTCAGCTCGACGAAGTCGAACGGCTTCGCGAGATAGTCGTCCGCGCCGAGCTCGAGCCCCTTCACGCGATCGCCGACGTCGTCACGGGCAGTGAGGAACAGCACGGGCGTCGACTTGCTGCGCCGCAGGTTCTGCAGCAGCGTCCAGCCGTCCTGCCCGGGCAGCATCACGTCGAGCACGAGCAGGTCGTACTCCTCCGTTTCGGCCTGGTGCTGGCCCGTGATGCCGTCCTCGACCCAGTCGACGACGTAGCCGGCCTCGGTCAGGCCCTTGCGCAGATACGCGCCCGTCTTCGGTTCATCCTCGACAATCAGAATTCGCATCACGCATTACCCTTGAAAAAACCCAGCCGGCGCAGCACGCCCGCGCCGAAGCCGCCGCGCAACGCCGCGCGCCACGACACCGCATGGCTGACCCGGTACAGCACCGGCAGCACCAGCAGCGTCAGCGCCGTGGACGACAGGATACCGCCGATCACGACCGTCGCGAGCGGGCGCTGCACCTCGGCGCCGGTGCCGGTCGCGAACGCCATCGGCAGGAAGCCGAGCGACGCGACCAGCGCGGTCATCAGCACGGGCCGCAGCCGCGTGAGCGCGCCGTCGTGCACCGCGGCGTCGAGCGGCATGCCTTCGTCGCGCAGGTTGCGGATGAACGAGATCATCACCAGACCGTTGAGCACGGCCACGCCCGACAGCGCAATGAAGCCGACCGCCGCCGTGATCGACAGCGGAATCCCGCGCAGCCACAGCGACACGACGCCGCCGCTCAGCGCGAACGGGATGCCGGTAAACACCAGCAGCCCGTCCTTCACGTTGTTGAACATCACGAACAGCAGCACGAACACCATGAACAGCGCGAGCGGCACGACGAGCTTCAGGCGCTCGCTCGCGCTTTGCAACTGCTCGAACTGCCCGCCCCACGATACCCAGTAGCCGGCCGGCACCCGCACGTCCTGCTGCAACTGCTCGCGCGCATCGGCGACGAACGAGCCGACGTCGCGGCCGCGCACGTTCGCGCTGACGACCACCCGCCGCTTGCCGTCCTCGCGGCTGATCTGGTTCGGGCCGGGGGCCACGTCGATCGTCGCGAGCTCCGCGAGCGGCACGTACGGCGCCGCCGCGAGCGGCGCGCTGGCGCCGGCGGCCGGCGCGGGCAGCGCGATCGGCAGCCGCTTGATCGCCTCGATGTCGGAGCGCAGTTCGTCGGGCAATCGCACGACGATGTCGAAGCGGCGGTCGCCCTGGAACAGCGTGCCGGCCTTCTGCCCGCCGACGGCCGCGGCCACCGAGTCCTGCAGGTCGGCCACGCTCACGCCGTAGCGCGCGAGCTTGTCGCGGTCGAGGTTGACGGTCAGCACCGGCAGCCCCGTAGTCTGCTCGACCTTCACCTCCGACGCGCCCGGCACCTTCTGCAACGCGGCCGCGATCTGCTCGCCGGTCTGGTTCAGCACGGCCATGTCGTCGCCGAAGATCTTCACGGCGACGTCGCTGCGCACGCCCGAAATCAGTTCGTTGAAGCGCAGCTGGATCGGCTGCGAGAACTCGTACGCGTTGCCCGGCAGCTCGGCGAGCGCTTCCTCGATCTCGCGCACGAGCTGGTCGCGCGGCTTCTTCGGGTCGGGCCACGTGTCGGCGGGCTTCAGCATGATGTAGCCGTCCGACAGGTTCGGCGGCATCGGGTCGGCCGCGATCTCGGCCGTGCCGGTGCGCGCGAACACGCGCTCGATCTCGGGAAAGCGCGCCTTCAGCGTCTTCTCGATCGACTTCTGCATCTCGACCGACTGCGACAGGCTCGTGCCGGGAATCCGCAGCGCGGACACGGCCAGATCGCCCTCGTTGAGGCTCGGAATGAACTCGCTGCCGAGCCGCGTCGCGAGCCCGAGCGTGACCAGCACGATCGCGCCCGCCCCGATCATCACGCGCGCCGGGCGCGTCATGAACGCGGCGAGCACCGGCTCGTACGCGCGCCGCGCCCAGCCCATCAACCGGTTCTCCTTCTCCTCGACCCGCTCGCCGATGAACAACGCGACGGCCGCCGGAATGAACGTGACGGTCAGCACCATCGCGGCGGCAAGCGCCATCACGACGGTGATCGCCATCGGGTGGAACATCTTGCCTTCGACGCCGGTCAGCGCAAAGATCGGCAGATACACGACCATGATGATCAGTTGCCCGAAGATCAGCGCGCGGCGCGCCTCCTGCGATGCGCCGAACACTTCGGCAAAGCGCTCGTCGCGTGTGAGCGGCCGCCCGGCTGCCGACTGCGCATGCGCGAGCCGCCGCACGCAGTTCTCGACGATCACCACCGCGCCGTCGACGATGATCCCGAAGTCGAGCGCGCCGAGGCTCATCAGGTTCGCGCTCACCTTCGCGTTGACCATGCCGGTGAAGGTCATCAGCATCGACAGCGGAATCACGAGCGCGGTGATCAGCGCCGCGCGGATGTTGCCGAGGAACAGGAACAGCACGGCGATCACGAGCACCGCGCCTTCGAGCAGGTTCTTCTTCACGGTGGCGACGGCCTTCTCGACCAGCACCGTGCGGTCGTACACCGGAATCGCCTTCACGCCGGCCGGCAGCGTGCGGTTCACGTCCTCCATCTTCGCGGCGACGGCCTTCGACACCGTCCGGCTGTTCTCGCCCATCAGCATGAAGACCGTGCCGAGCACGACTTCCTCGCCGTTCGACGTCGCGGCGCCGGTGCGCAGTTCGCGGCCGATGTCGACCACGCCGACGTCCTTCATCCGCACCGGCACGCCGCCCACGTTGGTCAGCACGATGTTCGCGATGTCGTCGACGGTGCGCGCCTGGCCCGGCACGCGCACCAGATACTGCTCGCCGCGCTTTTCGATGTAGCCGGCGCCGACGTTGTCGTTGTTGCGCTCCAGCGCGCGCACGACGTCGGCAAGCGTCAGCCCGTACGACATCAGCTTCGCCGGATTCGGCGCGACGCGGTATTCCTTCACGTAGCCGCCGATCGAGTTGACCTCGGTCACGCCGCGCACGTTGCGCAGTTGCGGCCGCACGACCCAGTCCTGCAGCTCGCGCAGGTCGGCCGCCGTATAGCGCGTGCCGTCGGGCTTGCGCGCGTTGGCGTCGGCCTCGACGGTCCACAGGTAGATCTCGCCGAGGCCGGTCGACGTCGGCCCCATCGCGGGCGCGATGCCGGCTGGCAGCTTGTCCTTCGCTTCCTGGATGCGCTCGTTGACGAGCTGCCGCGCGAAGTAGATGTCGGTGCCGTCCTTGAAGATCACGGTGACCTGCGACAGCCCGTAGCGCGAGATCGAGCGCGTCTGCTCCAGCCCCGGCAGCCCGGCCATCACGGTCTCGACCGGATAGGTGATGCGCTGCTCGGCCTCCAGCGGCGAGTAGCCGGGCGCGGACGTGTTGATCTGCACCTGCACGTTCGTGATGTCGGGCACCGCGTCGATCGGCAGCCGCTGGTAGCTGAATACGCCGAGCGCGGCCACGGCCGCGATCGCCAGCATCACCAGCCAGCGATGCGCAATCGTAAAGCGGATCAGGCGCTCAAACATGTCGGGATTCCTTGAAACGGGGCACGGTCGGCCGCACCGGACGGGCTGCGCGGCCGGTCACCCGGCCGACCGGAAAGCAGGCCGCATAGCGGGCCGCCAGTCGCGCCACGGCGCACGCGTATTGCTGCTCATTCATGTTCCGCGCTCCCCTTGCCGAGCTCCGCCTTCAGCACGAAACTGTTCGACACCGCGTATTCCTGGCCGGGCTTGAGCCCCTTCAGCACCTCGGTCGCGCGTTCGTCGCGCCGCCCGGTTTCGACCGCCTGCGCGACGAAGCCCTTCGGCGAGCGCACGAACACCGACGGCGCACCGTCGACGTCCTGCAACGCGTCGCTCGCGACCGCGAGCGGCACGGCCTGCCTGCCCGCGTCGACCGACACGTTCACGAACATTCCCGGGCGCCACACGCGATCCGGGTTCGGCAGCACGACGCGCGCCGGCGCGGTGCGCGTCTGCTCGCCGAGCAGCGACCCCACGTACGCGATCGGGCCGCTCGAACGCGATTCGAACGCGGTCGCGCTCACCGTGGCATCGCGACCGACGCGCACGTCGTTGAGCCGCTGCGCGGGCACCGCCATCTCGGCCCACACGGTCGACAGGTCGGAGATCACGAACATGCTCGCGTCGGCGGCAATCGCCTCGCCGGGCGTCGCATGCTTCTCGACGATCGTGCCCGCGAACGGCGCGCGCAGTTCATAACGGTTCAGCGCGCCCGCGCCGACCGGCGCATTCAGCGCGGCGAGCTTCTGCCGCGCGTTCTGCACGGCGATCTCGGCCTCGCGCAACTGCACCTGCGCCTGCTGGTAATCCTGCTCGGCCGAAATGCGCTCCTTCCACAGCGTGCGTTCGCGTTCGTAGGTTGCGCGCGCACCCGACAGCCGGCGCTCGGCCGTCAGCAGCTCGCTGCGGCGGTCGGCCAGATCGGTGCTCGCGATCACGGCGAGCACCTGCCCTTTCGCGACGTTCTGGCCGAGCGATACCGACACCTGCTCGACGATGCCGGCCACGCGCGGCACCACGTGCGCGGTGCGATCCTCGTTGAACTTGATTTCGCCGGGAAGCTGGAACGGCGTCGCGATCTGCGCGGGGCCGGCTTTCGCGAGCGCGATCCTCGACGTCGCCAGTTGTGCGTCGGTCAGCGCGATCGCGCCGTCGGCGCGTGCGAACGGGAACGACGCGGCGTCGTTGCCGGCCTTTACGTCGATCGTCGCATCGAACACGTGCGGCTTCGCGATCGACTGCGCGGACACGAACTTCTGGCCGGCCGCGTCGAATCGCAACGGCTCGTGCGTGCGGTCGTACCGCACCAGCGTGCCGGACACGGTCACGCCCTTGTCCACCGGCTTGCCGTCGACGAACGGATAGACGACGAGCCGCGCGTCGCCCGGCTTTTCCGTCATCACGATCTCGACGGACAGCTTGCCGCGCTTCAGCACGACACCGCCGCGCGCACCTGCGCCCTCGGCCGGCTGCGCGGCATCGGCGGCCGGCGGCGCCGATGCGCTGCTGCCGCCCCGCGTGACGGCGAGCGCACCGATCACGATCCCTGCGCCGCCGAGCACGGCCGCCGCAATAACGAAGATTCTGCTGCGTAACATGATGATCCTTCAGGTAAGAGGGGCGCTCATTGCGCGACGGCCGCGAGCGGCGTGCCGACGAGCCGGCCGATATCGGCGCGGGCCGCATGGGCGCCGGCGAGCGCACGCACGTATTGCGACTGCCCCTGGAACAGCGTGCGCTGCGCGTCGAGCACGTCGAGGAAGCTGAACTTCCCGAGTTCGTAGCCGCGCGACATCGCATCGAGCGCGAGACGCGCGGCCGGCAGGATGTCGGACTTCAGCCGCTGCGCTTCCTGCTCCGCGGCCTCGAAATTCGCGTATGCCTGCGTCAGTTCCAGCCGCAGACGCGTGCGTTCGCGATCGAGATCGGCGTTCGCGCGCTCGGCCTTGTGCGTCGCCTCGAGCAGCGCGCCCTTGTTCGTGTTGAACAGCGGAATCGGGATCGATACGCCGACCACGGCCTGGTTGTCGGGCACGCCGCCCGTGGTCACGCGCTTGAAGCCTGCACTGACCGTCACGTCCGGAATGCGCCGCGCGCGCTCCAGCGACACGGCTGCGTTCGAGCGCAGCATCTCGGCACGCGCGACCCGCGCGAGCGGCGCGTCGTCGAGTTGCACAGTCAGCGCGGACAGCGGCTCGACCGGCGGCACGGTTTCCAGGTCGCCGCGCACCGCGAGGCGGTCATCGCGCGCTTCGCCCATCACCGCGTTCAGCTTTTCGCGTGCGACCTCGACACGGCCGCGCGCGGTCACGACTTCGATCTGCACGCCGTCCGCCGCCACCTGCGCCTTGGTCGCCTCGACCGGCGACACCTTGCCGGCCTGCGCGCGACGCCCCGCGAGATCCGCCGAGCGCGCGGCGATCGCGGCCGATTCCTCGGTCACCTGAAGCTGGCGCTGCGCGGCGAGCAGCCCGTAAAACGCGGCGATCACGTCGGCGCGCACGGCCGCGCCCTGGTCGTCGAGCGACGCGTTGGCCGCCTCGCGGCCGTACGACGCGACGTCGAGCCGCGCGCGGCGCTTGCCGCCCAGTTCGATGGTCTGGTTGATCAATGCGGTGGACGTGCGTTCGGCGCGGCTGAAGCCTTCCTGCAGGAACGACACTTCGGGGTTCGGTCGCGCGCCGGCCTGCATCAGTGCGCCGGCCGACGCATCGACATCCGCGCGTGCGCCGCGCAGCGCCGGATTGTTCCGCGCCGCGACCGCGAGCGCATCGGAGAGCGTCAAGGACGATGCGGGGAGCGTATCGGATGGGGGAGCGCCGATCGGCGTCGCGCTGCTGGCGGCAGCGGCGCCCGGCCCCGGCGTCAGCGATGGCTGCGCATGAGCCGTCGCGACCATCACGAAGACGATGGCCGCGACGAGGTTGAGCTTGAGCATGTTCGGTTCTGCGGTAACGGTTCGCGACCGATGCTACGGACCGGCCGCAGTGTGAACATGAGGCGAAGATGATATTTCCGTCATGTTGGGTGCAGCGGCACGCAGGCGTGCGACGCCCCACGGGAACGGCATTCCGCGTCGAGGATCAATAAGATGGGGTGAGCGTGCGGCGCGACGGCCGCACGGGAGAAGGCAACAGCTCGGGGCATCGGCACGCGTGCGCGGCACATCCCCGCACGCGGATCAGCTCATGCGTTGCTTCTCGCGCCGCCGCTGCACGAGCCAATCGAGCAACTGCCTGCCATCGCGCTCACCGAACCACCGCGCATGTCCGATCAGGTAGCCGTCGTACGCGATATCGACGATCGCCGGCGCATCGATGATGCAGCCGAAATACGCGACTTCCGACAGCGCGAACTCCGTATGCACGATTGGCAAAAGCGCGACCAGCGCCGCATACGCGTCGTCGCTCAGCGGTTCGAGCGATTCATAGCCGTCGAGCAAGGCGTCGATCTGGTCGTATTCCACGCGCCGCGCATCGGCCGGCGCCATCCAGTCGACGGTATTGCGCTCGATCGCCAGCGCGAGATCCATCACCGCGCAGGTGCGGTCCGACAAGCCGAAATCGAGCACGGTGCGCACCTGCGCGCCGGGCCCTGCATCGGTCCACAGCAGGTTCGACGCGTGCCAGTCGCCGTGCGTCCACAGCGGCGCTAACGCAGGCAACAGCGGCACGAGGCGCGCGTGATACGGGCCGATCGCGTCGGCCACGTCGCCGCGCCAGTCGCGCGAGCCGAGCGCGCGCACCAGCAGCGGCTGCGCGTCGACCCAGCGTTCGAGCGCGCCCGCCAGATCGGTGGATGACAGCACTCGAAAGCTCGACAGCAGCGTGCGCACGGGGCGCGCAGGCGCATCGTAGCCGGCCGACGCGCGATGCAGTTCGGCCAGCGCGCGGCCAGCCGCATACGCATGCGACGGATGCGTGAACGGCTGCCACGACATCACGCCGCGATACGGATCGACGCCGGGCGCGAGCACGTGCACCTCGTACGTCCACTCGCCGGACGCAAACGCGGTCGCACCGTTGCGATCGGCCAGCACGTCCACCACCGGCACGCCGCGCTCACGCAGATGCGCGATGAAGCGATGCTCTTCCTCCAGCCCCGCGACATCGCGCAGGCTCGCGTGATGACGCTTGACGAACAACCCGCGCCCGTCCGCCATCCGCACCAGTACCGCTGCCGCGAACTGCCGCGGGCTGTGCCACGTCAGCCGCACCGGCTCGCCCGCGCCGTCGATCCGCGCGAGCACGGCCGCCACCTCGTCGTGCGTGATCAGCGGCCAGTCGCGTTCGGCCTGCTCGCCGTCCACGCCGAATTGCGGCGGGGCGACGTCGCGCGACAGAGGGCCGTCCGGCTCGAGGGGGAATGACATGAACGACGTTGCTCCGTGGTTGAATCCGTGCGCGGATCAGCGCGCGCCGCCGCCCGATGCGAGCGGGCCGCCCGCGGCCGCGCGCAATGCGGCGGCCGTGCGGCTCCAGTCGCGCCAGCCGACGACGGCCAGCCCGATGAACAGCGCATAGAGCCCGGCCGTCAGATACAGTTCCTTGAACACGAACATCCCGACGTACACGACGTTCACGACGATCCACAGCCCCCACGACGCGATGTAGCGCCGCGCGGTCCAGTATTGGGCGACGAGGCTGAACGCAGTCAGCGACGCGTCGACGAACGGCAGCGCCGCATCGGTCCAGCGCGCCATCATCCCGCCGAGCAGCGCACTGCCGATGACTGCCGCGATCAGGTCGGGCAGCATCCTGAGCGGCCGCACGCCGGTCACGGGCGCGACGTCGCCGGCTGGCGCAGCCCCGCCGTCGGCACTACCGTCGGCCTCGCTCGCGCGCTGCGCGAGCCAGCGCTGCCAGCCGTACACCTGGAGCACCGCGAAGGCGCCCTGCAGCAGCATGTCCGAGTACAGCTTCGCGTCGAAGAAGATCCAGCCGTACAGCGCGACCGACGCGAGGCCGACCGGCCAGCACAGCATGCGCCGTTTCGCCGTCAACCAGATCGCGAGCGCGCTGACGATCACGCCGGCGATTTCGAGTGGGGACATCGTCTGTGCTCTCCTGATGAGCTGCCGCGGCCGCGCGTCACGCGGCCGAATCCGGTCGGTCAGAAATCATAGGTCAACGATACACGCGCGGTGCGCGGCGCACCGGGGAACAGGTATGCATCGCCCTGCTGCTCGCCTGCGTCGCGCCAGTAGAACTTGTTGAACAGATTGTCCACCGACACGCGCAACACCGTACGATGGCCACCGATCTTGGTCGTATAACGCGCGCCCAGATTGAACACGAACCACGACGGCACGCGCGCGGTGCCCTCCTCGTTCGCGTTGCGGGCCGCACTGTATTCCACGCCGCCGAGCACGTTCAGGCCCGCGACGCGCGCAGCGCGGGCACGTTGATGATCTGGTGCCCTTCGTAGGCCGGCGACCCCGAATCATATGCACGGGCGCGAATCGCCGCGACGCTGGCCGTCAGGCCCAGCCGCTCGGTCACACGCCCGGCCGCACCGAGTTCGATCCCCTGGTGCCGCTGAGTGCCGCGCTGCACGAACGTGTAGCTCGTGCCCGACGCATCCGGGTCCGCGAACTGGAACGGCTTGCTGATCGAGAACACGGCGGCCGTGAGGCTCAGCCGGTCGAGCCAGTCGTATTTCGCGCCGACTTCGATCTGGTGCGATTCGACCGGCGGCAGGAACGCATACGCGTTGGTCGCGCGCACCGGCGCCTGATCGCCGAGCGACAGCGCCTTGCTGTACGACGCATACAGCGACAGCACGTTCACCGGCTTGTAGACGAGCGCGACCTGCGGCAGGAACACCGAACGGTCGGTATGCGTCGTCTCGCCGTCGAGGCTGCTCCAGCTGCGCTGGCGCAGCAGCACTTCCTTGCCGCCCGCGAGCACTTGCCAGTGTTCGCCGATACTGATGCGGTCGAGCCCGAACACGCCGTACTGCCACGCGTCGAGGCGCGGATACGACGGCCCCGGTGAATTCGGCGACGGCGGAAAGGTCAGGTCGGGCCCGTAGATATTCTCGCTGCCCACGTAGTCGTACACGGCGTCAGCCATGTGCACGACGCGGCGCTGCACGCTCACGCCGAGCGTCAGCTCGTGCCGCAGCGGCCCCGTCGCGAACTTGCCGGTCGTGACCGCGCGCAGATCGTCGTTGCGCCGGTATTCGCCGGGGCTGCGGAAGTCGTACACGTCGTAGTCGCCGTTCGCGCCGAAGAAGAACGGCGACGTCGCGCCAGCCGCGCAGCTCGCCGCATACGAGCAGCCGTACGCGAACGCGCTGTTGTCGTCGATCATCGTGCGGCTGCGGCCGGCGGCGATGTACGCCTTCCAGTCGTCGTTGAACTGGTAGTCGAAACGCGCGTTCAGGTTCAGCGCGTCGGTCGTCACGGGTTTCGCCCACGGCTGCGTGCCGAGCGCCTTCGACGTCGTCTTGACCGACGGCACGACCGTGCCGCCGAGCAACTGGTAGCCGGGCGCGGAACGCTGGATCCACTGCTGGAATTCGGCATTGAGCTGCAGGCTCGCGCGCGGGCTGATGTCCCAGTCGGCAGCGATCGAACCGAACGTGCGCCGCCCGTTCGTGCCGTCGATATAGGAGTGCATGTTCTCCTTCGCCGCATTGATCCGGAACCCGAACTGATGGTCGGGGCCGAAGCGGCGGCCGAGATCGACGGCCGCCGACGTCGAGCCGCGGCTGTCGACGCCGCCCGTCACGCTCGCGACGTTCGCGGAACGCTTGGTCACGAAGTTGATCACGCCGCCCGGTGCGACGACGCCGCTGTCGATGCCCGCGAGCCCTTTCAGGATCTCGACGCGCTCCTTGTTCTCGAGCGGCACGTTCTGCTCGCCGGACACCGTCAGCCCGTCGATCCGGATCGCGCTCGCGAGATCGACCGGAAAGCCGCGGATCGCGAAGCCTTCGAAATAACCGACCGGCGCATAGTCGTTGACGACCGACGCATCGTTGCGCACGACGTCGCTCAGCCGCTTCGCCTGCTGATCGTCGATCAGCGCACGCGTGATCACGTTCACCGACGCCGGCGTGTCGCGCAGCGGCGCGTCGTCGAGCCCCGCGACCGACGCTTCGCGCGCGCGCAGCGACTGGCCGCGCTCGCCGCTCACCGTGATCGCGGGCAACGTCGCGTTGCCGGCCGCCTCGGCGCCCGGCGCGGGCGTGTCGCCCTGGGCCACCGCAGCCTGCGCCGTGAAAAGCGTGACGCCGAGACCGACACCGAGCCCGACCTTCGCGCGCCGCCGCCGTGCGGGCGCCGCTGTTGTTCTATTCACCGTCATTGTTCTGGATGGAAAACTCGCCACTCGACCTGTCGAAAACCGAAACCCGAAATCCGTTACGAAGCTGCGAAGCGTGCGCCCGCGAATGCCGCCGCGCCTGTTACCGGACACGTCGTCGACACGATATTCATCAGACGAACCGGACCCTGCGGCGTGCAAGCGGCCGACCGGTCGGAACAACGCAGAATGGGACATCGGATTCGGATGACGCGCCGGAAACCGACGCAGCGGCCGACGGGTTCGTCAACGGCTCGTCGGCCGGCCGGCTGCCTCGCGCGGTCGTGTCATGCGGGGGACGCTTCGAACGCCCCGGTGCGGGCGGCGGGCACTGACGCCGGCCGTTCATCGGAACGGCGGCCTGCCCGGCGCGCGACATCGCGGCGTGGCGCGCATTTTACCCCGGGCGCGGCGAAGGGCCGCGGAATCGGGCGGAACGGAGGACGGGGGAAAACGGGAACGGGGACAGACGGCTTGGGCGGCGCGATAACGGTGGCGACGGTGGCGACGGCGACGGCGACGGCGGCGATTCGGTCGCGATGCGCGTCGTGCGTGTCGGCCGCCGACACCAGCGTCATCCTCCGCCGGTCGGGCGACCTCGAACCGGAGCGGGAATGGCGACCCGCGACCGGTTCATCAGCCGTTCGCTCAGAACCCTTGCATCGTCACGGTCGGATCAACGACCAGATGCACGACACCGTAAATGACCGCGCCGACCAGCAGCGCAAGCAGGATCGCGACGAACGGCAGCAGCGTGAAGTTGGCGTTCGCGAGATCGGTCGCGTGCGCCTTGCTGTTGCGCACGCCGAAGAAACTCCACAGGACCAGGCGGACCATGCCGAGCAGTTTCATGATGGGCTCCTTTATCGAATCGGTTGACGCTATCGTCGATCCGGACGGCATCCGAAAAAAGAAGCAGTTGCGCACGCTTTTCGCGCAGCAGGCGATCTGCGGCGGCATGTCGCACACGCGTCAGCGGTCGAGCACGAGCGGCTCCGTCGCGCCTTCTGCGGGCCGCGCGACGCACAGCAGCGCGCAGCCGGGCTCGACCGGCGCATCGGGCGTTTGCTCGTATTCCACCGAGCCGGACAGCACGCGCGTCGCGCACGTGCCGCACGAACCGGCGCGGCATTCGGACGGCACGGCCACGCGCTGCCCTTCCGCGAATTCGAGCAGCGTGCCGTCGGCGGGCGTCCACACGGCGTCGCGCCCCGTGCGCCGGAACACGACCGGCACGCTTGCCGCCGCAGGCGCGGCAGCCGCGCGGGTCGCGCTGCGCGAGACGCTCGACGGCCCGAACGCCTCGAAACGGATGCGCTCGTCGGGCACGTTCAGCGCGCGCAGCCCGTCGTACAGGTCGCGCATGAAGGCCGACGGCCCGCACAGATAGAAATCGTAGTCGTCGAACGACAGCACCCGCTTCAGTTGCCCGATGTCGATGCGGCCTGCCCGCGCCGCCGCGTTTTCTTGAGGACGACTGTCGAACCAGTGAAGCGACAGGCGGGCATCGGCGGCCGCGAGGCGCGCCAGTTCCGCCGCGAATGGCCGGTCGGCCGCTTCGCGTGCGCCATGCGCGAACACGATACGGCGCGACGGTGTGTCATCGGCGAGTGCCCGGCGCAGCATCGCCATCATCGGCGTGATGCCGATGCCGGCCGACACGAGCACGGCCGGCCGCCGGCTCGCGAGATCGAACGTGAAGCGGCCGCGCGGCATCTGCGCATCGAGCGTCATGCCGGCCTGCGCGTGATCGTGCAGCCACGCCGATACGCGCCCTTCACGCTTCACGGTGATCCGGTACTGCGTGCCGCCCGGTGCATCGGACAGCGTGTAGCTGCGAATCGCGGGCGCGTCGCTGCCCGGCAGCGCGATGCGCAGCGTCAGATGCTGGCCGGCTTCGTAGGCGGGCAATGCGCCGCCATCCGCCGGTTCGAAATGGAACGACCGGATCGCGCGGGCTTCGTCGACGATCTTCGCGATCCGCAGCGACCGCCATGCGGGTGCCGATGCAGGCGCGACCGCGGACGGCGCGGGTCCGGCCGTTGCCGCCGCCCCGCCCGACGCCGTCGCCGCCGCCATCGCCGCGAACTGCGGCGCGCGCTCGACCTCCGACCACCGGAACGGCAGCACCGCCCGCATGCGCCGCACTTCCCGCACATGAAACCGCACGACGCGCTGCGCGCCGTCGAACGACGCGACGATCGGCCCGTCCCACACGATCTCCGCGCGCGCGGCGACATACAGCACATCGCCGCTGTCGAAATCGATGAACAACAGCCCCGCGCGCGGATCGTGCTGCAGGTTGCCGAGCGTATTGAAGAACCGGTTGCCGCTGAAATCGGGCGTCGTCAACGTGCGTGCATCGTCGACACGCACGAAGCCCGGCATCCCACCGCGATGCGACACGTCCGCGCCGCGCGCCGCGCCCGCCGCCGCCGACGTGTTCGCGCTCGCGACGAAGAACGTGTCGGCCTGTGCGAGCAGCGCGCGATCCGCGTCGCTCAGCGCGTCCGACACGTCCGGCGCGACGGCGGCCGCGACGTCCCGCGCGACGAAGGTCGGCTTGCGGCCCTGGATGTACTTCGCGCAATTGCCGAAGCTCTGCTCGACCGCGATCGTCAGCGCATCGCCGTCGACCGCGCGCACGACGCCGTTCACGCGATTGCGCCGCCGCGTATCGAATTCGATTCCGAGGCCGCCCAGCGGCGCGCCCGCCTGCCACGCGCCTGCCAGCGGATCGCCCGGCAGCGCGGGCGCCGCGATGCGCAGCGTTCGGGCGTCCGGCGACGTGACGAAACCCGGCGCCCCGGCGCGCAGCGTCGCCCACGGCTGGCCGTGCGCATCGACGCCGCCGAGCACGAAGAACGGCAGTTGCGCGAAAAACGTCCGGTGCTGGTCCGGCATGAAGCGCCGAATCCCGCGCCGGCCGGCCGCGCTCGCCGCGTCCGTCACGCCCGCGCGCTGCTGCACGGCAAGCTCGCCCGCATGAAACGGCGCGGTGTCGAGTTCCCAGCCCGGTACGACGGCGGTCGGCGCATTCATCACGTTCTCCTGAACAGGCGCGGTAGCAGTGAGCGTCAAGCGGCGAGCAGGCCCGTGCGCGTCGTCGGCATCGCGACGAAGCCCGGCAACGCCTCGATACGCGCCAGCCATGCGCGCACGTGCGGATACGGTTCGAGCGACACGCCGCCTTCCGGTGCGTGCGCGATGTACGTGTACGCGGCGATGTCCGCGATCGTCGGCTGCGCGCCGGCCGCGAACGGCTTGCCGGCCAGCTCGCGATCGATCACGTCGAGCACCTTAGCGGCCGTACGCTTGGCCGCTTCCGGGTCGAGCTGCGCGCCGAACACGGTCACGAGCCGCGCGGCGGCCGGACCCGACGCGATCGGGCCGGCCGCGTACGACAGCCAGCGCTGCACGACGGCCGCGCTGACCGGGTCGTCGGGCAGCCAGTGCGCGTCGCCGTAGCGCTTCGCGAGATACACCAGGATCGCGTTCGAATCGGCGATCACGGTGCCGCCGTCGTCGATCACCGGCACCTGCCCGAGCGGATTCAATGCGAGAAACGCCGGTTCGCGCTGCGCGCCGGCCGCGAGATCGACGTCGATGGTCTTCGACGGCAACCCGAGCAGCGACAGGAACAACCGGACACGGTGCGCGTGCCCGGACAGCAGGAACGAATAGACGCGGATCGGCGAGGCGGGCTTGCTGGCGGCAGACATGGAAACACTCCGGAATCTCGCGCCGCCGGGGATCGGCGACGAACGGCTCCAGCGTAACGCTCGCCGTTCGTCGCCAGAAGATGGATAATCACTGAAACATTTTCTGCTTTCATAGGACAATCGACGATGGCCGATCTGCGCGACGTGAACCTGAACCGGCTGGCGATCTTCGTCGCGGTGGTCGACGCCGGCTCGCTGACGGCCGCCGCCGAGCGGCTCGGCCTCGCGAAGACGGTCGTCAGCACGCACATGCAGCGCCTCGAATCCGAGGTTGGCGCGAACCTGCTGGTGCGCACGACGCGGCGGCTGAGCGTGACCGACGCGGGACGCGTGTTCTACGACGCGTGCCGCGACATCGTGCGCGCGACCGAAGCCGCGCTCGACGCGGTGTCGTCCGACGCCGGGCCGCTGCGCGGCACGCTGCGCGTGAGCGTGCCGATCGACTATGGCGCGCTGGTGGTCGCGCCGGCCGTCGTCGCGCTGCGCGACCGGCATCCGGCGCTCGCCGTCGAACTCGTCGCGAACGACCGCGTGGTCGATCTCGTCGCGGACAACCTCGACGTCGCGATTCGCATCGGCCGCCTCGCCGATTCCAACTATCGCGCGGTACAGCTCGGCACCTACGAGAAATGGCTGGTCGCGAGCCCGGCGTTCGTCGCGCGACACGGGCTGCCGCGCGATCCGGATGCACTTGCCGCGCTGCCGTTCGTGATGCTGTCGTCGCTGCCGCGCCCGCATACGCTCGAACTCGACGACGCGCGCGGCGGCCGCGCGTCGGTGCGCTGCGTCGCGCCGGTCGTGTCGAACACCGCGACCGCGTGCCGCGCGATCGTGCTCGCGGGCGGCGGCTTCGGGCTGCTGACGGATTTCTCGACCGCGGATGATGTCGCGGCCGGGCGGCTCGTGCGGCTGTTGCCGGGCTGGCGCACGGCGCCGGCCGGCATTCACGCGGTGTATCCGTCGACGCGGCTGCCTTCGCCGAAGGTGCGGGCGTTTGTCGAGGCGATGAAGGGGAAGCTGGGGGAAGCGCCGACAGCGCCTACGGCAAAGCGCTCACGGTCGAAGTAGCAAGCCGCGTGGTTCATTGCCCGCTTACGGTATTCGACGACAGCGCATTCGCCGATAACGGCGAGCCGCTCCGCCGATGTCGTCAGCAGACGCCGCATCAGATTTTGTTGGTTCGCCTCCGCACCCAATGCGCCAACATCGCGAGCAACAGGCAAGCCACACAGGCTGGCCAATACGCGACCCAGACCCACGCGCTCCGTTCATGGGCTGCGCTCCAGACGAAGCAGGCACACAGCAGGGTTAGAGCGATCAACGAGAAAGCGAAGCGGGATTTCTCGAGCATCCCGGCTGAATGCATCGCCCCAAGCAAGACCGCAGGAAGCAACAGATAGCCCCAATAGAATGCCATCGTCGTCAGTTCATCCGACGGCCGGCGGACCAGATTCGATATGTCAACCACCGTCATCACCGACCCGAACGACACCATCAGAAAAACTGCCACACTGAGGCATACGAAATATCGGCCGTTGTAGTCGACATACCTTGCTCTCACGATCACTCCCTGGTCGATGACGTCAGCCCGCTCCCTATTGCAATGGATCGCGGGACCATCGATACCTCATGACAACCGCAGCGATGAAGCGGAATCGTTCCACATCCACCACGGCGCCACCCTAACGTAACGGCTCGACCGACGGTGACGTGAAACCGCTTTCCATTGTGCCGGTCAACGAAGCGCCCCGACAGGTCCGGCTCCAGCGCTCGAAGTTGTAGTTCGTCTGCATCCAGCGATTGCCGACGGCATCACCGCCGGGCTTGCGAATCGACCAACCCAATTCGGCGTCGTAATGCGCTTCATCGCGCTCGTTGGTTACGACGCCCTTGGTATCGACAACGGCCTCGCGCGTCGCGCCGCCCTCGATCTGTTGAAGCCCCTGCTTCGCGCCGACCAGGTCGTGCGCGTACAACTGACGAAGATGCTCCACGCATGCGTCGAAACTGGCGAACGATTGCGGCGGCATCTCCACCGGCGGCAAATGGCCGCTAGCGGAAACGGACGATGCAAACGACGTCGCAACGCTCAACAGGAGAAGGCGGGTGTTGAAGTGCTTCATGTTCGAGGTTCCCGCATATGCCCGAGCGCCAGCTCCGGGTCGACAACTGCCCGCTAGCGAGCGCTTTTTGGCAGGCTGCAATCGGTGTAATAGAGACGGCACGCGGTATCGCCATCCGTCTGGCAGATCGCCATGCCTTTCTGTATGGCTTCTTCCCTGGTGCCAGCACCGGCCGTACTGAATCCTTTGCTTCCAACGATCATGGCTCCGCAGCCGTTGGAGTAGGTCAACTGAACTTTGCAGGTAGCCCCGCCCTTGGCCTGGCAATCTGCCATCGCCGTGCGCGCGGCTCCGCGTTCGCTTTCCCCGCCGACGGCCGTGCCGAGTACGCCCTTTACACCATCGGTCGCGATCGCTCCCCACGTCGTCGCCAAACTGAACGTGGGCGCCTGCTGTGTGGGTGCCGCCTGCGTGCGCGGCGCCGGGCCACAAGACGTCGCGCTATAGGGAATCCAGCCTGACGGACATGCCACTTGGGCGTGCGCGGTGATACTGATACCGCCCAGGCAAGCGATTGAAAGAATTTTGGATCGCATGTTCTCTGTAACGCGCCTAGCGCTTTTCGTGTTATTCCAGTCGCCGGGTTTTCACGGTACTCGATGGGCTGAGATAGCCCAGGGAGCCCTTGATCCGTTTGTCGTTGTACCGACCTGCTCCCCGCGTTTGGTACGGTAATCAAAGCGAATCGACGAACGCGAGCAATCAGCCCCCGCGCGCGGTAACGTACTGACTATCCGTTGTGAAGTGGCGATACTTTCGCAAACGCCACCTCTTTCATGGCTGGATGCGCGTGCAAATATACCTGAGTTGTTTCGACGGATTCATGCCCGAGCCGCAGTTTCCGACGCCCGCTACCTGCCCGTTCCCAACGTCCCCAGCAGCACCTTCCTGCAGCTCGCGATCATCTGCGCCTCCGGATCGCGATAGTCGGTCAGCAGCCACGCCGCGCCGACGTTCGTCATCGCGCCCACCAGCGCGAGCCCGATCAGCCGCTGCTCGGTGCGCTCGGCAGGCGTGACGGCCTCGCCCGGCGCGCCGATCGCCATGATCAGCTTGCCGAAGTCGATCAGCATGCGCTGGTACGTCATGTCGGTATCCGCGCTCACGCCCATCACCTCGAGCAGCAGCACGCGCGCCGCGCACGGGTCGCGCAGAAACGCGAAGAATGCGGCGAGCCCCGCGTCGACGCGCTCGCGCAGCTCGCCGCCGCGCGCGGCGACCGCCTGCGCGACCGCGTCATGCAACTGCTGCGCGTGATGCAGGTAAGTGCAGCGCAACAGATCCTCTGTGCTGTCGAACGCCGCGTAGAAATAGCGATCGTTCAGCTTCGCTTCCTGGCAGATCGACCGCACGGTCGCCTTGCGGAAACCCACCGTACCGAACACGCGCGTCGCCGCGCGGATCAACGCATCGCGCCGCTCGGCGGCCCGCACCTCGGGCGCCACGCCGCCATACGCCCGGCCCCTTTTTTCCGTTTCGAGTGCTTTCTCCATTCCGCTATTTGACATCAGGACACCCGAAAACTAAAGTGGTGACGAACAACACCACAATAGATGCGCCGCCGGTGCAGCGCAAGCGGAACGGGAGGACGACGAATGAAGGGGTTTTCCGGGAAGGTCGCCGCGATCACGGGCGCCGGTTCGGGCATGGGCCGCAGCCTCGCGGTCGAGCTGGCGCGGCGCGGCTGCGAGGTCGCGCTCGCCGACGTCAACGAAACCGGGTTAGCCGGCACGGCGGCCGCCTGCGCGCAGCACGGCGTGCGCGTAAGCACGCGGCGGCTCGACGTCGCCGACCGCGACGCGGTGTTCGCGTGGGCCGATTTCGTTCGCGCCGAGCACGGCAAGGTCAACCTGATCTTCAACAATGCGGGCGTGTCGCTGGCCGCCAGCGCCGAAACCGCGCGCCTCGCCGATCTCGAATGGATCGTCGGCATCAATTTCTGGGGCGTCGTGCACGGCACGCAGGCGTTCCTGCCGCATCTGCGCGCATCGGGCGACGGCCACGTCGTCAACACGTCCAGCCTGTTCGGGCTCGTCGCGATGCCGACGCAAAGCGCGTACAACGCAACCAAGTTCGCGGTGCGCGGCTTCACCGAAGCGCTGCGGATGGAACTCGAACTCGACGGCGCGCCGGTGAGCGCGACCTGCGTGCATCCGGGCGGCGTCGCGACGAGCATCGTCGACGCGGGCCGCGTCGATACCAGCATCCACGCGCTGACGGGCCAGGACGAAGCGACGCATCGTCGCCAGGCCAACCGCCTGATCAACGCGACGACGGCCGACGAGGCCGCGCGGCAGATCCTCGCGGGCGTCGAGCGCAATGCGCGCCGCGTGCTGGTCGGCGCCGACGCGCGCCGGCTCGACCGGATCGCGCGCCTGCTCGGCGCCGGTTACCAGTGGCTGATGCTGCGCCACGTGCGCCGCGCCCGCGCACGCAACCTCGAACGCGCGCACGCCCCGGCCACGCGCCCCACCACGCCGACCAAGGATCTCGCATGACCACGACGACGACCGACCGGCGCGACGCGCCGCCCGCCCGCGACACCCGCCGCGACAGTGGCGATAACCACGATACCCGCGACCTCGACGTGCTGATCGTCGGCGCCGGCCTGTCCGGCATCGGCGCCGCCTACCACTTGAAGCAGCGCTGCCCGCATGCGAGCGTGGCGATCGTCGAGGCGCGCGACGCGATCGGCGGCACCTGGGACCTGTTCCGCTATCCGGGTGTTCGTTCGGATTCCGACATGTTCACGCTCGGCTACAGCTTCCGCCCGTGGCACAGCGACAAGGCGATCTCCGACGGCCAGACGATCCTCGACTACATCCGCGACACCGCGCGCGCCTACGGCATCGACAAGACGATCCGCTACGGCCAGAAGGTCGTCGCGGCCGACTGGGATTCGAACCGCGCGCGCTGGACGGTGCGCATCGAACGCACGCGAGACGGCACGACCGACACGCTCGTCTACACCTGCCGCTTCCTGTTCATGTGCAGCGGCTACTACGACTACGATGCCGGCTACCTGCCCGACTGGGCCGGCATGGACACGTTCGAGGGCCAGCTCGTGCATCCGCAGCACTGGCCGAAGGATCTGTCGTACGCGAACCGGCGCGTGGTCGTGATCGGCAGCGGCGCGACGGCCGTCACGCTCGTGCCGTCGATGGCGGCCGACGCGCAGCACGTGACGATGCTGCAGCGCTCGCCGACCTACATCGTGTCGCTGCCCGCGCGCGACAAGATCGCGAACGCGCTGCGCCGCGTGCTGCCGTCGCGGCTCGCGCACCGGCTCGTGCGCGTGAAGAACGTGCTGCTGACGATGTACCTGTACAACGTGTCGCGCCGCAAGCCCGACCAGACGAAGAAATTCATCATCCGCGCGGCGAGCAAGCAGCTCGGCCCCGACTTCGACGTCGCGAAGCACCTGACGCCGCGCTACATGCCGTGGGACCAGCGCGTATGCCTCGTGCCGAACGGCGACCTGTTCAAGGCGATCCGCGCGGGCCGCGCATCGATCGTCACCGACGAAATCGAGCGCTTCACGCCGACCGGCCTCCAGCTGAAGAGCGGCCAGCAGCTCGACGCGGACGTGATCGTCACCGCGACCGGGCTGAAGGTGAAGATGCTCGGCGGCGCGCGCGTGACGGTCGACGGCCGCGCGGTCGATTTGCCGGAGACGGTGTCGTACAAGGGGATGATGTACAGCGGCGTGCCGAACCTCGCATCGTCGTTCGGCTACACGAATGCGTCGTGGACGCTGAAGGCCGAGCTGATCGCGCGCTACGTGTGCCGGCTGCTCAACCACATGCGCGCGAACGGGTACGACACGTGCGTGCCGCGGCTCGGCGCGGGCGATCTCGGCGACGTGCCGGCCGTCAACCTGAGCTCGGGCTACATCCAGCGCGCGGCCGGCATCCTGCCGAAGCAGGGGCACCGCAAGCCGTGGAAATTCCACCAGAACTACGTGCTCGATCTCGCGTCGCTGAAGTTCAGCGCACTCGCCGATTCCGCGATGCACTTCGAACGCCGTGCCCAAACCGGCCCGGCCGCCACCGCGCCGGCTGCCGAACCCGCACTCGAAACCCGCTGAGGCCGACATGACTCCTACGCTCCATCTGATCCAGAACGTGCTGCTCGGCGTCGTCGCGGTGCTCGCCGCGCTCGCGCTGTTTTCCGCTTACGTGGCCCGTCGCGTGACGCGCGCGTTTCCGCCCGAAGGCCGCTTCGTCGACATCGACGGCGATCGTATCCATTACGTCGAATACGGCAACGGCCCGCCGATCGTGTTCGTCCACGGGCTCGCGGGGCAATGGCGCAATTTCGCGTACCTGCCGCTCACGCGGCTCGCGCAACAGCATCGCGTGATCCTGCTCGACCGCCCGGGCGCCGGCCGCTCGCTGCGCGGCGCGGCCTCGCAGGCGAACGTGTTCGCGCAGGCCCGCACGGTCGCCGCGTTCATCGACGCGTTGCAGCTCGACAAGCCCGTGCTGGTCGGCCACTCGCTCGGCGGCGCGATCGCGCTCGCGGTCGGCCTCAACCATGCGGACCACGTGAGCCGGCTCGCGCTGATCGCACCGCTGTCGCACGAGCAGACCGAACCGCCCGCGCCGTTCAAGCCGCTGATGCTGCCGTCGCCGCTCGTGCGCCGTTTCGTGTCGTGGACCTTCGCGATCCCGCTGACGATCCTGACCGGCCGCAAGGCCGTGCGCCAGGTGTTCGCGCCGGAGGCCGTGCCGCGCGACTTCCCGGTCAAGGGCGGCGGCCTGCTCGGGATGCGTCCGCACGTGTTCTACGCGACGGCGACGGACCTGCTGTCGGCGCCCGTCGACCTGCCCGCGATGGAGCGTCGCTATGCGGAACTCGCGCTGCCGGTCGACGTGTTGTACGGCCGCGCCGATCCGATCCTGAACTGGCGCGCGCACGGCGACGCGCTCGCGAAAAAATCGGCGCGCGTGCGGTTGAAGGTCGTCGAGGGCGGCCACATGCTGCCGGTCACGATTCCCGACACGACGGCCGACTGGCTGCTCGAAGTCGCCGCCGCGCCGGCCGACGTCGCCGCGCAGCCAGTGCGCATCGCGTAGGTCGCGGCAACGCAGCGGGGCCTGATTCCGTGGCGGGCAGCCGATGCCGCGACGGAATCAGGCTTCGTCGTCGGGTATCGACAGCCCGAGATCCGAGAGCACCTCGCGTGCGCTGCGAAACGCCTCGACCGCGGCCGGCGCCCCGGCGTACAGCGCGCTGTGCAGCAATACCTCGCGAATCTCGACGAGGCTCGCGCCGTTGTTGAGCGCGCCGCGAACATGCCCCTTCAGCTCCGTGCCGCGGCCGAGCGCCGCCAGCATCGCGCACGTGCACAGGCTGCGCGTCTTCAGGTCGATCCCGCCCCGCTGCCACGTGCTGCCCCACGCATGTTCGTTCAGCCAGTTCTGCAGCGGACGCGAAAAGCCGTCGAGGTCGCGCATCGCGCGCTCGACGAACGCCTCGCCCATCACGTCGATCCGCCGCGCCTTGCCGTATTCCCTGTCCTGTTCGCTCATGTCGGTGTCCTGGTGGTTGGAAGTCGTGGCCGCTGCCGCGCCGCCGGCGGCCGGGGGATGTCGCGCCATGTTCAGCGGGACGGCGCGTTTCGTCAAAGATGCGGGCCTCGGTTCGCGGCCGGTCGCGTAACGGGCGGTCGAACGCTACGTAACATCCCGTCGCGCGTTACGGCGCCTTACGGGAACATCGCAGCCGCGACGCTCGCGCACCGCGCGCGCCTGTCGCGCGAAACCGCCATTCCTCCGTTTAAATCGCATCGATATTCCCGATTTCCGCAACAAATCGCGACACCGTTTCCCGAAACCTGTCATGGCGCGGAATTTGCAGAGAAGGCTTGGACACACTTCCAATGTCGAGGCCAACATGCAGAATCTCTTCAAGAAGACGACGGTAACGATGGCCGTCTCGTCACTGCTCGCGCTGTACGGCTGCGGCTCGGTCGATGGACCGACGACCCCGCCGACGATCAAGCCGAGCACGTCCGGGACGAGCGGCACTTCGGGGACGTCGGGTACGTCGGGCGGCGGTTCGTCGGGGACGTCGGGCGGCGGTAGTTCGGGGACTTCGGGGTCGTCGGGGACTTCCGGTACGTCGGGTACTTCCGGCACGTCGGGTACTTCCGGTACCTCAGGCACCTCCGGTACTTCGGGCACCTCCGGCACCTCCGGCACCTCCGGTACTTCGGGTACCTCGGGCACTTCCGGTACCTCGGGTACTTCCGGCACCTCGGGCACCTCCGGCACCTCCGGCACCTCGGGTACTTCCGGCACGTCGGGCACCTCCGGCACCTCGGGTACTTCCGGCACCTCGGGTACTTCCGGTACGTCGGGCACCTCCGGTACGTCGGGTACTTCCGGTACGTCGGGCACCTCCGGTACGTCGGGTACTTCCGGTACGTCGGGCACCTCCGGTACGTCGGGTACTTCCGGTACGTCGGGCACCTCCGGTACGTCGGGTACTTCCGGTACCTCGGGTACTTCCGGTACGTCGGGCACCTCCGGCACCTCGGGTACTTCCGGCACCTCGGGCACCTCCGGTACTTCGGGCACTTCCGGCACCTCGGGTACTTCCGGCACTTCTGGCACGTCGGGCACGTCGGGCACTTCCGGCACTTCCGGTACGTCGGGCACTTCCGGCACTTCCGGTACGTCGGGTACTTCCGGCACCTCGGGCACTTCCGGCACTTCCGGCACCTCGGGTACTTCCGGTACCTCGGGTACTTCCGGTACCTCGGGCACCTCGGGCACTTCCGGTACCTCGGGTACGTCCGGTACCTCGGGTACGTCCGGCACCTCCGGCACCGGCGTCACCCCGCTCGGCAATGTCCTCCAGAAATCCGGCAACCTCGTGACGGCGCTCGGCACGACGGTCGTAAACGGCGGCGGTCAGATCGGCGGCGTGCAGATTCCCGGCACGAACCCGACGACGGCCACCAGCATCGGCAACGCGGTCGGCAGCCTCGGCAACGGCGTGCAATCGCTCGGCAACGGCATCGCGGCCGGCCTGGGTTCGATCGGCGTGTCGGCGAACCCGCTCGGGCCGACGATCACGTCGACCACCGGCCTGCTGACCGGCGCCGGCGGCGCGGTCAACAACCTCGGCAATGCCGTGACGAGCCTCGGCACCGGTCCGCTGTCGCCGCTCGCGCCCGCGACGACCCTGGTCGGCAGCCTCGTCAACACGGTCGGCACCGCGGTCAACTCGACCGCATCGGCGCTGAACACGGCACTGAACAGCTCGCCGGTCCAGCAGCTCGAAACGCAGCTCGGCAAGGTGATCAACCCGATCACGAACACGCTGACAGGCGGCGTCACGACGCCGGGCGCCACGCAGACGCTCGGCGGCGTGACGCTGCTCGGCACGCCGCTCAACGGCCTGCTGAGCACGCTCGGCAGCGGCCTCGGGCTCGCGGGCACGAAGGTCGGCGGCGCGACCGACAACCCGGTCGGCGCGGGCCTCGGCGGCGTCGTGACGCAGCTCGGCAACACGGTGACGTCGACGGGCGGCCTCGTCCACGACAACAACGCGGGCAGCTCCAGCAGCGGCACGGGCGGCAGCAATCCGCTCGCGCCGATCACGGGCCTGCTGGGCACGTTGACGGGCGGCCTCGGCGGCGGCAGCTCGAGCGGTTCGGGCGGCACCAGCGGCACCAGCAGCGGCGGCCCGCTCGCGCCGATCACCGGCCTGCTCGGGACGGTGACGGGCGCACTCGGCGGCATCGGTTCGAGCGGCACCAGCGGCACGGGCGGAACGAGCGGGACCGGCGGCACCAGCGGTACGGGTGGCGCAGGGCTCGGCGGCCTGCTGGCGCCGGTCACCAATCTCGTCAACGCGCTGACGCCGCTCGGCGCGAGCCTCACCGGCACCGTCACGACGCCGGGCGGCAACCTGTCCGGCACGCTCGGCGGGGTGCTGACGAGCGGCCCGGTCGGCACGCTCACGGGTGCGCTGGGCACGCCGGCCGGCTCGGCCGGCGCCACCGGCACGGTCAGCCCCGGCGGCGCAGCGGGCACCGTGACGACGCCGGGCGGCAGCGGCTCTGTGGTGACCGGCCTGACCGGCAGCACGGGCGGCGCCGCCGCGGGCGGTACCGGCAACCTGCTGTCGCCGGTGACCAACCTGCTCGGCGGTCTGCTGGGCGCCGGCACCAAGAAGTAAGCGGTAGCGCATCACGTATCAGAACGACAGGCCAATGGCCGGGCGCGCATCCATACAAAGCCCGGCCGACGGCCGGCGTCACCCGCCAAGCGGGGGCGCCGGCCCTCATCCCTACGAGGATCCGATCATGAACTCCACGCTCGACGGCATCGTCGCTGCCCCGGACCGCCCACCCCGTTCCGCCACGCCGTTCCGCGCCGGCCTGCTCGGCATCACGGCCGGACTCTTCGCGCTGTGGATCACGCGCGACCATCCGGCGCTCGACGCGGCCACGCGCGCGGTCATCGCGAGCCTCGCGATCATCGGCACGATCGCGCTGCACGAACTCTTCATCTCGCGCGTCTACCTGCGCCCGAGCGCGGGGCTGTCGCGGCAGGCCGTCCGGCCGCTCGGCATCGCGCGCGTCGCGACGCGGCTCGGCGCGCTGACGTCGATCTACGCGGGCATCGGCGCGATCTACTGGCTGCTGCCCGAATACCACGGCGCGTTCTACCTGCCGTTCTGGTCGCTGCTGCGCTCACTCGCGCCGTACGTGATCGTCGCCGCGCCGTTCTACTTCGCGTGGATGGACCGCCATCAGCGCGAGACCGACGACGCGTACCTGCTGTGGGGCCGCTTCCTGTTTCGCCGCGAGCAGCCCGCGAGCTGGAAGCCGGTGCGCGAGATGCTGGCCGGCTGGGGTGTGAAGGCGTTCTTCCTGCCGCTGATGACCGTCTATCTGTCGAAGGACGCCGATCACCTGAGCGCGTCGCTCGCGAACGCGATGCACGCGCCGATGACGATCGCGACCTTCGTGTTCATGTACGACCTGTCGTTCACGATGGACCTGATGTTCGGCACCGTCGGCTACCTGTGCACGTTCCGCATCCTCGACAGCCACGTGCGTACCGTCGAGCCGACGACGCTCGGCTGGGTCGCCGCGCTGATCTGCTACCAGCCGTTCTGGTCGCTGATCTCGAACAACTACATCCGCTACGAAGGCTCGATGTTCTGGGACAACTGGCTGCTGTCGGCGCCGACGCTGCGCGTGATCTGGGGCACGGTGATCATCCTGCTGCTGCTGACCTACGCGCTGTGCACGATCTCGTTCGGGCTGCGGTTCTCGAACCTCACCAACCGCGGGATCATCACGTCCGGCCCGTACCGCTTCACGAAGCATCCGGCCTACATCACGAAGAACCTGTCGTACTGGATGGTGTCGGTGCCGTTCGTCGAGCCGCTCGGCTGGCAGCTCGGGCTGATGCACTGCGCGGGGCTCGTCGCCGTCAACCTGATCTACTACACGCGCGCGAAGACGGAAGAGCGTCACCTGATGCGCGATCCCGACTATCGCGCGTATGCCGAATGGATCGCGCAGCACGGGTTGTTCGCGCGGATCAGGCAGGCGTTTGGTGGGCGGCAGGCGGTGTGACGCGCCGCCTCCCGGCCGGGCTGCCGATGCATCGACCCGGCCGGGAACGCGCACATTCGCGTTCATCCGCGCGTACGCTTCAATGCGGCGAGCGCGAGGACGCATGCCGTCGGCGCGACGAAACAAAACGCCGCCAGCGGCCACGGCGTATCGCCGGGCAGCACCAGCGTCACGAACGTGCCGGCCCCGCCGACGATCAGGCTCTGCACGCAGTAATACAACGCGACCGCCGTCCCCGCCGCGTCGTCGAAATCCCGAAGCGCGCCGTTCGCCGTCACCGACGACATCAGCACGATGCCGATCGCGACGATCCACATCGGCATCACGAACGAGACGAATGACGGCGCCATCAGGGCCGTGCATGCCGCCAGCGCGATTGCGCCGGCCATCATGACGCCCGCGCCGCGCACGAAACAGCCCGGAATCCCCCAGTTCGACACGAACCATCGCGCAAAGCGCGCGGCACCGATCATCACGATCGCGACGGTGGCAAACGCCACGCTGAATTCGGTGCGGGAATAGCCGGCCTGTCCGACCAGCACACGCGGCGCAATCGAAAAGAACACGAAAAAAGCGCCCATGGACGTGCCGAAACCGAGCGAATAGACGAGGAAAGAAGGACTGCGCAGGATCGATACGGCGGATTGCCGCGGCTTGCCGCCGGCCTGCTGCCGGGTTTCGTGCCAACGCGACAACGCGCGGTAGAACGCCAGACATCCGGCGCCGCCGAGGGTCATGAAGATCGCGCGCCATCCGAAACCGTGCGCAATGCCTGCGCCGAGCATCGGCCCGAGCGCCGGGACGAACGCGAGGATCGCCCCGAACTGGCTGTAGAGGGTGCTGCCTTCCGGACGGTCGGCATACACGTCGCGCACCGTTGCAAAGGTCGCCACGAGCGCTGCGGACGCGCCCAACGCCTGCAGCAGGCGCAACGCGACGAACACGCCGCCGCTGCCCGCCATTGCAAGCGCCAGCGAAGCCACCGAGAACAGTAGCGCACCGCCCAGGAGCACGGGTCGACGTCCGAGCCGGTCCGACAGCGGGCCGAACATCAACTGGCCCAGGCCGAGGACGACCATGTAGACGCTCAGCGTCAGTTGCACCATGGCGGGCGACGTGTGCAGCGCCGACGGCATCTCCGGAACCACCGGCAGATACACGTCCATCGCCAGCGACGCGAGGAGATCGAAAGGGCATCAGCAGCAGGGCCGACGGCAGCGAGTAAGCCCATGCGGGCGTGGTTCGGGTTTGATCAGGCATGACGAAACATCCGCTCGGAAAAGGGAAATCCGGCGGCAATCTGCCTGCTGAGTCATCGACGAGAGGAGATCGCCGCAACAACCAGGTGAAGCACGTTGTTGCGGCTCAGCGATCCGTGGACGGGCCCGCTCCCATGGTCAGATCCTTGTGGGGTTCGTTCGCGGTGAAGTGTATGCGATCTCGCGGCATGAATGGGGGGTGCTGTCGGAAACCGCTACGCGATCAACCGCGGACTTCGTGGCGAATCATGGCGTGTCCACAGCCCCCTCATGCGGCCAATTGTCGCGAAACACCGCGATTCTCCGCTTTTCGTCGCTTTTCTCCGCCAGTCCGATTGCCCGCTCCCAGTGCGTCGCGTATGGTGCTGGCCGTCCGCGTACGATCCGTCGCCGGACACCGACCGTCGTCCCGCACGACGGCCGTGCGGGCCGTGCCCGCCGCTCACCGTCTCCGCGACGCCGCCCGCCGGCGCCGCGCATTCATGAGGAAAGAGGCGTGATCCACAAAGTCCTGATCCTGTTCGCACTCTGCATCGCGGGCCTCGCCGCGATCGCCGCCGGTTTCCAGCACATCCCCAGCTGATTCGCGGCCCCGGCTCGCTTCGCCGAGCCCGGGGGCCGCTTCCATTTCCGTTTCCCCGTTGCCATGAATCCCTTTCTCGATGCGCCCGAGACGGGCGCCTTTTGCCATGCGTATCGACGTACAGCATTCCCAGCACGACATCGACGACGAACTCGACACCCTGTATGAACGTCTCCACCAGCCGGGCCATCGCCTGCACGGCCTGCCAGCCATCGCGCTCGGCCGCTCGGGCCTGATCGTCCGCCACCGCGAGGCGGACGGCGAATACTTCCTGTACGTCGAAGATGCAGCCGCGCGCCAGCTCGCCGGCTACACGGTGTTCAACCGCCTGCCCGAACTGCCGCGCCGCGCCGACCGCTACCTGCGCGCGCCGCACACGCGGCTGCGCGGCTCGGCGCAACGCAAGGGGCTCGCGACGACGCTGTATCGATGGGGGCTCGACGCGGGCCTGTGCCTGATCAGCGGCGCACGCCAGTCGGTCGGCGCCGCGCGGCTGTGGACCGCGCTCGCGCACGATTACCGGCATGGCTTCGTCGATGTCGAGGGCCGCGCGCTGCGCTATCTCGGCGAAACCGTGGCCGACGACGTGCACGGCGCGCTGCATACGCGGCGGCTGTTGCTCGGCAACGGATGGACCCTCGGTGAACTGGCACAAGCTACCGGGATGACCGGCGTCGATGCCGCCGAGGATGCGAACGTGAACGTGCGGCGCGGCGAACACGAACGACATTCCGTGCCAAGCGTCGGCCACGCGCGGCCCGTCGCTCATACGGCTCACGTGACTCATGTGGCTCACGCACCGATGCGATAATTCGCCGGAGCCGCGCGCCGCCGCCGCGCGCGCCACCTACCCACCCGTTCCGCGATGGCCAACGAAACCCGAACCGATTCCGAGCGCTCCCTCGACATCGTCGCGCTATGCGGCAGCTTGCGCGCGCAGTCGTACAACGCGGCGCTGCTCGACGCAGCCGCGCGCGTCGCCCCGCGCGGCATGCATATCACGCGCTTCGATCGTCTCGGCGAATTCCCGCTGTTCAATCCCGATGCCGAATACCCAACGCCCGCCGCGGTGCGCGACCTGATCGACCGTCTGAACACGGCCGACGGCGTGCTGATCGCCAGCCCGGAATACGCGCACGGCGTAACGGGCGTGATGAAGAACGCGCTGGACTGGGTCGTGGGATGCGAGGCCGTCGTGTACAAACCGGTCGCGGTATTGAACGCGTCGCCGCGCGCGACGCATGCGGACGCGGCGCTGCGGGAAACGCTATCGGTGATGTCGGCGCGCATCGTCGAAGATGCTTCGATCGCGTTGCCGATCCTCGGAAGCCGGCTCGACGCGGCGGGCATCGCCGCGCATCCGCCTTTCGCGTCGGCGCTCGTCGATGCATTGCACGCGCTGCGCGCGTCGATCGAAACGTCGGCGTCAGGCAGCTAGGTACTCCGCGCGCCCGAATGTGCGGCGTGACGTTATCGCGCCTTCGCGCGCGTCGTCTTTCTCGCCGGCTTCGCCGCCTTCGCACGCGGTGCTTCCTTCTCGGGCTGCGCGCCGCCGGCGAGATCCTCGAGCCATGCGAGCGCATCGACGTACGACAGGAACTGCTGCAGGTATTCCGGCGACAGCTCGCGCATCGTCGCGAGCGAGCGGTGCACGAGGCTGTTCGAATTGAGCGGCCCGGCGTTGCGCGGCACCTGGTCGAGCGACTGGCGGTATTGCTGTTCCGTGCGGACTTTCGACCACATCGTGCGGAAGTAGTCGACCAGTTCGGGATCGAGCCCGCGCCGGTCGGCCTGCGCATCACGCGCGAAGCCTTCGACGAGCGCGGCCAGCGCGCCGCGCGCGGGCACGCTCGTCGCGGCTTGCACCGTCTCGCGCGGGGCTTCGGCATCATCGTCGGCGCGCGCGACGCGCTTCGCAAACCCGTCGATCAGCGTCGCCAGCCGCGCATCGAGCAACGCGCGTGCAGCGCCGTCGAGCACAGCCGCGCGCCGTTCGAGCGCATCGATCCGATGAAAACCTACCGGGTCGAGTCGATCGGCGCCCTGCTCGCGCCATGCGTCGAGCATCGCGCGAACCTGCGTCGCGTCGACCGTCACTTTGCCTTTCCTCCGTTCGACGCCGACTTGCGCGGCACCGGCGCGATTTCCACGCGACGGTTCTTCGCGCGGCCTTCATCGTCCGCATTCGAGCTGACCGGCTGTTCGGAACCGAACGCGGCCGCGAACACCGACGACGCCGGCACACCGGCATCGATCATCGCGCGCGTCACGGTCAACGCGCGCTTGGCCGACAGTTCCCAGTTGTCCGCGAACAGGCGGTTGCCGGCGTGCACCTGCTGGTCGTCCGCGAAGCCGCTGATCATCAGGATCTCGTCGCGGGTCTTCAGGTAGGTGGCGAGCGGGCCGGCCAGCGTCTTCAGCAGGTCACGGCCCGCGGGCTGCAACTGGTCGGAGTTCAGCGCGAACAGCACGTTGCCGCTGATGCCGATGCGCCCGTTCACGAGCGTCACGCGGCCGGCCGCGAGCGGCCCGGCGAGCGCCTGTTCGAGCGACTTGCGCTGCTGCGCTTCAAGCTGGCGCGCGCGCACCGCTTCCTCGAGCTTGGACGTGAGCTGGAGCTGCATGCCGATCACGCCGACCAGGATCAGCACGAACGCGCCGAGCAGCACCGACATCAGGTCGGCGAACGCGGGCCACACCGGCGCCGATGGCGCGCCGCCGTCGATTTCGTCGTGCATGCGTTACGCTCCGACGCTCGCCCGCCGGCCGGCGAGCTGCTGCAGGTCTTCGACGATCTGCTTCTGCGACATCACGCTCAGGTCGATCACCTCGCGCGCCTGCGCGACGTAGTACTCGAGCTGTTCGTCGCTGCGCGCGAGCGATTTCTCGAGCGCGGCCTCGATGCGCTGCAGATGGGTCAGCAGCTTGTCGTTCGATTCGCCGAACACCTGCACGGCCATCCCGAACGCATCGCCGAGGCTCGCCACTTCGACGGCGCCGGCCGTGACCTGCGCGGCCACCGAATCGAGCTTGCGCGTTTCGGCATCGACGGTGTCGTTGAAGCGCGCGCCGACGCGGTCGAGCAGATCGGCCGACGTGCTGACGAGCGCGTCGATCGCGGCGCGCTGTTCGGTCGACGCGTGGTTGACCGCGCCGAGCAGCGTCTCCAGCGTCGCGAGCAGGCGGCTGCGTTCCTCCAGCGTCGCGGTGTCGCGCACCATGCTGTCGGACAGGCGCTGGCGCAGCTCGGCGACGACGTCGGCCGCGGCCTTCGGCGCTTCCGATGCGGCCTGCACGAGGCGTGCGATTTCGCTGATCGTGTCGCTCGCGTGCACCTGCGCCTGCGCGGTGATGTCGTTCGCGGTGCGGGTCAGCGTGTCGCAGATGTCCTGCTGGCGCGCCGCGGCCTGCGCGCTCGTCTGCGCCCATTCGTCGCGCAGCGCGGCGGCCATCGCGGCGAGCGAATCGTTCCAGGCGGCAAGGCGGGCTTCGTCGCGTGCGGCGAGTTGCGACTGGAGGCCCGCATGCGATTCGCGGATCGTCGTCAGCAGATCGTTCGAGCGTTGTTCGAACGTCGACGCCTGGGCGGCGAGATCGCGCGTCGTTTGCGCGAGCGCGTCGCAGATTTCCTGCTGGCGGCCGGCGCTGTGCACGCCCGCGCGCTGCCATTCGTCACCAAGCTTCGCGGCCATCGCGGCCAGCGATTCGTTCCATGCAGAAAGACGTTCTTCGTCGCGTGCAGCGAGTTGCGATTGGAGGCCCGTGTGCGAATCGCGAATCGTCGACAACAGATCGTTCGAGCGTTGTTCGAACGTCGATGCCTGTGCGGCGAGGTCGCGCGTCGTTTGCGCGAATGCGTCGCAGATTTCCTGCTGACGGCCCGCGCTATGCACACCCGCGCGCTGCCATTCTTCACCGAGCTTCATGGCCATCGCGGCCAGCGAATCGTTCCATGCGGACAGGCGTTCTTCGTCGCGTGCGGCCAGTTGCGATTGCAGACCGGTGTGCGACTCGCGGATCGTCGACAGCAGATCGGTCGAGCGTTGTTCGAACGTCGACGCTTGTGCGGCGAGGTCGCGCGTCGTTTGCGCAAGCGCGTCGCAGATTTCCTGCTGACGGCCTGCGCTGTGCACGCCTGCGCGCTGCCATTCTTCGCCGAGCTTCGCAGCCATCGCGGCCAGCGACTCGTTCCATGCAGACAAACGTTCTTCGTCGCGTGCCGCCAGTTGCGATTGCAAACCGGTGTGCGACTCGCGGATCGTCGACAGCAGATCGGTCGAGCGTTGTTCGAACGTCGATGCCTGTGCCGCGAGATCACGCGTCGTTTGCGCCAATGCGTCGCAGATTTCCTGCTGACGGCCCGCGCTATGCGCGCCCGCATGCTGCCATTCTTCACCGAGCTTCGCGGCCATCGCGGCCAGCGAGTCGTTCCACGCAGCGAGACGTTCTTCATCACGCGCCGCCAGTTGCGTCTGCAAACCCGCGTGCGACTCGTGCATCGCGGCGAGCGTCGCGGCCGAATGGCGTTCGAACGTCGCGGCGGCTTCGCCCAGCACGCGTGCATGCTGGCCGGCCAGCGTCTCGCCGACCTGCTCCTGGCGCGCCAGCGCATCGCGCCATGCGTCCGACAGGCGGCCTTCGGTCGATTCGAGGCGCGTCGCGACGCCGTCGAGCAGATCCGACGAACGCTGCGCGAACGTGTCGGTGAACTGGCCGAGCGTCGTCTGCAACTGCTGCGCGACCGCATCGCCCGCGCGGCGCTGTTCGTCGAGCGCGCGGTTCCATACGGCCGTCACGTTGCCGGTGGTCTTCTCGAAGCCGTCCGTCAGCCCGTCGAGCTGACGCTGCACCGCGCCCGTCACGGTATCGCGCAGCGCGGCCATCTCCTGCGCGAGCCCCGTCATCGTCGCGGCGACGACCGGCTGCAGCGCGGCGCCGGCCACACGTGCGCTTTCGGCGGCGCTTTCCTTCAGCGCATCGCCGACGTTCGACGCCAGGCCCGCATACGCCCGCTCGGTCCGGTCGAAAAATGCCTGCTGGCTTTCGATCTGACGATCGTGCAACGCGACGCTGCGCGCCTCGAGCGTCGTCATCATCGTCTGCAACCGGTCGACCAGCGCCGGCATCACGTCGGCCTGGCGCTGCAGCAGCCGGAACGATTCGTCGCGCTGGTGCGCGGACGAATGCACGCGCAGCGTCGTCGCGATCTTCGCGTCGAGCTGCTGGGCCGCGTCGATCCGCTCGCGGCGCACGAGCGCGGACAGCAGCCCGAGCATCGCGGACGTCGCCACACCGGCGATCGACGTGCCGAACGCGAACCCGAGCCCCTTCACCGGCGCGATCAGCGACGCGCGGATCGCATCGAGATCGGTCGCGCTCTCGAGCGCGGCGCCCGTGCCCTTCAGCGTGACGACCATCCCGAGCAGCGTGCCGAGCATGCCGAGCAGCACCAGCAGGCCGACGAGGTAAGGCGTGAGCGCCGGGCCCGGCAGCGCGACGCGCGCGCCTTCGACCCGGGCGCGCACCGCGCCGCGCAGGTCCGGATGCAGCGTGTCGAGCCACGGGTCGAGCGTCGCGGGCGGCGCGCTCAGGCCGGCGACCGCGTGCGACAGCGTGGCGGTCGCCTGCCGGTAGCGCAGCAGCTCCCATGCGCCGGCGACGTAGCACGCGCCGATCAGCAGCGTGACGGCCGCCGCCAGCGGGTTCGACGCGACATAGCCGGCACCGATCCAGCCCACAGCGAGCAGACCGGCGACGAAGACAACGAGATCAAGGCGAATTCTGGACATAGCGTGTTGATTAGCAGGTGCGAAGGGCCGCGAGCAGCCCGTCTACCGTTTGAAACCGGACTTCGAGCTCGGCAAGCAGGATGCTGTGCATCTCGTCGCGAAACGTATCGAGCCATGCGCCGGGCACGATCGCCGCGACGGTCGGGGTGTCGGCCGCCGTGCCTTCATCGGCCGAAGCGGATGCGTCGGCGTCAGGCGCAGCGGCGGCCGCGGCCGCGGCTTCAGCCTCGGCCAGCGCCTGCCGCTCCGCGTCGCGCAGCCGCGCGAAGCGCGTGCCGAGCAGCGCGGGTATGGTCGACAGCAGGCTGCGCTCGCGCGCGCCGAGCACGCGCTCCATGATCGTGTCGAGCGTCGCAAGCCGCGCCATCCCGGACGAGCGCGCGGCGAGCGCGACCCGCAGGCGGCCGCGCAACTGGCCGATCGCCGTTTCCATGTCCTGCTGGAGGGTCAGGTACCGCTGGCGGAAGTCCGCGAAATCGGCCGTATCGGCGGCCGGCGGCGGCAGGTCGCCCGGCCGGCGCCGCGCGCGCGGCCGCTGGGTGGCCGTGATCGCCTGCGCGAGGTCGTGGCGCACGCGCGCACAGTCGCGCTCGGCGTCGTAGCCGCGCACGCCGGCCGCGACACCCGGCGGGCTCGCATTCAACGCGGACGACAGCGTGATCGCGTCGGTCCAGCCGAGCCACTGGCTCAGCCGGTCGGACAGAGTCTGCCGGGATTCCGCGACGTCGGCATCGGCCAGGCGCGCGAGCAGCCGGACGAGCGTCGGACCGCTCAACGCCGGGCGCGGAGATGCTTGCACCATGCTGCAAACCGTCAAAAAAGGCAGCAGTTTACACGTCGTCGGGCGGTCGGCCGCCAGAATCGGGGAAGCGGCGCGGTTCGGCGTGCCGCGCGATACACGCGAAGGCCCGTCGGGCAAGGCTCGGCGGACGGTGGTGACGAGCGGGAAACATGGGAGGCGGCGGCTGGCGAGCGGCCGCGCCATCGGGAATCCATGCGTTGTGCGTTTGCAGTGCCGACCCGGCGTGAACGATGAAGGGGCCGAGCCGCCACGACGGGGTGCGGGTATTCCACAAGCCGCGCCTGACTATGGCCTGACGATGAACCGGTAATCCTGGAATTCGGGACGCCGACGCGCGCTCGGGCGAGCGGCGCGGGCGGTTCCCGCCGCTAACCGGCGACGGCCAGGGCCGGCCGCCGCCACGTGCTGACAGAGAAAGAGAAGCCCTCAGATCCCCGCTTTCGGCGCATTCAGGATCAGCCGCAGCCCCAGCAGCGCGATCGCGCCGGCCGCGATGCGGTCGACCCACTTCTTCGCGCGCAGATAGAGTTCGCGCGGCCGGCGCGTCGAGAAGCACAGCGCGACCAGCGTGTACCAGCCGAACTCGACCGCGAACACGAGCGGCGGCAGCGCGAGATAGCACCACAGCGGCGGGTGCTGCGGGAGCAGCGCCGCGAAGATGCTGCCGTACCAGATCGCCGTCTTCGGGTTGCTGAGCTGGGTCGTGAGGCCCGTCCAGAATGACTTGCGCGCGCTGCCGCCGGCCATCGCCTGCGGATCGTCCATCGCGATCGGCCGGTCGGCGCCGCGCCAGATCTTCGACGCCATGTAGATCAGGTACACGCCGCCCGCGACCTTGAGCCCCACGTACAGCCATTCGACGGCCTGCAGCAGCGTGTACAGCCCGGCCAGCGCGACGCCGCCGAACACGATGCCGCCGATGCCCATGCCGAGCGCGGTGGCCAGCCCGTCGCGGCGCGACAGCCCGATCGAGTTGCGGGCAACCAGCACGAAGCTCGGGCCCGGGATCATCGCGCCGAGAAACAGCGCAGCGAGGATGGCGAGTACGGCAGCCGATGCGGTCATCGAAGTCTCCTTGGTCAACGACGCCGCTGCGCCGGCGCCTGCGTGTCGTTTCCGACGGTCGAGCCGCTGATTCTGGCACGCTTCGCGCATGGCCGAAAGCGGCCGTGCGCTGCTATGCTGGCCCTCTTTCCTGTCATCTCGCGCCGCCCCATGATCGCGATCCGCGCCGCCCGCTATCCCGACGATGCCGCCGCCGTCGAAGCGATCTTTCGCGAGTACGTCGCGAGCCCGACCGTCAGCCTCGCTTTCCAGGACTACGAGCCGGAAATCGCCGCGCTGCCCGGCAAATACGCGGCGCCGCGCGGGCAGTTGCTGCTCGCGTGGCGCGGCGAGCGCGTGGTCGGCTGCGCGGCGTTCCGCGAAATCGACGCGGCGACCTGCGAGATGAAGCGCGTGTACGTGCGGCCCGACGCACGCGGGCTGAACGTCGGCCGCCAGCTCGTCGAACGGCTGCTGCGCGACGCGAAGGCGGCCGGTTACGCGCGCATGTGCCTCGACGTGCTGCCCGAGTTCGTCGCCGCCCGGCGACTGTATGCGTCGCTCTGCTTCACGCCCGCGCCGCCCGTCGCGTTCAATCCGGTGCCGGGCACGGACTTTCTCGGGCGCGATCTGTAACGTCGCGCGGCTCATTCCCCTTTCCCCTTTCGACCGGACCGCCCGCCATGCGCGCTCTTCGCCTTTCCGCCCTGCTGCTTCCGCTGCTTGCCGCATTCCCGCTCAGCGTCCGCGCCGACACCCTGCCGAAGTCGATCGCCGCGCAACTGCCGCCCGGCTACCAGCCGCTGCTCGCGCAAGCCGGCCCCGATGTCGACAACGGACGCCACAGCTTTCTCGTCGTCGTGCATCGCGCGGTCGACACACGCGAGCAGCCGTCGCCGCGTCCGCTACTGATCTACGAGGAACAGGCCGACCACACCTACCGGCTCGCCGCCCGCAACGACCAGGTCGTGCTGCGCGCGAACGAAGGCGGCCAGTGCGACCCTTTCGATCCTGAAGATGCGGCCGACAACGGCTTGTCGGTGAAGGGTCGCTATTTCACCGTGCAGAACTTCGTCGCGTGCGGCCAGCACTGGACCGACTACATCACGTTCCGCTACGACCCGCGCACGCACGGCTGGCTGTTTTCGAACCAGATCGTCACCGAATCGTTTCCGCTCGACGACCAGCCCGACCACGTCACCGTCACACGCGCCGACGCGCACCGGCCAGTGTCGTTCGGGCAGTGGAAACGCAAGGACTGAAGGCTGCGCGCCGCCACGCCCGCGCGGTGGTGCCGTTTTTCAACGCGCCGCGCCGCGCCACCCACCGCTCGCGGCACCCGGCCAACAGGTCTACCATAGGCGCTCGTCGCCCGCGCGACCGCCGGCACGGCATGCGGCTTGCGCCTGCCCCTTTCCTCGTTGCCCCCGCACAGGAGGACGTCATGACGCAACACTTCGATGCGATCGTCATCGGCACCGGCCAGGCCGGGCCGCCGCTCGCCGCGCGGCTCGCCGGCGCCGGCATGAAAGTCGCGATCATCGAGCGCGGCCGCTTCGGCGGCACCTGCGTGAACACCGGCTGTATCCCCACCAAGACGCTGATCGCGAGCGCGTACGCCGCGCAGCTTGCACGGCGCGCCAGCGAATACGGCGTGTCGGTCGGCGGCCCCGTCACCGTCGACATGAAAGCCGTGAAGGCGCGCAAGGACCAGATTTCCGGCCGCTCGAACCACGGCGTCGAGCAATGGGTGCGCGGCCTCGACAACACGACCGTCTTTCAGGGTCACGCCCGCTTCGAACGCGCGAACGCGGTGCGCGTGGGCGATGACGTGCTCGAAGCCGAACGCATCTTCGTCAACGTCGGCGGACGCGCGCAGGTGCCCGCGATGCCGGGCCTCGACTCGGTGCCGTACCTGACCAACTCGACGATGATGGACGTCGACTTCCTGCCCGATCATCTGGTGATCGTCGGCGGCAGTTACGTCGGGCTCGAATTCGGTCAGATGTACCGCCGGTTCGGCTCGCAGGTCACGATCGTCGAGAAAGGCCCGCGCCTGATCCGCCGCGAGGACGAAGACGTGTCGCAGGCCGTGCGCGAGATCCTCGAAAACGAAGGGATCGACGTGCAGCTCGACGCAAACTGCCTGAGCGCACGCCGCGACGGCGACGGCATCGTGGTCGGCCTCGACTGCGCGGGCGGCGGCCGCGAGGTCGCGGGCTCGCACCTGCTGCTCGCGGTCGGGCGCGTGCCGAACACCGACGATCTCGGGCTCGACCGCGCGGGCATTGCTACCGACGCGCGCGGCTACATCACCGTCGACGAGCAGTTGCGCACGAACGTGCCCGGCATCTGGGCACTCGGCGACTGCAACGGACGCGGCGCGTTCACGCACACCGCCTACAACGACTACGAGATCGTCGCGGCCAACCTGCTCGACGACGATCCGCGCAGCAAGGTGTCCGACCGCATCACGGCCTACGCGATGTACATCGATCCGCCGCTCGGCCGCGTCGGCATGACGCTCGCGGAAGCGAAGCAGACGGGCCGCCGGCTGCTGGTCGGCACGCGCCCGATGACGCGCGTCGGCCGGGCGGTCGAGAAAGGCGAGAGCCAGGGCTTCATGAAGGTGATCGTCGATGCAGACAGCCACGCGATCCTCGGCGCGTCGATCCTCGGCGTGACCGGCGACGAAGTCGTGCACGGGATACTCGACGTGATGACCGCCGGCGCGCCGTACACGACGATCAGCCGCGCGATGCATATCCACCCGACCGTGTCCGAGCTGGTGCCGACGCTGCTGCAGGACCTGCATCCGGTCGAATGACGCGCGGCAGGCGGGCGGCCGCGCATCCGGTTCCATCGGTGTGCGAAGATGGCCGCTCGCCACGCCATCCGGGAACGCCATGGACCGCCTGCAAACGATGCAGATCTACGTACAGATCGTCGAACGCGGCAACTTCACGCAGGCCGCCGACGCGCTGCAGCTGCATCGGCCGGCCGTCACGAAAGCCGTGCAGCAGCTCGAACAGGAGCTCGGCGTCCGGCTGCTGAACCGCAGCACGCGCCGCGTCAGCGTGACGGCCGAAGGCGAGGCGTTTCATGCGCGCTGCGTGCAACTGCTCGCCGGCATCGACGATGCGTTCGCATCGTTCCCCAAGCAGCGCGCGGTGCCGAAAGGCCGGCTGCGGATCGACATTGCGCTCGCGCTCGCGAAGACGATCGTGATTCCGGCGCTGCCCGACTTCCAGCAGCGCTATCCGCAGATCGAACTCGTGCTCGGCGCGAGCGACCAGCCGGCCGACCTGATCGGCGAAGGCATCGACTGCGTGGTGCGGGTCGGGACGCTGAAGGATTCGAGCATGGTCGCGCGCACCGTCGGCGCGGTGTCGATGGTCACGTGTGCGTCGCCCGCCTATATCGCGCGCCACGGTTTGCCGCGCACGCTCGACGATCTGCGGACGCATCGCGCGGTCAACTTCTTCACCGGCCGCAACCGCCGCGTGCTCGAATGGACGTTCCGCCCGCACGGCGAAACCGTCGCGGTGAAGCTCGCGAGCAGCCTGCTCACCGACAACTCGGAAGCGCTGCTGTCGTGCGGGCTCGCGGGCCTCGGCATCGTGCACGCGTTGCGGCCCGCGTTGCAGCCGAGCATCGACTCGGGCCAGTTGATCGAGCTGCTGCCCGGCGTGCCGGCCGTGCCGAAGCCGGTGTCGGTGCTGTACCCGAACCGCGCGCATCTGCCCGACAAGGTGCGCGCGTTCATCGACTGGCTGACCGAGTTGTTCGCACGGCGTTATCCGGCATAAAACAGGTTCGCATTGATTGTTATTCGTCAAATAACAATCAATGATCCGGCCGCGCGTTTATCCGGTGCGGGCGCCCGCCTACGATGCTGCTTCATCGACACCCGTTCATCGAAGGAGCGCTCCATGACCCGCATCGTCCGTTTCCACCGCATCGGCGGCCCCGAAGTCCTGCAGATCGACAGCGTCGACGTGCCCGCGCCGGGCCCCGACGACATCCAGCTGCGCGTGAAGGCGATCGGCGTCAATCGCGCGGAAGTCATGTTCCGCAGCGGCGAATACACGTTCATGCCACGCTTTCCGGCATCGCTCGGCTACGAGGCGTCGGGCGTGGTCGCGGCGGTCGGCCGCAACGTGACGGCGTTCGCGGAAGGCGACGCGGTGAGCGTCGTGCCGGCCTTCTCGTTCGCCGACTACGGGATGTACGGCGAAGTGGTGAACGTGCCCGCGCGTGCGGTGGTCAAGCATCCGGACAGCCTGTCGTTCGAGGAGGCGGCCGCGACGTGGATGATGTTCGTGACGGCCTACGGCGCGCTGATCGAACTTGGCGGGCTCCAGCGCGGCGAGGCGGTGCTGATCGGCGCCGCGTCGAGCAGCGTCGGGCAGGCCGCGATCCAGGTGGCGAATCGGGTCGGCGCGGTGCCGATCGCGCTGACGCGCGGCGAAGCGAAGCGCCAGGCGCTGCTCGACGCGGGCGCGAAGCACGTGATCGTCGGCAGCCCCGCCGACCTGCCGCGGCAGGTGGCGGAACTCACGGGCGGCATCGGCGCGCGCCTCGTGTTCGATCCGGTCGGCGGCCCCGATGCAGCGAACCTGCTGCGCGCGCTGGCCACCAACGGCACGTTCTTCCAGTACGGCGCGCTCGATACGCGCGACATCCCGGTACCGCTGATGGACCTGCTCGCGCGCCACCTGACGCTGCGCGGCTACGAGCTGTTCGAGATCACCGGCGACGCGCAACGGCTCGAACGCGCGAAGCGCTTCATCGTCGACGGGCTCGCGGCCGGCGCGCTGAAGCCGCGGATCGATCGTACGTTCGCGTTCGACGACATCGCGGATGCGCACCGCTACATGGAAGCCGGTGCGCAGGTCGGGAAGATCGTCGTCACGGTGTGAGCGGCTGTCCGAGCCGCCCCCATGGCGAGCGGCGCGCGCCGCTCGTCAGCTTTCGAAATACCGCGGCCGGTCGATATCGGCCAGCAACTTCGGCTGCGTCGGCGCCCAGCCGAGCGATGCTCGCGTGCGCTCGCTGGTTGCGGGCGCATCCATCCCCGCAAATCTCGCGAACCAGCCGAAGTGTTCGCCGGCTTCCGCCGCCGACTTCGCGACGACCGGCACGTTCAGCCGCCGCCCGATCACCTCGGCGATCGCGCGAAACGGCACGCCCGTATCGTCGACCGCGTGATAGCGCGCGCCGGCCGCGCCGCGCTCGATCGCTAGCCGATACACGCGCGCCGCGTCGAGCCGGTGCACGGCCGGCCAGCGGTTCGCGCCGTCGCCGATGTACGCCGCCACCCCTTTCTCCCGCGCGAACGCAATCAGGCGCGGCACGAACGCGTGATCGCCGTCGCCGTGCACGGACGGCGGCAGCCGGACGACCGACGCGTGCACGCCGCGCGCTTCGAGCGCGACCGCCGTCGCTTCGGACGCACGCGGATAATTTTCCGACACCGGCACGTGCGGATCGTCCTCCGTCGCCGCGCGGCCTGGCGCGACGAGCGCCAGGCCCGACGTGACGATTAGCGGCCGCGCCGAGCCGACGAGCGCCGCGCCGATCGTCTCGATCGCGCGGCGGTCGAGTTCGCAGTTCTGCGCGAAGCGCGAGAAGTCGTGATTGAATCCCGTGTGGATCACCGCATCGGCGGCTTCGGCGCCGCGCGTGAGGCTGTCGAGATCCTCGAGCGACCCGCGATGAACGTCGGCGCCGGCCGCGGCAACCGACGCCGCGGCCGCGTCGGACCGCGCCAGCCCGAGCACCGAGTGCCCGGCGGCCACGAGCTCGGCCACGACGGCCGAGCCGACGAATCCCGATGCTCCCGTAACAAAGACACGCATGTTCAGCACCTCCGGATGAAATGGAGGCTTACTATCTGTCGAGCGCCGCTCGCGGTGAAGTCGTGACGGTTTACTGGTAAACGAACTAACAGGATATGGCTGACGCCCCCGACAACCTGCTCGGCGCGTACCTGCGGGACCGCCGCGAAAAACTCGACCCGGTCGCGCTCGGGCTGCCGGCGACGCGCCGCCGCACGCCGGGCTTGCGGCGCGAGGAAGTCGCGCAGCGCGCGCACGTAAGCGTCGCGTGGTACACGTGGCTCGAACAGGGGCGCGGCGGCGCGCCGTCGGCCGACGTGCTCGACCGGCTCGCCCGCGCGCTGATGCTCAACGAGGCCGAACGCGAGCACTTGTTCCTGATCGGCCTCGGCCATCCGCCCGAGGTGCGCTATCACGCGCCGGCCGGCGTGACGCCGCGCCTGCAGCACGTGCTCGATTCGCTCGACGCGAGCCCCGCGATCATCCGCACCGCGACGTGGAACGTCGCCGCGTGGAACGACGCGGCGGCCGCGACGCTCACCGACTATGCGACGCTGCCGCCGCCCGCGCGCAACATCCTGCGGCTGATTTTCGTCGACGCGGGCGTGCGTTACGCGCAGCCGAACTGGGAGCGTGTCGCGCGATTCGCGGTCGGCGCGTTTCGTGCGGACATCGCGCGCAGTGGCGCGACGCAGGCGGTGCAGGCGTTCGTCGACGAGATGCGCGCGACGAGCGCCGAATTCGACGCGATGTGGCGCGACCACGATATCCGTACGCACGACGAAGGTACGAAGGAGATCCGCCATCCGCAAGCCGGCCGGATCGCGCTCGAATATTCGGCGTTCTCGGTCACCGGCAGCCCGGACCTGAGCCTCGTGATCTTCACGCCGGTGACGCCGGCCGATCGCGCGCGGATCCGGGAACTCGTCGCGGCCCGCGAACAGGTGCGCGCGGCGCAGGCGCCGGCTGTGTGACCTTACGCGGCTTTCCCGGGAACCTGATTCAGGGCGACACGTATCAGCGGATCACGAGGCAGACCTCGTCGTTCGATATCCGTCACTGACGAACGCGGGCGAAAATCGGCATAGGGGACGACCATGAGGCCGTACCCCTGCCACACCACCCGGCATGCGGGTCCGCACCGGGCGGTTCGGGAAGTTGAGGTTATGAGAGTCGGGGCACACCCAGCCGGTCGAAGTACGCG
>Ga0209455_1000161_pt1 | contig 117353 bp, 117 predicted proteins | sample AraplaCol_mCL_r2_FD_184275 | JGI IMG/M metagenome (GOLD analysis project Ga0209455, IMG submission 184275) | Arabidopsis root microbial communities from North Carolina, USA - plate scrape CL_Col_mCL_r2 (SPAdes) (version 2) | ecosystem: Host-associated > Plants > Roots > Endosphere | place...
GGGTTTTCGGCCCTGATCGTAGGCCTGCAACCACTGATCACCGCCGTGCTTGCCGGCAAGTTCCTGGGCGAGGCCATCCTGCCGCGCCACTGGCTTGGCCTCGGCATCGGCCTGGTCGGCATCGTCATCGTGCTGTGGCCAAAGCTCGGCGCGCTCGGCGGCGGCGTGACCGCGGCGACGCTGACCGCCTCGCTGGTCTCGGTGCTCGGCATGAGCGCCGGCACCATCTGGCAGAAGCGCTTTGCTTCCGGCGGCGACCTCGTGGCGGCGACCATGTGGCAATATATCGGCGGCGCCTCGCTGATGATCCTGGCCGCGCTCGCCTTCGAGACGCACACCGTCATCATCAACGGCGAACTGATCTTCGCCATGGCCTGGCTGGTGCTGGTGCTGTCGCTCGGCGCCATCTTCCTGCTGATGGTGATGATCCGCGACGGCGAAATGTCGAAAGTCGCCTCGCTGTTCTACCTGGTGCCGGCGGTGACGGCCATCATCGCCTGGGCGCTGTTCGACGAACAGCTCAATGCGTTGCAGATCGTCGGCATGGCGATCACGACCTTCGGCGTCGGCCTGGCAACGGCGCGGCCGGCCAAGGGCAGAATTGCGGAACTGAGGAACTGAGGAACTGAGGAACTGAGGAACTGAGGAACTGAGGAACTGAGGAAAAAGCGGCCATATTTGGCGCTGTGTGTCTCTTCCTCAATCCTCCATTTCTTCAATTCCTCAATTCGGCACAGCTCACCCGACCCTCGCCCGCGCCTCCAGATAACGGCTGATCGCGGCATTGAGCTCGCCGCCGAGGATGAAGATCGCCGAGACGATGTAGAGGAAGACCACCGCGATCATGATCGAGGCCAACCCGGCATAGGTCGTCACATAGGACGAGAAATGGTCGAGATAGGTGGCGAACATGGTCGAGCCGATGAGCCATGCGGCCAGTGTGAAGACGATGCCCGGCACCAGCGAGACGAAGCGGCGCTTGCCGGCCGGCAGCCAGTAGTGCACGGCAAACAATCCGCCGATGATGACGGCCGAGGCGATGACGTAGCGCCACAGCGTGATCGTGCCGGTATAGGGCTTGATCCACTCGAAATGCGCTTCCGCCAGCCGCGCCAGCAGCGGCGCGAACACCAGAAGCACGCTGATCGCCAGGAAGCCGGCCGTCGCGATCAGCACGAAGAAGATGCTCTGCACCCGGCGATAGATGATGCCGCGCGTCTCGGTGACGCGATAGGCACGATTAAGCGACGTGCGCAGCGCCTCGATGCCGTTCGAGGCGAAATAGGCGGCAAGCAGAACGCCATAGGTCAACAGGTCGGTGCGCCGGACGGTCAGCACGTTCAGCACCTCATGCGCGATCGGCTTGGCGATCTGATCCGGCCAGGTGTCGAAGACCAGGTGCACGGCCGTGTCGGCAAAGGCCTGGGCGCCGAGGAAGCTGCCCAGCGTGGTGGCGAAGATCAGGAAAGGAAACAGCGCCATCAGCGACGTGATCGCCAGATGGCTGGCCATCGCCCAGCCGTCATCGGTGTTGAAATGGCCGAGCGCGTCGTAGAGCACGCGGCGCAGGGCGACAATATTCCGCAACAAGAACCCGCGTTCCCTTCGATTGTCTCGACGCCGCGAATATGGGAAGTGAATGCGGCAAATGGCAACCCTTGGCGAAACCACGAGTCCGACGGCGCAGCAACTGCGCACCATCATCGTCACCGGCGCCTCGTCCGGCATAGGTGCATATTGCGCCCGGGCACTCAAGGCGGAAGGCTGGCGAGTCTTCGCAACGGCCCGAAAACCCCAGGACATCGCCGCCCTCGAAAGCGACGGCATCGAGGCTTTCTACCTCGACTACAGCGAACCGGACTCCGTTGCGGCGCTGGTGACGGCGGTGCTCGAACGCACCGGCGGCCGGCTCGATGCCCTGTTCAACAACGGTGCATACGCCCAGGCCGGCGCGGTCGAGGATCTGTCGGTGGCCGCGCTCAAGGAGCAGTTCGAGGTCAATTTCTTCGGCTGGCATGATTTGACCAGCCGTCTCGTGCCGGTGATGCGCCGCCAGGGCCATGGCCGCCTCGTCCATTGCTCGTCGATCCTCGGACTGGTGCCGGTGCGCTTCCGCGGTGCCTATTCGGCATCCAAACATGCGCTCGAGGCTCTGATGCTCTGCCAGCTCCAGGAGCTCGAAGGCAGCGGCGTCCATGTTTCGCTGATCGAACCGGGGCCGGTGAAATCGAAGATCGCCAGCAACGGCCTGCCCTGGTTCCTGAAAAACATCGACATCGAGAAGTCCGTGCACCGCACGGACTATGCCGCGCAGCTGGAGCGGCTGCGCGCCGGCGGCAGCCAATCGGCGCTGAAGCCCGGGCCGGAAGTGGTCCACAAGGTTCTGCGTCATGCACTTCTGTCGCGGCGCCCGCGGCCGCACTATGTGGTAACGGTGCCGGCCAAAATCGGCGCGGCGCTCAAACGCATCCTGCCGGCTTCGATGCTCTACCGCCTGATGGCCAGACGCGCCTGAACGCGCAACAACTGGGAACGCAACAATGGCAACCGTCTTCAACATCCTCGCCATCCTGGTCATGGCCGCCGTGGTGATCGTGCTGATCCGAGGCCTCGTCAACATGATGCGCGGCGGTTCCGGCGTCACCTCCAACAAGCTGATGCAGGCGCGCGTCATGCTGCAGGCCGTGGCGCTGGCGCTGATCCTGCTGGCCGTGTATTTCACCCGCAAGTGAGCGCCGTTCGGGAGGCGATGTGGTCAAGCTCAACAAGATCTACACCCGCACCGGCGATGACGGCACGACGGGTCTCGGCACTGGCGAGCGGCGGCTGAAATCCGACCTGCGGGTGGACGCCTACGGCACGGTCGACGAAGCCAACGCCTGCATCGGCATGGCGCGCGTGCACACGGCAGCGAACCACCCGGCGATCGATGCCATGCTGTCGCGCATCCAGAACGATCTCTTCGACCTCGGCGCCGATCTCGCCGTGCCCGATGACGGCAAGCCGCTTGGCTACGAGCCCTTGCGGATCACATCAGTGCAGACCGACCGCGTCGAGAAGGACATCGACCTCCTCAACAAGGATCTCCAGCCGCTCAAATCCTTCGTGCTCAACGGCGGCACGCCGGCGGCGGCGGCGCTGCACCTGGCCCGTACGGTGGCGCGGCGGGCCGAACGGCTGATGGTCGCGCTCGCTCAAGACCCGGGCGAACACGTCAACCGCGACGGGTTGAAATACATCAATCGCGTCTCGGATTTCCTGTTTGTCGCCGCCCGGGCGGTCAATGACAATGGAAATGCCGACGTGCTATGGGTTCCGGGCAAGAACCGCTGAACTTATCGAGAAGCGGGAGGGGACCAGGCACGTATGTTCATCCCGCTTTACGACACCAACAGGCTGCGCCACATCCGCCTGCAATATGTGACGATCGGCCTGATCGTGGTCAACGCGCTGGTCTATTGCGCCACCGCACTCGGCGGCGAGAACTTCACCAATGCCGCCGTGCTTGGCCTCGCCTTTATTCCGTCCGTGGTTCACAACACGGCCGAGCTTGATCCCCGGTTCATCATCATTCCGGAAAGCCTGAGCTACCTCACCTATTCCTTCCTGCATGCCGACATTTTCCACCTTGGCGGCAACATGCTGTTCCTGTGGGTGTTCGGCGACAATGTCGAGGACGCGCTCGGCCACGTCCGCTACCTGATCTTCTATCTCCTGTGCGCCATCGCCGGCGCCGCCTTCCAGGGGCTTGTCGCCTGGAATTCGCAAGTGCCGCTGATCGGCGCCTCCGGCGCTATCGCCGGTGTGGTCGTCGCCTATCTGATCCTTTATCCCAGGGTGAAGGTCTGGGTGCTGGCCTTCGCTCGAATCCCGCTGCGCATTCCGGCCTTCATACCGCTCATCCTGTGGGTGCTGTTCCAGATCGTCATGTTCGCCGCCGGCGGCGAGGACCAGATTTCCTGGGCCTGCCATATCGGCGGCATCATTGCAGGCGCCGTGCTGGTGCTGGTCCTGCGCAGCCGCGGCGTGCCGCTTTTTGCCGGCGCTGACGAGGATGCCGTGGTTCCCGCATCAGACCAGCCGCCGGTTGCTGCCGAACCAGCGGCGCCTGAACCGCCGGCCACGACGCGCTGGGGCCGGGGAAACCCTTCTGCCCCAAACTGAACCGATTTGAGCCGCTTTCAGCGTATTGACGGCAAGGGTTGCCCCAACTACGGAAACGTCTCCGTCTGAGCCCCAGGGCTGTTAAGGAGCAGTCCAAGACGGGCAAAGACCAGAATTTCCATCCGGCCAGAATTCCGTCTGGCCGGAATTCAGTCAGGAATGTCGGCTTTCGACAACTCAGAAGGGGCGCAAGCTGTTATAGCGCGCCCAACTAGCGTGAAGAGGTGACAGGCAAATGAAGATCCTTGTGCCCGTGAAGCGGGTTGTGGATGCGAACGTCAAGGTTCGCGTGAAGGCTGATGGTTCGGCGGTGGAACTCGCCAACGTCAAGATGGCGATGAACCCGTTCGACGAGATCGCGGTGGAAGAGGCGATCCGGCTCAAGGAAGCCGGCAAGGCCGAAGAGATCATCGTCGTCTCGATCGGCCCGCAGCAGGCGCAGGAAACCTTGCGCACCGCGCTCGCCATGGGCGCCGACCGCGCCATCCTGGTCAAGACCGACGAGCAGACCGAACCGCTCGGCGTCGCCAAGGTGCTGAAGGGCGTCGTCGAGGCCGAACAGCCCGGCCTCGTCATCCTCGGCAAGCAGGCGATCGACGATGATTCGAACCAGACCGGCCAGATGCTGGCGGCCCTGCTCGGCTGGGCGCAAGGCACCTTCGCTTCCAAGGTGGTGCTCGACGGCGACAAGGCCAAGGTGACGCGCGAAGTCGACGGCGGCCTGCAGACGGTGGAACTGAAGATGCCGGCGATCGTCACCGCCGATCTTCGCCTCAACCAGCCGCGCTATGCCTCTCTGCCCAACATCATGAAGGCCAAGAAGAAGCAGCTCGACGAAAAGACCCCGGCCGACTACGGCGCCGACGTCAAGCCGCGCCTCAAGGTCATCAAGACCGAGGAGCCGGGCGGCCGCAAGGCGGGCGTCAAGGTCAAGAGCGTCGCCGAACTGGTCGACAAGCTCAAGAACGAAGCCGGCGTTTTGTAAGCGATCGGGAAAGGAACAGATAAATGGCAATTCTCCTCATCGCCGAACACGACAACGCCAGCCTTTCCGACCAGACCGCCAAGGCGCTTTCGGCGGCCCTGCAGATCGGCTCGGACGTGCATGTGCTGGTGGCCGGCAAGGGCGCCAAGGGTGCGGCGGACGCCGCGGCCAAGCTCAAGGGCGTCAGCAAGGTGCTGCTCGCCGAGGCCGACGAACTCGCCGAGCGCCTCGCCGAACCGACGGCGGCTCTCGTCGTGTCGCTCGCAGGCGGCTACGACACGATCATCGCGCCGGCGACCTCGTCGGGCAAGAATGTCGCCCCGCGCGTCGCGGCCCTGCTCGACGTCGCGCAGGTCTCCGAGATCATCGAAGTGGTCTCGCCGGACACGTTCAAGCGGCCGATCTATGCCGGCAACGCTATCCAGACCGTGCAGTCGACCGACGCCAAGAAGGTCATCACCGTGCGCACCGCCTCCTTCCAGGCGGCCCCCGAGGGCGGCTCGGCCGCGGTCGAGACCGTCAAGGCGGCAGCCAATCCCGGCCTGTCCACCTTCGTCGAGAACAAGCTGTCGGAGACGGATCGTCCGGAACTGACCTCGGCCAAGATCATCATCTCGGGCGGCCGCGCGCTCGGCTCGTCAGAGAAGTTCCAGGAGGTCATCCTGCCGGTCGCCGACAAGCTCGGTGCGGCGGTCGGCGCTAGCCGTGCCGCTGTCGATGCCGGCTACGCACCGAACGACTGGCAGGTCGGCCAGACCGGCAAGGTGGTCGCTCCGGACCTCTACATCGCGGTCGGCATCTCCGGCGCCATCCAGCATCTCGCCGGCATGAAGGATTCCAAGGTTATCGTCGCCATCAACAAGGACGAAGAGGCCCCGATCTTCCAGGTTGCCGACTACGGCCTCGTCGGCGATCTCTTCGTCATTCTGCCGGAGTTGCAGAAGGCGCTTTGACGCTCTCCGGCAAAGCGTATTAAATGCTTGGGGTGGGGTAGACGAAGTCGCCCCGCCCTTTTAGTTTGCACCGCACAAAAAGCAGGCTGCAAAAGCCTTTGGACGGGATCGGTGTAATGAGCAAGATCGAGACGATCGGCATCATCGGCGCAGGCCAGATGGGTGGGGGTATCGCCCATGTCTCCGCGCTTTCGGGCTACAAGGTGCTGATCTACGATATTTCGCCCGACCGCATTGAAAAGGGCATTGCCACCATCAGCGGCAACATGGCCCGCCAGGTGGGCTCCGGCAAGCTCGACGAGAAGCTGCGCAACCAGGCGATGGCGCGTATTGCCTCCGCACCGACGATGGCCGATCTCGCCGGCGCCGATCTGGTGATCGAGGCGGCGACCGAGGACGAGACGGTCAAGCGCAAGATTTACGCGCAGCTCTGTCCGCAGCTCAATCCCGAAGCCATACTGGCGACCAACACCTCGTCAATCTCGATCACGCGGCTCGCCGCGCAGACCGACCGGCCCGAGCGCTTCATCGGCATACATTTCATGAACCCGGTGCCGCTGATGAAGCTGGTCGAGCTGGTGCGCGGCATCGCCACCGAGGACCAGACCTTCGAGGCGGCCAAGACCTATGTGAAGCAGCTCGACAAGACGATCACGGTCTCGGAGGATTTCCCGGCCTTCATCGTCAACCGCATCCTGCTGCCGATGATCAACGAGGCGATCTACACGCTCTATGAGGGTGTCGGCTCGGTCGACGCCATCGATACCGCCATGCGGCTCGGCGCCAACCATCCGATGGGACCGCTGCAGCTCGCCGATTTCATCGGCCTCGACACCTGCCTGTCGATCATGCAGGTGCTGCATGACGGCCTGTCGGATTCGAAGTACCGCCCCTGCCCGCTGCTGGTCAAATATGTCGAAGCCGGCTGGCTCGGCCGCAAGACCGGGCGCGGTTTCTACGATTATCGCGGCGAGCACCCCGTTCCGACGCGCTGACGCGTCCGCTCACGACGCCGCGGCAAGCGGCGCGGGCGGCTCCGACTTGTCGTCGGTGATCCTGCCGTCGGGCGCCACGCAAACGCATCCGCGGCCGGCCGCCTTGGCAGCATAGCAGGCGGCGTCGGCCCTTGCGATGATCTCGTCAGCCTCGCCGCAATTGGCGTTGATCGCCGCCAGCCCGATACTGGCGCCGATCGGGTGCGGCCGGCCATCCCAGACAAAATCCAGGCCAGCTATCGCATCGATGATGGAGCGCGCCGCGATCCTGGCGCCGGCGGTCGAGCCCGATTTCAGGATGACCGCGAATTCGTCGCCACCCAGGCGCGCGACGATGTCTTCAGGCCCGAGCGCGCCACGCACGGCTTGTGCGACCCGCTTCAGCAAGGCGTCACCGGCGGCGTGACCGCCGGTGTCGTTGACCAGCTTGAAATGGTCGAGGTCGATGAACATGAACTGATGGCCGGTGCTTCCAGCCGCCGCGGCATCCTTGCGGGCCTGATCGACGAGCTCCTCCATGGTGCGGATGAAGCTCGAGCGATTGGCAAGGCCCGTCAGCGCATCATGCGCGGCGGCGTGGGCGAGCTGGCGCTGCAGGGCGCGCGCGTCGGTGAAGTCCTGGAAGACGATGACCAGGCCGCAGAATTCGTTGCGCTCGTTCATGATCGGCGACACGACCTGACGGATGCTGCAGCGTGTGTCGTCGCGGCGGATCAGCACGGCGCGGCTGTTCTGGTCGGAGGGCGCCTCCCCGCCGATCGCGGGCCGTGTCACGCCGATCCTGTGTCCCGTTTCCTCGTCGACCGCCCAATAGACATGGCCAAGCGTCTTGCCGAGAGCCGCCTCCGCCGAAACGCCGGTCAGCTTCTCGGCAACCGGATTCATGAAGGTGACGCGGTTCGCCGCATCGGTGCAGATGACGGCATCGCCGATCGACTGCAGCGTCACCCGGAGCCGCTCCTTCTCGTCGGCCAGCATTGCCGCCGATACGGTCAGACGCTCCTCGGCCTCCTTGCGCAGGGTAATGTCGGTCAGGCTGCCGATGGCCCGGATCAGACGCCCTTCCCCGTCGCGCTCGATGGCCTTGCCGCGGTCGAGGATCCAGATCCAGCGGCCGTCCTTGTGACGCATCCTGAACTCAGCCTCGAAGAACTCCGTCTGGCCGTCGAGATGGGCGCGATCCGCCTCGGCGACGGTTTCGCGGTCGTCGGGATGGATCATCGTCAGCCAACGATCCGGGTTGCCGTCGAGTTCGCCATCCGCATAACCCAGCATCTTGACCCAGGTCGACGAGTAGGTCGTGCCGCCTTTGCGGATGTCGAGATCCCAGACGCCCTGGCCGGCGCCGGCAAGCGCGAAATTCCAGCGCGTTTCGGCCTCTGCGATGCGGGCCTCGGCCTGCTTGCGTGCATCGATGTTCTCGATCTGCGAAACGAGATAGAGCGGGCGGCGGCTCTTTTCCTCTCGAATGACGGAGCCGGCGAGATGCGTCCAGACGGCTGTGCCGTCCTTCTTAAGGTAACGCTTCTCGAACTGGAAGGCGTTCACCGTGCCGGCCTTGATGCCTTCCATGGTCTCCCGCCCGACATGCAGGTCGTCAGGATGCGTGATCTCGAAAAAGGTGAGCGCCTCGATCTCTTCGCGCCTGTAGCCGAGCATCGAGGCGAAGGCCGGATTGGTCTGCACGATGCGCCCGTCGAGGCCGACGACGACGATGCCGATTGCAGAGTCCTCCATCGCCCGGCGGAAACGCTGCTCGCTCTCCGCGATCTGCCGCCGATCTTCCGAGATGCGGCCGATGAAAAGACAGGCGAAGAAAAGCGCGCCGATTGTCGTCGCGACCGACACTTGAAGGCAAAGTCTGAGCGCTTCCGTGCCAAGGTCCAGCCTCGACAACAGGGCCGAGGCCGCGGCCACGGCCACGGCGAAGCCGGCCACGAGCAACGCCGGCGTTGCATGTCTGTCGAGCCTGATCGGTCCTCGTAGTCTCACGATCCGTGCCACCCCCGTGGGCAATCGCTTTTTCCCGTTAAAACCCTGAAGGACCGATTTTAAGGAAAGGTTGCGCGGGGGCACCGCGATATGGTCAACCGGCAAACAATTGCCGGCATGATTAAGGATCGGTATGCACGGGGTGTGGTCGCTTCTATCCTGCTACCAGCGCACGAAAAACCGCCCGCCGAGCGCGCCGAGCAAGGCGAGAACCGCGATCGCGATCGTGTACCAGGTGGCGACGAAAAGCGGCGAATCGTCGAAACAGTGCGCGGCATAGAAGGTAGCCGCCAGTCCCCCGGCGAGCAGCCCCGCCACCGCGCCGGCAAGCACCGGCCGCGTCGGCGCGCCGTAGCGCAGCATCCACAGGAAGATGGCCAGCGGGCCAATGCCGATCAGCGGGATGAAGGCCATGCAGATCATCATGTTGGAGCCGATCATCCTGGTGCCCCACAACGCCTCCGGCACCATAAAGAGCTCCAGAACCACCGCCACGGCCATCAGCAGAGGCGCCGCGGCCATCCAGGCCACGGCCCTGGCCGTTGAGGCGCCAGGTGTCGACAGCGCCCGGATCACGCCGAAGGCGCTGACGGCCAGCGCAATGGTGAAAAGGAATTTGGAGAGGAAGCGCATCGTGTGCGCGGCCGCCATGAAGTCAGGGCGCGGGCCGATCGTCAGCAGGAAAACCATTGCCGCGATGACAATGGCCGCGCCAGCCGCCAGCCACCAGGCCGAGCGCAGCGGCATCGCCTTGCTGCTTGCATCGGCGTCGAGCGCCTTGATGAGATCCTCGGTCCTCATGTCATTCCCGCCCAAACCGCCTGGCTATCGCGGCAAGTCCGCGATGCAGCGACACACGCACCGCCGTCTCGCTGATGCCGAACTTCGCTGCCGTCTCGCCGATCGATTGGCCTTCCACGGATATGGCCGAAACCACGGAACGCTGTGCCGGTGGCAGCCCGTCCAGGGCTCTGCCAATGTCGCGCTCGCTGACGGTTTCGGTCTCCGGTTCGGCGAAGGTCTCGGCGATATCGTCGACATCGATTTCGATACGCCGGCCGCGCCGCCGGAACGCATCGATCAGTTTGAAGCGGGCAATCGCATAGATCCACGGCAGCACCGGCGCGTCCTGGCGCCAGGTATGCCGTTTCACATGAATGGCCAGCAAGGTTTCCTGCACGACATCCTCGGGATCGACCCCGCCCTGCACGATCTTGCGCCGGACAAAGCCGCGCACCAGCGCGGCAATCCGGTGCAGAAAGTCGGCATAGGCCTTTTCATCTCCCGCGATCGCGGCCCGTAACAGCCGGGAAAGCTCGGCCTCGTCCTTGCCGCTCACAAGAGTTCACTCCCCCGATTTTCGTGCCTCGGCACTGATTTGTTACGTGGCCGGCGAAATAATGTCCAAGCCAAACTACGGGCAAATCACGAAAGTTTGCGGGTCCTGAAGGTGCAGCCCCGGCCTGGACGATTTCACAGGCCTTGCGAGGACCTCGCGCGGGAAACCGTCGGTCGAGGCGGTCATCACATGGAATTGTCCGCCTCGCGCCGATCTTTGTGCCTCAGCGACCGATTGAAGCAGGCAAATAATGTTGACTATTCGTGTCATGTATCGATAGGTGCGGCATGCCAAGACCAATCAAAGCAAGGATGACGCCATGAGATATACCCTTTCCGCCCTTGTCGGTGCCACCGCGCTTGCAATCGGCCTGGCCGCCGGTCCTGCGACGGCCGAGGATGCCGGAATCATCGTTTACAACGCCCAGCATGAAAGCCTGGCCAAGGAATGGGCCGAAGGTTTCACCAAGGAAACCGGCATCAAGGTCACGCTGCGCAATGGCGGCGACAGCGACTTCTCCAACCAGATCGTCGCCGAAGGGGCAGCCTCGCCCGCCGACGTCTTCCTGACGGAAAATTCGCCGGCCATGGCGCTGGTCGAAAATGCCGGCCTGTTCGCGCCCGTCGATGCCGACACGCTGGCGCAGGTGCCGCAGGACTATCAGGCGGCCAGCGGCAAATGGGTGGGCGTGGCCGCGCGCAGCACCGTCTTTGCCTACAACACGACCAAGCTCAAGGCCGAGCAGTTGCCCAAGTCGCTGCTCGACCTCGCCGATCCGAGCTGGAAGGGCCGTTGGGCGGCCTCGCCCTCGGGCGCCGATTTCCAGGCCATCGTCAGCGCGCTGCTGCAGCTCAAGGGCGAGGCCGCCACCGCGGACTGGCTGAAGGCGATGAAGCAGAACTTCACTCCCTACAAGGGCAACAGCACGGTGATGAAGGCGGTCAATGCCGGCGAGATCGAAGGCGGGGTGATCTACCACTATTACTACTTCGGCGATCAGGCCAAGACCGGCGAGAACAGCAAGAACGTCGCGCTGCACTATTTCAAGAACCGGGATCCGGGCGCTTTCGTCTCGGTTTCGGGTGGCGGCGTGCTCGCCTCGAGCAAGCATCAGAAGGAAGCCCAGGCCTTCCTGAAATGGGTGACCGGCAAGGGCGGCCAGGATGTGCTGAAGAACGGAAACTCCTTCGAATACGCGGTCGGCAAGGGCGCCGAGTCCAACCCGAAGCTCGTTCCATTGGCCGACCTGCAGGCGCCGAAAGTCGACGCCACGACGCTGAACTCCAAGAAGGTCACCGACCTGATGACGGCAGCCGGCTTGCTTTAGTTGCGGTTCGTCCTAATAAGGACAAACCGACCGTGCTCCCGCGGGAATCCACCTTCCGCGGGAGCCTTTTGTTTTCGAGATGGCATTCGTCGATGACGACACGCTGCGTTCCTGACCTCCAACCGTGGTCCCCCGATTGCCGGCACCCCGCCGCAACCGTGGGGCGTCCGAGCTGATGCAGTCCGCCGTCGATCTCGGGCGCGCCGGCCTGCCCTCGCAGATGCGCCGAATGCCGCGGCGGCGTGCGGCGCCCTGGCTTGTCACCACCGCTGTTCTCGTCGCGCTGTTCGCCCTTTTGCCGCTCGCCTTCATCGTCTGGATCGCGGTCCAGACCGGCTGGGAGACCGTCTCGGCGCTGGTCTTCCGGCCGCGTGTCGGCGAACTGCTGGTCAACACCACGCTGCTGGTTTTGCTGACCGTGCCGATCGCCATCGTGCTGTCGGTGGCGCTGGCCTGGCTGACCGAGCGCAGCGACCTGCCCGGCGCCAGGCTGTGGGCCTGGCTGTGCGTGGCGCCGCTCGCCATCCCCGCTTTCGTGCACTCCTACGCCTGGATCACCATGGTGCCCGGCCTGCACGGCCTTTGGGCCGGCGTGCTTGTGTCCGTGATCGCCTATTTCCCCTTCCTCTATCTGCCCATATCGGCGGCGCTGCGCCGTCTCGATCCGGCCCTGGAGGACGCCGCCGCCGCCCTCGGCCTTGGACCCTGGCGCGTCTTCTGGCGTGTCGTGCTGCCGCAGCTCAGGCTCGCCATCTGCGGCGGCTCGCTGCTGGTCGGACTGCATCTGCTGGCCGAATACGGCCTCTATGTCTTCATCCGCTTCGACACCTTCACCACGGCGATCGTCGATCAGTTCCAGTCGACCTTCAACGGACCGGCCGCCAACATGCTGGCCGGCGTCCTGGTGACCTGCTGCTTCGTACTTCTGGGCCTCGAAGTGCTGGTGCGCGGCGAAGAGCGCTATGCCCGTGTCGGCGCCGGCGCGGCGCGCTACCAGCAGCGCACGAACCTCGGCCGCGCCACCACGCCGGGCCTGCTCTTGCTGGTCGTCACCACGCTGCTGGCGCTTGGCGTGCCGTTCATCACCATCGGCCGCTGGCTCATCGCCGGCGGCGCCGAGGTCTGGCGTCTCGACGAGATTGGCCTGGCGTTGGGCCAGACGCTGTTCCTGGCGCTTGCCGGGGCACTGCTTGCCACTGTCGCCGCCATGCCGATGGCCTGGATCTCGATCCGCGCGCCAGGACCGCTGCAACGCCTGCTGGAGGGTTGCAACTACATCGTCGGCTCGCTACCGGGTGTCGTCATTGCGCTGGCGCTGGTAACCATCACCGTGCGCATCGCGCTTCCGCTCTATCAGACGCTGTTCACCATCCTGGTCGCCTATGCCCTCATGTTCCTGCCGCGCGCCCTGGTCAGCCTGCGCGCCTCGATCGCCCAGGCGCCGGTCGAGCTCGAGCGCGCAGCGTCCAGCCTCGGCAGGCGTCCGCTCAACGCGCTGTGGTCGACCACCATCCGCCTGTCGGCGCCTGGCGCCGCGGCCGGCATGGCGCTGGTGGCGCTCGGCATCATGAACGAACTGACCGCGACCCAGATGTTGGCGCCGAACGGCACCCGCACGCTGGCCATGGCATTCTGGTCCTACAGCAGCGAGATCGACTACGCGTCGGCTGCTCCCTACGCCTTCATCATGGTGGCGATGTCGCTGCCCCTAACCTGGCTGCTCTATGTCCAGTCGAAACGGATGGCCGGACGATGAGCTTTCTCGAAATCAGCGGCCTGCACAAGCGTTACGGCCCGGTCGCCGCATTGGCCGGTGTCGACCTCGATGTCGCCAGCGGCAGCCGCACCGCAATCGTCGGCCCCTCCGGCTGCGGCAAGACGACCTTGCTGCGGCTGATCGCCGGCTTCGAGGCACCGGACCAGGGCCGCATCGTGCTCGACGGCCAGGTGCTGGCCAATGGCGGCGCCGCTGTCCCGGCGCATCGCCGCGGCATCGGCGTGGTGGCGCAGGACGGCGCCCTGTTCCCGCATCTGACCATCGGCGACAATATCGGTTTCGGCATGGGCCGCGGCGAGGACAAGCGCACCGAGCGCATCGTCGAGTTGGCCTATATCGTCGGACTGGACAAGGCGATCCTCAAGCGCCGCCCGCACGAGCTTTCCGGCGGCCAGCAGCAGCGCGTGGCGCTTGCCCGCGCCATGGCGATGAAGCCGCGGCTGATGCTGCTCGACGAGCCGTTCTCGGCGCTCGACACCGGCCTGCGCGCCTCGATGCGCAAGGCCGTGGCCGAACTTCTGGAGGCGGCCGGCATCACCACCATCCTGGTCACCCACGACCAGGCCGAAGCACTGTCCTTCGCTGGACAAGTGGCGGTGATGCGCGACGGAAAATTCTCGCAGGTCGGCACGCCGCGCGATCTCTACCTCAAGCCGAAGGACAGGATGATCGCCGAATTCCTCGGCGACGCCATCATCCTGCCTGCGAGCATTTCGGGCGGCTTCGCCAATTCGCCGCTCGGCCGCATCGCCGTCGATACCAATGACAGCCGCGATGTCGCCCGCATCATGCTGCGGCCGGAGCAGATCGGGCTGAAACGCACGTCGCGCGAAGGCATGTCCGGCACCCCCGACATGCTGTTTGGCGAGGTGACGGAATCGGAATTCGCCGGCTCGACATGCACGATCGCGGTGCGGCTCCTTAACAACTTCGATCCCCCGGACGCCGCCGCCATCGGCAACACGCCGCTGATCCTGCGCAAACCCGGCATGGACGCACCGGCAGTCGGTGAGATCGTCCGGCTCACCGTGTCGGGAAAGGCGCATGTCTTCGTCTGAAGGGCCGACGCGTACGGTGCCCGGCACGCGATGGCCAGTTCAGGCCGCGATATGTTTGCCGGTTTTGGCCGAATGGATCGGCCGCTGCTCGAGTGGCTTGAAGATCAGAGCGCCGGCTCGGGCACGGACGCCTTGAAGACATCGAGGCGGGCTCCCGTTTCCGACGAGAAGAAATGCATGTCGTCCGGCGAGATCCTCAGGCCGACCTGGCTGCCGGGCTCGGGATGGACCGCCTCCGACGTCATCACCGAAAACGGCGCGCCGTCGAGATCGACATAGATGACCCGCCCCGCCCCCAGCTCCTCGACCAGGTCGACGGTGGCGTCGAGCGCGCCTGCAGTGCCGGGCGCCACCAGCCGGACGGCCTCCGGCCGGATGCCCATCGCGACCTTGGTGCCGACGGGCAGGCCGGCGCGTGCCATGGCCAGGCGCCGGCTGCCGCCGAGCAGCGACAGCCCGTCGAGATCGACCGTGCCTTCGAGAATGTTCATGGCCGGCGCTCCAACGAAGGTGGCGACGAAGCGGCTGGCCGGGCGGGTATAGATTTCACCCGGCGTGCCGACCTGCTCGACGCGTCCGCCATTCATCACCACCAGCCGGTCGGCCAGCGTCATCGCCTCGACCTGGTCGTGGGTCACGAAGACGGAGGTGGCGTTCAGCCGGCGATGCAGCTTGCGGATTTCCGAACGCATCTGCACGCGCAGCTTGGCGTCGAGATTGGACAGCGGCTCGTCGAACAGGAAAACCTTTGGCTCGCGGATCATGGCGCGGCCCATGGCGACGCGCTGCCGCTGGCCGCCGGAAAGCGCCATCGGCTTGCGGTCGAGCAGGTGTTCGAGCTCCAGCGTGCGGGCGACTGCCTGGATGCGCTGCTGGCGTTCGGCCGAGGGAACGCCGGCGACCTTGAGCGAATAGCCGATGTTCTGCGCCACACTCATATGCGGATAGAGCGCGTAGTTCTGGAACACCATGGCGCAGCCGCGCTCGCGCGGTTCCAGCCTGTTGACCACCGTGCCGTCGATCGCGATCTCGCCGTCGGAAATCTCTTCCAGCCCGGCGATCATCCTGAGAAGCGTGGACTTGCCACAGCCGGACGGTCCCAGGATGACGACGAACTCGCCCGAGGTAAAGTCGAGATCGACGCCATGCACGACCTGCGTCTTGGCGTAGTTCTTCTTGACGCCGCGTATTGTGATGGAGGCCATTTTTGTCTCCTTATTTCTCGGTGGCGATCAGGCCGCGCACGAACCAGCGCTGCATCAGCACAACGACGATCAGCGGCGGCAGCATGACGATCAGCGTGCCGGCCATGGCGATGTGCCATTCCGGAATGCCGCCGACATTGGGGATCAGTTGTTTGAGCTCGGTCACCGCCATCGCATGCGACTGGTCGGTGGTGATGAGCAGCGGCCACAGATACTGGTTCCAGGCCCACAGGAACATGATGGTGCCGAGTGCAGCCATGTTGTTGCGTGACAGCGGCAGCAGGATATCGATGAAGAACCGCAGCGCCCCCGCGCCGTCCATCCGCGCGGCCTCGGTCAGTTCGTCCGGCACGGTCAGGAAGAACTGCCGGTAGAGGAACGTGCCGGTCGCGGTGGCGACCAGCGGCAGGATCAGGCCGCTATAGGAATTGAGCAGTCCGAGGCTGAGCTGGACCTGCACGCCCGAGACTTTTTCGATCAGCCAGGAAATCCCGGTCAGGTCCAGGATCGCCTGGTACGGCTCGAGCACGTTGGCGACCACGGCATAGGTCGGCACGATACGCACTTCGAGCGGCAGCATCAGGGTGATGAAGATCAGCCAGAAGATCAGCATGCGGCCGGGATAGCGGAAGTAGACGATCGAGAAGGCGGTGAGCGCCGAGACGATCACTTTGCCGGCGGCGACGCCCGTCGCCATGATGAAGCTGTTGAGGAGCTTCGGACCGAGATCGGCCGTCGTCCAGGCGGTCTTGATGTTGACCCAGAAATCGCTGCCCGGCAGCAGCGACATCGGCACGTCGTTGACGTCCTTGAGGTTATGCGACGCAGCGATCACCACGACCACGAAAGGCGCGATGCAAAAGACGAAGCCGATGAACAGGATCAGATGCGTGAAGAAATTGAGGAACGGGGTGCGCTCGACCATATCCATCTCACCTGTAATGCACGCGCCGCTCGATGAAGCGGAACTGAAAGATGGTGAGCACGATGATGAGCAGCATCAGGATGATGCTCTGCGCGGCGGCACCTGAATAATCGAGGCCTTTGAAGCCGTCGGAATAGATCTTGTAGACCATCAGATTGGTCGCGTTCGCCGGGCCGCCCGCGGTCATGATGTCGACGATGCCGAAGGAGTCCTGAAAACTCTCGGTGATGTTTATGACCAGCAGGAAGAAGATGGTCGGTGTGATCAGCGGAAACTGTATGTCCCAGAAACGCCTGATGACGCCGGAACCATCCATGGCGGCGGCCTCGATCAGCGAGCGCGGGATGGCCTGGAACGCCGCCAGGAAGAAGATGAAGTTGTAGCCGACATATTTCCACGAGAAGGCGACGATGATCGAAGCCATGGCGTCGGCGCCGTCGAGGCCGGGATCCCAGAAGCCGGGCCAGACCTGGTTGACCACGGCCATGAAGCCGGCCTCCGGCGCCAGGATGAAGCGGAACGCCATCGCCAGCGCGGGTGCCGCGATGCCATAGGGCCAGATGAGCACCACACGATACAAACGCGAGCCGGCGAGCTGCCGGTCGGTCAATGCCGCGAGCACAAGCGCAATGAACATCGCAAGCCCGGTGCTGATGCCGGCAAAGACAAGGCTGGCGGTGATCGAGTTCCAGTAATCGGCGTTGGACAGGATCGAGCGGAAATTATCGAGCCCGACCCAGATGTTGCCGCCGCCCCAGGGCTGCTGCAGCGTCAGTGACCAGTACACGGCCTGGCCGGCCGGCCAGTAGAAGAACGTGAAGATCAGCAGGAGCTGCGGCACCGCAAAAAGGATGCCGATCGTCCATTTGCCGAAAGTGACGCGTTTTTCCATCGATCCGCCGATGCTGTTTGAACAGCCAGCCCACTTTCTTGGGGCAAGACTAGATATGAAATGGCCGCCCGTCGAATCTCGACGGGCGGCCTTGACGTTTCGACGATCAGGGCAGGGTCTTGCCCGGATAGGTCTGCTGGAAGCGGTCGAGGATGGCGTCGCCATTCTTGACCAGCGTGTCGAGGCCCTCCTGGACGCTGACCTTGTTGGCGAAGATGGCCTGCATCTGCGTGCCGAACTCGGCGCGGATCTGGGTGAAGTTGCCCAGCCGGATGCCGCGGGTGATTTCGGTCGGCTCGGACGCCGTCAGGCTGGCGATGGCGACTTCACGGCCCTTGTAGGGCGCCTTGTCGTAGAAGCCCTGGCCCTTCATGTAGTCGAAGCCCGACTTCGTCACCGGAATGTAGCCGGTGTTGGTCGACCAGAACAGCGCGGTCTTGGGGTCGTGGATGAAGTTGAGGAAGGCGGCAGCGCCCTTGTACTCGGCATCCGACTTGCCGGAGAGCACCCACAGCGATGCGCCGCCGACCAGCGAATTCTTGCGCTCGGTGCCGGCATAGACCGGCAGTTCGGCGACATCCCACTTCATGCCTTCCTTCTGGGTCCTGCCGACCGTGCCGTGGTCGCCGACCGAGGTCAGGATGACCTGGCAGGTACCCGAGGCGAAGGCCTGGACCATGTCCTGGCCGAGATCCTTGGACTTGATCTTGATCAGGCCCGCGTCATACCACTTCTTGAGATCGGTGACGTACTGGACGAACTTGGTCTTGTTGACTTCCAGACGCGCGTCGAGACCGTCATAACCATTGTTCTTGGTGGCGATCGGCTGGTTGTGGAGCGCCGAGAACTGCTCCATCAGCTGCCAGCTTTCATTGGCGGAGATGTTGATGGCCATCGGGCACTCGTAGCCCGCTTCCTTCAACGCCTTGAGGTCGGCGCCGACATCTTCCCAGGTCTTGGGCGCTTCGGTCTTGCCGATCTTGGCGAAGGCGTCCTTGTTCCAGTACATCAGCGGGGTCGAGGAATTGAACGGGAAGGACAGCATCTCGCCCTTCGACGTGGCGTAGTAGCGCGCGATGCCCGGGAAATAGTCGGCGTAGTCGATCTTGTAGCCGTTCTCTTCCATCAGCTTGTCGGCGGGCTTGTAGGCGCCCGACAGCATCATGGTGGCGGTGCCGACATCATAGACCTGGACGACGGCCGGCTGCTTGCCGGCGCGGAAGGCGGCAATGGTATTCTGCAGCGTGGCGTCGTAGTTGCCCTGGCTGGTGCAGACGACTTCGTAGTCCTTCTGCGAGGCGTTGAAGTTCTTGCACAGCGTGTCGACGACACGGGCAAGATCGCCCGAAAGGCCGAACCAGAAGTCGAATTTTACCGGTTCTGCAGAAGCAGGCATCGCCAGCGCGGTGCTGAGCGCACCAGCGGCAAGGGCAGCAAAGCCCCGCTTGATCATGGTCATGGTTTTCCCTCTTGAGTGGCTGGTGACAAGGGTCTTGCGCAAGTCCTTGCCCGCTCTCTTAGAGAAGGTATGTGACAGTTCTGTTGTGGCTCTCCGGCCTTTGCACAGCTGCTCGTTCCTCTCCCTCGGCGGCTTGGCCGGCATCAGAACGCACCGGCGCCTTGGGTAGCTAGGGCGACTGTAGCGGACGTAAAGACCATACCGGCCGCCATGATTATCCGGCTAAAAGAGGACATGAAGTGTGGGAGCGACAATGGGCGTAAATGCGCCGGGAAAGCACGCTCTGGTTGCAGGTGACTTTATCGATCCTTCAACAGCCAAGCCCTAATCAGTCATATTTCGTTTTTTATTTCCAATGGGCTTGGGGATATAAGATGTTGACAGTCTACAATTGCATCGTGAACCAGCACGATCTGAGACTGGTCGCACTCGCCGCGCTGATCTGCGGAATTTCCTGCTTCTCCGCCGTCAGCCTGCTTCACCACATCAGCCGTTCGACGGACCGGAACCGGCTTGTCTGGCTGATGATCGCGGCCACGTCGACCGGCTTCGGCATCTGGGCAACGCATTTCATCGCCATGCTCGCGTTCACGCCGGGCATACCCAGCGCCTACGATCCGTGGCTCTCCGTGCTCTCGCTCGCCGCCTCGGTCGCGCTGACGGCTGGCGGCATGTGGATTGCCACCTTGCGCGACGAGTTCGAATATCATCTCGTTGGCGGCGCCGTTCTGGGCGGCGGCATCGCGGCCATGCACTATATCGGCATGGCGGCGTTCGAGGTGCAGGGCCGCATCGAATGGAACCTGGTGATGGTCGCCGTTTCCCTGCTGGCCGGCGTGACCCTCGGGGCGCTGGCACTGCATGTCGTGCTGCGCCGCCCCTCCTTGACGGCGACGTCCGTCGGCGCGGTGCTGCTGACGCTGGCGATCTGCACCTTGCATTTCATCGGCATGGGCGCCGTCTCGATCTTTCCGGATTCCTCGATCGTCATATCCGAGTACACGATCAAGCCGACGTCGCAGGCTTTCGCGGCCGCGGCCGCCACGCTGGTGATCCTGGTGCTGTCGGCATCGGCGCTGTGGATCGATTTGCGCTTCCGCCGCCAGAAGCTCGAGGTCGATCGCATGCACGGCCTGGCCAATGCCGCCGTGGAGGGCCTTATCGTCTGCGACGGCAACCGCATCGTCAGCGCCAATGACAGCATGGGCAAGCTGACCGGCACGCTTGCCGCGACGCTGGACGGCATGGAACTGCGCGAACTCTTCGACGAACACACCGCAACCGACGCCGCCAGCCTGGCGGGCCAGCCATGGGAGGCGGAGTTGAGGAATCGCGACGGGACGCGCATTCCCGTCGAGCTGATCGCCCGAAGCATCGACTATTGCGGCAAGCCCCACAACGTCATCGCCGTCCGCGACATCCGCGAACGCAAGAAGGCGGAGGAGGAGATCCTTCGCCTCGCCCATTTCGACCCGCTGACGGGACTGGCCAACCGCCGCTCCTTTTCCGGCCGTCTCGACATGGAAATCGCGTCCATGAACCGGATCGCCAATACCGAAAAGGGCGTCAAAGGCCGGCACCTTGCGCTTCTGCTTTTCGACCTCGACCGTTTCAAGGAGGTGAACGACCTTTACGGACATGGCGCCGGCGATGCGATGCTGCAGAAGGTGGCGACCTGCGCGGCCGGCGTTCTGCGCCACGGACAGATGCTTGCGCGCCTGGGCGGCGACGAATTCGCCATCATCGCCCCCAACCTGCCCGACCCGCAGGCGGCGGGCCGCATCGCCGCCTCGCTGCTCGCCGCCATGCGCGAGGAAAACCGGGTCGCGGCCGGCGGCGGGCTGGTCTCGGCCAGCATCGGCATCGCGATCTATCCGCTCGATGCCGAAGACCCGACTGGCCTGATCAGCCATGCCGACACCGCGCTCTATCGCGCCAAGACCGAAGGCAGGGATACCTATCGCTATTTCGAGGCCTCGATGGGCGCCGAGGCCCGCGACAAGCGCATTATGGAGCACGAATTGCGCCAGGCCGTCGTGCGCAAAGAGTTCTACCTCGTCTACCAGCCGCAGAAGGAGATCAGCAGCGGCAAGATGGTTGGCTTCGAAGCCCTGATCCGCTGGCGCCATCCCGAACGCGGCGACGTTTCCCCCGCGACATTCATCCCGGTGGCCGAGGAAAGCGGCGCCATCGGGCAGATCGGCGACTGGGTGCTCGACGCGGCCTGCGAGGAAGCCGCCCGCTGGAAAAATCCGCTGACGGTCGCCGTCAACGTCTCGGCGGTTCAGCTTCACAATCCCAATTTCAGCCGCAAGGTCCACGAAACGTTGCTAAGAACGGGTCTTGCCCCGACACGGCTGGAACTCGAGATCACCGAAACCGCGCTGGTGAAGGACATGCCGCGTGCGCTTGCAACCCTGCGGCAGGTCAAGTCGCTTGGCGTGCGCGTGGCCATGGACGATTTCGGAACCGGCTATTCCTCGCTCTCCAACCTGCGCGCCTTCCCCTTCGACAAGATCAAGATCGACTCCTCCTTCATCAAGGCGGTCGACACAAACGGCCAGGTCGCGGCGATCGTGCGCGCCGTGCTGGGCCTGGGGCGCGGCCTTGGCCTGCCGGTTCTTGCCGAAGGCGTCGAGACGCTTGGCGAACTGAAATTCCTGGACGCCGAAGCCTGCGAGATCGGCCAGGGCTACTATCTTGGCAAGCCGGCGCCGATCGAGGCGTTTGACGACCTGACCGGCCACGGCAAGCCCACTCCGGCGCGCGCCGGCCATCGGGAGGGCAGTCTCGTATTGCTCAAGCCAAGCGCGCGCTCGGCCTGATCGCTCACGATCCGAGCGCCGTGTCGACCAGCCGCCTGGCGTCGGGCCCCGACCATTCGGCCGGGCCGTTCATATGCGCGATCAGGCAGCCTTCGCCGTCGATCAGCATGGTGACGGGAAGGCCGAGCGCCAAGCCGCGCGTCTTGAGGTCGTTGAACAGCGCCACCGTCGAATCCCGGTAATAGCCGAGTGCTTCGACACCTGTTTCCTTGAGAAATTTCTTCGGCTTCACATCGTCGCCGGCATCGACATTGACGGCGACCACCTGAAAGCTGTCGCTGCCCTTCTCCTTCTGCAGCGCATCGAGCGCCGGCATTTCAGCGCGGCACGGCGCGCACCATGTTGCCCAAAGGTTGAGCAGCACCGTCTTGCCGGCATGGTCGGCGATGGTCATCGGCTTGCCGTCCGGACCGTTGAAGGCAAGGCTTTTCATCGATTGCGGCGGATCGGCGGGCAAAAGCGCCGCGACCTCGCCGGTGGCGGCGGCGGCGATCTTCTTGGCGCGGTCGCTCTTGGCGGCGCAGGCGACGTCGTCCTTGCTGCCGCCGACCGCCACCTGGGCCGGTGCATTGTTGCCAGACCGGCTCTCGCTGACATATACCGCGACCGCGCCGGCCAGCGCTCCCGCCACCAAAGCGGCGAGGATCAGGCGCGGGGCCGGGAAAAATCTGTTTCCGTCTGCCATTTTCTCAAAACTGCTCCGAAGCACGGGTTTTATAGCGATGAGCGACAAGAAGACCAGCAACCAGATGTGGGGCGGACGATTTGCCTCGGGTCCGGCCGCGATCATGGAAGCGATCAACGCGTCGATCTCGTTCGACCGCAAACTCTACGCGCAGGACATACGCGGCTCGATCGCCCATAGCGAGATGCTGGCGCAAACGGGCATTATTTCGGCGGCCGATCAAGAAAAAATCGCTCACGGGCTGAACACGATCCTGAAAGAGATCGAGGCCGGCAGCTTCGAGTTTTCGACCAAGCTCGAAGACATCCACATGAATGTCGAGGCCCGCCTCGCCGACCTGATCGGCCCGGCCGCCGGCCGCCTGCACACGGCGCGCTCGCGCAACGACCAGGTGGCGGTGGATCTGCGGCTCTGGGTCAAGGACGAATGCTTCCGCGTCGCCGAGGCGTTGAAGGGGCTGATCACGGCGCTGCTGGAGCGGGCCGAGGAGCACGCGGCGACCGTGATGCCGGGCTTCACCCACATGCAGGCGGCGCAACCGGTGACCTTCGGCCATCACTGCATGGCCTATGTCGAGATGTTTGCACGCGACCTGTCGCGCGTGCGCGATGCCATCGAGCGCATGGACGAGAGCCCGCTCGGTGCCGCCGCCCTTGCCGGCACCAGCTTCCCGATCGACCGCCACCAGACGGCAAAGGCGCTCGGCTTCCGCGAGCCGATGCGCAATTCGCTGGACAGCGTGTCGGATCGCGATTTCGCGTTGGACTTCCTCGCCATGGCTGCGATCTGCGCCACGCATCTGTCGCGGCTGGCCGAGGAGATCATCATCTGGTCGACGCCGCAATTCGGCTTCATCAGGCTGTCGGATAGTTTTTCCACCGGCTCCTCGATCATGCCGCAGAAGAAGAACCCCGACGCCGCCGAATTGGTGCGCGGCAAGACCGGCCGCGTCAACGGCCATCTGGTCGGCCTGCTGACGGTGATGAAGGGCATGCCTTTGACCTATGGCAAGGACATGCAGGAGGACAAGGAATCGGTGTTCGATGCCGCCGAGACGCTCGACCTGATGCTGGCGGCGATGACGGGCATGGTCTCGGACATGACGGTAAACGCGGCGGCGATGAAGAAGGCCGCAGGCTCCGGTCACGCGACAGCGACCGACCTCGCCGACTGGCTGGTGCGCACGCTCGGCCTGCCGTTCCGCGAGGCGCATCACGTCACCGGCCGCGCGGTGGCGCTGGCCGAGGAGAAGAAGGTGAGCCTTGAAAAGCTTTCGCTGGAGGACCTGCGGTCGATCGACCCCGGCATCACATCGGATATCTTCTCGGTGCTGGCGGTGCAGAATTCGGTCAAGAGCCGCACCAGTTTCGGCGGCACCGCGCCGTCGGAAGTGAGGAAGCAGATCCGCTACTGGAAAAAGCGGCTGGCCAAAGCCTGATGCCCGATATTGCAACGGCAATATCCCGGATGTTGCAACCGGCAATATCCGGGGTGCAATGCGCCGAGAACTCGGCTAAAAGCGGCGGCTGACAAAACGTTTCGGACGGATGGATCGATGACCGGAAGCAGGATTTTGGTGACGCTGACGCTGCTGGCGGCGATGGCCGCCGTGACCGCCTGCGGCCGCAAGGCCGGTCTCGACACGCCCTATGAGGCGGCCGTGCAGGCGCGCAAGGATGCCGAGAAGGCCAAGCAGCCGCTGCCGCCGGAGCCGGAAAAACCGGTCAAGGACAAGAAGTTCATCCTCGACCCGCTGATCTAGAACCGATCAGACCGGGTTTGGCTTCCAGGCCCGATCTCATCGTGCTCCAACTTCCGGAATCACTCTCGTGAACCATTTCGACTACCGCGACGGCGTGCTGCATGCCGAGGACGTGGCAATCCCTGATATCGCCGCCCAGGTCGGCACGCCGTTCTACTGCTATTCGACGGCCACGCTGACCAGGCACTACCGCGTGTTTGCCCAGGCCTTTGCCGGCCTCGACGCGCTGGTCTGCTACGCCATGAAGGCCAACTCCAACCAGGCCGTGCTGCGGACCCTGGCCAGGCTCGGCGCCGGCGCCGACGTGGTCTCGGAAGGCGAGTTGCGCCGGGCGCTGGCGGCCGGCATCCCGGCCAGCAAGATCCTGTTTTCCGGCGTCGGCAAGACGGCGCGCGAAATGGACCTTGCGCTCGAAGCCGGCATCCTTTGCTTCAACGTCGAATCCGAGCCTGAACTCGAACTGTTGTCGGCGCGGGCCACGGCACTCGGCAAGGTGGCGCCGATCTCGCTGCGCATCAATCCCGATGTCGACGCCAAGACCCACAAGAAGATCTCCACCGGCAAGGCCGAGAACAAGTTCGGCATTGCCTGGCAGCGCGCGCGGCAGGTCTATGCCCGCGCTGCAACGCTTCCGGGAATCAAGGTCACCGGCATCGACACCCATATCGGCAGCCAGATCACCGAGCTGCAGCCCTTCGACGACGCTTTCGCCCTGCTGGTCGACCTGGTCGGCGCGCTGCGCGCCGACGGCCATTCGATCGAGCATGTCGATCTCGGCGGTGGCCTCGGCATCCCCTACCGCGTCGACAACAACCCGCCGCCCTTGCCCGACGCCTATGCCCAGATCGTCAGGAAGCATGTCACCAAGCTCGGCCTGAAGGTGATGTTCGAGCCGGGCCGGCTGATCGTCGGCAATGCCGGCATCCTCGTCTCGGAAGTGATCTTCGTGAAGGAAGGCGACGCCAAGAATTTCCTGGTTGTCGACGCCGCCATGAACGATCTGATCCGGCCGACCCTCTACGATGCTTTTCATGACATCAGGCCGGTCGTGCAGCCGCCGGCCGACACGCCGCGCATGATGGTCGACGTGGTCGGCCAGGTCTGCGAAACCGGTGACTATCTCGGCCTCGACCGCGATCTGCCGAGGCTCAAGGCCGGCGATCTCGTTGCCGTTTCCACGGCCGGCGCCTATGGCGCCGTGCAGGCCGGCACCTACAACACCCGCCTGCTGGTGCCGGAGGTGCTGGTCGACGGCGACCGTTTCCACGTCGTGCGACCGCGCCTGACCTATGACGACCTCATCGGGTTGGATTCGGTGCCAGACTGGCTCGCATAAGTCGGAATCTCACGACGAGGAATCAAATCATGTCGCAGGGCAACACCGTCACACGCGAACGCATTGCCGCGATCGAACCGCGCATCCGCCCCTATATCAGGCATACGCCGGTGCTGCGCGTCGACATGGCCGATTTCGACCGGCCGCCGCTGGCGGTAGACCTCAAGCTCGAATGCCTGCAGCATTCCGGCTCGTTCAAGGCGCGCGGCGCCTTCACAAATCTTCTCGAACGGCCGGTTCCCGCGGCCGGTGTCGTGGCCGCGTCGGGTGGCAACCATGGCGCCGCTGTCGCCTATGCCGCCATGCGGCTCGGCCACAAGGCGACGATCTTCGTTCCCGAAGTGAGCCCGCAGGCCAAGCTGGACCGCATTCGCGGCTATGGCGCCGACCTGGTCGTCGGCGGCGCCCGCTATGCCGAGGCGCTGGCCGCCAGTGAACGTTTCGCGCAGGAAACCGGCGCCTTGCAGATCCACGCCTTCAACCAGGAGGAGACGCTGGTCGGCCAGGGCACGCTTGGGCTCGAGATCGAGAACGATCTGCCGCAGATCGACACGCTGCTGGTCGCGGTCGGAGGTGGCGGGCTGATCGGCGGCATCGCCGCCTGGTATGGCGGCCGCATCCGCATCATCGCCATCGAGCCCGAAGGCGCGCCGACGCTTCATCGCGCCTTCGAGGCCGGCCATCCCGTCGACGCACCGGCGGAAGGCATCGCCGCCGATTCGCTGGCGCCGAAGCGCGTCGGCGAAATGATGTTCCCGATCGCCGAAGCCTTCGTCGAGCGCTCCATCCTGGTCAGCGACGACGACATCATCGCCGCGCAGAAGGCGCTATGGAACCGGGTACGCATCATCTCCGAGCCGGGTGGAGCGGCCGCCTTCGCCGCGATCCTGTCCGGCCGCTACACGCCGGCACCCGGCGAACGCGTCGCCGTGCTGGTCTGTGGCGCCAACGCAAACCCCGCCAATTTCTGATTGCAACCATTTCGGCGGTTTCACATTTTCTGAGAGCGCCTCGCCTTTGCCGTGTTTGCTGGTATTCTTCGAGTCGTGAGGATCGGGCTATCCCGCCTGATTCCAGGAAGGGCCGATGACGCAACGACCCATCTCTAGCGATCGCGGTCTCGCCGGGCGCCTTGCGCTCGGCCGGCTGGCGACGCGGGTCTCGATGATGGTCGAGCGCGGCTGGCCGCTGCTGCTGCCGCTGATCCTTGTCGCCAGCCTGTTCCTGAGCATCTCCTGGTTCGGCGTTTTCTCCCGGCTGCCGGATGTCGCGCGCATCGGCCTTGTCGCAGCATTCGGCCTGGCAGGGCTGGCGGCGCTCTATCCGCTGCGTTTCTTCCGCCTGCCTGGCGCCGCCGAGGTCGACCGCCGCATCGAGGCCGCCAACGAATTGCTGCACAGCCCCGTGCTGGTGCAGTCCGACCGGCCAAGCGGCCGCGAAAGCAGCTTCTCGCAGGCGCTGTGGCGCGAACACCAGAAGCGCATGGCCGCCAGGCTCGACAGCCTTGGCGCCGACCTGCCGCGCACCCGGGTGCCGGAGCGCGACCCCTGGGGGCTGCGTGCCGTGGCGGCGCTGCTGCTCGTCACCGCCTTTGCCTTCTCCTTCGGGCCGACAGGCGGCAGGATAGAAGACGGCTTCAGCGCCCACGGCGCGCACGACGCCGTGCCGCCACGCATCGATGCCTGGGTGACTCCGCCTGCCTACACCGGCAAGCCGCCGATCTTCCTGACCGCCGACGCCAACCAGGCGACACCGACGTTTCATGTGCCTGAGGGCAGCGACGTCTCCTTGCGTGTCACCGGAGGCTCGGGCGAGGAAACGCTGGCCTATGCCGACAAGGATGGCAATTCGCGCACCATCGACCCTGCCGGACCACAGGCCAGCGCCAAGCCAGCCGCAAGCCCGGCGGTGCCGGCCGTTACATCCCCCTCGAAGGTGCGCCAGTTCACCGGCAAGCTGACCGGCGACGGCACGCTGACGCTGAAATCGGGCGAGGATCAGCTCGGCCGCTGGGCCTTCGCCGTGATCGCGGACAAACCGCCGCAGATCCGCTTCGTCGGCGAGCCCAAGCGCGCCGCCAACGGCGCCTTCGAACTCAACTACCAGATCGACGACGATTATGGCGCCGCCACCGCCAAGGCGGTCTTCGCGCCGGCCGACCCGCAGGCGCCGGGCGCGCATCCGCTCTACGGCCCGCCCGAAATGCCGTTGGCGCTGCCGCGCCGCGGCGGCAAGTCCAATGCCGCCAAGACCACCAAGGACCTGACCGAGCATGTCTGGGCCGGCAGCAGCATCAAGCTGACGCTGGTCGCCACCGACGACGCTGGCCATACAGCGTCCAGCGAGACCAAGACGCTAGTGATGCCGGAGCGGCCCTTCGCCAACCCGCTGGCGCGGGCGGTGATCGAACAACGCCGCCTGCTGGCACTCGACGCCAATGCCAAGCCGCATGTGCTCGACCTGATCGACGCCATCACGCTGCGGCCGGAAGACACGTTCGACAACATGTCCCATTACCTCGCCATCATGAGCGCGCGCAGCCGGCTGAAGCTGGCCGGCAACGACGATCAGCTGCGCGGCGTGGTCGCCTATCTCTGGGAAATCGCGCTCGGCATCGAAGAGGGCAACCTCTCGGCGGCGGAGAAGCGGCTGCGCCAGGCGCAGCAGGCGCTTCAGGAGGCCATCAAGAACGGCGCCAGCGATGCCGAAATCGAGAAGGCGATGAAGGAACTGCGCGAGGCGATGAACCAGTTCCTGCAGGAATTCGCCGAACGCGCCAAGCAGAACCCGAACGCGCCGCAAATGCAGCAGAACGGCCAGGAACTGCGCCAGAGCGACATCGACCGGATGATGGACCAGATCGAAAACCTGGCGAAGTCGGGCGACCGCGACAAGGCGCAGCAATTGCTGTCGCAGCTGCAGGACATGATGAACAATCTCCAGGCCGGCCGTCAGCAGCAAGGCGGCGAGCAGGACAGCCAGATGCGCCAGCAGATGGACAAGCTCGGCGAGATCCTGCGCCGCCAGCAGGAGATGATGAACGACACGTTCCGCATGGACCAGATGCAGCGCGGCGAGCGCCAGCGCGGACAGAACCGCGACGAGCAGCTTGGCCAAGGCGGTGGCGAGGACCAGGACAAGCCGGGCGTCGGCAAGGACCGCGATCCGCTGGCGAGGCAAAAGCCGATGACGCCGCAGGAATTCGCCGATGCGCTGAAGCAGCTGCAGGAAGGCCAGGGCCAGCTGAAGAGCGACCTCGAGCAGTTGAAGAAGAGCCTCGAAGGCATGGGCATGGAGCCCAATGAAGGATTTGGCGAGGCCGGCAAGTCGATGGGCAGCGCCGAGCAGGCGCTTGGCGAGGGCCAGGGCGACGAGGCCGTCGGCCACCAGGGCCGGGCACTCGAGGCGCTGCGCAAGGGCGCCAAGGACATGATGAAGCAGATGCAAGCCATGCAGGGCGACCAGGGCGGCAGCCAGGAAGGCGGGCGTCAGCAGAATGCCGACCGTGACCCGCTCGGCCGGCCGCGCGCCAGCCAGGGTCCCGATTTCGGCGATTCAGTGAAGGTCCCCGACGAGATCGACGTCCAGCGCGCCCGCCAGATCCTGGAAGCCATCCGCAAACGGCTCGGCAACGCGCTCAGCCCCGATATCGAGCGCAGCTATCTCGAACGGCTGCTCGAGCTGAAATAGGGTCCGCCGCCCCCACACTCCACCCAACCCCGCTCGAACGGTTGCAACACCATGCCGAAGCTCGGTACTGTCACGCCCATCCTGCGCATCTTCGATGTTGCCAAGGCGCATGAATTCTATGTCGGTTTTCTCGGTTTCGAAGTGCAGTTCGAACACCGTTTCGAAGACAACGCACCGCTTTACACAGGCGTTCATCGCGACGGCTGCGTCCTGCACCTGAGCGAACATCATGGCGATGGCGCGCCGGGCTCTCACATCCGGATCGAGACGACCGACATTGCGGGGCTGCATCACGAGTTGACCGAAAGAAAGTACCGCTTTGCCAGGCCGGGGTTGGAGGAGACGCCCTGGAAGACGAAGGAGGTCACGGTCGGCGATCCGTTCGGCAACCGCCTGACCTTCTATGAGGATGTCAAAGACTGAGCTTACCGGTTGACGAACGCTTCGCGGATCGCCTCCTGCATGCCGTCGATCGCCTCGCCTGACGCGTTCGGGTTGCGATGCATCACCACATTGGAGGAATCGATGTCGCCGAACCCGTCGGCGGACGTCAGTTCACGGCAGCCGTCCGGAATGTTGCTGCGCGAGATCGGCGCGATCGCCAGTCCCGAGGTAACGGCAAGCTTCAGGCCGCCGGTCGTATCGCTGGTATAGGCGACACGATAGGCAAGACCGCGCTGCTCCAGCGACTTGATGGCGAAGTCCTTGCACCAGCTGACCCGGTTGTAGAGCGCGATCGGCACCGGCCGTTCCTCGTGCATATGATGCAGGGTCGACGTCACCCAGACCGTCGGGTCGTGCATCAGCACTTCGCCGCCGGCCGGATCCTGCCATTCGAACACCACGCACAGATCAAGTTCGCCGGCGGCGAGCGCCGCCAGCTGCGCCTCTGAATGGGCGTAGCGCACGGTGACCTCTACCTTGGTGTGGCGTTTCGAAAACGCGCCGAGCGCGCGCGACAGGATGGCGTGGCCATATTCCTCCGGAATGCCGATGCGCACCGGTCCGCCGAGCGGCGGCGCCGCCATCGAGGCCGCCGTTTCGTCGAGCAGCGAGACGATGCGGCGGGCGTTGACGATGAGTTCGCCGCCGCGCCGCGTCAGCGCGACGCCGCGCGAGCCGCGCTCGAACAGGCTGTCGCCGACCAGCTCCTCGAGCTTCTTCATCTGCATCGACACGGCCGACTGGGTGCGCCCGGCCTGTTCGGCCGCCCGGGTGAAATTGCCGGCCTCGGCGATGGCGACGAAGGTGCGCAGGAGATCGCTGTCGAGGGTCGGACGCATACTATCCATCATAAGCAGATTTGATTGCAGGCATCATTCCAATTCGTTTGCAACATGTCAAACGCCGGATGATAGTCGTCTTACCCATTGGATATGCGGCTGCGAAATCGGCCGCGGACCAATTCAAAGAGTCCTCACTCGTGCCCGCTGCCCGAAACGGTGGCGGGTTCTTTTTGATCTGGAGGCGGGCTGCTTCGGATCGAACGCGCAGGAGCCGGAACGCAGATGCAGAATAGGATGGTGCGCGGCATCCTGAGCCTGTGCCTGGGCGTGCTGGTGTTCTCGCTGCAGGACCCGCTCGTCAAGGCCGTGTCGAGCGGTTACCCGGTGACCGAGGTGATGGCGATCCGCTCGATCGTCGCCCTGCCGATCCTGATCATTCTTGTCAACGCCGATGTCGGGCTGCGGGCAATCCTGTCGAAACGGTTCGGCCTGCTGACGATACGCGCCTTCATCCAGTTCACCTCCTACACGGTGTACTATCTGGCCATCGCCGCGCTGCCGCTGGCCGACGCCGTGGCGCTCTATTTCATGGCGCCGCTGTTCATCATGGCGCTGGCCGGCCCCTATCTCGGCGAACGCGTCTCGTGGCGGACGCTGGCGACCGTGCTGATCGGAATGCTTGGTGTCATCGTGATGGTGCGCCCTGGCGCCGGCCTGTTCGACTGGGCAGCGCTGCTGTCGCTCGGCTCGGCGGCGCTCTACGGATTCTCGCAGTTGATGGCGCGCAAGATCGGCGATACCGAATCGTCGACGGTCATGGCCTTCTACCAGAACGGCGCCTATCTCGTCGGCGCCGCCGTGGTTGCCGGCACATTCCACCTGGCCGGCATAACCCACGCCGTCCACCCCAGCGTCGAATTCCTGGTGCGGCCGTGGATATGGCCGACGCTGCCGGATTTCCTCAAGATGGCCGCCTGCGGCTTCGTCGCCTCCGCCGGCATGATCCTTCTGTCGCAGGGCTACAGGCTGGCGCCGGCCAATCGCGTCGCCACCTTCGAATACACCGGCATTCTGTGGTCGCCGCTCTGGGGTTTCCTGTTCTTCGCCGAGGTGCCGAGGTCGACGACCGTGATCGGCGCGGCGCTGATCATCGGCGCCGGCCTGCTCGCGCTCAACACCGAGCGGCGCAAGAGCGCGGCGCCAGTGCTGGCCGCGACCGATCCGGTCTGATCAGGCGAAGCAGATCAGCGCGCGTTCGACGCGCGAACGGATTTCGGCCAGTGTAAACGGCTTCTGCACGACATCGAGGATGATGCCGTTCAACTCCTCGGCGCGCTCGCGCTGATCGGCATAGCCGGTCATCAGCATGATCTTCATTGCCGGAAAAAGGGCCGCCGCAGCGATCGCCATCTCGATGCCGTCCATCTCGGGCATGCGGATGTCGGAGACGACGAGATCGTAACCGCCATGCGCGGCGCGGATCAGCGCCAGGCCCTGGGCGCCATCGGCGGCGATATCGATTGCGTGGCCTGCGCGTTCAAGCGCGCGGGCTGCAAGGGTGCGGACGGACTCATCGTCCTCGACGATCAAAAGCTTTGCCATGGCCGGCAATTTGGCCGCGAAAAGTTGACTTTTCCTGAAAGCGCCCAGCCCCTGGCCGGGCTATTTTTGCAGCGCCGTTAAGGCCTTTTTCAGGACTTGTCGGTCGGAGGCAGTGGCCTCACGCATCGCCCTTCACGACACCCACGAACGGCAATTCGCGGAAGGCGTGCGCGACGTCCATGCCGTAACCGACGACGAAATAGTCGGGGCAGTCGAAGCCGACATAGTCGGCGACGAGCGCGGTCTGGCGGCGCATGCGCTTGTCGAGCAGCACGGCGATGGAACAGCTTTTCGCACCGCGCGCCAGCATCAGGTCACGGGTGAAGGTCAGTGTCTTGCCCGATTCCAGGATGTCGTCGATCAGCAGCACGTCGCGGCCGGCGACCTCATTGTCGATGTCGCGCAGCACCCTCACCTCGCCGCTGGTGGTGCCGGCGCCATAGCTGGAAATGAAGATGAACTCGACTTCCGGCGACAGGCCGACATCGTGCATGGCACGGATCAGGTCGGCGGCGAAGATGAACGAGCCCTTCAGCACCGAAATCACCAGGAGATCGTGATAGTCGTGCCCGGCGATCTCCTTGGCGAGCTCGAGATTGCGCCGCGCGATCGCCGACGCCGAAAACAGGACTTCGATGTCCTTGCCGCGTACGATTGGCATTTTTCGCCCCCTCAAGTTTCTTACCCAAACGCCTTCACACCGAGCGTGTGTTGAGATTCAGGTCAGGCCGAGCCGAAAACGGTGGTTTCCGAGAACCGGAGCGGAGCGTACTTAAGTACGTGAGCACCGGAAGCGCAGGGAACCGCCGTTTGCAGGCCGGCATCACCTGAATATCGACACACGCTATTCGGCGAAAGTAACCAAAACGGTCCTTACGCCGTTCTTAGGCACGTCGAGGCGGCTGGCAAAGCCGAATCTTTCGCCCGATGCCAGCGAATGGCCGGATGTCCCCAACGTATAGCGGGTTGTGCGCCCGTCATTGCCGGTCACGCGGATTTCAAGCGGCGGCATTGTCGCCGGCCCCGTTCCGTCATTGGCGGCCTCGCCATCGACGAACAGCACCGGATTGGCTCCCGAGGCGTCGACGCGCGAGGTGACGCCCGAGATGGTCAGCGCCGAGGCTTGTGCGCCGGACAGGAACGCCTGGCGCACCAGCGCATGTCCGCCGGAGACCCAGAAGGCGGCCAAGGCGGCACCGATGCCGGCGATCCAGAAGATCGGCCCGCCGCGCGCGGCCGGCGGCCGTTCCGCCGGCGCTTCCGGCTTGCGCAGCATGTCCATGCCCTCGATGGACGGCGTGACAATCGGGCGCGGCGGCGGTGAAGCGCTTTCCACGGCAGGGATAGGGCGCGGCATCACTTCCATCACTTCATAGTCGGCATCGACGATATCAGCCGCCGGGCCGCGCACGATCCGCTCCGCCGCGACAATTGCCGGGGGATCGGTCATGATTTCGCCGGAAACCGGGCGCGCGGTTCGTTCGTCAGCCATCATGGCCCCGTTATTGCGCGTGTTCGCTTTTCGTTTCTTTTGCGTAAACAAAAATGGTTAACGCTTCCCCACCGGAGCCCTCGTGACGCGTCGAAACAAGCCAGGAATTAACCGCCGGTTAACCATGCCGGCCGATGGTCTTTTCGCAGAACAGGCAGGTTTGGCACTGCCAGGAATTTCAGGTCGTCGAAATTGATTCGCTTCGAAAATGTCGGCCTCCGCTATGGCATGGGTCCGGAAATCCTCCGCGACATCTCCCTGCACATCCCGGAGCGCTCCTTCCAGTTCCTGAGCGGACCTTCGGGCGCCGGCAAGACGACCTTGCTGCGCCTTCTGTTCATGTCGCTGAAGCCGACGCGCGGACTGATCACCATTTTCGGCAAGGACCGTTCGCGCATCTCGCGCACCGAACTGCCGCATCTCAGGCGCCGCATCGGCGTGGTGTTCCAGGATTTTCGCCTGCTCGACCACATGACCACCTATGAGAATGTCGCGCTGCCGCTGCGCGTGCGCGGGCGTGAGGAAGCGAGCTACCGCACCGATGTCACCGAGTTGCTGAAATGGGTGGGGCTGGGCGAGCGCATGCATGTGCTGCCGCCGGTCCTGTCGGGCGGCGAGAAGCAGCGCGCCGCGATCGCGCGCGCCCTGATCGAGCAGCCCGAGATCCTGCTCGCCGACGAGCCGACCGGCAATGTCGATCCGCCGCTGGCGCGACGGCTGCTCAGGCTTTTCATCGAGCTCAATCGACTCGGCACCGCCGTGGTGATCGCCACCCACGACCTCGGCCTGATGGAGCAGGTCGACGCGCGCCGCATGATCCTGGCCGGCGGAAGGCTGGACATCTATGACTGATCTGTCCGCCGAACATCTCCAAGAGCATGAGCAGGAAGCCGAGGCGGCCGAAGCAAGGCCGCGCGCCCAGCGCCGGATGGCGCCGATCGTGCCGGCACAGAACATCGCCGGCCGGGCGCTCGTCCTGGTCATCGCCATCATGACCTTCCTGTCCTGCCTCACCTTCGGCGCGGTGACGCTGGTGCGCGACACCGCTTCGGTCTGGGAGAACCAGATCTCGCGCGAGGCGACGATCCAGATCAAACCGGCCGACGGCCTCGACATGGAGGCCGCGCTTGCCCAGGCCTCGCAGATCGCCGGCGAATTCCCCGGTGTGAAGTCGACAAAGATCATCGACCGCGATGCGACCGCGAGGCTGCTGGAGCCATGGCTTGGTTCGGGCCTCAACATCGACGAGCTGCCGGTGCCGCGCCTGATCATCGTCACCATCGACGAGAACAGCCCGCCCGACTTCGCCGCCATGCGCGCCGCCATCACACCGAAACTGCCGAGTGCGTCGCTCGACGATCACCGCACCTGGGTTGACCGGCTGGTGGCGATGGCCCGCACCACGGTGACCATCGGCATTGCCGTGCTGGCGCTGATGCTGTCGGCGACGGTGCTGACCGTGGTGTTCGCGACCCGCGGCGCCATGGCCGGTAATGGCCACATCATCGAGGTGCTGCATTTCGTCGGCGCCGAGGCGGCCTTCATCGCGCGCGAATTCCGCCGGCATTTCCTGGTCACCGGCATGAAGGGCGCGGCCGCCGGCGGTGCCGCGGCGGTACTGGTCTTCATCGTTTTTTCCTGGTGGTCGTCGCGCAACATGGCGACGCCGCAGGCCGACCAGGCAACCGCTTTGTTCGGCAATTTCGCCATCGGCTCGGCAGGCTATCTCGGCGTTGTGCTCATGGTGCTGGTGATCGGCGCGCTGACGGCGGCAACCTCGCATGCCACCGTCGTCGCCTATCTCAGCGACATCGATGTTCGCCAACCCGACGCGTGAAGGGGAACTTGCTCTGGCGGAGATCGAAGCAGGGCGATCACGGATGGAGAAACGACGTAACGCAAAGTGCGTCTTTTACCTACCAAAGGTCGCATTTCAGGATTAACCATATGGTTATGGACGTGCGGGATTCGACCGGGACGGCTGGACAGATGCCAGTGGTGGTTGCTCGTTTGCGCGACCACGGCGGGTTTAGCCGTTTAAGAACCGCACTGCGCATATCCGCACTCTCCCTCCTCGTTCTCGCAACACTGTTTGCCGGCGGCTTCGGCTGGTTCGCCAACAAGGTCGCGCATCTCACCACGCCCGCTAATCCGGCCAAGGCAGATGCCATCATCGTGCTGACCGGCGGCCAGTCGCGCCTTGATGCCGCGATGGATCTGCTGGCCTCCGGCAAGGGCGAGCGGCTGTTGATCAGCGGCGTGCATCCTTCGGCCAGCCGGCGCCAGCTCCAGGCAGCCACCGGCGGTGACAAGAACCTGTTTTCCTGCTGCGTCGACATCGACCGCGCCGCGCTCGACACGATCGGCAATGCCGAGGAAAGCGCCAAATGGGTTGAAAGCCATGCCTATGGCACGGTGATCCTGGTCACCAACAATTACCACATGCCGCGCAGCCTGCTGGAAATGGGCCGCCTGCTGCATGGCGCCAAGCTGGAACCCTATCCGGTGGTCAATTCCAATCTCGACAATGGCGGCTGGCTGACCAAGCCGCGGGCGTTGCGCGTGCTGTTCACCGAATACACCAAATACCTGCTGGCGCTGGCGCGCGGCATCGTGCCGGTGAAACCGACTCCGGATGGCATTGCGCTGGCAGAGACAGCCGCCGGCGGCTGAGCCCCCGGCGCTTGATCATCATTCCTTGTCGGCCCCCGTCGACGCGGCTTTCAGCTGCATGATCTCCTGCTCGAGCTGTTGAATGCGCCTGTCCCGCTCGCCGAGCGCTGCCGCCACGTCAGCCGCCTCGAAGCGCTGCGGGATGTGCTGCGGGCAATTCGCATCCCAGGCCGAGACGGTGAACAGGATGACCTGTTCGGGCCGCGCCTTGTAATCCTGCGGCATCAGCCTCGCCATCAGCTCGGCATCGTTCTCGACGACGCGCGCCGTGCCCCAGATCTTGATGCGCTGGCGCAGCATGTAATCGATCAGGAACAGGAAGGCGCGTGGATTGTCCGCCAGATTGCCCTGCGTGATAAACTGCCTGTTGCCGGAAAAATCCGCGAAGCCGATCGTCTTTTCATCCAGCACCTTGAGAAAGCCGGCCGGCCCGCCGCGATGCTGGATGTAGGGCTGGCCATCGCCATTGGCCGTCGACAGGAAGATGCTGGTCTGCATCTCGATGAAGGCGGCAAGATCCGGTGTGATGACAGCCTGCCAGCCGCCACGCTCCTCGACGCGGGCGTAGGACTGGCGCGATCCCTTGCGCGCCTGGATCGCCTTGACGGTCGGCGTGAAGGCGACGTCGCTGGTGAAAGCATGCGCGTTCATCGAAACCTCCTTGCCCGGACCAGCTTGCAGCTGACGCAATTCTGGACCGAAAACCGCTTCACACTTTTCCTGGAATTGCTCTCTCGCAGCTGACGCAATTCCGGACGGAAAACCGCTTCACACTTTTCCTGGAATTGCTCTACAGCCCGAGCGCCGACAATGTTGGATGGTCATCCGGGCGGCGCCCCAGTGGCCAATGGTACTTGCGGTCAGCCTGGCTGATCGGCAGGTCGTTGATGCTGGCGATGCGCAGGCGCATCAGCCCGTGCTCGTCGAACTCCCAGTTCTCGTTGCCATAGCTGCGGAACCATGAGCCGCTGTCGTCGTGCCATTCATAGGCGAAGCGCACGGCGATGCGGTTGCCGTGGAAGGCCCAGACCTCCTTGATCAGCCGGTAGTCGAGCTCACGGCTCCATTTGCGCGTCAGGAAAGCCTGGATGGCATCGCGGCCCTGCAGGAATTCGGCGCGGTTGCGCCAGCGGCTGTCGGTCGTATAGGCGAGCGCGACCCGCGCCGGATCGCGCGAATTCCACGCATCCTCGGCCATGCGGGCCTTTTGCGCCGCGGTCTCGGCGGTGAAGGGCGGAAGGGGTGGGCGACTTTCAGACATAACAACTCCATTGCGTGGCTATGCTGCGGACAAAGCCATGTCCGAGATATAACCCCTTCCATTCCTGAAATGCAGATGGCATATCTGCAATCATTCCTTCCATTTTCTGGAAGAAGTTATGGATCGTCTCGAGGCCATGTCGCTCTTTGTCGCGGCGGTGGAGGCCGGCAGCCTTTCCGCCGCGGCCCGCCGTTTCGGCATTCCGCTGGCGACCGTCAGCCGCAAGGTTTCCGATCTCGAACGCCATCTCAACACCCGGCTCCTGAACCGTTCGACGCGACGGCTGACGCCGACCGATGCCGGCGAGGCCTACCTCGCGGCCTGCCGCCGTATCCTCGATGACGTTGGCGAGGCCGAACGCGCCGCGGCCGGCGAATACAGCGCCCCGACCGGTGAACTGGCCATCACCGCGCCGGTCGTTTTCGGCCGTCTCCATGTGTTGCCGGTGGTCACCGGCTTTCTCTCGGCCTATCCCGACGTGGATATCCGCCTGACCCTGGCGGACCGCATAACCCAACTGGTCGAGGACCATTTCGACCTCGCGCTGCGCATCGGCCAGTTGCCGGATTCGAGCCTGGTCGCCATTGGCGTCGGCACGATCCGCCGCGTCGTCTGCGCCAGCCCGGCCTATCTGGCCGCACACGGCACGCCCACGATCCCGGAAGATCTGGGCGCCCACAATTGCATTACCTTCGAGGGACTTTCCTCCGCCGCCCCGTGGAGCTTCGCCAGAGGCAAGATGGATGTCACTGTCCAGGTCCGCTCGCGCCTTCAGGTCAACACCGCCGAGGCGGCGATCGATGCCGCGATTGCCGGCGTCGGGCTGACGAAAGTGCTTTCCTATCAGGTCGATGCCGCCGTGCGGTCCGGCATGCTGCGCATCGTGCTGCAGGAGTTCGAGCCGGAACCGTGGCCGGTGAGCCTGGTGCATGCGGGCCACGGCCTGCTCCCGGTCAAGCTGCGCGCCTTCCTCGACTTTGCCGCACCGCGTCTGAAGGAGCGGCTGGCGCGATTGGGGTAGCGTGCCTGCACTGGCGGGCGCCGTGCTTCAGCATAGGCCGGGACACTTCTGCGCCATTTCCTTTTTCCCCGCGCTTGGTGTAACCAACGCACACTTCCTCACCGGACCTCCCCCATGCTCTATGTCAGATCGCTGGCGTTCAATTTCGTCTTCTACGTCAATCTGATCGTCCAGATGATCCTCTGGACCCCCTATTATTTCCTATCGCCCCGCCACCGCGCCTGGTTTGTGCCGAAATTCTGGTCGCGCAGCTGCATGTGGCTCTACGACAAGATCGCCGGAACGAAGAACGACATCACCGGGCAGGAAAACCTGCCCGAAGGCTCCTTCATCCTGGCGCCCAAGCACCAGTCGTTCTGGGATGCGATCGCCTTCTTCCCCTTCCTCCAGGACCCCCTCTACATCCTCAAGCGCGAGCTGACCTGGATCCCCTTCTTCGGCTGGTACATCATGAAGATGCGCATGATCCCGGTCGATCGCGGAAGCCGCTCCAAGGCCCTGAAGGCAGTGGTCGCGGCGACCAAGGAAGAGATGGCGCGCAACCCGCGCCAGCTGATCATCTATCCGGAGGGCACGCGCCGGGCGCCGGGCGACGAGCCGGCCTACAAATACGGCATCGTCGAAATCTACGCGCAGCTTGGTGTTCCCGTGGTGCCGGTTGCCCATGTCGCCGGCCTCTATTGGCCGCGCCGCAAATTCCTGCGCTATCCCGGCACCATCAAGGCGCGTTTCCTGCCGCCGATCCCACCCGGCCTCGGCAAGGACGAGTTCATGGCGCGGCTGATCGGCGAGACGGAAGCCGCTTGCGACCAGATGCTCATCGAGGCCTCACGTGCACCCAACCCACCGGCCTTCCCGCCGACGGCGCTGAAGCGGCTGCGGGAGCTGGGCGTGGAGGCCTGAACGCCTCCAACCAGGCAGTCAGCCGAACACAGCCAGTAAGGTGGTCAGCACCAGCGTCGCGGCAAAGACCAGGTTGATGATCCGCGAAGCCACAGGCCTGCGCAGGAAGCGCGCGAACGCCGCACCGGCAAGCAGCCACACCGCATGGATGACAACGATCATCCCTGCCAGAACCGTCAGCTTCAGCCATAGGCCGAGTTCGGCACCGCCCTGGTTCGACGCAGCGCCGGCGAATACGGCGGCGATCGCCACATAGGCTTTCGGGTTGGCGACCGCCAGCAGAAACCCGGCCAGCCAGGTCGGGCGCGCAGCTTCGGCCGTGCGTGCCGCCAGCGGCGGCGCCGTGGCGATCCTGAAGGCGAGATAGAGGATGTAGGCCGCCGACGCGACAATCAGCACCGGCGCCAGCTTGGGCATCGAGCCAAGCACCGCCATGATCCCGGTCGCCACGACCAGCAGCACGGCGATCGTGCCGAAGACGATCCCCAAAGTATAGCGCAGCGAATGGCGCAGGCCGAAGGCGGCGCCAACAGCGGTGACGCTTATCGTTGCCGGCCCTGGACTTCCCATGACCACCGTGGCAGCCAGCACCAGGGCGAGCAGAGGCCGCCAAAGCTGCGGCTGCGAAAGAAGCGGCTCCGTCATCGTACCCTCTGTCTTGCCAATAGCGAAGGACGCTACGGCAAGGCAGGAGGCTGGTCTTGGACGTTCGTGCGTAGAGCGCGCCGAAGCCTCAGTCGCTTGCTTTGTCGAGTTCGGCCATGTCGTCGGCGGTCAATTTCAACGACGCCGCCTTGATCAGGCTGTCCATCTGGCTGGCCTTGGTGGCACTGGCGATCGGTGCTGTGACCCCTGGCCGCGCTATCGCCCAGGCAAGAGCGACTTCCGCCTGTTTCGCCGAATGCTTGGCGGATATGGCATCGAGAGCGGCCAGAATGCGCATGCCGCGCGCGTTCAGGTAGCTGCCGATGTCCTCGCCGCGTTCGCTTTGGCCAAGATCGGCCTCGCTGCGGTATTTGCCGCTTAGGAAACCCTTGGCCAGGCTGAAATAGGTGATGACGCCGATATCCTCGGCCACGCACAGGTCGCGCAACGGCCCATCGAAGGAGGAGCGGTCGTAGAGATTGTATTCCGGTTGCAGCACTTCGTAACGCGGCAGGCTGCGCAGGCTCGCCACATCGAGCGCGGCGCGCAGCTGGCCGGCGTCGAGGTTCGAGCAGCCGACATGGCGGACCTTGCCCTTGGCAAGCAGCTTCTCATAGGCGCCAAGCGTTTCCTCATAGGGCGTGGTCGGATCCGGCCAGTGCGACAGGTAGAGATCGATGACATCGGTCCGCAGCCGCTTCAGCGAGGCCTCGACGGCCTTTTCGATATAGGCGGCGGACAGGTCCTTGTGACCCTGCCCCATATCCGAGCCGACCTTTGTGATCACCACGACCTTGTCCCGGTTGCCGCGGTCCTTCATCCACTTGCCGATGATGGTTTCCGATTCGCCGCCCTTATTGCCTGGCACCCAACGCGAATAGGCGTCGGCCGTATCGATGGCGTTGAGTCCGCCCGCGACGAAGCGGTCAAGCAGGTCGAAAGAGGTTTTCTCGTCGGCGGTCCAGCCGAAGACGTTGCCGCCCAGGACCAGCGGCGCGATGGAAAGGTCGGTGCGACCGAGACGGCGTTTCTGCAAGACGGATCTCCGTGATGATTGTATGGGGCGGATGCCGCCCGCTGGCTGGGGTTCGACGCCTAAGCTAGGTCTTGCCGCGCCGAGGTCAAAGGCCTGGCCATCCATTTCAGCAGAGCCAGCCATTCACGATGGCGCTATCCCCCGTGCCACATCCTCCAGCCAATGGTCGCGGATACCCAGCGCCTCCAGATGCTTCAGCGTGCTGAGCACATAATCCTCGTTGTTGCCGGATTGGCCGACGGCGCCGCGCACCACCGCTGCCGCATGCGCGGCATCCAGCGCACCGGCATATTGCTCATGCTTGCGGTCGACGATGTAGGCCACGGCCTCGACCGTGCCGCCACCCTCGAGGCGAACCCTGAGCGTGCGTTCGAGATAGACCGATGTGACAAGCTCGCGCTCGCGCAGATAGGCGATGACCTCGTCGCGCAATTCGCCCGGCACGCGGAAAGCCAGGCCGACGCAGGAGCCGCCATGGTCGAGGCCAAGCACCAGCCCGGGCCGCTGGCGCGTGCCGCGGTGCACGAAGGAATAGACGCAGAGCGAGCGGCGGTAGCCGTGCAGATGGGCGCGCCGCGTCTCGACATGTGCGAAACCCGGCCGCCAGATCAGCGAACCGTAGCCAAACACCCAAAAATCGCCCATATCGCCGTGCCTGATTGCAAAAAGAATGGCCACACCGCACCGGAAACCGGTGTTTTTTCCGTCCGTCCCCGGCTACCTATTCGTCAATGTCTACCAGGTGTTGTCGGAATCGAAGTCCGTCCACCAACACCGTGGGTTAATGAGAGCCAAAGCATGACGTCAAGTGACGAACGCCAACCAAAGTCCCGCCGCGGCCTGTTCTGGCTTGTGGCGTTCATCGTTGTGCTGTTCGCCATCTACAGCGGCGGCTGGTACTACCTGGCCAACAGGGTCAGGGTTGAAGCCGACAAGGCGGTCGCCACGCTCAACAAGAGCGGCATCAATGCCGGCTGCGCCAATCTCCAGGTCAGCGGCTATCCCCTGAGCTTTACCGTCTCTTGCGACAATCTGGCGTATGAGGACGATGCCAAGAACATCGCGGCCTCCGCCGGCTCCTTCAATGCCGTTGCCCAGATCATCCAGCCCTTGTCGCCGGTCGCCGATCTGCGCGGGCCGCTCAGGACCTCCGTCCCCGGCATGGTGCCGCTGTGGATCGACTGGGACAATCTGCAGGCCAAGGTCAACCTGTCATGGCCGCTGCCGCAGCGCATCTCGCTGCAGGCGGAGGGCCTGTCGGGACAGACCGATCCGGCCGACGACACCGATCCGGTCGAACTGTTCAGCGCCGGCAGGGCGGCCGGCCAGCTGCAGCCGAACGGTCAGGACGTCGACTATGCCGGCAGCTTCACCGATCTGGAGATCGACCCGGATGCGATCGGCGGCCGCGTGCTGCCGGCGCTCGACGCCAGTGGTGACGCCACGCTGAAGAATGGTATCGCGCTGATCGGTACGCAGGTGAAGAGCCTGCGCGGCCAGAGCCTCGAAATCCGCAACCTCGATTTGTCGTCAGGCACGGCGCGGGTCACCGTTTCCGGGCCGCTGTCGGTCGACGCCGAAGGCCTGGTCGACGCCGATCTGATGATCCGGATCAAGGACCCCAAGGCCGTGGCATCCATCCTGGCCGGCGCCATACCCGAGCAGAAGAACGCAATCGAACAGGGCTTTGCCGCGCTCGCCATGCTGGGCAAAGAACCGTCGATGCCGCTGAAGGTGATCAAGGGCAAGGCCTCGCTCGGCTTCATTCCGCTCGGCAAGATCAAGCCAGTGCAATAGCGCGGCCATGACAAGACCCGCGAGGCTCCTCAGTGTCGGCGCGCTGACGCTGGACACCATCCTGCGTGTCGAGACGCTGCCCACTCACCAGGGAAAGTTCATCGCCGCCGACGGTGTCCAGATAGCCTCGGGCATGGCCACCAGTGCCGCCTGCGCCGCGCATCGCCTCGGCGCCGAGGTGTCACTGTGGGCGAGCGCCGGCGACGACCTCATCGGCGATCAGCTGATTGCCGGGATCGAGGCCGAGGGTATCGACTGCAGCCATGTCCGCCGCGTCAGCGGCGCCCGCTCGGCATTGGCCTCGATCCTGGTCGACGCGCATGGCGAGCGCGTCATCGTGCCTTTCTACGACAGCCTGGCCCAGGCCGATCCCGACGCTTTGCCTTTCGCCGACATCACGGCATTCGATGCCGTGCTGGTGGACGTGCGGTGGCCGGGTGCGGCAGTGCTTGCCCTCGAGGCGGCACGCGCGGCCGGCCGGCCGGCAATCCTCGATGCCGACACAGCCCCGCTGGCGGTGCTGGAGCAGCTGTTGCCGCTGGCTTCGCATATCGTTGCCTCGGAGCCTGCCGTCCGCATCATATGCGGACACGCGCTGGATCTGGCGAGCGCCTGCTCCGACATGGCCTCCCGCACCGATGCGTTCGTCGCCGTCACCGGCGGCGCGGCAGGCACCTGGTGGTTCGATCGCGCGACGGGATCATCTCGTCATGTCGCGGCGCCAAAGATCAAGGCGGTCGACACGCTCGCCGCCGGCGATGTCTTTCACGGTGCCTTCGCCGTCGGGCTGGCGGAGGCCATGCCGGTCGAGCAGGCCTTGCGCTTTGCAAGTGCCGCCGCCGCGCTCAAATGCCTGCGCTTCGGCGGCAGGCTCGGCGCGCCTGACCGGACCGAGACGCTGGCGATGGTCACGGCGACTTGGCCCGAAACAGCTCAGTTCTTCGACGGGTGCTCGATCGCCTGACGGCCGAAATCCGGGACGTCGATATCCTGGCCCGCCTCGATGATCGAGCGGCGCACGGCGCGGGTGCGGGTGAACAGGTCGAACAGCTTGTCGCCGTCGCCCCAGCGGATCGCCCGCTGCAGGAATGCCAGATCTTCCGAGAACCGCGCCAGCATTTCAAGGATGGCGTCCTTGTTGTGCAGGCAGACGTCACGCCACATGGTCGGATCGGAGGCGGCCAGACGCGTGAAATCGCGAAAGCCGGAGGCGGAATATTTGATGACTTCCGTCTTGGTCACCGATTCCAGATCGTCGGCGGTGCCGACGATGTTGTAGGCGATGATGTGAGGCAGATGCGAGACGATGGCGAGCGTCATGTCGTGATGCTGTGGGTCCATCGTGTCGATGTTGGCGCCGCAACGGCGCCAGAATTCCGACAGCCGCTCAAGCGCGTCCGGATCGGTGCCCGGCAACGGCGTGAAGATGCACCAGCGATTGTCGAAAAGGTCGGCGAAACCGGCATCCGGGCCGGATTTTTCGGTACCCGCCAACGGATGGCCGGGAATGAAATGAACGCCCTCAGGCACGTGCGGCTGCATCTGCGCGATGACGGAGGCCTTGGTCGAGCCGACATCGGTGAGGATGGCGCCCTTCTTCAACGCCGGCGCGATCTCCTCGGCCACCGCACCGGACGAGCCGACCGGCACCGAGACGATGACCAGGTCCGCATCGCGGACCGCGTCCTTCGCGTCGGTCGTGTAGGAATCGCCCAGTCCAAGCTCCTCCGCCCGCTTCAGCGTCGCGGCGCTGCGGGTCGAGATGGCGACGTGGCCGGCAAGGCCCTCGCGTCGGATGACGCGGGCCAGCGACGAGCCGATCAGGCCGATGCCGACCAGCGCGATCTTTTCAAACATCGGTGATGTCATGGCGTTGCAGCTTTCGGGTGTTCCAGCTTTTCGGGCGTTCTAGCTTTTCAGGAATGTCGTCAGCGCGGCGACAACGCCGCGATTGGCTTCTTCCGTGCCGACGGTCATGCGCAGCGCGTTGGGGAAGCCGTAGCCGGAAACGCGCCTGAGGATATAGCCCCGCGCGGTCAGATACTCGTCCGCCGCGGCCGCCGAATGCCTCTGGTCGTCGGGAAAATGGATGAGCAGGAAATTGCCGACGCTGGGCGTGACCCGCAGCCCGAGCCCGGTCATCTCCTGGCTCAGCCAGGTCAGCCAGGTGTCGTTATGCGCCACGCTGCGCTCGACATGGGCGCGGTCGCGGATCGCCGCGATGCCGGCCTCGATCGCCGTCGCATTGACATTGAAGGGACCGCGCACGCGATTGATGGCGTCGACGATGTGCATGGGCGCATACATCCAGCCGATCCGCGCGCCACCGAGACCGATCTTGGAGAAGGTGCGCGTCATCACCACATTCTCGGCACTGCCGACCAGTTCGATGCCGGCCTCATAGTCATTGCGGCGGACATATTCGGCGTAGGCCGCGTCGAGCACCAGCAGCACATGTTTGGGCAGGCCGGCATGCAGGCGGCGCACCTCCTGGAACGGCACATAGGTGCCGGTCGGATTGTTGGGATTGGCGACGAACACGATTTTCGTGCGCGGCGTGACGGCGGCCAGTATCGCATCGATGTCGGCGCGCTCATCGGTCTCCTTGACCGCGATCGGCGCAGCCCCGGCCGACTGGATGTAGATCTTGTAGACCATGAAGGCGTGTTCGGTGAATATCGCCTCGTCGCCGGGTGCCAGATAGGTCTGCGCCAGCAGGCCGAGGATCTCGTCGGAACCGTTGGAACAGATGATGTTCTGCGCGTTGAGGCCATGCACTTCCGCGATCGCCTCGCGCAGCCGCCTCGCGGTGCCGTCGGGATAGATGTCGAGCCTGGCGGCGACTTCACGCGCGGCCTCGATCGCCTTCGGTGACGGGCCGAGCGGGTTCTCGTTCGACGACAGCTTGTAGACCTTGGCGACACTGGCGGGTGCGGCGCTTTTGCCCGGCACATAGGCTTCAATGTCCATGATGCCCGCGCGCGGGGTTGGACGTGCCTGATCCGGTGTCTGGTTCATTTTTGCAAGATCCGTCGAAAATGCCTCGATCCGGAGGCCGCAGCGGAAATACAAGCCATGGCCGATAATGTCGAGAGGTGGCAGTGGGGCCAGCAGCCGGCCCAGGTGCCGGTCCAGATGTCGGCATTGACGGCAGGGCGGGTGAGTTCTAGAAGGACAGCAACAGTTCCGTGGTGATTTGGCCGGTCGGCTTGCAGCCACGTTAAACAATTCGCTAAAGGGCCGTTTGCGTGACGTAACCGGCTTTGCGAAGGCAATGCCGGTTTTTTATTGTCCGCGGCCGGCCGGACGGACGCATCGACGGCGATTTTTCGCCTGATAAGATGCAGCAGGTGAGACGAGAATGGCCGCTCTGCGCGCAGGAAAGACCAACAACGAGGCCGACCAGCCGTCGAGCCCGGTGTTGCGCTTCGGGTCGGACAAGCCGCTCAAGCTCGACGCCGGCACGCTGCTATCGCCATTCCAGATCGCCTACCAGACCTATGGCACGCTGAACCATGCCCGTTCCAATGCCATCCTCGTCTGCCACGCGCTGACCGGCGACCAGCATGTCGCCAACACCAATCCGGTGACCGGCAAGCCGGGCTGGTGGGAAGTGCTGATCGGTCCGGGCAAGATTATCGACACCAACCGTTTCTTCGTCATCTGCTCCAACGTCATCGGCGGCTGCCTGGGCTCCACCGGACCTGCTTCGACCAACCCGGCCACCGGCAAGCCCTATGGGCTCGATCTGCCGGTCATCACCATCCGCGACATGGTGCGCGCCCAGCAGATGCTGATCGATCATTTCGGCATCGAGAAACTGTTCTGCGTGCTCGGCGGCTCAATGGGCGGCATGCAGGTGCTGGAATGGGCATCGAGCTATTCCGAGCGCGTCTTTTCGGCGCTGCCGATCGCCACCGGCGCGCGCCATTCCTCGCAGAACATCGCCTTCCACGAGGTCGGCCGGCAGGCCGTCATGGCCGATCCGGACTGGCATGGCGGCAAGTATTTCGAACACGGCAAGCGCCCGGAAAAAGGTTTGGCGGTGGCGCGCATGGCCGCCCACATCACCTATCTCTCGGAAGCCGCCCTGCACCGAAAATTCGGCCGCAATCTGCAGGATCGCGATCACCTGACGTTCGGCTTCGACGCCGACTTCCAGATCGAAAGCTATCTGCGCCACCAAGGCATGACCTTCGTCGACCGTTTCGACGCCAATTCCTATCTCTACATGACGCGGTCCATGGACTATTTCGACCTCGCCGCCGACCATGGCGGCCGGCTGGCGGACGCCTTTGCCGGAACCAAGACCCGCTTCTGCCTGGTGTCGTTCACATCGGACTGGCTGTTTCCGACGGAAGAGAGCCGCTCCATCGTGCACGCGCTCAACGCCGCCGGCGCCTCGGTATCCTTCGTCGAGATCGAGACCGATCGCGGCCACGATGCCTTCCTGCTCGACGAGCCGGAACTGTTCGCCGCCATCAACGGCTTCATCGGCTCCGCGGCGCGGGCGAGAGGGCTGAGCGCATGACCCCGGAAAGTTGCAGACTTTCCGGATCAGGATTATGCGCCATAGAGGAGGCGACATCATGAGCGTCAACGGCAGCCAGCGCGTCGACCTCGAGGTCGTCGCCAACCTCATCCCGCCGCAGTCCCGCGTGCTCGACGTCGGTTCGGGCGACGGCTCCCTGCTTGAATTGCTGCAGGACACCAAGCAGGTCGACGGCCGCGGGCTTGAGCTGTCGCAGCGCGGCGTCAACGAATGCGTGGCGCGCGGCCTCTCCGTCATCCAGGGCGATGCCGACAAGGATCTCGAATTCTATCCCGACAAGGGTTTTGACTTCGTCGTCCTGTCGCAGACCTTGCAGGCCACGCGCAACCCGAAGCTGGTGCTCGACGAACTGCTCCGGATCGGCAACCGGGCGATCGTCTCCTTCCCCAATTTCGGCCATTGGCGGGTGCGTCTGTCGTTGTTCGTCAAAGGCCGCATGCCGGTGACCCAGGACCTGCCCTATTCCTGGTACGACACCCCCAACATCCACTTCTGCACCATCCGCGATTTCGTCAACCTGTGCGACGAGCTTGGCGCGACCGTGGAAAAGGCGACCGCGCTCGACGCCGCCGGCCAGAAGATCGGCCTGTCCATGCCCTGGTGGTTCTGGAACTTCTTTGGCCAGCAGGCAGTGTTTCTGCTGAAGCGATAAGGGGCGTCTAGCCCAGGACATCCGTGGCCTTGTGCGGATGGTCGACGCCGTCGGCAAACACCACATCGGACTGGGAATTCTCCGTACGCAAGGCCAGTATTGCCTGGTAGGCGGGCGAAGCATACCACTCGCGCACATGCCGCCGGTCGGGAAACTCGATGACGATGAGGTTGCCCGGCCAGTCGCTCTCGATCACCTCGACATCGCCGCCGTGGATCAGGAAACGGCCTTCAAATGGTTCCAGCGTGGCATCGATCTTGTGCAGATACTCGACGATCTGCGGCCCCATCGTGACTTGGCGCATATGGGCGACGGCGTAAGCGGTCATGACGTAACTCCCTTGTGCATCGAAGCCGATTTGCCGGCCTCGTGAGGGCAATCTGCCGGAACGCCTGACACAAGGCGATTACGCCCGAGGTAATGGAATCGGTGCCTTCGACGGCCGGCCGCAGGCGCTCTTACGCAAGTTCACCGGTCGAGCTCCGGAAAATACGGATCCGACAGGAACCGCCTGTCGCGCTCGCCTTGCAGGCAGTCGATCGGTGGGTCCGCGTCGACGGGGATGGTGCTGGCCTTGCCCTGAACGCCGCTCACTTCGAGGATCAGCTTGCGCCGGATGGCGGTGGAAAATTCGGCGGCCGCGTGGATCGGCAACACGAAGGAACCGGGTCCGCCGGTCACGCATTGCGCATAATACTGATCGAGATGCTTGAAGGTGGGCGATGGGTTGATCAGGATCGGCAGGCCGTTGATGACGATGCCTTTTACGGTTGCCGCATCGCGCATCGCGGTAACCGGCGGCCCGATATTGTTGGGGCCATCGCCCGATATATCGATGACGCTGCGTTCACCGGCGAAATTCGTCCTGCCGAACAGCCCTGTGCCGAACGCAATTGCAGTGGAAATCGAGGTGCCGCGAAAACTCCGGAACGGGCGCGCCGCCAGCTTGTCGGCAAAGCTGTTGGCGCTTTGCGCGCTGTCGATGATTTGCCAGTCGATGACCGCGTCGTCGCGCACCGTGCCGGCCCATTCGAAATAGGCAATCGCGATGCGGCCGGTATTGCCTGACCGGACGGCCTGGATGAACTCGGGATGGCGCAGCGCCTCGACATAGCCGGCGCGTTGCAGGGCGAATTCTTTCTCGTCCATCGACAGGGATATATCGACAGCCAACACCAACTCGACGTCGACAGCCAGCACGCCCGATGGCGAGGCAACCGGCGTTGGCTGGACACAGGCAAGACAGGCAAGCAGGCGCAGAGCATCAAGCATCGCCACCGCCAACTTTTGTTTCTCGGGGAAATCTTCCTTCGCGATCGCGGCGAAATAAAGCTTGCCGCGAGAGTGCGGGAAACAGCCTTATTTCTTGCGGTGGACGGCGGCCGGCGGTGGATCGATGGCGCCGGCCCTGACGTGGGCGGGTTTCAGCGCTGGCGCACCGGAATCCTTGACGATCGTCAGGCCGCGCGGAAAGAACTGAATATTATGCTGACCACGCCCGATGTTGATGATCGTGGCACCCTTCAGATGCTTTTCCAGCATCGCCAGCACCCGCCGCAGCGAGGGACCGTCGAAGGCGTCCATGGCTTCGTCGATGATCACCCATTTCGGCTGCCGCAAGGCGAGCCTTGCCACGCCCAGCAAGCGCTGTTCGTCATCGCCCAATTCATGGTCCCAGCGCCCGACGCGGTCGAGCGAGGACGACAGCCGTTCAAGACCGACCTCGGCCAGCACCGCCGCAATGTCGGCATCACTCGCGGGCGCATGTCCGTTGGCGTGATTGAGCACCTCGCGCAACGTGCCTGCCGGCAAATACGGCACGCGCGGCACGAAGATGAGGGTTTCTCCGGCCGGCAGGCCGATTTTTCCGCTGCCCCAGGGCCAAAGCCCGGCAATGGCGCGGAAGAACAGCGTCTTGCCGGCGCCGGGTTCGCCGGTGATCATCACGCGATCGCCGGCGCGGATTTCGACATGCTGGTCCGAGAGTTTTGTGCAGCCCTCCGGCGAGGCCACCTGGAGCTTCTCGAACGTCAGGCTGCCATTGGCGTTCTGATCGAAGGTGATGCGCCTTTCGGTGTCGTGCAGCACATCGGTTTCATCCAGCGCGATGCGGAAGTCGGCGACACGCATCAGCGTGGCGCGCCAATCGGCGATGCTGCCGATGTTGTTGATGAACCAGCGCAACGAGGAATGGACCTGGTTGAAGGCGCCGACCGCCATCATCAGCCCGCCAAAGCTGATATCGCCCGAGAAATACACGGGCGAGGCAACCAGGATCGGCGCCACGACGGTGATCCAGCCATAGGTATCGGTCACCCAGGACAGGTTGATCTGCGCGGTGTAGATGCGCCGCATCGCGCCCAGCACCGTGCCGAGGTCGAGTTCGAGCCGCTGCTTGGCGTCGGCTTCGCCATGGTAGAGCGCGATGGCATCGACATTCTCGTTGACGCGCACCATCGAGGAGCGCAGCTCCGCCTCCCGTGTGTAGCGGTCGCTGTTCAGGCTGATCAGCGGCCGCCCGACCAGCCAGCTCAGCCAGGAGGCGGTGCCGGCATAAAGGAATGCGGCCCAGACCATGTAGCCCGGTATCGCCAGCGACCAGCCGTTGATGTGGAAGACGAAGCCCGAAGACAGTTCCCACAGCACGCCGACGAAGGACACGAGCAGGATGAGCGACTGCAGGAGCCCGACGCCGAGATCGGTCGAGAGGTCGGACAGATGTGCCGCATCCTGCTGCATGCGCTGGTCGGGATTGACGCCGATGGCGCCGGCATTGGCCAGCCGGAAGGCGCGCACCGGCCGCATCCACTGGTCGATCAGGTCGCGCGTCAGCGCCTCGCGCAGCTTCAGCCGGATCATCTGGTTGAGCCAGGTCTGGCCGATATTGAGCACCAGCAGCCCGCCGGCGATCATAGCAAAGACGAGAAGCTGGTGCAGGAAGGCCGCCATGTCGCGGCGCGCCAGCGCGTCGTAGAAGGGCTGGTTCCAGCGGTTGAGCAGGACCTGGCCGATCGAGGTCGCGATGATGACGGCCATGATGCCGACCGAGGTCCACAACAGCCATTTGCGAACCGGCGACGCCACCAGCGCCCGCCTGATCGTCGCAACCTGATCGCGCAGGCTGCTGGCCTCGACGGCGACCGGCTGAACGGTGGCCTGATTGTCAAGTTGATCAGCCATGTCAGAGGTCCTTGCGTTCAGGTGCGATGCTGAAACCGGATGATGACGGCATCCGCATATCAAACAGGCTGCGAGTTCATCACGACAGATAGGTCGAGAAAGGACGCGCCGCGCGCGTTTCTAGCACGATCACGAAGGTTTCACCTGGCGAGCCGCGCCTGTCGCCTCGGCCCGGCGGCCGAGCCGCGTCGCGCCGTGTGGCGACAGCACCGGCACGAAAACGCGGCGCGAGGCGCGCTGGGCGACCGGCACGCCTTGATAGAGCCGCTTCTGCGCCTCGACGACGATGACGCCGGAAAAGATCGGCCACAGCCGCCGGCCGGCGCGCTCCAGCACATTGTGGAAGCGCATCATGAAGCGCCGCCGCGATGGCGGGAAGAACAGCGCATCCGACCAGGCGGCGGGTGTGAAATTCGCCTCCCGCAGCAATTCGGTGAGCTGTCCACGGGAAAAGGGCCGGCCATTGCCGAACGGCGTATGCTCGAAGCGCGCCCAGACACCGCGCCGGTTGGGCACGACGATGACGACGCGCCCCGCGGGCGACAGCACCCGCCAGATCTCGTTCAGCGTCTCGCGCGGGTTTTCGACATGTTCGAGCGAATGGACGAGCAGCATGCGGTCGATGCAGGAATCGACCAGCGGCAGTTCCTCGTCGAAAACCAGCGCCGTCGCCGTCGGCCCGGTTGCCGGCCAGACCACGGCGCCCTGCGTCGCCGGCATGAAGGCAAACACCCGCTCGGCGTCGGCGCCGAAACGCTCCAGCCACGGCAAGGTATAGCCAAGCCCGACCAGCCGTTCATTGGGGACGGCAGCCCATATCGACGACAACGCCATGGTGATCGAACGCTCGGCGAACCGGCCAAGCGTTGTCGAATAGAAGGAGCGAAGGTCGACTATGTCGGAATGCATGTCAGGGATGTAGCCGTGATATCAGCCGGATTCAACAAAGGGCGCGCCGAAGCGGCTGACACGGCGCGGTGACATCCGTTAGCCCCGGGAATGACTTTCGTCATCCCGTGGATGACATCCGCCCTCCGGCGCCCTATGTCTGCGGCGACAAAAGGAGAGACGCGATGGCGGTCGAAATCGAACAATTCATGTGCCGCACGGACAATTTCGGCGTGCTGGTGCATGACCCCAAAAGCGGGCAGACGGCGATCATCGACGCGCCCGAGGAAGCGCCGATCCTGGCCGCGATCAAGCGCACAGGCTGGACGCCGACGATGATCCTGACCACGCATCATCATATGGACCACGTCGAGGCCAATCTGGCGCTGAAGGAGCGCTTCAAGCTGCGCATCGTCGGCCCGGAGGCGGAAAAGGCCAAGATCCCCGGCATCGACGAAACCGTCGAAGAGGGTTCCGTCCTTCATCTCGGCGACGAACGCATCGAAGTGATCACCACCCCCGGCCATACCGCCGGCCATGTCTCCTATCATCTGCCGGCATCGCAGGTGGCCTTCACCGCCGACACGCTGTTTGCGCTGGGCTGCGGGCGGCTGTTCGAATGCAAGCCGCCGGTGATGTATGAATCACTGCGGAAACTCGCTGCCCTTCCCGCCGCGACGACAATCTATTGCGGCCATGAATACACGCTCGCCAACGCCCGTTTCGCGCTGACCGTCGACCCGACCAATTCGGCGTTGAAGGAGCGCGCCGCAAGGATCGAGGCGCTGCGGCTCGACAACAAGCCGACACTGCCGACGACGATCGGCGAGGAACTGTCGACCAATCCCTTCCTGCGCTGGCACGATCCGGCGATCCGCAAGCATCTTGGGCTGGAGAAAGCCTCTGATGCCGAGGTGTTCGCCGAGATCCGCAAGCGCAAGGACAATTTTTGAACCCCGAGGGATTTCGCAGACCATGACCAGTTCCGCTGAGATCATCGCGACACTCGGACTGAAGCCGCATCCGGAAGGCGGCTGGTACGCGGAAACCTTTCGTGACGAAGCCGGCGGAGCGCGTGGCCATTCGACCGCCATCTATTTCCTGCTGGAACAGCACCAGCTTTCGGCCTGGCACCGGGTCAAGGACGCAGCCGAGGTCTGGCATTTCCATGCCGGCGCGCCGCTGGCCCTGTCGATGTGGGAAGAAGGCGGCGCCGTCATCGAGCAGGTGCTCGGCATCGGGCTCGCGGCGGGCGAACGGCCGCAGATCGTCGTGCCGGCGAGCTGGTGGCAATCGGCGCGCAGCCTGGGCGAGTGGACGCTGGTCGGCTGCACGGTCGCGCCGGGCTTTGATTTTGCCGCCTTCGAACTGGCCGAGCCGGGCTGGCGGCCAGGAGCATGATCCCCAAAGGCATACCCATTTAAGGGCACGTCGATATGAATGATTATCGGCTGCCGAAGGGAAACAAGGTGCTCATTGCCGCCTTCGTCGCGGTCTGCTTAATGGGCCTTCTGTTGCGACCCATCTATCCGAAAAGCATCTTTGTCGCACTGTTTTTAGCCAGTGTGTTCCTTGCGGCCTATTTGATCTTCTGGTCCTGGAAATTGCTTGAGGAATGGATGCAACTTTCGACACTTCAAAAACGCCTGTTGGTCATGATTTTTCTCACGTCCCTCGGTGGATCCTTGTACATGATCTACCTGACACTGCGTTCCATGTTGGCGCAATGAACAGTAGCAGCCGCCTTCCCTCGAATTCGGGCGGTGGATCATTACTGGCCACCGAGCATCATCAGCATTGGGCGTCTCTATCTGTCGGATCCGGCGGCAAATCCTAACCCAACAAGAACCCCAGCGTGATCGCAAGCTGGGCGGCATAGTACAGCACCCAGACGGCGAAACGCATCCAGGCGCGATGCGGCGAGATGGCCGCCACCAGGAATTTCTCGGTGGCCAGCAGCCCGTCCGATGCCATGAACAGCACCGCGCCGCCGATGACCCAGGCGCTGTTTGTGGTCAGCGCCGCCATGCCCATCGCCAGGATCGCCACGACATAGATGGCGATCGGGATGCGCAGGCCGGGGCCGACACGGCGCCAGAGCGCCGCCAGCATGACAATCACGAACACCGCCAGTGCCAGCGCGATCGCCCCGCGCCAGGATTCGGTGCCAAGCAGTCCCAACCCGCCGCCGCTGCGCAGGAACAGCGCGATGTAGGCGATGTGGGCGACAAGGAAGCTGGCGAGCCCACCAAGAAACGCCTTTTCGCCGTCGCGCGACAGGAAGGCGTCGCCCACCGCGCTGAGGGCAAGGGCCGCGACCAGCAGCAGCGGACCGCCTTGCAGCGCCGACAGCACGGCAAGCATCGCTACCGCCAGCGTCTTTGCCGCGGAGCGGGCAAGGCCCGGCGGCATGCCCAGCGTGAAGGCGTAGATCACCGCCGCCACCAGTGAGAAGATCAGCGTTGCATTGGCATTGGCGTCGATGCCGCCGGCAAACGGCATCGTCATGCCGTGGCTCCGCCTTCGGATGCCTTGGCTTCGCTCCCGGCTGCGGCCGGCTTGCGCAGGAACAGCGACTTTGCCGCCAGGGCCGCTCCACCGGTGATGAGCACGCAGGCGGCGAGGCTGCGCAGCGACGGCTCGGCGACGCCGGCCACGATCAGCACCAGCGTCGAGAGCAGCGGCGCCGCGTAGCTTGCCGCGCCCAGCACCTGGATGTTGCCGCGCTTGACGCCGATGTCCCAGGCATAGAAGGCCGCCCCTACCGGCATCAGGCCAAGCCCGACTACGGCCAGCCACTGGCCGGCGCCATTTGGCAACACGGTCTGCTCCAGCGCCAGATGGCAGACGAGCGACAGAACGGCGGTCGCCGCGCAGAACCAGGTGACGATGCTGGTCGGCACCGAGGGAAAGCGCCGCGACAAAAGCGAATAGGACGACCAGAGCAGGGCGCAGACCGCAGCCATGGCATAGCCGAAGGCATAGCGCGCATCGAAGGCAAGGCCGCCGCCCTTGGTGACGATCAGCACGGTGCCGGCAAGGCCGAGCAACGCGCCGACGACATGGTTCCACGCCAGTTTTTCGCCCGGCATCAGCGCGGAGCCGAGCACGATCAGCAGCGGCCACAGATAGGCGATCAGGCTCGCCTCGACCGCCGGCGCATTGCGCAGCGCGGTGAAATAGAAGAAGTGGTAGCCGAACAGGCCGGCAATGCCGATCAGCCAGACCTGCGGCGGTATCTTCCGGCTCTTGTCGGCGGCCGGCATGAACAGCCGCGCGACAAGCCCGACTCCGGTGCCGATCGAGAAGGTGATCGCCGACAAAAGGAACGGCGGCACCTTGCCCGACGCGTCGGTGAGCAGCGCCAGAAGCGCCCACATGGCGACCGCTGAAAAACCGATCAGTGTGGCGCGCCCCATTCCGTTCTCCAGTGGCGCGCTATTCTGTCTCCAGGGCGCGCCTATTGTACCGCTTCGAAACGCCTGGCGCTGATGGTCAAGGTGCCGATCTGCGTTCCAACCGTGGCGTGGATTGGGGCATATACTCCGGTTTGGCCGAGCGGCGCAAACGTCACCATCATCCGGCTTTTGTTCCTGAGATAGTTCAGCGCCTTGCGGCCCTTGCGATAGCCCGCCACCGGCTCGAAACCCATCCGGCAGGTGATTGTATCGCCCTTATAGCCCGGCACCGAGATCATGCCTTTCGAATCGTAGGTCAGAGTCAGGTCGGCGCGCATCTCGCCGTCATAGAACTTGACCTTGCGGCCACAGACCTGGTCGAGGCTGTCGGCATGGATGACGGTCGCGGCCATCGGATCGAGCACCGATGCCAGGTCGCCGGCACCGATCGGCACCCAGTCGTTGGGGTCGCGCTTGCCAGGCGCCGGGATGACCTGCGTGGAGGCGACGGCGCCATTGGCAAAGCGAATGTCGATCGCCGACACCTTCTTGCCGGAGGTGTAGTCGGCGCGGAACGCCTGCGGCACCATCTTCTGACCCGAAATCGTGCCCTTGGACGAGACCGTGCCGCGCGTGTCGTCGAACAGTTTGGCCAGTCCGGCGGCGCTGACAGTACCGTCGATGGCGTAGGCGCCGTTCTCGTAATGGCTGGAGAAGGTCGATCTCGCGATCGTGAGACCAAGGAATGACACCGTGTACTCACCCTTGAAGGACTGCGGCGAGGCAGCCGACGCGGCGGAGGGCAAGGCGATGGCAAGCGCGGCAACAAGCGCATGAGACAAACGAGGCATGGCGGGATCGGATCCTTGATTTTCGGCCGGAGGCGGGCGACTCTGGTCTGGCATGTCCCTATGAGACCGCTTATAGGATGAAATCCGGCCTTAATATGAAATGCCGGGCGCCTCCGTGGCGAAGCCGGAGCTTGACGCCCCGGTGAAATGCAACTATGGAACGCCAACTTTTTCCATAAGGCCGCCTGACCAGAACCGCGCGCCACCCGGCGTGGGCACAAAGGTTTGGCAGGTCCCGAGAGAATTGAAGGTTAGAATTATGTCCCGCACCTGCGAACTCACTGCCAAGGCAGTCCAGACCGGCAACAATGTGAGCCACGCCAACAACAAGACCAAGCGTCGCTTCCTGCCGAACCTCGTCAATGTGACGCTGATCTCGGAAGCGCTGAACCAGAATGTGCGCCTGCGCATTTCGGCCAACGCCCTGCGTTCGGTCGAACATCGCGGCGGCCTCGACGCCTTCCTGGCCAAGGCCGACGTCAAGGAACTGTCGCAGCGCGCGCGCCTCTTGAAGAAGCAGATCGCCAAGAAGCTGGCCGAACAGGTCGCTGCCTGACATCGGATAAAGGCGGGGGACCGCCCGGGCCAACCTCTTGTTGGCCTGGAGCATCGGATGGATCCGCAAGGTTCGACAATCCGATGCTCGACTACGAAGCGAGCACCGCCCGATGGGCATGATGCTCCGCTGGTTCCATTACCCAGGATAAAAAAATGACGTCCTTCTCGCGTTACCTGCCCTTCGTGGCCGCCATGGCGCTTGTCGTCGTGGCATCGAACATCCTCGTGCAGTTCCCGATGCAAGGCCAGATCGGCGGCCTGTCTCTGGCCGACCTGCTGACCTGGGGGGCTTTCACCTATCCGTTCTCCTTCCTGGTCACCGACCTCGCCAACCGCCGCTATGGCCCTGCCGTGGCGCGCCGGATCGTCTTTGTCGGCTTCATGACGGCTGTGGTCTGCTCGATTCTCGTCCCGCCCTTCCTGTTCCGTCATGGCCTGATCGAATTCGAGACCGCCGCCGACCGGCTGGTGCGCATCGCGGTCGCTTCAGGCGCGGCGTTCCTTTCCGCGCAACTGCTCGACGTCACGGTGTTCAACCGGTTGCGCCAGCAGAGCTGGTGGCGGGCGCCGATCGTCGGCACGCTGGTCGGATCGGTCTTCGACACCATGGTGTTCTTCACCGTCGCCTTCTCCACCGCTTTCGCTTTTGCCGGCCCCAATGACAGTTTCGCGCTCGAGACGGCGCCGCTGATGGGCGTCTTCCATGTCGAGGCCATGCGCTGGGTTTCCTGGGCACTGGGCGATCTCTCGGTGAAGCTGATCATCGCGGTGGTCGCGCTCATCCCCTACCGGCTGCTCGCCGCCCGCTGGAGCCAGCCGGCGCTGGCCGTCTAGCCCATGATCCCGAAAAGTGGCTTCCGGTTTTCGGAAAAGATCATGGTCAGACAAAGCCCATGATCCCCTGGGTCCAGCTCGATTCGGCAAAGACCGGGGATGGGGCCCAGGAACTTCGCCTCAAGCGGCGGGGCAACGAGTTCTCGATCATGCTTGGCACCAACGAGCTGATGAACAGCCGCCTCAGCGGCTCCGAGCAGGCGCTGGCGAAACTGTCCTGCCAGAGGATTGCGGACCATCGCCAGCCGAGGATCCTGATCGGCGGCCTCGGCATGGGTTTTACGTTGCGCGCCGCCCTGGCCGAACTCGGCAAGGATGCCGGCATCGTTGTCGCGGAACTGGTGCCGGCGGTCGTCGCCTGGGCACGCGGCCCCATGGCGGAGGTGTTTGGCGGCTGTCTCGACGACCCCCGCGTCGCCATCCAGGAGACCGATGTCAGGCAATTGATCCAGTCCGGGCCTGCGGCCTGGGACGCCATTCTGCTCGATGTCGACAACGGCCCGGAAGGCATCGTCCACAAGGGCAATGACGCCCTCTACAGCCTCGCAGGCCTCGGCGTCGCACGCACCGCCCTCAAGCCGGGTGGCGTGCTGGCGGTGTGGTCGCAAGGGCCAGACAGCGGTTTCACGCGGCGGCTGAAGCAGGCAGGCTTCGCCGTGGAGGAGGTCAACACGCGCGCCAACGGCAAGCGAGGCGCGCGCCATGTCATCTGGATCGCCACCAACGGCGCGCGGTCCTGACCGGAGCCGCCGGCTGGCGGTTCGGGCTTACTTCGACCTCTCAAGCTCTGCGGCCAGGGCCTCCAGCAGCCCGCGGGTCCCCTCCTCCCGTCCCTTGGCGGAATCGACACCATCGAAGAAGGCGCCCTGCTCGGTATAGGTCAGCCTTGTGCCGTCGCCCGATTGTGTCAGTTCCACTGTGGTCAGCGATGCCGACATCGGCTGCGGCCCGATTGCCATCCGGTAGGAAAACACGATGCGCTGATCGGGGACGATGTCCTGGAACTGGGCGTCGAGCCTGACCTCCGGACCGCCGCCATAGCTGAAGCGCGACACCTCGCCGCCGCCGACACGGAAATCGAAGCTGAATTCGGCGATGGTGAAACCGTCGCCGTCGACCCGCCAGCGCCGCACCGTGGCCTTGTCGGCGAAGGCGTGGAAGACCCTGGCTGGCGATTGCGGATAGGTCCGCTCGATGGTGAATGTGGAGTGGATGACGGAGTGCTCGTCTTTCACGGAGGCGATCTGATTCATGTCTGCTCGTCCTTTTGCTGATTCTTCTTGGGGGATTGGCCTTTTGGGGATGGGTCCGTCTCGGCCAGAACTTCACCTAGACGGTCGAGGTGGCGTTCCGCCGGTATGCGGCGCTCCGCAATCCAGTCGGCGAGTGGAGCGAGCCCGCCCGGTTCGATCCGGCAGGTGCGCACCCGCCCGATCTTTTCGCTGCGGATCAGGCCGCAGGCCTCCAGCGCCTGCAGATGCTGCAAGACGGCGGCGAAGGTCATGCCGAATGGATCCGCCAGCTGGCTGACGGTGGCCGGTCCGCGGCTCAACCGCTCCAGGATCTGGCGACGCGTGGGCTCGACAAGAGCGCGAAGAATGCTGTCGATCTCGGAATAGTTAAGCATGGACTTGAGTATTGCGGCAGTGATGCCGATTGTCAAGTCTGGACTAAAGTATTTGGCGACGGATCGAGGGACGGGCAGTCGACCCCCACTCCGTCGCTGCTTCGCATCGCCACCTCTCCCCCGATCGACGGGGTAGAGGAAAGACGCTCCCGGTTGACGGGGCAGAGGAAGAAAGTGCGTCCACCAATCAGGCGCGTTTCCTCTCCCTCCAACGGGGAGAGGTGGCGTCGCGAAGCGGCGACGGAGTGGAAGGCGGCCGACCAGATCGAACCCGCCGTTGGGTTCGCGGCTGAAGCGTCATTCAATCCTGGTGCAGGACGAATTCCAGATAGAGATTGCGCTGCAGGATCGAATGGTTGTCGTCGGAAACCATCGACACCATCACCGCGCCATCATCGCGGGTCCAGACGTCGAGACCCTCCATATTGTCGATCTGGTAGCCCATGTCGGCATCCAGCAGCACCGGTCCGTCGGCAACGGCGCCCTTCTCGACACTCTCGCCATAGATACGCCGCAGCCGCATCTTGAGCCCGCCCGCCATGGTGAAACTCCGCTCCAGCAGCAAAAGGTCGCCATCCGGCAGGAAGGCGCCGTCGGTGATGTCGAAGTCGCCGTTGCGCTTGACGGTGAAGACGCCCTTGTGCGGTCCTTCGATGATGGCGGCGTAGATGTTGCCTGATTTGTCGAGGCTCTTTTCCGAGACCACGACCAAACCGCCTTGATGCTGGCCATTGGGATTGGCATGGGTGACGGTCTCGAAGCCGCGGTTCTGGCGCAACTCCCGCTCCGGCACCAGGAAATCCAGCTGCCGGTATGGCGCCTTCATGTTCTGCGGGTCGATCCTGAACTGGGCAACGCGGTGGTTGCGCTCGAAACCGACAGTGGCGATACCGTCCTTGACCGCAAGGCCTTCGGCGTCGACTTCCCATTTCTCGTCGATCGGCTGGCCGCCCTGGTCGACCATCTGCTGCATGCGGAAGTTCTGGATGCCCACGGGCCGCCTGTCGGCGTCGCGCGCCACCGTGCCGAAGAACCAGTAGCCAGTGTCGGCCACACCGATGAAATCGCTGCCCGCTTTCAGAAAGCGGAAGGCCGACAGCGCGCCGAAATCACGCGATTTCGAGGTCATCTCCAGCCCGCCGACGAATTCGAGCGAGCCGAACTGCTTGTCGGTCCGGCCAATGCGGAATTCGGTGATGGGGCGGGCCGAAACCTCGATGGGTTCAACCGAAGCCGACCCGGCCGAACGGGCTGGCGCGGACGCCACGCCGGCGAACAGGGCGATGGCGGCGAAGAGCGTTTGCCGAAACCCGCCCCGCGAAAGGATCATCCGGCGCGCCGCATGCCGCCGCGCCGCGTGTCGCGTGCGCTTTCTTCGGCAAACAGCGAGGCCAGTTGCTCGGTCATGGCGCCGGCCAGTTCCTCGGCATCGACGATGGTGACGGCGCGGCGATAATAGCGCGTGACGTCATGGCCGATGCCGATGGCCAGCAGCTCCACCGGCGAGCGCGTCTCGATCAGCTCGATGACGGCGCGCAAATGGCGTTCGAGATAATTGCCGGGGTTCACCGAAAGCGTCGAATCGTCGACCGGAGCGCCGTCCGAGATCATCATCAGGATCTTGCGCTGTTCGGGCCGAGCGATCAGCCGGTTGTGCGCCCACAGCAGCGCCTCGCCGTCGATGTTCTCCTTGAGCAGGCCTTCGCGCATCATCAGGCCGAGATTGCGCCGGGCGCGGCGCCACGGATGATCGGCCGACTTGTAGATGATATGGCGCAGATCGTTGAGCCGGCCGGGGTTCGGCGGCTTGCCGTCCTTCAGCCATTTTTCGCGCGCCTGCCCGCCCTTCCACGCCCGCGTGGTAAAGCCGAGGATCTCGACCGAGACGCCGCAGCGTTCCAGCGTGCGGGCGAGAATGTCGGCGCAGGTGGCGGCGACCGTGATCGGCCGGCCGCGCATCGAGCCCGAATTGTCGAGCACCAGCGTCACCACCGTGTCGCGGAACTTGGTGTCGCGTTCCTGCTTGAAGGACAGCGGCTGCATCGGGTCGATGACGACGCGCACCAGCCGCGCCGGGTCGAGGTAGCCCTCTTCCAGGTCGAAATCCCAGGACCGGTTCTGCTGCGCCATCAAGCGGCGCTGCAGCCGGTTGGCCAGCCGCCCGACCACGCCCGACAGGTTGGCCAGTTGCTTATCGAGGAAGGCGCGCAGCCGGTCGAGCTCTTCCTCTTCGCAAAGCTCCTCTGCACCGACCGTCTCGTCGAAGGCTGATGTGTAGACCTTGTAGTCGATTTCCTTCGGCAGATTGGTGAAGGGATTGTCGTTGCGGCGCGCCTCGCCGGGCGTCTCGGCATCGGCATCGTCATCGTCCGACAGATCGTCGGCGGTGGCATCGGATGCCTCCGTCTCGGACGACTGCTCGTCATCGGCCGAAGCCTCGGCATCCTCGGACTGCGACTGCTCGGAGCCGGAATCCTCTTCCCCGCCCTCCTCGCTCTGCTCCTCGCCTTGCGGCTGGTTGTCGTCATTGTCCTCGGAGTCTTCCGTCTCCTGGTCGTCGCCGAGTTCCTCGGCCATCTCCATGGAGGCGAGCATTTCGCGCACGACGCGGGCAAAGGCCTGCTGGTCGTCGAGCTTGGCCGACAGCCCGTCAAGGTCGGCCTTGGCCTTCTCCTCGACCCAGGGCCGCCAGAGTTCGACCAGTCGCTCGCCGCTCTTCGGCACCGGCCGGCCGGTCAGCTTCTCGCGCACCATCAGCGCCAGCGCTTCCTCGATCGGCGCGTCGGCCTTGTCCTTGACGTCGACGAGATTGGCCTTGGCGTATTTGTCCTCCAGCATCGAGCCGATATTGTCGGCGACGCCTTGCATGGCGCGGCTGCCGATCGCCTCGACACGGGCCTGCTCGACCGCGTCATAGATGGCGCGCGCCGCCTTGCCTTCCGGCGCCAGCTTGGTGTGGATGCGCGCATCATGGCAGGCGCGCTTCAGCGCCATGGAATCGCCGAGCCCGCGGGTGATCGCGATGTCGGTCTTCGACGCCTTCTTCGGCAGTTCGGGCAGACGCGCGCGGCTGCCGGCAAGTGCCGGCCTGTCCTTGGCGAAGCCGACTTCCATGTCCTTGTCGCCGGCAATGGCGCGCATGCAGACGGTGACGGCGCGCTTGAAGCTGTCGGCTTCAGACCCCGTCTTCGACTTGTTGCGCGTGTTGTCGCCCGGACCCGCCATCGAGGCTCTGCTTAGCCCAGCACCACGTTGGCGGCGCTCTCGGGCAGATCCTCGCCAAAGGCGCGCTGGTAGAATTCGGCCACCACCGAACGCTCCAGCTCGTCGCACTTGTTGAGGAAGGTCAGCCGGAACGCCATGCCGATATTGCCGAAGATCTCGGCGTTCTCGGCCCAGGTGATGACGGTACGCGGGCTCATCACGGTCGACAGGTCGCCGTTGATGAACGCGGAACGCGTCATGTCGGCGACGCGCACCATCTTGTTGACGATGTCCTTGCCCTTGTTGTCGCGATAGTGCTTGGCCTTGGCCAGCACGATGTTCACTTCATTGTCGTGCGGCAGATAGTTCAGCGTGGTGACGATCGACCAGCGATCCATCTGCGCCTGGTTGATCTGCTGCGTGCCGTGATAGAGGCCGGTCGTGTCGCCGAGCCCGACCGTGTTGGCGGTCGAGAACAGCCGGAAGGCCGGATGCGGGCGGATGACCCGGCTCTGGTCGAGCAGCGTCAGCCGGCCCGAGGATTCCAGCACGCGCTGGATGACGAACATCACGTCCGGACGGCCGGCATCATATTCGTCGAAGCAGAGCGCGACATTGTGCTGGTAGGCCCAGGGCAGGATGCCGTCGCGGAATTCGGTGATCTGCAAACCGTCCTTGACGACGATCGCGTCCTTGCCGACGAGATCGATACGGCTGACATGGCTGTCGAGGTTGACGCGCACGCAAGGCCAGTTGAGACGGGCGGCGACCTGTTCGATATGCGTCGACTTGCCGGTGCCGTGATAGCCCGACACCATGACGCGGCGGTTGTAGGCAAAGCCGGCCAGGATGGCCAGGGTCGTTGCCTTGTCGAACAGATAGTCCGGATCGACGTCAGGCACATGTTCCGATGTCACCGAATAGGCCGGCACCACCATCTTGGAGTCGAAGCCGAATTTATCCTTCACCGACACCGTCGTGTCGGGCAGGTTGGCGATGTCGCGATCGACCTTGTTCATATCTCTCAACGTCTCCACGGGCGAAACGTCCCGTTTCGCCGGCAATCGATTTTGTTCGGGGGCGGTCTTAGAGCCTTTTCCAACCTTATGAAAGTTGGAAAGCGACACAAACCGTAGGGTCGCTCAGCACAGGCCCGCCTGCTTGAGCACGCGATAGGCCTGCAGCACATCGCGGAACCGGTCTTCCGAACCTCTGTCGCCACCATTCGCATCCGGATGGTGACGTTTCACCAGTTCCTTATAGCGCGCCTTGATATCCTTGCCAGTCGCCTTTGTATCAAGGCCAAGCGTTTCCAGCGCCTTGGCCTCAAGCGGCTTGGCCTTGCGCTCGCGCGCCTCGCGCGGATCCTTCGGCCCCTTGAACAGGTCGAACGGGTCGCGCATCCGATTGTAATAGCCGGCGCGGCCGGAGCGCATCTGCGCCATATCGGGCGACGAACGTGTCGAGGCGCCGTTGACGCCCATCTTCCAGGTCGGCCGATGGCCGGTCATGGCTTCCTTCTGAAAGCGCGCGACCTCGGTGTCCGGCACGCCGGAGAAGTAGTTGAAGCCCTTGTTGTACTCGCGCACATGGTCGAAGCAGAAGCGGAAATACTCGCCCTCCTTCATGCGCCCGACCGGCGCACGATGGGTGCCCGGCTCCTTGCAGCCGTCCCACTGGCAGATCGGCGAGTGCGACTTCAGCTCCGCATCCTTCTCCGGGCGGATGCGAATCTTCTCGAAATATTTGGGATACGGCTTCATCTCACCCATTTATGGGGCGTTCGCAAATGCGAAACAAGAATTGACATTTTCGCGATCATCGCCCTAACCGCTGAATCGCGGCATAAAGCAGGCGAATGGCGGATTTAGTTGCGCAAGAGCGGCCCCCGGGGCTGGCGCGCCAGCCATATGTGGTGAACGGAGACGGCAATGTCCATACAGGCGACCATGGAAGACAAGCTCAACAAGGCATTTTCGCCGGAGCGGCTGGCCATCATCAACGAAAGCCATCTCCACGCCGGCCACCATCACCACGGTTCGGACCATCATGGCGCCTATGACGGCACCGGCGAGACGCATTTTCGTGTCCGCGTCGTCTCATCCGCCTTTGCCGGCATGAGCCGCATCGACCGCCACCGCGCCGTCAACGAACTGCTCGCCGACGAACTGAAGGCCGGCGTTCATGCTCTGGCGATCGAACCGTCGGCGCCCGGCGAAAAGACCCGCTGGTAGATCAGTCCGCGCTGCCCCACCGGGCTGCCCCTCCGGCGCGGTCAGATCACAGCTTCGATAAGGAACGGACCCCGCCGAGACAGGGCACTGTCCAGCAGCGCGTCGAACCGCTCGCATGTGTCGGCGCGCGCCGCCTCTACGCCCATGCCCTTGGCCAGCGAAACCCAGTCCAGTGCGGGATGGTCGAGGTCAAGCATACGCCTGGCGTTCTCGCCGATCGCGTTGACGCCGACATTCTTCATCTCGCCATGCAGGATCGCGTAGGTGCGGTTGGAAAACACGATCGTCACCACGTCGAGATTTTCCCGCGCCTGCGTCCACAGGCCCTGCACCGTGTACATGCCGCTGCCATCCGCCTCCAGATTGATCACCTTGCGGTCGGGACAGGCGATCGCCGCTCCTGTCGCCATCGGGATGCCGCCGCCGATCGATCCGCCTGTGCCCATCATGTAGTCGTGCGGCGCGGCAAAGGCCGACAGCGCGAAGAAACGCCGTGCCGAAGTGACCGCTTCGTCGCAGACGATCGCATTATCCGGCAGCTTGCGCGCCACCGACAGCGCGATGGCATCCTCCGTCAGCCCGCCGCCCGGCGCAGCCTCGTCGGGAAAAGCGGTTGCGAAGTCGGCCTGTTGCGACGGCTTGACGCCAAGTTCGTCGCGAAGCGCTTCCAGCGCCGTGTGCAGGTCCTGCCCATGGGCGGCGAGCGTCAGCACCTGGCAGTCGTCGCGCACAAGCCGTCCAGGCTTTCCCGGATAGGCGAAGAAGGCGACCGGCTCCTTGCCGCCGACCAGCACAAGAACGTCGATATCCCCGAGCAGCGCTGTCGCCGCGTCGATCGGGTAGGGAATACGTGTCGGCGCGACGCGCCCACGCCCGCGTTGCATCCGCGCGATCAGGACCTCGCCGAACAGGCGGACATCGCAGGCCGTCGAAATCTGGCCGGCGATCTTAAGCGCATCGGCGCGCGCCGCCCGGCCACGAACGATCATGCCGACACGGCCCGGAGCCGCACGGATCGCCGCGGCGGTCGCGCGCACGGCGTCCATGTCGACCGCAGGCGGCGGCGGAAGGACGATCTTGCCCGGCGAGGCCGGGCCAGCATCGCCCCAGGCCGCATCCGCCGGCAGGACCAGCGTCGTGACGCCCGGCGGCGTCAGCGAGGCGCGGACGGCCGCCTCCGTGGCCGGCTGGACATCTTCTGGCCCCGCGATGCGGCGCACCCAGTTGGACATCGGCGCCGCCAGGCCTTCGATGTCGCTGGTGAGCGGCGCGTCGAGCGGCAGATGGTTGGAGGCGTGGTCGCCGACGATGTTGATCATCGGGCTGAACGCACGCCGGGCATTGTGCATGTTGGCCAGTCCATTGGCCAGGCCCGGACCGGTGTGCAGCAAAGTCGCGGCCGGGCGGTCGGTCATGCGCGCATAGCCGTCGGCCGCACCTGTCACCACGCCCTCGAACAGGCCGAGCACGCAGCGCATCCCGGGCTTGCGGTCGAGCGCGGCGACGAAATGCATTTCGGAAGTACCGGGGTTGGCGAAGCAGACCGTCACATCATTGGCCAGCAGCACGTCGCACAGGACATCGGCGCCATTCATGCAATTTTTCTCCCAATCATCAGGAGCAATTGCACCTATGGACGTCCGCCCGGCAATATCCCGCGACCACCTTTGGCATGATCCAGTTACAGGAACAGGGCGAGCCGAAGTCGATCAGCCGACCGTCGATTTCAGGAAGGCCAGGGCGGCAGCGGTCAGCGCGTCGCCATCCCTGCCGAAATCGCGGTTGATCGACATATGCGTATAGGCGCTGCCGTCGAACAGCGTGACCTCGGTGCCAGTGGCACGCAGGCGCTCGGCGAAGGCTTTCGACTCCTCGCCACGGCCAGATGCTCCCGAATACGCGATGAAGGTCGGCGGGTGCTTGCGGCCATCGACATAGCTGGCGGGCGACAGTGCCGCCCATTGCGAAGGGTCGGAAAAGACCCGCGCATAGGCCCGCACCATGCCGCCATTCTTCTCCAGCGCCGTAAGATCATAGGCCCTGGTGTCGTCCAGAAGCAGCCCGGCGACGCCGGGCAGCCCGCCGCGCATGCCGGTCAATGCGATCAGATGGCAGCCCGCGGAATGGCCCATGCCGACAATGCGCTTGGGGTCGCCACCATGCTTGGCGATGTTAGCGCTGACATAGGCATAGGCCTTTTCCACGTCATTGGCCTGGGTGGCGACATCGGCCTCAGGCAGCATGCGGTAGTCGATGGAGACGAAGCAGAATCCGTTGGCGAGCAGGAAGGCCGGCTTGGCGCCCACCTGGCTGCGCTTGCCGAACTGCCAGGCCCCGCCATGGACGAAGAAGACCACAGGCAGCCCACTCGCCCCATCGGGCGCATAGATGTCGAGCTTGGCCGGGCCGTAGTCGAGAGTTTTGGGAGATGGCGACGACTGGCGCGCGAACGTCGCGGCCGGCACAAAAGCCGCCATCGAAGCCAGAAGCAGGGTTCGCCGATCGATCATCATCTTCTCCTGACTGCCCGGCGCAAAATGCATCGGGGCGTCGCGAAGTTCCAGTTAAGGATCGGTAACGTGGCCGAAAGTGGCGCTACGCGACCGGCCTGATCCTCAGCCTGGCAATGCGGTTCTTGTCGCGCTTCATGACGATGAAGCGCTTGCCGTGGAAGGTAAAAGCCTGCTTTTCCTCGGGGATCGACTGCGCCTCGTGGATGACGAGGCCGGCAATCGTGGTCGCCTCCTCGTCCGGCAGGTTCCAGTCGAGCGCCCGGTTCAGGTCGCGGATCGGGACATTGCCGTCGACGACGACGGAGCCGTCGGCCTCCTGCTTGACGCCCTGGATATCGACATCGTGCTCGTCGGCGATCTCGCCGACGATCTCCTCGATGATGTCCTCCAGCGTCACCAGCCCTTCGACCTCGCCATACTCGTCGACGACGACGGCGAAATGCGCCTTGCGGCGCAGGAAGGCGTTGAGCTGTTCCTGCAAGGTCGTGGTGTCGGGCACGAACCAGGGTTTCGAGGCGATCTTCATCACGTCGATCTTGGAAAAATCATTGCCGACTTCATTCAGCGCGCGCAGCAGATCCTTGGCATGCAGCACGCCGACAATGTTGTCGAGCGAGCCCTTCCACAGCGGCATGCGGGTGTGCGGGCTCTGCAGGATCTCGCGCACCACCGCTTCCGGCGCATTGTCGGCATTGACCGAGCGCATGTTGGTGCGGTGGACCATGATGTCGGAGACTTCGAGCTCCTCGAGATCGAACAGGCCGCCGATGCGATCGCGATCCTCGCGCACCACCTGGCCGTCGCGGCGGAAATCATCGACCGCGCCGCGCAACTCGGCCTCACTCGAACGTTGCGGCTCGATGCGCGACAGCTCGTAGCCGAACATGGCGAGAAGGCGCGTGCGCACGGCAACGAGCAGCAGGATGAGGATGGCAAGGACGGCGACGACGATCCAGCCATTGTCCATTTCAGCCGGCTTTCCGGCTGGCTGGGTGGTTTTCCCTCAGAAACGACAGCACTTCCGAAGCCGGAACGTCCTTGGCGATAAAAGCCTGGCCGATGCCCCGCGTCAGGATGAAGGTCAGCGCGCCGCGCGACACCTTCTTGTCCTGGGCAATGAAGGAAAGCAGCGCCTCGGCATCGGGCAATTGACCCGGAATATCGGACATCCGCCACGGCAGGCCGACGGCGCGCAGATGCGTCTCGACGCGCGCCGCGTCGTCGGGGCTCGCCAGATTGAGCCGCGAGGAGAAGCGGTGCGCAAGCGCCATGCCGATGGCGACCCCCTCGCCATGGACAAGCCGGGTGCCGTCATACTGCGTGGCGGCTTCAAGTGCATGGCCGAATGTGTGGCCTAGATTGAGCAGTGCCCGGTCGCCGGTCTCGAACTCGTCGCGCGCGACGACATCGGCCTTGGCGCGACAGGCCTCGGCAATCGCCTGCGCTCGCTCCGGCCCGCCGGCGAACACCTTTTGCCAGTTCGCCTCAAGCCATGCGAAAAGCTCCGGCCGGTCGATCAGCCCGTACTTGGCGAGTTCAGCATAGCCGGCGCGGAATTCGCGGATCGGCAGCGTGTCGAGCACTTCCGTGTCGGCCAGCACCAGTTTCGGCTGCAGGAAGACGCCGACAAGGTTCTTGCCGCGCGGGCTGTTGATGCCCGTCTTCCCACCCACCGAGGAATCGACCTGCGCCAGCAGCGAGGTCGGGATCTGCACGAAATTCATGCCGCGCCGCACGATGCCGGCGGCAAAACCGGTGAGATCGCCGATGACGCCGCCGCCCAGCGCGACGACGACGTCGCCACGCTCCAGCCTAGCGGCCAGAATCCCATCGACCACCTCTTCGAGATGGGCAAAGCTCTTGGTCTTCTCGCCGGGCGGCATCGTGATGACGGTGGGTTGGATGCCGCCCTTCTCGAGCCCTGCCTTCAGCGTATCGAGATGCGCGGCGGCGACATTCTCGTCGGTGACGACAGCGGCGCGCGTACCCGGCAGGCGGCGTGAAATCTCCTCGCCTGCGCGCGACAAAAGGCCGGAGCCGATCAATATGTCGTAGGCCCGGTCGCCAAGGCCCACTTCGACGGTGACTGGCTTGTGCACGCTCACGATTCGATCTCGCCCGTCGCTGCAATTTCATCGATGCCGAAATGCCGGCACAGCGCGTCCAGCACCTCGGCGGCGATGACCTCCTTGCGGTCGTCGCGGGTCGGCACGGTGACATCTGATGTCGCGTAGACCGGATAGCGCTCGCCCATCAGCCGCTCCAGCACGGCGCGGGGATCGGCACTTTTCAACAGCGGCCGGTTCTGCTTCTTCGAAACCCGGTCCATCAGAAGGTCGAGTTCGGCCTTCAGCCACACCGAGACGCCATGCGCGGCGATAGCCTCGCGCGTCTGCGCGTTCATGAAGGCGCCGCCGCCGGTCGAAAGCACCTGCGGGCCATTTTCAAGCACGCGCAGGATGACGCGCTGTTCCAGGGCCCTGAACTCGGTCTCGCCATAGCGTTCGAACAGTTCCGGCACGGTCATGCGCGAGACGCTTTCGATCTCCTGGTCGCTGTCGATGAAAGGCAGCGAAAGCATCGTCGCCACCTTGCGGCCGATCGCCGTCTTGCCGGCGCCCATCAGGCCGACAAAGACGATGGACCGGTTTTCCAGCCGGCCAAGCAGCGCGGCGTAGGTCTCGCCCGGAGGATTTGCCTGGTGCGCGTTCATCAGCTGTTTCTTGGACCCTCTTTGCCGGCGTATCGACATGAAAAGCCGGTTTGCGTCAAGCGTGCCCGATAGAGGCAAGCCTATATCGGGCGGAGGACGCCTGCATCAGAAGTTGCTGACAGGCCTCCGCTTCTTCCTTGAATTGGCCGGATTGGCGTCCCATAAGGGCACAGGGTTTGGAAACGCAGAACAAGAAGACGGGCGAAAATTGATGCCGACACTGTTTCGCTTTGTCGTGATCCTCGCGATTCTGGCCGGCATTGCCTATGGTACGATGTTCGCACTGGTGATGTTCGTCGAGCCCAAAAAAGCCGAGATGAGCGTGCGCATCCCGCCCGAAAAGCTGAACCCCAAGAAAAACTGACCCCGAAAGAAAACTGATCCCCGAGGATGAACAGCGCCGCCCGCATCGAGGCCTTCCTGGAAATGATGAGCGCCGAGCGCGGCGCTGCTGAAAACACGCTGTCCTCCTACCGCCGCGACCTCGAAGACGCTTCGAGCGGGATCGATGGCGGGCTTGCCGGTGCTGGTGCCGCCGATATCCGCGCCTATCTCGACGACATCGCAGCGCGCGGCTTCGCGCCGACCTCGCAGGCGCGAAAACTCTCGGCGATCCGCCAGTTCTTCAAATTCCTCTACGCCGAGGGCCTGCGTACCGATGACCCGACCGGCACGCTGGACAGCCCGAAAAAGGGCCGGCCGCTGCCCAAGACGATGAGCGAGGCCGAGACCGGCCGGTTGATCGACCGCGCCGCGCAGGAAGCCGGCGACGCCGGGCTCGGCTACAGCGAAAGGCTGGCCGCCCTGCGCCTGCATGCGCTGGTCGAGGTGCTCTACGCCACGGGGCTGCGCGTTTCCGAGCTGGTCGGCCTGCCGGTGACGGTTGCGCAGCGCGACGATCGTTTCTTCATGGTGCGCGGCAAGGGCGACAAGGAGCGCATGGTGCCGCTGTCGGCCAAGGCGCGGGTGGCGATGCGCGCCTGGCTCGCCGCCCGGTCCGGGGTGCCCGCCTTCTCCGAAAGCCCGTTCCTGTTTCCGGCAGCGTCCGACAGCGGCTATCTCTCGCGCCAGGTCTTTGCCCGCGACCTGAAAGGGCTGGCGGCGCGGGCCGGCATCGCCTCGGCGAAGATCTCGCCGCATGTGCTGCGCCATGCTTTCGCCAGCCATCTCCTGCAGAACGGCGCCGATCTCAGGGCGGTGCAGCAGCTGCTCGGCCATGCCGACATATCGACGACACAGATTTACACCCATGTGCTGGAGGAGCGGCTGGTGCGGCTGGTCAACGATCATCATCCGCTTGCCGACTAGGCCTCATATCGCTATGTGAGGACGAGATTTCACCGCCGGGAGCCTTGGTTTCAAGGGTTCCGCAGTCCTTGCCTTCCGACGTATCGGTCCGCTCAAGCATGTATAATTACCTCGATTTCGAAAAGCCGGTGCAGGATCTCGAGCTCAAGATCCTCGAGCTCAAGAAGCTTGCCGAGAATGGCGAGGCGGTCGATGTCGCCGATGAGATCACCCGGCTCGAGAAGCGCTCGCGCGACGCGCTGCGCGATCTCTACAAGGCGCTGACGCCCTGGCAGAAGGTGCAGGTGGCCCGCCATTCCGATAGGCCGCACTGCGTCGACTACATCAAGGGCCTGTTCAGCGACTTCACGCCGCTCGCCGGCGACCGCAATTTCGGCGAGGACCAGGCGATCGTCGGCGGCTTTGCCCGCTTCCGCGGCGAGCCTGTCGCCATCATAGGCCAGGAGAAGGGCTCGGACACGACCAGCCGCCTGAGGCACAATTTCGGTTCGGTGCGCCCGGAAGGCTACCGCAAGGCGGTGCGGCTGATGGAACTGGCCGACCGCTTCAAGATCCCGCTGTTGACGCTGGTCGACACGGCGGGTGCCTATCCCGGCGTCGGCGCCGAGGAGCGCGGCCAGGCCGAAGCCATTGCGCGCTCGACCTCGGCCTGCCTTGCGCTGAAAGTGCCGTCGATCTCCGTGGTCATCGGCGAAGGCGGTTCGGGCGGCGCCATCGCGATAGCCACCGCCAACCGCGTCTACATGCTCGAACACGCCATCTATTCGGTGATTTCGCCGGAGGGTGCGGCCTCGATCCTGTGGCGCGACACCACGCGCTCCAAGGATGCGGCGACCAACATGAAGATCACCGCGCAGGATCTTCTGGAACTGAAGATCATCGACGCCATCATCCCCGAGCCGATGGGCGGCGCCCAGCGCGCGCCTGAAACTGTGATTGCCGCGACCGGCGACCTCATTGCCAAGACGATGAAGGAATTCGCCGGCGCCAACACCGACTTCCGCGAACAGCGCCGCGAGAAATACCTGGCGATGGGCCGCAGCCTCTGACGGCCCTCTGACGGCGGACAAGGCCATCGAAAGCGTCGCACCGACGGCAATGTGGCGGCAATGAGCAATTTCGCCACAAAAATGCCGCCGGATTCGCGTCAATGAAATTGCCGTGAGGGGTTGGTCGAGCTTGCGGTAAGGAATTTTCAAGGTTAACGGGCTTACGGTCCGTCGGTGTTCAGCATACGGGCTCGGCAGTTTCGAAGCCATTGGCCCGAGGGAAAAGACATAGCCGTATCCATGTTTACCAAGCTCGCCCGCACCGGAGTCCTCGTCGCCTCGATAGCCGTCGCCGGCTGCAATGATTCGTCGATGAAGGACTTTGCCCCGGAAGCCAACAAGCCGCTGCCGGACAAGATCCTGGCCGACATGAAGGCCAAGGGCATGGTGCGCACCTCCTCGGTGATGGCGCGCATCTTCAAGGAAGAAGGCAAGCTCGAGATCTGGAAGGCCAAGACCAACGGCCGCTACGACATGGTGGCGAGCTACGACATCTGCAAATGGTCGGGCAAGCTCGGTCCCAAATATACCGAGGGCGACCGCCAGGCGCCTGAGGGGTTCTACACGGTCCGCCCGTCGCAGATGAATCCGCGCTCCAACTACCATCTGTCCTTCAACATCGGCTTTCCCAACGCCTATGACCGCGCCAATGGCCGCACCGGCCAGAACCTGATGGTGCATGGCGCCTGTTCGTCCTCGGGCTGCTATTCGATGACCGACGCGCAGATCGAGCAGATCTATGCCTTCGGCCGCGACGCCTTCCAGGGCGGACAGACCGAGTTCCAGGTCCAGGCCTTTCCGTTCCGCATGACCGCCGCCAACATGGCGCGCTATCGCAACGACCCGAACTACGAGTTCTGGAAGATGCTGAAGGTCGGCTACGACAATTTCGAGGTCACCAAGGTGCCGCCGAAGGTCGATGTCTGCGAGAAGCGCTACGTCTTCAACCAGGTCGCCGCCGATGGCCAGACATTCGATCCGACCGGACCATGCCCGGCAACCACGCAGCCGGATTCGCTGAAGAGCGCCTACAACGCCTATCAGAGCACCTATGACGCGGCCTTCAACAGCGCGCTCAAGGCAAGCGTGCCGCCGCCTAAGCCGACCATCGCCGGCGTCAAGGAAGCCAGCATCGTCTCCGACTGGTCGAAGCGCCGGGCGCGCGGCGAGCGCGTGCCGATCGATCCGCCTTCGCTCAATTCCGACGGCTCGGTGACCGAGACGGCGCGCATGGGCCGCATCGATTCGCCCGCCGGCCGCAAGATGGCGGCACTGGACGCCGAAAAGGCCGCCAAGCAGAAGGCCGAGGAGCAGAGGCTGGCCGCCATAGAGGCCGCCAAGCAAGCCAAGGAAGCCGCAAAGGCGCAGGCGCTGGCCGAAAAGGAAGCGGCCAAGGCACAAGCCGTGGCGGCAAAGGAAGCAGCCAAGGCCGCCAAGGAAGCCCCAGTCTCAACCGCCACCATAGCCGCCCCGACGGGGACCGCGCCGGAAGCCGAAACGCAGGCAGCGAGCGCCGACGAGAGCCGGGTGACAAAGCTGAAGAACAAGCTGCTCGGCATGTTCGGCGGCTGAGCCTGGTGTTGGCCGCGGATACCGCTATCTACGACCTCAAGGGCCTGAACTGCCCGCTTCCCGTGCTCAAGGCGAAAAAACGCCTGGCCGGAATGAAGCCGGGCAGCCGGCTCTGGCTCGAAACCACCGACCCGCTCGCCGTCATCGATATTCCCGCCTTTTGCGCGGACGCCGGCCACCAGCTGATTGAAACGGCGGCTATGTCAGGCGGCCATCGATTCCTGGTCGAGCGCGGCGAGACCGTCTGAATTTCGACGCGAGACACTATCTTCCGGCGATCGCCAGCGGATTGTTCTCCAGCGCCGCGCGGTCGGGTGTGTCGATCGACGGCCGGTTGGTGAAGGCGGCGAACAGCCGGCGCACATAGTCTTCCGGCATGTCGAGCGTGATCAGCACCAGCCGCGTGCCGCGCTGGCCGTCCGGCCAGGCGGGCAGCCTTGCCGGCGGATGCAGGATCTTCTGCACGCCGTGAATGACCAGCGGCCGTGACGGATCTTCGCCGAGTTCGATCACGCCCTTCATGCGCAGCAGCTTCTCGCCATGCGTCGAACGCAGCAGGTCGAGGAACATTTCTATCGCCGAAAACGGCACCGGACCGTCATGGACCAGCGAATAGGAGCGCACACGGGAATCGTGGCGATGGCCATGATCATGATCATGATCGTGGCCATGCCCGTGGTCATGACCGTCATGATGATGGTCATGCGCCGCTTCCTCGCCGAGCCAGCGGCGCACGTCGGCGGATTTGGTGGCGGGATTGTAGAGGCCGCAATCAAACAGCGCCGCCACGCCGGTTGTTGAATTGCCGGCATCGAGCAGTTCAGCGCCCGGATTGATCTGCCGCAGGCGCGCCCGCAGCGTTTCGAGATCGCCGGCATCGGTCACCAGGTCGGTCTTGCTCAGCACGATGCGATCGGCGACGGCGACCTGCTTGACCGCCTCGACATGGGCGTCGAGCGTGGCATTGCCATTGACCGCGTCGACCAGGGTGATGACGCCGTCGAGCCGGAAAGCCTGGACGAGCGCCGGATGCGCCATGATCGACTGCAGCACCGGCGCCGGGTCGGCCAGCCCCGTGGTCTCGACGATGACGCGGGCAAGACGGGCGATACGGCCGGTCTGCAGCCGGTCGACCAGATCGGCCAGCGTATCGACCAGTTCGCCGCGCACGGTGCAGCACAGGCAGCCGTCGGAAAGCTGGATGATGCCGTCGGAAGCCTGCTCGACCAGCAGATGGTCGATCGCCACCTCGCCATATTCGTTGATGATGACCGCCGTGTCGGCCAGCGCCGGGTCTTTCAGCAGCCGGTTGAGCAGCGTCGTCTTGCCCGCCCCGAGGAAGCCGGTCAGCACCGAGACGGGAATCGGGAATCCATTCATCGGGTTAGTTCGCGACCTTGACCGGCTGGTCGCCTTGCGCGGCGGAACCGGCAACGGCCGGACCGGCGCCGGTCGGCGCCGGCCGATCGGGCCGCCAGCTCGGGATCGGCACGTCGGCATATTCCTGGCTGCCCTGGTCGAGCATCGCCTTGGGCGCCGGGCCGGTGGCGCCGCCGAGGCCGACGGCAACCAGCGTCGGCACATGGTCGAGCTTTTCCTGGTAGGGCGACTTCGGCGCGTCCTTGGCGGCGGCCGCAGGCGGCGCCTCGGACTGCTCTTCGGTCGTCTTCTTCTTGCAGACCTCGTCATGCATGTCGTTGGGCGAGACCGTGTCGCCATAGGGCGCCAGCGTCGCGACGGTGGCCGAACCGGCGGTGGGCGTGTCAAAGCCCTGGTCGAGCAGCTTTGCCGCTGTCTCGGCACGGCTGACCGCCGACTTCTCGCCAAGCACGACCGCGACCAGCGTGCGGCCGTTGCGCGTCGCCGAACCGATCATGTTGAAGCCGGAAGGGCAGACGAAGCCCGTCTTCATGCCATCGGCGCCGGGATAGCGGCCGATCAGGAGATTATAGTTCGCAATGGCCTTCTTGCCGACCGCGAGGCCTTCGATCGAGAACCACGGCGCATATTGCGGGAACTCGCGGCGGATCGCCATCACCAGGACCGAAAGGTCGCGCGCCGTCGTGTACTGGTCGGGCGAGTAGAGGCCGTTCGGATTGACGAAATGCGTGCCGTTCATGCCCAGCCGCGCGGCCTCGGCATTCATCCTTTCGGCGAAGGCGGCCTGCGAGCCGCCGATATTCTCGCCGACAGCCATGGCGATGTCATTGGCCGATTTCACCAGCATCATCTTCAGCGCATTGTCGAGCCGCATCACCGAGCCCGGCTTGAAGCCCATCTTGCTTGGCGGCTCGCCGGCGGAGTGCTTGGTCACCTTGATTGGCGAATCGAGCTGGACCTCGCCGGCCGCGATCGCCCGGAAAGTCACATAGGCGGTCATCAGCTTGCTCAGCGACGCCGGATACCAGCGCTTGAAGGCATCCTGATGTTGCAGGATCTGGCCGTTCTTCAGGTCGAAGACAACCACCGGATTGGCCAGCGCCGACCCAGCCAGGACCGACAACATGATTGCGCCAGCCGGGAATAGTTTGAGGAAATGCCTGTGCCGCATGATCTAATCCGAAATCGCCTCTTGCCCTGATTGCCCCTGGCTCCGTAAGATTTCGTTACGCGACCGCCAGCAGAATAGGTCCGACCCTCAAAACGGACCGCATCGGTGCGGTGCTATTTACCCTATGTGACGCCAACATGGCAAAGTGCCTGACAATCACAATTCCAAAAACCCCGGCACAATTGCAAAACCCCGGGCACAATTGCAAAACACCAGGCTGAAGCCGGCTGCTCCAACAACGAATGGAACCATCATGCCAATCCTGAACCGCGCCGCTGAAATGCAGGACGAAGTTGCCGGCTGGCGCCGGCACCTGCACCAGACGCCCGAGCTGAACTTCGATGTCTTCAAGACGGCGGCTTTCGTCACCGAGAAGCTGAAGGAGTTCGGTTGCGACGATGTGGTCACCGGCCTCGGCAAGACCGGCGTCGTCGGCATCATCCGCGGCCGCAAGGGCGAAGGCGCCACCATCGGCCTGCGCGCCGACATGGATGCGCTGCCGCTCAACGAGATATCAGGCAAGCCCTACGCGTCGACCGTTCCCGGCAAGATGCACGCCTGCGGCCATGACGGCCACACGGCGATGCTTTTGGGTGCCGCGAAATACCTCGCCGAGACGCGCAACTTCGCCGGCTCCGTGGCGGTGATCTTCCAGCCGGCGGAGGAAGGCGGCGGCGGCGGCAACGAGATGGTCAAGGACGGCATGATGGAGCGCTTCGACATCTCCAAAGTGTTCGGCATGCACAACATGCCGGGCCTGCCCGTCGGCCAGTTCGCCATCCGTCCAGGCCCGATCATGGCGGCGACGGCCGAATTCACCATCACCGTGAAAGGCCGGGGCGGCCATGCCGCGATGCCGCACGGCACGATCGACCCGATCGTCATCACCAGCCAGCTGGTCGGCGCGCTGCAGACGATCGCCTCGCGCAGCACCGATCCGGTCGAGGCCGTGGTGGTGTCGGTGACCAAGTTCCATGCCGGCGATGCCTACAACATCATCCCGGAATCGGCCGAGATCGCCGGCACCGTGCGCACCTTGCGCAAGGAGATCGCCAAGAAATCCGAAGAACGCATCCGCACCATCTGCGACGGCCTGGCGACCGCTTTCGGTGCCAAGATCGAGGTCGACTACCAGGCAAATTACCCCGTGACCTTCAACCATGCCGAAGAGACGGTATTTGCCAGCGATATCGCGGCCAATGTCGCCGGCGACGCCCAGGTCCACCGCGGCATCCAGCCGGTGATGGGCGGCGAGGATTTCTCCTACATGCTGGAAGCCCGCCCCGGCGCCTTCATCTTCATCGGCAATGGCGACACCGCCGGCCTTCACAACCCGGCCTACGATTTCAACGACGAGGCCATCCCGCACGGCATGAGCTACTGGGTGAAGCTGGCGGAAACCGCGCTGGCCGCCTGATGAGCATCGCACAAGAGGCAGGCCGATTGCAAACGGCCGGCCTCTTGGCGAAACGGTCCGAAGCGGCTATGTGTCGGGCCGCGTGGTCCCGTAGCTCAGTAGGATAGAGCGGCAGATTCCTAATCTGTAGGTCACAGGTTCGATTCCTGTCGGGATCACCATGCATCTTCAAGTGCTTGGCGAAGAAGTACCGTACCTCTTACCGAAACCAGACCCGTTGGAGAGGACGAAGACATCACGCCCTCATGCGCACCCATGATAGACATCGGGCCGCGAAGATGAGCGGGAAATCTCGCCTGTATTGGCATTTCGGCATTCGCCTGCTGCATTGGCTGACCGTGGCCGCGCTCGCGGCGCAAATCGCCATTGCCTTCGGGCCGATGCGGGGGCCGGGCATGGCGATGATGAACTGGCTGCCGCTTCACATGTCGATCGGCGTTACGATCCTGGCCATCATCGTCCTAAGGCTCTTATGGCGCGCCTTAACCCAGGCTCCTGTCAGGCCAACCTCACGATTCCTGCGGTTTGCGACGGCTTTCTTCCACATATTTCTCTACGTCACGATCATCGCCGTCCTGATGACGGGATGGCTGGGCTACCGGCCAATGCCTTTCATGCCCCCCGCGCGGCTTTTTGGAACCTTGCCCGTGCCGCTGGCGCCATCCGTTGGCGTGCTGTCGGCAAGGGGATTTGCGTTCGTGCATCAGAAGCTGGTCTGGATCATGCTTGGACTTGTCGGCATTCACGTCCTGGCTGCCATGGTGCATTTGGTGCTGCTGCGCGACGGCGTCATGCGAAGCATGGTCTTCGGCCGGCCGAAAACGGCCTCGCGCGACTGAAAATGCTGCTTGCGGTCAACGATTTGGACGACGGCTCACGCCGTCGCCCACAACCCTGCCGCGACGATCACCACATAGCGTGCAGCCTTGCCGGTTGCGACAAGAGCGACGAACACGCCGAGATTCACGCGTGCGGCGCCCGCGGCAAGGGTGAGAGCATCTCCCACGACCGGCAGCCAGGCAAACAACAGTGTCCATTCGCCAAAGCGCCGGAACGTTCGGCATGCCTGCTCATAGCGATCAGCGGTGACGGGGAACCAGCGCCTGTTGCGCAGCCCGTCAATGCCACGCCCCAGAACCCAGTTCACCACGGAGCCGAGCGTGTTGCCGATCGTCGCCACCACAAGGAGCAGCCAAGGGTCACCGCGACCCGAGACGATCAGGCCGGCGAGCACCGCCTCCGACGAAACCGGCAGGACGGTTGCGGCGAGGAAGGCGCTGAGGAACAGTGCGCCATAGAGCGCCGCCACGCCGGACTATGCCTGCACGTCGACGACACCCATCATGCCGAGCTGCTCATGCTCGAGGATGTGGCAGTGATACATCCTCGGCCCCGGCCGGTCCTGCCGCAGCAGCAGCCTTACCGTCTCCCCGCGCGCGACATTGACGGTGTCCTTCCAGGCGCGATAGGCCGGCTTTGACATGTTGCCGCCGCGTTCGTGCTCGATCACCTGGAACTGCGTCCCATGCACATGGAATGGATGATCCATGTCCGCCTCGTTAACGATCTCCCAGAGTTCGACCTGACCAGCCTTGGCGACGACGTCGATGCGCTTCATGTCGAAGGCGGCACCGTTGATCAGGAACCCCATTTCCATGCCGCTGGCGTTCATGGCCATGGTTTCGGTGAAGACAAAGCGGCGGCTGACGGCCGGAGCGCCGAGTTGCGCGATCGGCCGCAGCCGGTCGGGCAGTGGCGGAACAGGGTCCGCCTCGGTCTGCGAGACATTGACCGTCAGCAGCGTCAGCCCGGCATCGGCTGGTCGGCCGGGACCCATCCAGCCGCGGTCATAGTCCAGCGTGGCAAGCGAGGCCGCGCCGGGCTTGTTGAAGGACACGACCAGTTCAAGCCGTTCCGCCGGGCTGAGCAGGATGTCGCCGGCAGCCACCGGGGCCTCCAGCAGGCCGCCATCCGTTCCGATGATCGTCATCGCCGCACCCTCGAAGGAGAGCCGCAAGAAGCGCGCGTTGGTCGCATTGTAGAGCCGGAAGCGCCGCTTCGCGCCAAAGGGCACCGTCAGTGTGGGATTCTTCTGGCCGTTGACCAACACATGGTCGCCGACGCGCCCGTTCATCAGATCCGTCATCGTGTTGTCGGGCAAGGTGCCATCGGCCGCAAGGCGCAGGTCGGTGAACACCAGTACTGTATCGCCATAGGCGGCCGGGATCGGATCGGCCTTCGGCTTGACCAAGAACACGCCAGCCAGGCCGCGATAGACCTGCTCGGCGGTCTTGCCGTGCGGATGCGGGTGATACCAATAGGAGCCGGCGCTCCCTTCCGGCAGATCGAAACTGTAGGTGCGATCGGTGCCGGCGGCGACCGGGTCCATGGGGTTGCCGTCCTGATCGGCCGGCACCGGCATGCCGTGCCAGTGGATGGTGCTTGCCTCGTTGTCGATCCTGTTGGCGAAGGTGATCTCGACGCGGTCGCCCTCGACTGCCTCGATCAGCGGCCCGGGGCTGGTGCCGTTGTAGGCGAGGATCGGCGTGTCCAGTCCCTCCGCAAAACGCGCCGTGGCGGACCCGGCCGTCAGCGTCGCCTTGAACAGGCCCGGCCCGGTGGCTTCGTTCGCCAGCAGGGGCAATTCGCGCAACACCTCGCCCTCGGGCAGAACGACCGTGCCTTGCGGCGCGGCGCCCATGTCGTAGCCCGCGTGACCGCCCATATCCATGCCCGGCATGTCGTCCATCTGCATCTGCGCAACGGCGCGCTCGCCCACAAGAACCGTCGCAAGACCTGCCGCCAGAAAACCTCGCCGATGCATCTTTCGTTTCCTCGACCAGTCGTTGAACACCAAGGGTGCCCCCAGGAGACTGCCGATGCCCGGCCAGGTCAATGCGGCGTTTGGGCCGGCTGACCGGTTCGCGGCCCATAGTTCCTTGACATCGGGTATTTATCCGAAATTATGTAGGAAAGAGGATCGCAAGCATGACGGGAATCACGCTTTCGGGCGTATCAAAGCACTTTGGCGCAGTCGAAGTGATCCGCGACGTGAGCCTGGACATCGAGCCAGGAGAGCTGGTCGTGTTTCTCGGTCCGTCCGGTTCGGGCAAGACGACGCTGCTGCGCATGATCGCCGGCCTCGAAACCATCGACCAGGGCACGCTGACGATCGACGGGGTGCGCTCGGAGAACCTTGCGCCGGGCAGGCGCAACGTCGCGATGGTCTTTCAGAACTATGCGCTTTACCCGCATATGACGGTCGCGGAGAACATGGCCTTTGGGCTGAAGAACATTCGGGTCGCGCCGGATGTCATACGCCAACGGATCGCCGAGGCTGCGCGCATCCTGGAGATCGAAGCGCTGCTCCAACGGCGGCCGTCGCAGCTCTCCGGCGGGCAGCGCCAACGCGTGGCCATCGGGCGTGCGATCGTCAAGGAGCCCAAGGCATTCCTGTTCGACGAGCCACTCTCCAATCTGGACGCAGCACTTAGAGCCCGTACGCGCGTCGAGCTTGCCGAACTGCATCAGCGTTTGAAGTCGACGATGATCTACGTCACCCACGACCAAGTGGAGGCGATGACGCTCGCCGACCGCATTGTGATCCTCAACAATTGCCGGATAGAACAGATGGGAAGACCCGTCGATGTCTATGCACGTCCGGCGTCGCGATTCGTCGCGACCTTCGTCGGATCTCCGGCGATGAACATTCTGCCTGTCACGGTTTCTGGCTCGGGCGACAGGCTCAATGCGCGCTTGACTGACGGATCGCTGGTCGAACTTCCCGGCGCGCCGGTCAACAGGGATTGGCGCGAACTCGGCGTGCGGCCGGAATCGCTGACGGTCGTCGCCGAGGGCAATGAAACATCCGCCACGGCCACCGTTGTCGAGCGCCTTGGCGAGCGAACGCTTGTCTACGCGCGGCTCGCGGATGGGACGCAGGTGACTGCACAGGATCGCGGGCTTTCGAGCGTCAAACCGGGCGACGCCGTTCGGCTGAAGTTCGACACCACGGCCCTGCATCTCTTCGCCGCGGACGGATCGGCCTGGCACGCGTCCGCTGACGGGGCCTGAACCCACCGAGCTTGATTCTACCCGACGCGTTTTAGCCCTTGATACCTGCCGAGAGCGTTATCGCTTCGGTTACCCGGCGCTGGAAGAAGAGGTAGGCCAGTGCCACCGGCAGGCCGGCCAGTACGGCTGCCGACAGCTGGCGCGCGTAGTAGACGCCGAAGGCGTCGTTGACCTGGGTGATGCCGACGGTGATCGTCATCATCTCGGTGCGGGTCACCGAGAGGAACGGCCACAAGAACGCATTCCACGTCCAGATGAAGCAGACGATCGACAGCGCCGTCGTCACCCCCCAGTTCATCGGCATGTAGATCTTGAAGAGGATCCCGAATTCAGACGCATTGTCCATGACCGCAGCCTCGCGGAAGTCCTTCGGGACCTGATCGAAGAACTGCTTGTACACGATGATGATGACGGGGTGGATAAGCTGCGGCAACATGATTCCGGCCCAGCTGTTGAGCAGGCCAAGGTTGGCGACCAGCACGAAATGATTGATGATCAGCGCCGAAGTCGGCACCATGAATGAGGCAAGGATCAGCCACCATAGCGCGATCCGCCCCGGGAACCGCAGTTGCGAGATCGCGTAGCCGCACAGCATCGAGATGAAGATGGTTATGACCGTTACGCCGACCGCGACCGCTACCGAATTGACGTACCACGCGCCGATCTGTGTGGTGGTCAGGGCGCTGACGTAGTTCTCCAGCGTCGGCGTCTCGGGCCAGAGTTCGATGTAAGGCCGCACGACCTCGTCGTCCGGTTTGAGCGACGAGATCACCCCCCAATAGAGCGGGAACGCCCATAGGATGGCCCAGACAAGCGTCAGTGCCGTGATGATCCCGCCCCAGAAGTTCCAGCGTTGCGCGGCCACGGCGTTCATCGGCGCTGTCTTTCGGCGAACCGGAGCAGTTGGAATTGCAGGACCGAGACGACGACCACAAGCACGAAGAGGGTGACGGCGACAGCCGCCGCCCTGCCCCCCTGGTTCTGCTGGAAGGCCTTCTGGAAGACGTAGTAGACGAGCACCATATTGTCGTTCGGCCGGCCGCCGATCGAAAACAGATAGACCTGGTCGAAGATCTTGAGCTGCAGGATGAGCTGGATGGTGAATACCAGCGAGGTGATCGGCCACAGCAGCGGCCAGGTAATGCGCCGGAACGTCGTCCATCGCGTCGAGTTGTCGAGCGCGGCGGCTTCGTAGATCTCCGCTGGTATGGACCGCAGCCCGGCGAGGAAGAGCAGGATCGAGAAGCCCGCGGTCCACCAGATCGTCACCCCGGCCACCGCCGGCAGGAACCAGACGCGCGACTTGAAGACCGGCACGCGCGGGATCCCGAGCCAATCCAGCACATGCATCGCGATCCCGAACTGGAAATTCAGCGTCCAGTCCCAGATCAGATAGACCACGGACACCGGCAGGATATAGGGCAGGAAGAACAGCGCCAGCACGATCGACTGGAACCGGCCCTTGAGACGTGACACGCCAAGCGCGATCAGCAGGGCGATGAATGTCCCGGGGACGACCGTCATCAGCACGAAGTAAGCGGTGTTCCAGACCGCGCGCCGGAACATCGGGTCGTTGTCGAGCCGCAGGTAGTTGTCGAGGCCAACCCACTGGCCCGCGCCGATCAGTGGCGCATCGGTGAAGGAGATGCGAAACATCTGGACCGTCGGATAGACGAACGCCAGCAGGTAGATCGCCAGGAACGGAGCGACCAGCACCAGCGCGACAAGACGTTCAGTGCGGGAGTTGCGAAGCATGGCTCTTTCCCTAGACATGGTTGGGGCCGCCCTGGGCAGGGCGGTCCCAGCCTTTGAGCCCTACATGCTGTTCAGCTCTTCCTTGATGGATTTCACCGCCTCGCCCGGGTCCATCTCGCCGTTGAGGGTCGGCACGAAATAGTTGGACATGATGTCGAAGATCGGCCCGGCGACACCGGCCTTGGGCGACTTCGGATCGAAGATCATGTTGGCCGTCAGCGTCGAATAGGTCGCATTGGGCTGCATTGCCTTGTATTCGGCCGACTCTGTGACAGGCTTGTAGGCCGGGATGTGGCCTGCCGTGGCCCAGAACAGCGAGTGCTTGTCCATCCATGAGATCACCTCGAGAACGGCGGCACGCTTGTCCGGGCTGATCTCCTTGCCCTTGTTCTTCGGGATTGCGAACGAGTGGCTGTCCGCATAGGTGCATGGCTTGTCGAAGATCACCGGGATCTCAACGGCGCCCCAGTCGAACAGCTTGCCTTGCTTGGCGAGGTCGGTCATCGTGGGAACCTCCCAGACACCGTTGATCATCATTGCGGCCTTGCCCGAGGTGAACAGGGCGACGGTTGCGGGATAGTCCGTATAGGTCGACTGCAGCCCGGCCTTCGTCCACCCTTGCAGAACTGTCAACGCATTCGCCAGCTTCTTGCCGTTGTCGCCGGCGAGGAACTCGTTGCCCGTCAGAAGCTCGCCGCCTTGCTGGCACACCAGCGAGTAAATGGTGCGGTACATGAAGTTGCCGTCGGCGGTGACGCTGCCCAAGGGGAACTCGACGCCGGCATCCTTCAGCTTCTGCAGTGTCGCGGTGAATTCCTCCTTGTTCTTCATGCCCAGGGGACGGCCGTCGTCGCCGAGCACGCCTGCCTTCTTCAGGAGGACGCGATTGTAGTACAGGACGATCGGATGGGTATCGAGCGGCACTGCGTATTGCTTGCCATCGACCGTCACGGCGCCCATCGTCGTCTGGGCGAAATCCGAGGCCGAGAGGCCCATCTTGCTCATGTCGTCGGCGGTGATTTCTTGGAGAATATCCTGGCTCACCGCCAAGGGGATGCGGCTGGCATGATAGGTCATGACGTCTGGCGCCTCACCGACCGCGGCCGAGGTCTGCACCTTCGCGTAGAAGGGCGTGCCCCACTCCAGCGTCGTGGCGTCGATCTTGATCTTGCCGGCGTGGGCGGCGTTGAAGTCGGAGATCATCTGCTTCATGCGCACACCGTCGCCGCCGCCGAGCAAATCCCACCATGCGACGGTTTCTTCGGCCTGGGCCGCGACGGCCCAAAATCCTCCGGCCGCAACCACCGCTATGGCCATCATCCTGCGAAAGTTCATCTCAGCTTCCTCCCGAGTACGGCGGTTAGATCCGCCTTGAACGTGTCAATGCTACACCAAACCGAACCACCTGCAACGGATTTTACGGTATGTATCTGAAAGTCGGATACTAACTCACAGTGTCACACGCACCATCGAGTAGGAGTGCGGTGGCAAGTTCAGCGTCATTCCCTTGCTGCTGAGCGCTGCCCCGTTGCCTTTGACGGGCGATACGTTGTCCGGCGCGTCCTTCGTGTTGCAGGCCTCGAGATCGTCGTGACGGATGATCGTGTGCTCGATGGACTTGGCGGCGAACCGCTCGAGGGCGATTTCGGCCTCGATCGTCTCGGACCCATGCCGGTTGATTGCGAAGAAGGTCAGCGTGCCTGCGTTCGAATCGTGCACGCCTGCAATGTCGAGCCACGGCACCTTGTCGGCGGCGGCCGCGTCATAGGTGGGCACCTCGACCGCGAGCTGCAGCGCGGTGCCGCGGCCGTGCCTGGAGGCCAGCATGAAAGGCCAGTAGATCGTCTGCCGCCAGGCGCTGCCGCCGGGATCGGTCATGATCGGCGCGATCACGTTCACCAGCTGCGCAATGCAGGCGATGCGAACAACATCCGACCGGCGGATGAAGGTGTTGAGGATGCAGCCGACCTGCAGCACGTCCTCGAAATTGTAGATGTCTTCCAGAAGCCTGGGCGCTTCCGGCCAGTCCCAGCCGCGCATGCGCTCTGCGTCCTGCTTGCGCTGGTGGTACCAGACGTTCCACTCGTCGAAGGAGATCTTCACGTCCCGCTTAGAGCGGGTCTTGGCCTTCACGTAGTCGATGATGCCCGCGACCGTGCCGATGTAGCGGTCGAGCTTGGCCGGAAGAGCGAGATATTCGGCCGTATTCTTCTCGTAATTCTCGAAATACATGTGAAGGGAGATGTAGTCGACCTGCTCGTAGGTCGCTTCCAGCACGGTCGCTTCCCACTGCGGATAGGTCGGCATATTGGAATGCGACGAGCCGCACACCACCAGTTCCACCGTCGGGTCGAGGCCGCGCAGCGCCTTGGCGGTCTCGTTGGCCAGATGGCCGTATTCGCTGGCCGACTTGTGGCCGACCTGCCAGGGGCCGTCCATTTCATTGCCGAGACACCAGAGGCGGCAGTTCCAGGGTTGCGCGCGTCCGTTCTTGGCCCTGAGGTCGGACCAGTAGCTGCCGCCCGGGTGGTTGACGTATTCAACGAAGGCCCGCGCCTCGTCGAGGCCGCGGGAGCCGAGATTGACCGCAAGCATCATCTCGGTGCCGGCTTTTTCGGCCCAGTCGGCGAATTCGTGGATGCCGACCAGGTTCGGCTCCGTGGTGCGCCAGGCAAGATCGAGCCGCCGCGGGCGGTTCTCCTTTGGGCCTATGCCGTCTTCCCAATTGTAGGCGGACACGAAATTGCCACCCGGATAACGGCAGATCGGCGTGTCGAGCGCACGCACCAGCTCGATCACGTCCTTGCGCATCCCCTCGGCGTCCGCTTGCGGATGTCCGGGCTCGTAGATGCCCGTGTAGACCGCCCGGCCAAGATGTTCGAGAAACGAGCCGTAAAGGCGTTTGTCGATATCCGCGACGGCATAGGCCGCGTTCGCCGTGACTCTGGCCTTCATGATCCCTCCACTGCGGATTATCAATCCGACTTTCCGATTTATATCCGGGTCGTGGATCAGTTAAGGGCGGAGTCCATCCGTCCGTCAAGGGTCTAGTATGCCCTCACGCCTTCAGCAGGCGCAGAACGATGTCGTTGCTGTAATTGCCGAAGCCGCTGCCGAAGATGTTTATGCCGCCGGGGTGACGCGCATCTTCCTTCACGCCGATTCGTATCCGGATCGAGCGATGCCGCTGGAGCTCAAGGTCAGCCAGCGAGCATTTGGAAACCTTGTCGTTGTTGCGATAGGTGCCGTTGCTCGTGACGCGCCAGTGTGCGAGGTCGCCATACTGCGATCCGGCCAGCTTCCACCAGCCGGGCGTATGCTTGCCGCGCTTGTCGCCATAGTCGGCTGGCGCCGTCCAGGTATCGATCTCGTGTCCGTTGATCGCGACCGTGATGTCCGATGGCCAATCCTTCGATGTGCCCGGCACCTCCGACGAAAGCTCCATTGCCAGCTCCAGCCCGCCGACCTTGGCATTGGCAAGCGTCGCATTGTTGGGAAACTGGTATTCGACGAAACCGCGCGTGAACCACAGCAGTCCGGCCCGCATACGGTCGGGATCGAGGAAGGTGTCGGGAACATCGAGAAGTCCGATGACGCCGTCCTTTGAACACAGGCCGCAGGGAGCGGAGACTTCGCATCTCGTGTAAAGTCCAAGCGGCATCGCCACTTCTATGACGCCGAGATCCTGCGCCGGGGTGCGGTCCTTGAAGACGACGACCAGCTCGGAGAAGGTCGAATAGCAGACCTTCTGGCTTCCCTTGCGCGCCTTCTGTGACTTCGTCTCGATCAAACCGACATCGACAAGAACCTGGATGTTTGCGGAAATCGTCGATTGCGGAAGACCCAGTTCCTCGGCCACTTGATTGACGTTTTTCGGCCCCTTGCGGTGCAGCAGGTCGAGAATCCGGACCCGAACCTCGCTCGCGAGGCTCTTCAGCAAATCGAGCCGCTCAAGCGGATCGACAACCATGATTTCAGTCGACATATGGCCCCGCACTCGTCACACGGGTTATGTATCAGCAGATCAGATACAAATAAAGCCAGGGCGCTGTAAATCGAATCGCCTGGTCCCCGCCACTTGAGGCGTCGGGAAGATGCCACGTGGGGAAAAACGCGCGCAGGCAATCCACAGTCACGCTCGGGAAAGCAGTGCCAGCCATCCGTCGACGGATTGCCGTCTGCCGCCTGATCAGTATCCGAGCAGATTCACCGCCGCACGGACCACGCCGAAGACACCGAGCCCAACCAACGCGATCGCGGCAATCCTGATCGTCACCGGTCCCTCGGAGAGCTTGATGCGCGGCCAGTGCATCGCCGCTCTCAGCTCGCGGCAGGGCCGGGCTGGGTTGCGGCACCCGCCGGCTTCGACAGGTCCGCCACCGCCGCCTGGGCGATCCGCATCAGTTCGGAAAGCGCGATCACCAGGGTCGCGGTGTTGCGGCCCGTGCCGCAGACGACCTCCGTCAACTCAAGGACGTTGTGGTCGATGAACACGCGCGCTCCGTTGATCGGCAGCGGAACGACGCCGCCGATTTCCAGATCGAGCCTGTCCTTTACGTATTCCGGCTCGGCCATGCGTAAGTCGGCCCGCCGTTCTCCGATCGCGCCGGCGATCTTCTTGTAGTCGGCGCGCTCCGCTGCCCGCAGGGCGACGATCGCAAGACTGTCGTCGGCGCAGCGAAAGACCAGGCTCTTGACCATGTTTCGGGGCTCGTGCGGCAGGATCTCCTTGGCGTCCTCGAACGAGATCAGCGGCCGGTGCGTCACCACGGAGAACGTCGCCCCCCGCTCCTCGAGATAGCGCTTGACCAGCGGGCTCATGCGTCGACCAGTTCCTTCCTAGGTGCCGCCGGGGCCGGTTCCGCCCAACGAAAGCGCGCCGTGAAATGCCGCAAGACCGGAGGCTCATACTCGAAGTCGAGCCCTCCGATGCTTTTCGCACGCGCCGCGACCGCGATCAGTGCGTCGGCGATATAGTCCATATGATCGTTGGTATAGACACGGCGCGGAATGGTGAGGCGCAACAATTCGAGAGGCGACGCTTCCTGCTTGCCGGTTTGTGGATCACGCCCCAGCATCAGCGAGCCGATCTCCACAGCGCGCACGCCGGCCTCTAGATAGAGTTCGCACGCGAGCGCGTGTGCCGGAAACTGCTCGGGCCGCACATGTGGAAGGACGGCGGCGCCATCAACGAACACCGCATGTCCGCCGGTCGGATACTGGATCGGCACGCCGGCGTCTCGCAGCCTGTCGCCGAGATAGGCGACCTGGCCGATGCGATAGGCGAGATAGTCGCTTTCGACCGCCTCTTCGAGCCCGATCGCGACCGCCTCCATGTCGCGCCCGGCCAAACCGCCATAGGTGATGAAACCCTCCATGGGGACGCACCGGGTCTGGACGGCGCGAAACAGATCTTCGTCCTGGCGAAAGGCGCAGAACCCGCCAATGTTCACCAATCCGTCCTTCTTCGCCGACAGGGTCAGCATGTCGCCATAGCACATCATCTCCCGCACGATGTCGCGGATCGAGCGCTCGGCATAGCCGGTTTCCCGCTGCTTGATGAACCAGGCATTCTCGGCAAAGCGCGTGGCGTCGATGATCATCGGGATGCCCATTTCCCGCGCATATCCGGAAACGGTGCGCAGATTGGCCATCGACATCGGCTGGCCGCCGGCGCTGTTGCAGGTGATGGTGGCGATGATGCCGGCGACGTTCTGGCGGCCGTGGATTTCCATCGCATGAAGCAGTTCCGCCAGATCGAAATTCCCCTTCCAGTCGTCGTGCCTGGCCGTATCGAAGGCGGATTTGGTCAGCACGTTGATCGCTTTCGCACCGGCGATCTCGACATGCGCCTTCGTCGTGTCGAAATGGTAGTTCGACAGGAAGACCGGCGTGGCCGAGCCGCGCCGCTTGACCATTTCCGGGAACAGGATCTGTTCCGCGCCGCGTCCCTGATGGGTCGGAATGGTATAGGGATAGCCGAACAGCCGTTCGACGGTTTCGGCCAGCCGGTAGTAGTTGCGGCTGCCGGCATAGGCCTCGTCGCCGAGCATCAGGCCGGCCCATTGCCGATCGCTCATCGCGCCGGTGCCGCTGTCGGTGAGGAGATCGATATAGACATCCTCGCTGCGCAACAGGAATGGGTTGAGCCCGGCTGCCCTCAGCGCGGCTTCGCGGTACGGCCGTTCGGTCATGCGGATCGGCTCGACCATCTTGATCCTGAATGGCTCCGGCATACGTTTCATCGGGACATGCTCCTTCGTTGCGGCGCCTCGCGGCGCCGTTTGGGTTGTTGTTGAACCGTGGGAAACGAGGGGCGAGCGCCCCGTCGAAAACCGCTACATGGCGAACGCCGCCTGATAGGCGCCAGGAGTGACGCCGATGCGTGCCTTGAAGGTGCGGATGAGATGGGCCTGGTCTGCGAAGCCGGAGGCGGCCGCGACGTCCGCCGGGTCATGGCCGCGCCGCAACATCGCCTTGGCGGCATCCACGCGCCGGTTGATCAGATAGGCATGTGGCGTGAATCCGGTGTCCCGGTGGAACGCTTCGATCAGTCGCTGCCGCGGCAGCCTGGCTTCCTTCACCAGTTCGGCAAGGGTCAGTTTTTCATCGAACCGTTCGCTCATGACCGCCGCGGCGCGTGCGACTGGTCCCGCTTCGGTACCAACCGGCTTCAGCGCGACCCGCGCATGCCTGGACAGGCAGTGGCGATAACTGCGCAGCATCAGCTCTTCGGCTTCCAGCGGGCACTGATTGTCTTCCCAGGCGCGGTGCGCCTCGAAGAAGAGAGCGCAGCCCCGCGGGTCCTCAACGACAGGTTCCGGAAACGACGGCGTGCCGCGGATTCCGCTCCCCGCCATTTCCGAGGCGATGTCGACGATGAGGTCGGCCTCGGGGTAACTCACGCGGTAACTGTAGCCGTCCGTGCTGGGAATGCCGTCATGAACGTCGTGCGGATTGTAAAGGGTCAGGTCGCCGGCGGTGGCAAAACGCTGCACGCCGCGAATGAAGACGCTGGCCTTGCCGCTCGACAGCGCCCCGATCACATAGGTTTCGTGCGCGTGGGGGGCGTAATGATGCTGGCTGAACGAGGCTGTCAGGCATTCGACACCCGTTGACGGCGCCGTGAAATACCGGGCGTGCTCTTTTGCGTTTCGAGCGTTCACTGCTTCGCTCCCTGAAGTTACTCAGGTCGAATTAGCACAGGTGAAGGCGGCCGGATTGAACAAAAGTATTGCAGGTCGGCACATGCCGACCTGCCTGCTTCTGCGGTCGAGGCGGCCGGCTCAGGCTACCCGGACGACAAAATGCTTGGTCACCGGCTCGACGATCTTCCAGGTTCCCTTGAAATCGGCCTCCACCACGAAAGCATCGCCCGGGCCGACTTCGACCGGCGTGCCGCCGTCGGGCGTGATGATGATGCGGCCGGCGATCATGTGCACGAACTCATAGTCGGTGTAGGTCGCGTGATAGGTGCCGGGCGACGCCCGCCACGTGCCCGACATCACCTTGCCGTCCTCCGTCGTGTGCTGGACGGCGGTTTGCATGGTCGGGTGGCCCTCGACCACGATCCAGCCAGGCAGGTCGCCGGCTTCCGCGTGTTCGACCGCACCGAATTTCAGGATCGTCTTGTTCGTCATACCGGGTTCCTTCTGCTTCATGTGTCGCAGGGGTCGGATAGCCGATGCATGGGACGGGGGCAATGCATGCGTGACGTCTTGGGGAACCCAGCCGCCCGCGACCCCCCTACGGCTGGTGACGGGCCGAGACGAGTTCCGCCTTGCGCCGCGCCGTCTCCAGCCCGAGGCCGATGAAAGCGCGCGCGTGCTTGGCGAGTGCCATGTTGTCGGTCCACAGATTGCGCCAGATCGCGGTTTTCTTCGACAGGTTCTCGTCGACGATCTCCGACGAGAAGGATTCGAAGCTGAGATCGTCGGTGTAGCCGATGGCGGTCAGCGCATCGAATATCGCCGCGAAGTCGATATTGCCGGTGCCGAGGAAGCCCCGATGGCTTTCGCCGATATGGACATAGCCGATCTTGCCCGCGGCGTGGCGGATGGCCAACCCGACATCGGCCTCCTCGATGTTCATGTGGAACGTGTCGAGATGCAGGAAGATGTTGTCCGAGCCGGTGTCCTCGATGAAGGCGAGACCTTGCGCGGCGCTGTTGAGCAGGTTGCTTTCGAAGCGGTTGACGATCTCGAGATTGAGCGTGACCCCGGCCGCCTTCGCCGTTTCGGCGACTCTCGCCAGCGCAGCAGTGCTGCGGTTCCACTGATCGCGCGTCGGCGCTTCGACCTGCAGGCCATGGCCGGCCGACAGGATGCCGGCGACCTTGCGGCCGCCAAGATCGCGCGTCAGCGCAATGGTCTGGGTGAGGATCTCGACGCCCCGCGCCGCGACCGCCTTGTCGGCGCTCGATATGTCGCCGTCACCAGGCAATCCGATGCTGATCGCCACGCCGAGGCCGAGATCGGCGATGCGTTTGGCAAGTCTGCCGATGTCGACATCGGCCGGGTCGAGATAGGAGAATTCGATCAGGTCGAAGCCGGCCTCCCTGGTGTTGGCCAGCGTGCGTTCGAGCTCGCTCTGTGCCGAGCTTGCCGACCAGACAAAAGAATGGATTCCGATGCGCGCCATGATCGTCTCCGGTTTACGGCGATGAAGGAAGGCGCGGCCGGACAAATCCGGCCGCGCTTGTTGGAGTGATCAGCGGGCCGCGGTCCAGCCCTTGTAGTCCTTCAGGTTCTCGGCGGTGATCAGCTTGGGATCGAGGAGCACCGTGGCCTCGGCCGGCTTCTTGCCGGCGAGCAGCTCGGCCGCCATCGTCAGCGACTGGCCGGCCATCACATAGGGGTCCTGCGAAGCCGAGGCCTTGATCATCGAGGTACCGGAAGCGAGCTCCTTTTCGATATCCGGAGCACCGTCGACCGCGGTGAAGATGAATTCCGATCGGTTGAGCTGCTTGGCGGCAAGCTGGGCGCCGATCGCCGTCGGATCGTTGATGGCGAACACCGCGTCGATCTTGTCGAAGCGGGTCAGCAGCGACTGGAACACTTTCAGGCCGCCGTCGCGCGAACCTTCGGCGTTCTGGTCGTCGGAGAGGATCTTGATGTCGGGATGCTGCGAAAGCACGTTCTTGCAGCCCTTGACCCGCTCAAGGATCGACGAGGATGCCGGGCCGTTGAGGATGACGTAGTCGCCCTTGCCGCCGGTATGATCGACCAGATACTGGCAGGCCTCCTCGCCGGCCTTGACGTTGTTGGTCATCACGGTGACGTCGGCGCCTGGCGCCGAGACGTCGAAGGCGGCAACGATGATGCCGGCAGCCTGTGCCTTCTTCACCGCCGGCGCGATCGCCTTGGCGTCGACCGCGTTGAGCATGATCACGTCAACGCCCGCGGCGATGAAGGAATCGACCTGCGAGACCTGCTTGTTGAGGTCGTAATCGGCCGATACCGACGTCACCTCGACCTTCGGGTTGATCTTCTTGGCCGCGTCCTCGATGCCCTTGATGGTGGCGACGAAGAAGGGGTTGCCGAGCAGGCCGACCGAGATGCCGACCTTGTTGAGGTCCTTGGCCGATGCCGGCGCGATGGCGACAGCCGCGAACGCGGCGCCGCAGAGCAGTTTGGCGATGGTCTTCATTACGCTTACTTCCTCCGATGCACCGCGCCTCTCACGGTGCGTTACACAAGCCGGTCGTTGATGCCGGCGACCCAGGTCACTCACGTTCTCGCCCCTGCCTGGAGCCGGTAGCGGTCGAGGGCGACCGCCACGATGATGACCAATCCCTTGATGATGTACTGCCAGATGTCCGAGACACCGGCCAAGATGAGCCCGTTGGACAGCACCGCGATGATCAGGCCGCCGATCAGCGTGCCCCAGATCGAGCCGACGCCGCCGACGAAGCTGGTGCCGCCAAGGATGACGGCGGCGATGGCGTCGAGCTCGTAGGACTGGCCGAGTTGCAGGCCGTTGGCGGCGTAGAGCCGGGCCGCCGACATGGCGCCGCCGAGACCGGCGAGCAGGCCGGACACGCCATAGACGAAGAGCAGCACCAGCGGCACCTTGATGCCGGTCAGCCGCGCCGCCTCGGCGTTGCCGCCAACGGCATAGATCCAGGTGCCGAGCACGGTGCGCTTGAGCACCAGCCAGGACAGCACGACGACCGACAGTGCGATAACGACCAGCCAGGGAATGCCGAACAGCGAGCCATTGCCGATGAAGTCGAACGGCAGGTCCGAGTTGAACACCGTCGTGTCCTGCCCGAGCAGGCGGGCGATGCCGCGCACGGCCGTCAGCGAACCCAGCGTGACGATGAAGGGCGGCAGCCTGATATAGGCGACGAGCAGCCCGTTCACGAGCCCGAAGCCGAGGCCGACGAGGATGGCCGCCGGCACGCCGAGCAGGCCCCAGTCGGGCACCAGTGACACCAGCACCGCCACCATCGCCGACGCGGCGAGGATGGAGCCGACCGACAGGTCGATGCCGCCGGTCAGGATGACGAAGGTCATGCCGGCGGCGAGCACGATGTTGATCGACGATTGCTGTGTGACGATGAGCAGATTGGTCTCGGTGAGGAAGCGGGGATTGATGAACTGGAAGCCCGCCGCCAGCAGCACCAGCACCGGCAGCATGCCGAGCGCCGCGAAGGCTGTGCGCAGCCGCCGGCTCCTGACCGCCGCCTGATCCACGCTCGTCGTCGTTCTGTCGGTCATTCCTGGGCCGCTCCCGTCGCAAGTTCCATGATCGCCTCCTGACGCAGCGGCTCGCCCAAGGATGCCGTCACCTCGCCTGCTATGGCGCCGTCGCGCATCACCAGCACGCGGTCGGCGACGCCGATCACCTCGGGCAGTTCGCTGGAGATCATCAGGATGGCGATGCCCCGGTTCGCGAGGTTGTCGATCAGCCGGTAGATTTCCGACTTGGCGCCGACATCGACGCCGCGCGTGGGCTCGTCGAGGATGACGACCTTCGGCTCGGTCTCCAGCAGCCGGGCGAGCAGCACCTTCTGCTGGTTGCCGCCCGACAGAGAGCCGGCATTCGCCTGCGCCGAGCGGGTGCGGATCGACAGGTCGGCAATGGCTTTCGCCGCGCGCCTTTCGGCGGCGCCGAAGTCGCGCAATCCGCCGGCCCGCGCGTCCCTTGCCAGCACGCCCATGCTGATGTTGTCGGAAATCGACATGTCGAGGAACAGGCCGAGTTCCTTTCGGTCCTCTGTCAGGTAGGCAATGCCGGCATCGAGCGCCTCGCGTGGCGAACCGATGGAGACCGGCTTGCCGTCGAGTTCCAGCGTGCCGGCGCTGCGCCTGTCGGCGCCGAAGATCAGCCTGGCGAGTTCGGTACGGCCGGAGCCGACGAGGCCCGCCAGGGCCAGCACCTCGCCGTTGTGCAGGTCGAACGAACAGTTCTTCAGCAGGCGTCCGTCGGACATGCCGCGCACCGAGAGCGCGATGGCGCGCTTCGCGTCCGGCGGACGATGATCCTTCTTGTAGAAGGCGGAGAGGTCGCGGCCAACCATCATCGAGACCAGTCGCGAGGCGTTGAGGTCGGCGCGCTCCAGCGTGCCGACATAGCCGCTGTCGCGCAGCACGCTGACGCGGTCGGCGAGCTGGTAGACCTCTTCCATGCGATGGCTGATGTAGATGATGGCGATGCCTTGCGCCTTCAGTGTCGCGATCACTTCGAACAGGCTGTCGGTCTCGCGCGACGTCAGGGACGTCGTCGGCTCGTCCATGACGATGATGCGCGCATTGGTCGACAGCGCCCGCGCGATTTCGACAAGCTGGCGCTCACCGAGCGACAGGCTGGAGACCAGCGCGCGCGCCGAGAAGGAGACGCCGAGCCGCGCGATGATTTCGTTCGCCCGCCGGTTGCACTGGTCGCGGTCGACAATACCGAAGCGCCGCGGCTCGTTGCCGAGGAAGATGTTCTGCGCCACCGTCAGATTGGGCGCCAGAGACAGTTCCTGATAGATCACCGCGATGCCGGCCGCGCGCGCCTTGATCGGATCGCCGGTCGCGGCGGGCACGCCATCGATCAGGATCTCGCCGCCGGCATCCGGCCGATAGGCGCCCGACAACACCTTCATCAGCGTCGACTTGCCGGCGCCGTTCTCGCCCATCAGCGCGTGCAGCTCGCCTGCATGGACGGTGAGCGAAACATCCTGCAAGGCGCGGATCGCACCGAAGGTCTTGGAGATGTGACGCATCTCCAGCACAGGCTGGCGGCTTGGCTGTTTCTGCGCGGTCGCGCTCATCGTGCACCACCCGCCGCCTTGATGGCCGCACCCTGCCCGCCGACGCGGTCGCGCCAGGCGTCGCGATAGCCGGAAAGGCCGCCGAAACGCGCCGCATCCACCGGCTCCGGCGCCTCGGCGGCGAATTCGCGCCCGACGCTCTCGAAGGCAAGTGCCGCCGCGCCCGTGGCGCTGCCCTCCAGCGTGGCCCCCTGCAGGAAAGCCTGGCCGGGACGCAGCTCAGCCAGCAGTCCGGCAAGCAGGCCGCCAGTGTTCAGCCCGCCATCGACAATGACGGTGTCTTGCGAATGGATGAGGTCAAGGCAGAGATCGACCATCAGCGCCACGTAGAGCAGGGCCGCCGCGGCGCGCCCTGAGGCGTCAGGCGTGCGCCCGACCAGTCGGCCGGGACGGTCCGGCATCGGCCCGCCCGGCGCGAAGCTCGGCAGCGCCATGATGCCGGCGTCGATCGCTTGCTGGATCGCGCCTTGCGGGATCGCGCCTTGCCAGCCACCACTGATGGCGGCGAATTCGCGCCCGCCCATGAAGCGGATGGTCGGCACCGGGCCGCCGTCGACATCGACATTGACCAGCATGTCGCGGTCACGGTCGAGCACGTCCAGCGGGCAGTCGGGATTGAGCACGACGACCCAGGTGCCGGTCGACACCACGGTCAGCCGGCCAAGCCCCTGGCGGCGATAGGCATGGAGCGCCGCATTGGAGTCGTGGACGCCATTGTGGATGGCGATTGGCCGTGCCGCTCCGCCAAGGAGCCGCTCGCCGATGACCGCGCCGGCGCGCGCGAACGCCGGCATCTGGCCGCGCCACCCCTCGGCATCGACCAATGATGAAAAGTCCTGGCGGCGCGGCGCCCACAGATGCGAATGGCAGCCGAGGTAGGATACTTCCGAGACCGGCCTGCCGCCGAGGCGCCAGCTCCAGTACTGGGGATAGCCGAGGATCGATTTCGCCGCCACGAACGCATCGGCATCGACCTCCTGCAGCCACAGCATGTGACGGCCATAGTTGAAGCCGAGCGGCAGGCGCGGCGAGAACGTCTCGGCAAAATCCGGTAGGCTTCGATCGATCCGGGCAGCGATTTCGGCCGGTGGCTCCTGCTCGTAGTCGAGGATCGGATGCGTCAGCGCCACGTCGTTCACGAGGGCAAAGGTGCAGCCGTGGCCCGACACCATCACCCCTTGCACACCATGGTTTTCGACCGCGTCCGTGACCGCACCGAGCGCCCAGTCATGGAGATCGGCCTCGTCGAGCACGCTGAAGCCGTCCTGGCGCGTCCATTTCGGCTGGGTCCGGCGCTCGTCGAGGATGCGTCCGTCCTGGCCGAAGACGAACAGCTTCGAATTGGTCTTGCCGAAATCGAGCACCGCCACTTTCACGGGACGGCTCCCGAGGTGGACGCGATCCGCACCATGACGCCGGCATCTTCCAGCATGCGCGCATCGGCATCCGAAAGACCGTCATCGGTGATCAGCGTGCCGATGCGTGACAGCGGCAGCGCGACATTGCGCGCGTGGATCGACAGTTTGCGGCTGTCGGCCAGCACCACGATCTGGTCGGCGCAGAGGCTGAGATCGACAATGGAGCGCACCAGCAACGGATGCGATTCCAGCACGCCTTCCTGGTTGAGGCCTTGCGCGCCGAGAAAGAATTTCGAGGCGTAGAAGGGCGTCGCCTGGGTCAGCGAGTGGATGATGCCGGGCTCGCGATGCAGCTCGCCGCCGGCAACGGTCAGGCTGCAATGGCCATGGTCGCTGAGATAGGCCGCGAGCGGCATCGAATTGGTGTAGAGGCGGATATTGCGCTCGGCGAGCTTGACGCCGAGATGGAAGCAGGTCGAGCCGCCATGCACGATGACCGCGTCGCCATCGCGCACCATGGTCGCCGCGATGGCCGCGATCTGCCGCTTGGCATCGACCGCGAGGTCACGGTTCTCGTCATAGGGCCGGGCATAGGCGACACCCGCATGCGATGCGCCGTCGAGCGCCGAGATACCGCCATAGACCTTGCGCGCCTCGCCGGCCTCGTCGATCCGGTCGATGTCGCGCCTGACCGTCGCCGCGGAGACGCCAAGCCGCTCCTGCAGCTCGCGCACCGAGGCGAACGGGCGGTCCCGCAGCAGTTCGACGATCTGACGCTGGCGGCCGGAGTCGCTCAACTCTTTCCTCCCTAATGCCATTTTCCACGGCAATTGGTGCAACTTACTCAACATTAGTCAGATTGCAAGCTGGTTTTGATGATAGTAGATCACTGTTGACGTAAGTCGCTCGCATCTGCGATATCAGCGCCAACACCCGGTCCCGGTGGCGGGATCCCGGGCAAGCGTTGAAGGAAAGGCGCCATGGCAACCCAAGCTGACGCGCAGGAACTGGCGGCCTTGCGGACGCTTTCAGCGAGCATCGGGCTCAACCCGCATATGACCCAGGCGGCGGGCGGCAACACCTCGCTCAAGGCCGGCGACACGCTGTGGATCAAGGCCTCCGGCACATGGCTGAGGGATGCGCTGAGCGACGACATCATGGTGCCGGTTGCGATGGCGCCGCTGCTCAAGGCGGTCGAAGAGCGCGATCCCACCGCCGACACGCCGCAGGCCTTCGCCATCGATGAACTCAATCCGCGCGGCCTGCGCCCGTCGATCGAAACCACGGTGCATGCCTTGATGCCGCAACGCGTGGTTCTGCATGTCCACTGCGTCGACACGATTTCGCTTGCCGTGCAGGCCGATGCCGAGGCCGAGGTCGCCAGGCGGCTGGGCGGCATCGAATGGGCCTATGTGCCCTATTGCCGGCCAGGCCTGCCGCTCGCTCGTGGCATTGCCGAAAAACTGCGGCCTGGTGTCGATGTGCTTATCCTTGGCAATCATGGGCTGGTCGTCGCCGCCGAAACCGTCGCCGAGGCGGAGCGGCTGCTCCACCGCGTCCGCTCGTTGCTGGCACGGCCGGCGCGCGCAACCGCCGCGCCCGACATCGCGGCCCTGGCGGCGCTTGCCGACGGCAGCGTCTACCGATTGCCGGCGGATATCGAGGCGCATGCGGTCGCGCTCGATGAGGAAAGCCGCCGCATGGCCGAGGCCGGCAGCCTCTATCCCGACCATGTCATCTTCCTCGGCCAGGGTTCGGTGGTGGCCAAGCCGGGCGAGAACGCGGCGGGGGTCGCCGCGCGCCTCGGCACGGCCCCCGTGGCGATCCTGTTCCCCGGCGACGGCGTGCTGATGCGCGGCGACGCCAGTGCCGGCGCCGACGCCATGCAGCGCTGCCTCGCCGATGTGACCGCACGCGTCGATGTCGCCGCGCGGCTGAATTATCTCACTGCCGCCGAGAACGACGAACTGGTCAATTGGGACGCCGAGCAGTATCGCCAGAAGCTGAATGCCACGGGCGGCTAGCAAAGGACTGAAGACATGATGCCCCTTTTCATCGGCATCGACATCGGCACGTCGGGCGCGCGCGCCGTCGCCATGCGCCCGGATTTTTCGATTGCCGGCCAGTCAGCCGTCCGCCTCGACAGATTTGGTCAAAATCCGCGCGCCCCCTCGACATGGTGGCAGGCGGTCCAGGCGGCTCTGACGGAGCTGCTTTCGGGCATCGACCGCAGTGCGGTCCGCGCCATAGCCGTCGACGGCACGTCGGGCACGCTGCTGCCGGTCGACGCCGCCGGGCGGCCGCTGACTGAGCCGCTGATGTACAACGACAAGGTCGACGACGCCGACACCCTTGCCGCCATCGCCCGCGAGGCGCCGGAGGCGAGCGCCGCGCATGGCGCGACTTCCGGCCTCGCCAAGGCGTTGCGGTTCCAGCATCTGCCCGGCATCGCGGCCGTGCTGCACCAGGCCGACTGGATCGCCGCAAACCTGTCCGGCCGCTTCGACATCAGCGACGAGAACAATGCGCTGAAGACAGGCTATGACGTCGAGGCGCGCCGCTGGCCGGACTGGATCGCGGTCACCGGCATGCGCATGGACTTGCTGCCTCATGTCGTCGAGCCGGGTGACGTTACTGGCACGCTCACCGCGGCCGCCGCGGAGCTGTTCGGCTTGTCGGGCGATGTGGTCGTGGTCGCCGGCACCACGGATGGCTGTGCCTCGTTCCTGGCGACCGGCGCCACGGCAGCTGGCGACGGCGTCACGGCGCTGGGATCCTCGCTCACCATCAAGATCCTCTCCGACCGACCGATCTCGGCGCCGCGTTTCGGCATCTACAGCCATCGCCTTGGCGACACCTGGCTGGCCGGCGGCGCATCGAATTCAGGTGGCAAGGTGCTGGCGCTCCATTTTCCGCTGGCACGCATCATAGAACTCAGCGCGGCAATCGATCCCATGACCGAAACCGGGCTCGACTATTATCCGCTCGGCGCATCGGGCGAGCGCTTTCCGATCGCCGATCCCACCTTGCCACCGCGTTTATCGCCGCGACCAGCTGATGATGCCGACTATCTCAAGGCGATGTTCGAAGGCATGGCCGCGATCGAGGCGCTCGGCTACCGCAGGCTGGCTGAACTCGGCGCGCCGGCGCTGACCTCGGTCAGGAGCGTCGGCGGCGGCGCCGCAAATCCGGCCTGGACGGCGATCCGGCAACGCAAGCTCGGCGTCGATTTCCTGCCCACACTTTCCGATGAGGCGGCGGCCGGCACGGCGCGGCTGGCGCTCAAGGGTGCGAGCAAGGCGGGGCTGCTATGAGCACGAAAACAATCGAACGCCTCGACGGTATCGGGCCGCTGGCTCAGCGCTACCAGGTGTTCCTGCTCGACCAGTTCGGCGTGCTGCATGACGGCCAGGCTCCTTATCCCGGCGCGGTAGAGGCATTGTCGGCGCTGAAGCGCGCCGGCAAGACGGTGGTGCTGATCTCCAATTCCGGCAAGCGCGCCAGGCCCAATGAGGACCGCCTGCTGAAACTCGGCTTCGCCGCCGGCAGCTGGGACCATTTTGTCTCCTCCGGCGAGGTGGCGTGGCGGTCCTTCAACGACATGGCGGCATCGGGAAAGCTGCGTCCGGGGACAAAATGCCTGCTGATCAGCCGCGACAACGACCGCACGGCGATCGAGGGCCTGCCCTTCGTGCTGACCGAGGCCGGCGAGGACGCCGAACTGGTGCTGATCTCGGCCAGCGAAGGCGACCGCCACGACCTCGACCACTACCGCGAACTGCTCGCCCCGGCGGTAGAGCGGAAGGTGCCGTGCTTCTGCACCAACCCCGACAGGATCATGCTGACGGCGGTCGGCCCACGCTTCGGCGCCGGCGAAATCGCCGATCTCTACGAAAGCCTGGGCGGCAGCGTCACCCGCATCGGCAAGCCCTTTCCGGCGATCTTCGATGCGGCCCTGGCGCTGGCCGGCGAGCCTGAGCGCGGCAGCGTGGTCTGCGTCGGCGACAGCGTCGAGCATGACATAGCGGGCGGAAACGGCGCCGGCGTCGCCACGGCGCTGGTGCTCGGCGGGATATTGGCCGACACACCGGATCTCGCCGCCGTTTTCGACGAGCAGCAGGCCTGGCCCGATTACATCACGGCATCTTTCAGCTTGCGCTGACCGCTTCGAGCATGCGCTTGGCGCTTTCCTCGTCGGTGATCAGGATCGTCGGCGCGATCAGGTTCATCGCACCGAGCAGCGCCTCGGTCTTCTCCTCGCCGCCTGAGGTCAGGATGCGGATCGGCGCCGCGCGCAGGCGGTCGACCTCCACCGACATCACATGGCTGTTGACGGGATGGTCGACCAGATCGCCATTGCGGTCGAAGAAATGGAACAGGAGATCGCCGACGGCGCCACGCTCGAGCAGCGCCTCGCGGTCCGCTTCCTTGAGAAAGCCGCCGCGGGAGAAGGTGGTGGCCGAAGCGATGCCGCCGACGCTCAGCAGAACCGCATCGAGCACGTTGGCCATTTCAAAGACCTCCTGCAGGCCGCAGCGCTCGACCAGCGCGATCTTGGTCTCGACGCTGTCGACGACGGCCGGCGTCGGGATCAGATAGCCGTCGCCCTGGAAGATCTGGGCGAAGCGCCAGGCGAACTCGGCCGGGTTGTAGCGCCGCACGACGCCGACACCGCCGAGCAGCGAAATGACCTTGAAATCGGTGAGCGACTTGGCGCTGATGAAGGGCAGGCTGGAGAACAGCGTCCGGCCCCAGCCGACGCCGACGCGCATGCCTGACTTCATCGTGTCGGACAGGAAACTGCCCGTCTTGGCGCTGATTGCCGGGATCGGATCGGCATTTGGCGCGGTAAGCGGTGCGACCAGCGCCTGCTGCAGGCCGAACGTCCGCTCCAGCGCGCGCTCCAGCCGCACGATCTCCGACAATTCGCTTTCGATGGTGATCTTCACCTCGTTGCGCGAACGCGCTTCGGCCAGCATGCGCACGATGGTGACGCGGCCGACGCCAAGCACGTCGGCGATCTCGTTCTGCGTCATCTGCTCGACGAAATACATCCAGGCGGCGCGAATCCTGAGGCGATCCGTCCGGCTTTCGCTAGCGACCTGCTCGGTCGTCTCGGCTTCCGCCCGCCCCTCTCCGGCCCGCCCCTCTCCGGCCCGCCCCTCTCCGGTTTGTCGTCGCCTGGCCAAATCATCCCTCCCCCGCGGCGACGGACGAGCGCGTCGTCGCCGATTCTGCATGCTGGTCTAGTATCGCCTATTGATCTACCAATCGATAGGAACAATGTAGAGTCGGCGGCTGGCCCTTCGCCGGCCGCCCTGCAAGGCACTTTCGAGGCAGACCGCGATGCTGCGACAAATCTCCGAGGACGTCCGCGTCAATTTGAAGGACCGGTTGCGGGAAGTCCGCGACATCATCCGGCAAAGCCGACATGACGGTACCGGTGACGCCAGCGTGCTGCGCGAAGCGACCAGCCATCTGCCGCCGTTTCCGGGCAAGGGCATCGAAGGGCTGCTCAGTCATGCCGCCAGCGCCGTCGACGAGGCGCTGTCGATCGCCGAATCCTTTGTTCCGCACGAGCGCCCGATCAAGGTGGACGGCACGACCGTGAAAGGCCTCGGCACCTACTTTCCGGCCGGAAACGAAGACCAGCAGTTGAGCGCCGAGCGCCTGTTCCGGCGCGACATGTATTATTTGACCAAGGCGGTGCTCGCCGGGCTGAAGATCGACAATGCCCGCATACACGAAGCCGATTTCGCCGCCGCGCATGCCACGATGCGCAAGCGCCATGGTGATCTCCTGGCCGCGTTGACCGCACCGGGTACCGGGCTGCAAGCAATCGCGGCCACCTGCGCGGCGCTGCTGGTCGAGCTGCTCAGCCAGCGTCCGGTTCGCTTTGGCGAAGCCGCGCCTGAAACGGTCGGGGAGCGCGCGCTTGACATAAGCTGCCTGGCGCCGGTGGTTCTGGCCTGCGGCCTGGCGACAACCGGCCGCGACGGTGCGCCGGAGCCCGACATGCTGGAGATAGCGATCCTCGCTGCCGATATCCGCCACGACCGCATCGCTCAGGCCTGCGGCAAGGCAAGCCCGGTCGATGAACTGACACCAGTCTTTGCCACCTTGCTTGCGCATTTGCCGTAAGCCCGAGCAGCGCTTCCGGAAATCTAGTCTCCGGCCGTCATGGCCGTGATCGCCTTCTTGGCGCGCTGTATCGAGGCCGGGCTCATCGAAAGCTCGGTCAGGCCCATCTCGATGAAGGCAGGGATCAGATCCGGGCGTCCGGCGGCCTCACCGCACATGCCCACCATGATGCCGGCGGCGACGCCGGCTTTGGCCGTCAGTTCGATCGCCGACATGACCGCCGGATTGGTGACATCGTTGAGCTTGGCCACGGTCGGGTTGAGCCGGTCGGCAGCCATGATGTACTGGGTCAGGTCGTTGGTGCCGATCGAGAAGAAGGCCACTTCCTTGGCCAATGCCGGGGCGATCAGCACGGCGGCCGGGGTTTCGATCATCACGCCGAGATCGAATGTCGCATAAGGCACGCCTTCGACCTTGAGTTCGGCGGCGCATTCATCGAGCAGTGCGCGGGTGCGCGTGACTTCGGAAATGTCGGACACCATCGGCAGCATCACCTTGATGTTGCCGTGCACGGCTGCCCGCAGCAGCGCCCTGAGCTGGCGCTTGAAGATATCGGGCCGGTCGAGGCACATGCGAATGCCGCGCCAGCCGAGAAAGGGGTTTTCCTCGTCGGGAAACTCGATGCCGGCGATCGGCTTGTCACCGCCGATGTCGAGCGTGCGCACGATGACCGGATAGGGTGCGAAGGCCTTGGCCAGCGCCGCATAGGTTTCGGCTTGCATGTCCTCCGAAGGCAGGTGCATGTGGCGCATGAACAGAAGCTCGGTGCGAAACAGGCCGACGCCCATGGCGCCAGCTTCCTGCGCCGCCTCGATTTCCTCCAGCGAGCCGATATTGGCCGCGACCTCGATCACCTTGCCGTCGGCGCGCTTCGGCGTCACCGTCTTGAAGGCGGTCAGGCCGGCGCGCTCTTTCGCCGCAGCTTCGACACGGCCGGCATAGTCGGCGCGCGTCGCCTCGTCGGGGTCGATGATCACATGGCCGGTGTTGCCGTCGAGCGCCACGTCGCGGGCGGTGCGCAAGGCGTTGACCTGGTCGCCGAGGCCCAGCACCGCCGGAATGCCGTGCGAGCGGGCGATGATGGCGATGTGCGAGGTCGCGCCGCCATGGCCGCAAATGACCCCGCCGATGCGCTTCAGCGGCGCCCGCGCCAGATCCCAGGCGCCGATGTCGTCGGCGATCAGAATGGCGCCTTCGGGGATGCTTTCGAGGCTGACATCGTCCTGGCCGAGCAGCACCAGGCAGATCTGCCGCCCGACGGCATGGACGTCGTCGGCCCGCGCTTTGAGATAGTGATCGTCGACGGCGCTGAAATCGGCGGCGATGGTGGAGGCTGCGGTGATGACGGCCGAGACCGCGTCATTGCCGCCCTTGATCGCCTTTTCGGCCTCGCCGGTCAGGCTGTCGTCGGCGGCGATATCCCTGAGTGCGGCGACGATGCCGCGGTCCCCGGCCGACAGGCTGTCCTGCGCCAAGGTCTGGTCCATGCGCGCCTGGACCGCGGCGACGGCGGCACGGAACCTGTCGATCTCGCCGGCGATCTCGTCGGCCTGCAGCATGCGGCCCTGTCCGGCGATCTCGGGCGGGAAATGCGCGAAGGCCGGCCCGATCGCGACGCCCTCGCTGGCCGCGACACCGCGCAAGCCGTTCGCCTCGCCTGATGCCGTCGACAGGGATTGGCGCGCCGGTGCGGGTGCCGCCTGGCCGGCATCATTGGCCGGGCTCTGCGGCTCGACTTCGTCGTCCAGACCCGCCTTGGGGTTCTCAAGATAGCCGATCAGCGCCTCGATGGCCTCGATGGCGTCGGCACCGTTCGCCCGCACGGTGACTTCTTGGTTTTCCTTGACCGCCAGCAGCATCAGCTTGACGGAGCTCTTGGCGCTGACCGCCTTGCCGTCCTTGACCAGTTCGACATCGGATTCGAAGCCCTTGGCGAGCTTGACGAACCGCGTGGCGGGACGGGCGTGCAAACCTTCATGCACTCTGACGATGGTCGAGCGTTCCATGGCAAATACTCTGCTTTTTTGGGCGCCGAGACCAGATGGATTGCGGCGCGAATGCTTCAGGCGGCGATGGTGATGATCGCGTCCGTCCTCAGGGCGGCCACGAGCGCCTGGGCATCGACCTGCGATGCACAGATTTCGCCCGGCCTCTCGGCCTCGCTGGCGCCGTTGAACGAGATGACGACGTGGCCCATCTCGAGCACCTTGCTCCACGCGCTGGAGCCGACGGCGGTTATGACCGCGGAAACCGGACCAAGGGTGATCGACGCGCCCTTTTGCGGCGCGCCGTCGCTGGGTCCGAGCTCCGTCTTGTGGAGTACCGAGACCTCGGCAAGCTCAGGCGGCGAGCCATCCGCGAACAGGATGACCACGCCCCCTTCGGCGAGATCCGCCACTTCGGGCCCGATGGAAGTGACCCGTGTTCTCAGCAGAACCGTCATGTGGCGAACCTCATTCTCTTATTTCCTTAGAACACGATCAGGCTGACGACCCATGCGATCAGCACGGATACGGGACCCATGATCTGGCGGCTGATGAGCACCGCCGGCACCCCGATTTCGATCGTCTTCGGCTTGGCTTCACCGAGTGCCAGGCCGACGGGAACGAAGTCGCAGCCCACCTGGGTATTGTAGGCAAACAGCGCCGGGAGAGCCATCGCCGGCGAAATCGTGCCGTTGGCGATCTGCGGACCGATGATGGCGACGCCGATGACCTGCGCGATGACGGCGCCTGGCCCCAGGATAGGAGACAGGAACGGCAGGCCGCAAATGGCCGAGATGATCAGCAGGCCGACGATGTTGTTGGCCAGCGGTCCCATCGGCTGGGCGAGCACGTCACCGATGCCGGTGTAGAGGATCAGGCCGATGAGCATGGTCACGAAGGCCATGAACGGCAGCACGTTGCGCACCACCTGGTCGATCGTGCGGCGGCCGGCATTGAAGAAGATGCCGACCACCCGGCCCATGACGCGGCCGATCGAGCTGATCAGGCCGATAAGCCCGCCTTCGCTCGGCAGCGGCCGTGGCGCCGCGGCTGCGGTATTATTGCTTGAACTCATCGATGGTGCTCCCCCCGCAGTGGTGACCGCCTCGGATCCGTCCGCCATTGTGACGTTGGCCGGCTTCACGCCCGAAACGTAGATGTCCTCGGTGATGAACTGGGCGAGCGGCCCAGCCTGGCCGACCGGCGTCAGATTGACGGTCGGAATGCGCTTGCGCGGATAGACGCCGCAACGTGCGGTGCCGCCGCAGTCGACGACGACCACCGCCATCTCGCCTTCGATCGGCGGCGCCTTGAAGCCGTCGACGGCCGTGGCGCCGGTCATGTCGGCGATGAGCTGGGCGACGGGATGGATGCCGCCGCCGGTGACGGAGACGACCTTGTCGCGCTGGGCGGTCGGCTCGATGACAAGCGGGCCACCCCAGCCTGTGTTGCCCCGGGAAATCTTTACGGCTTTGAATGTCCTGTCCATGATGTCCTCCCCGCCCTTACAGCTCGACGCCCTGGCGGCGTGCCATGATGGTGGTGATGCGCTCGGTCAGCATGCCCTTGAGCAGGATGACGACGAGGCCGACAATGGCGTACCAGATCGCCACCTTGACGTGGTAACCGGCGACGACAACGCCCTTCTTCTCGAGCTCGAGCAGAGCCACGAGAATGCCGCCCCAGACGAAATATTCGCCCGGATTGATATGCGGAAACAGGCCGAGCGGCGGATGTACGTAGGACACGGCCGCGTCATAGAAGGCCGGCTTGTGCTTTTCTTCCAGGAACGATCCGAACGTGTAGGCCATCGGATTGGTGAGGAAGAACACCGCCAGCAGCGGCAGCAGCGTATAGCGGGTCAAGGCAATCCTGCCGGCGCCGCGCGCCAGGCCATGCACGCGCTCCTCGCCGACCAGTTCGGTGACGGCGTAGAAGGCGGTCATCAGCACCACCAGCGTCGGAATGATGCCGGTGACGAAGCCGGCGAAGACTTCGCCGCCCTTCTGGAAGATGCCGATGAAGTACTTGCCGATGGCGGTCAGCCAGCCGAGCTGCTCTTCCTGCTGGACTTCCTTCAGCTTTTCCTTGAACTGATCGACGGTTATGGGTCCGCTGTCTGCTTGCGCCAGGACAACGAGATGGTCGGATGCATGCTCGACGGCGAGCTTGCCATGCAATGCAGCATCCGAGACCATGGCACCTGCGACATGTAGATTGTGCACGGCCATGTCGGCATGCTGCGCCAACAACGAAAATACAGACATTTCTCCTCCTTATGCCGCCCGCCGGTTATGCCAGCCGGTGCGTCCTCTAGGCCCTTGCTACGTTCAAACCGGATAGACCCGGCTTCTTCCCCGGCTCCGACCGTGCTTTGTCGATCTGTTCGATCGCCCGCTTCACGGCCTCGGCCACACCGGGTTCCCCCTCCCCCATGATCGCAGGGTTGGACCGGACTCGATCGAGGGGAACACCCTCGAATTCTTCATGTCTCTTGAACTTGGTGAAGACGGATCGGCCGCTCATCACCATCAGGCGGCGCACGATTAGGTCAGGCGTGACCACGATGAGCGCGATGGTGCCCTTGGCCAGCCGGCCGCGAAAATTGCCGGCTCCGACGAAGCCGTCCTTGTACTGGTCGGTGACGCCCCGGAAGACATCCGAATAGTGCCGCATCTGCAGCCAGACGCCGAGCGACTGCAGCGCCCACACAATAACCAGCAGAAGCAGTCCCCACTGCCAAATCGCCATTCGGTTCTCCTCCCGAAGCCTATGTTGAGCTGCACCTTGGACCGGCGCACGACAACAGCAAAGTGAGAACATTTGTTTCCGCGAATGTCAATATGTATGATATTGACCTCAACCACGGTCATCCACAGGGCCGTCGCCGATTTCGGTGGCGGCATGGCTGTGCTAGCCTGTCGTCAAACGGGATGCATGCAATGGAACTGCCCTTCAGGGATGAATTGGCCCTTATGCCCGACCTGCGCCACCGGCTGCGGCAGCTGCGCTGGTTCCGCGCCACTTTCCGCGGCAGCGCCAAGGTGGTCTCCGACACGTTCGGCGTGCGCTTCGAGATCGACGAGGCGAAGCTGACAAGGGCCTTTCTCGACTGGGTCGAGATCATGGAAGCGCAGAAGCGCTTTGCCGCGATCGACCGCGCCGACTTCATTGTCTTTGCCGCCGGCCTGGTGCTGCGCGAGCTGATCAAGCAGGCTCCGGCCAGGGAAATCTCCGGTCTCGCCGAGCTCATCGAAACGGATCAGAATGCCGGCACGCTGGAAATCATCCGCTTCTGGCCGGAAGGCTTCCTCTACACCAATTACTGCGTCTCGGTGATTTCGGCGATCTACGAGCAGGAGTTCGGCAAGGCGCCCAGCATCGACAAATGCGCCGATGATTTGCGCACCTGGTGGTCCTATCGCGAGAACGTGACCGAGATGCCGGCCTACGCGGTGGCTTTCCTCGACCGCTTCCTCGGTGCGGAACCGAACTGGATCACGCCGGACCGCGCGCAGTCCCGGCAAGCCATGCAACGGGCGCTCGGATCTGGCCGCGCAAGCGATGCGCTCCGCCAGCTTTGACTGCCAGCCGTTTCAGCACCAAAACGCACCCGAGACATCGCACTATTGAACATTTGACTTTTTGCCGATAGCGATGTGCGAAAAGTTGACGTGAGGAGACAAGCGCGTGGCGCGACCAAGGCCTATCATCTTCGATTGCGACGGTGTTCTCGTCGACAGCGAGCCGCTGGCCGCCAGGGCCTATGAGCGCGTCTATGAAAAGCACGGCATGCCCGGCGTCCATGGCGGCATCATCGCCCAATGCGTTGGCATGAAGCAGTCCGACATTATCGCCCGGATCAGGGAACTGACCGGCCACCAGTTTCCCGCCGCCGCCGACGGCGATATCTGGGCCGAGACCAAGGTGCTGTTCACCGAGGAATTGAAGCCGACGCCGGGAATCGCCGCATTTCTGGAAACGCTCGAGGGCGACCGCTGCGTTGCCTCGTCATCCTCCGTCGAGCGCATCAATCACAGCCTGGCCGTCACCGGGCTGGCGCATGTCTTCGGTGATGCGATCTACAGTTCCTCCATGGTCAAGAACGGCAAGCCCGCGCCCGACATCTTCCTGTTCGCCGCCGCCAGGATGGGCGCCGACCCGGCCGAGTGCGTCGTCATCGAGGACTCGCCCTTCGGTATCCAGGGCGCGGTCGCCGCCGGCATGACGGCGATCGGCTACACCGGCGGCGGCCACACCTATGCCGAGCACGCTGCACGGCTGACGGCGGCAGGTGCCGATTTCGTCTGTGCCGACTGGCAAGAAGTTAGCCGGCAATTGTCCGGACTCGGCGTGCCGGCGTAGACTTAGAGAGGCCGCGGCCATTCGCTGCGTGGAATCTCAGCGCCTACACGGAAGTCGAAGGACAAGACCCTCGTCGCATCGGTGTCGACCTCGCACCGGAAGCTCAGATGGTACCATGCGGTTGTGGTGCTGAAAGCGACATCCGGGGCGACAATTATATTGCCCCCCTTCAGGGGAACTTTCGGCCACTGATAAGGAAAATAGGAGCCTTCCACCAGTTGCTGTTGCAACTCGCTGGCGCAAAGTAGGGAAGCACGCTCATTGCGAGGTACGCCGCCCATCGACGTCGTGGCCAGCGCATCGCCGGTTGCGCCTTGCGAATAAAGCCTGCGAACACCCGGAGGGCCCGAATCGTTACGCGATGCGGATTTCGAGGCCTTTGAGGGGCTGGGCTTCGGCGCATTTGCAGGTTTGGGCTTCGGCTTTTCGGCCGACATGGGAAGCTCGATCTCGCCATCGGCAGCCAAAGGCGCCGGTGCCGCGCCCTGTTGCTTGGCTGCGTCGAGCGCCGCCTGCTTGTCTGCCTCCTGTTTGGCTGCCTGTTGTTTATCCATCTCCTCGGTTGAAGCTGCCTGCTTCTCCGCATCCTGTATGGGCTTGGCGTCCGCTGTCGCGGTTACCGGCTTCTCGTCGGTCGTGGTTGGATCTGCCGGCGTGACAGGTTGGCTGTCTGCAGGTTTCGGCACGACAGGCGGCTTCGAATCGTCATCCTTAGCCGGCGCCGGCGAATTGTCCTGAGCGCTGGCCCCTTCCAGGGATTTCCTCGGGCCGCTATCCTTGTCACCGAACTGAAAAACAGGCTTCAGCACCTCGACTGACGCTGGCTTCTGAGGCTGCTTCTCCGGCGGAGGCGGCCTTTCAACCTTCTGCTCGGGTGGTTTTTCTACTTTCGGCTCCGGTGGCTTCGGAGGCGGCACGGGAGCAGGTTTTGGTTTCGGCTGATCGGGCGGAGGCACGAGCGCGACATTGACCGGCTGCTCCTCCTGCGGCTGTTGGGGAGGAATTGGCAGGCCATATATCAGGATCGCCGCGACAAGCACGTGCAGGATCAGCGATGTGGGGATGCCCCACAACAGATTCCGACGCCGTTCTCGTGCCTCGTCCTTCATCCTGACCGATGTGGAATGAAATAGCGGCAGCTTCAAGCACTGGCGCGAGATTGGCGCGGTTTAGCCGCTGACACCTTGTCGATCTGGATCACGACACCCAGGGCAGCCCGGCCAAGGCGCTGGGGCGGCTCAATGAGCGGCTGCCCACGATCCGATCCTTCAAGACCTGAGATCAGCCAGTTCGTGTCGCCAGGATGGGCGTCGATCCTACCGACCGCATCGTCATCGAGGATTCGCCCTATGGCATCCAGGGCGCTGTCGCGGCAGGCATGATGGCGATCGGCTACGCCAATGGCGGCCACACCTATGCCGAGCACGCCGGGCGACTGACGGCGGCCGGAGCCGATTTCGTCTGCGCGGACTGGCAAGAAATCGGCCGGCAATTGTCTCTGATTGGCGTGCTGGCTTAATTTAGCGGATACTTGGTGAATCCACGGCTGGCCCATTCGCCAGGCGGGACCAATGACCCCACACGGAAGTTGAAGGATAGGACCCTCGTCGCATCGGGGTCCACCTCACATCGGAAGTTTAGATTGTACCAGGTGTTTCTGGTGCTGAAGGCCGCTTGAGTGGGGTTGAGAACATTGCCTTTGTCCAGCGTAATGGTTGGCACCCATTTGACCGAATAGTCGGCACTTTGCAGCTCCTGGCTCAGAACATTCCCGCAAAGGGTGGCCACGCGCTGACCGCGCGGTACGTTTTCCATGGAGCTTGTGGCGAAGGCATTGCCGGTTGCCCCTTGCGAGTAAAGCTTCCTGACGCCCGGAAGGCCGGAATAGATTGGCGATCCTGCAACGTCGTTGTTGCTGGGATTTGACCGTCCGGCATTCCCGATCGGCGCCTTGAAGGCTCTTGCGGGTTTGAACGTCAGTGCCTTGGCAGGCTTTGCCTTGCCAGTTGAATCTGGAGGCGCCGGCTTACCACCAGTCTCGGCCGCCAATGGCTTTGGCATCACAACCGCCTGCTTTTCGGCGGGTTGCGGTGCGAGCTCCTGTTTGTCCGGTTGCGATTTGTCAGTGTCCTCGGTGGCCTGCTTCTCCTCGTTTTGCGCAGGTTTTTCGTCCGGCGCGGCGGTTGCCGGCTTCTCGTCAGGCTTGCTGGGCTCTGTCTTCTGCTGTGCCGTTGCGACCGGGGCGGGCTGGGTCGGCGCGGGTGTCGGTGTTACAGGCGGCTTCGCCGCCTCATCCTTGGCCGGTGACGGCGTGTTGGCTTTAGCGCTGCTTCCGTCAAGCGATTTCTCCGGCCCCGTATCTTTCTGGCCGTACTGGAAAACGCGCTTCAGGACATGGTCGTCTGGAGGTTTCGGCGGCTCCGGAGGCGGCTTTTGTTCAGGCGGCTTTTCAGCCTTCCTTTCAGGTTTCGGCTCCGGTGGCTTTGGAGCAGGTTTCGGCTTAGGCTTCTCCGGCGGCGGCACAATCGCGACGTTGACGGGCTGTTCCTGCTGATCCGGCTGCTGCGCGGATCTCGGCACGCCAAAGAACAGGAACGCTACGATCAAGGCATGCAGGATCAGCGATGCGGCCAAAGCCCATCGCCAATTGCGAAGCCATTCTCCTATCTTGCCGTTCATTACGCCCGATGTGGAATGAAATAGCGGCGGCTTCAAGCACAGGCACGAGATTGGCGCGGTTTAGCCGCTGACAGCTTGGTGATCGGGATGGTCGATACAGGCGCAGCTTTCACCGGGCCGCTGACGAGTATCGATGATGCAGCGTCCGTCCTGACATTCACGACAAGCCGATATTTATCAAGCGCCAAGGCTCTGTTCCGCGGCCGCCGCCGGGATCAGCCAGCCGGATTGTATGCGCAGCCGTGCCTGGGCACCACTCTCCAGCCTGACCGGGTCCGGCTGTTCGAAATGCAAGGTGAGGTCAGGACCGGCGACAGGCGCGAATTCGATGCGCGCGCCGCCCCCTTTGTAGATCACGCGCTTGACAAGGCCGTCTAAGCCTGGCCCATGCGGCGACACGCCGAGGTCGGCTGACCGGCAGCAGATCTTGGCACCCGCACGCGGCCGCTCGCCGGGGCGGCAGCGGACCACGAGCTCGGTTCCCAGAACCCTGACCTTGCAATGGCCGCCGTCTTCAGCCGTCAAAACGTCCGCCGGCAGCAGCATGCCGTGCGAGATGAAGGACGCCACCATTTCATTTGCCGGCTCATGATAGAGCTCCCGCGGCGTCGCGAGCTGCGCCAGGCGCCCATGGTCCATCACCGCGATACGATCGGCCAGCGCTATCGCCTCGGACTGATCGTGGGTGATGTAGACCATGGTCGTGCCGGTGCGCTTGTGGAAGGCGGCGAACTCGTCCTCCATCGAGGCTCTGAGATGCACGTCGAGATTGGCGAGCGGCTCGTCGAACAGCACCAACGACGGCGCGGCGACAAGGCAGCGTGCGAGCGCCACGCGCTGGCGCTGGCCGCCGGAGAGATTGGCCGGCCTGCGCTCGCCAAGCCCCTGCAGATTGACCAGAGCGAGCGCGTCTTCCACCTTCTGGCGCGCGACGGCCTTGTCGAGCTTCGCCACCCTCAGCGAATAGCCGATATTCTCGGCCACTGTCATGTGCGGCCACAGCGCGTAGTTCTGGAAGACGATGCCGACGCGCCGCTTTTCCGGCGCGACGCTGCCGCCGCTGTTCGAAACGACATTGTTACCGATACGGATTTCGCCCGAGGTCACTTTCTCGAAACCGGCGACGAGCCGCAGCAAGGTCGTCTTGCCACAGCCGGACGGCCCGAGCACGGCCAGGAACTCGCCGTCGGCGACGTCGATCGAGACATTCTTGACCGCATCGAAATCAGCGAAGCTCTTGGTCACATGGTCCAGGCTCAGTCGCGCCATGGCAGAACTCCGCTGGGAAGGTAGGGGGCAAGCAGATTGGTCACCAGCATCAGCAGGAAGGTGACCGCGACCGTGCTGACCGACATCGCCGCAGCGTAGTTGGAATCGCCGCCCTGCTCGAAGGAGAACATCACCACGCCGATCGTCTCGGAACCCGAGGACCACAGCAGCGCCGAGACGGTGAGTTCGCTGAGCGCCGTCATGAAGATCAAAAGACCGCCGGCGATCGCCCCCGGCGCAACCAGCGGAAAGATGATGGTGCGCATGCGGGTGAACAGCCCCGCCCCCGCCACCTGTGCTGCCTCCTCCAGCGCCCGGTCTATCTGGTGATAGCCGCTGATGGTCGGCCGGAGAGCCAGCACCAGGAAGCGGGCAAGATAGGCGTAGAGGATGATCCAGACCGTGTTGTAGAGCTGGATTCCGGTCAGCGGGACCGGCCTGAGGAAGAGCAGCAGCGAGGCGATCGCCAGCACGACGCCGGGCAAGGCATAGGGCAGTTCGACCGCCAGGTTGAGCAGCCGCACCCAGCGCTGCTTGCCCCAGGCGATGAGATAGCCGACCGGCACGGCGACGACGACCGCGAAGAAGGCGGCCGCGATCGACAGCCAGAAACTGTTGAAGAAGGCGCGGTTGGCCGCGTCATGCTCGAACAGCACGAAGCGGTAATTGTCGAGCGTCACCGTCTTGGCGGTGAGCGCGATGCCATAACCAGGCACCAGCGAGGTCAGCAACAGCCCGAACAGCGGCAGGAACAGCACCAGCACGATCAGCAGCCACATGCCGGCCTGGACGACGAGCCGCCAGCGTCCGAGTTCGTAAGGTTGAGCCGGCATCGATGTCGAAGAGATGCGGTAGTCGCGGCGGCGGCTCATCATTTCCTGGGCAAGGATGCCGGCCATGGCGATGACGCCGATCAGAACCGATAGGAACGCGGTCTCGCCGAGCACGGCCGGGCCACCACCGGCCAGCTTCTGGTAGATCAACGTCGGCAGCACCAGATAATTCGCGGGAATGCCGAGGAAGGCAGGAATGCCGAAATTGCCGACGCAGGAGACGAAGGCCAGTGCCGCTGCCGCCATGATCGACGGCGTCATCAAGGGCAGTACGATGGTGACGAGCACGGTGAACCAGCCGGTGCCACCGGCGCGCGCGGCCTCGACCAGCTCGCGCGGCAGCTTGCGCAGGCCGGCCCGCACCAGCAGGAAGACCAGCGGGCCATACTGTACGCCGAGCAGCAGGACGATGCCCGAGGTCGAATAGAGCGGGTTTTTCGTGCCGAGCGGCGGCGCGGCTCCGAACAGCTTAAGAAATGGGCTTGCCGGGCCGAACAATTGCAGCCAGGCCAGCGCCGTCACCTGCGGCGCGATCATCAGCGGCATGACGTAGCACAGCACCAGGGCGGAGCGACCGCGTATCTGGGTCAGCGAGACCAGCACCGCCACCAGCGTTCCCGACAGCACCGCAAGCAAGGTGCCACCGATGCCGACGACCAGCGTATGCCATGTCGCGATCCAGGTCGTCGGGCTTCTCAAGCCCGCCTCCACGGCCACGGTCGACAGCGTGCCGCCGGGGGCCACGATCTCCTTGATGAGGCGCAGCATGGGCAGCAGCGAAAGCAGCACGATGACGACGGCCACCGCCGCCGTCAGGGCCATTTCCTGGCCCCGGCTTTCCCTGATGCGTGTTGGCATGGTTGCGTTTCCTGAGGTCGGGGATGCCGTCGAAACGACATCCCGCCACGATTGCCGGCTCAGCCGCCGAACAGTTCCTGGAACTTCGCCTTGTCGGCGCCGGTCTTGGCGACAATTGCCTTGGTGTCGAACGGCATCACCTTGACCTTGACGCCTTCCGGCAGCCAGTCGGGGCGGCCAACCGAGGCGCGCGCCGGCAGGTAGCCCATGGAGAGCGCCAGCTTCTGGCCTTCATCGGACAGAATGAAGTCGACGAACTTCTTGGCGCCGTCGACATTCTTGGCCGTCTTCATGATGGCGACCGGTTCGGTCACCGCCGGCACGCCTTCGCTCGGGAATACGAACTCGACCGGCGAGCCCTTCTTCTTGGCGTTCATCGCCATGAAGTCGACGAGGATGCCATAGGGCTTCTCGCCTGACGCCACCGACTTCAGCACCGCGCCATTGCCGCGCACGCTGACGGTGTTGTTGGCCTTCAGCTTCTGGAAGAAATCCCAGCCATAATTGCTATCCCCGACGAAGCCCGAAAGCAGGTAGGCGGCAGCGCCCGAATAGAGCGGGCTCGGCATCACGAGGCCATCGGCATAGGCGGGCTTGGCAAGATCGGCCCAATGCCGCGGTTTCTCGGCCGCCCCGGTGTTGTAGACGATGCCGGTGGTGATCAGCTTGCTGCCGAAATAGGTCTTGTCGGCGTCATAGGCATCCGCATCAATGCCGTCGAGCTTGGCATCGGCATAAGGCAGCAGCCGATCGTCCTTCTTCAACAACTCCATCGAGACCGCGTCGGCGATCAAGAGCACGTCGGGCTGCGGGCTGCCGGCGGCGAACTCGGCCGCCATCTTGGTCAGGATGTCGCTCGTTCCGGAGCGATAGATGGTCACGTCGATGCCAGGCTGTACCTTCTTGAAAGCGTCCACGGTCTTGGCCGCGTCGGCTTCCGGCTGCGATGTGTAGAGCGTCAGAGTTTCAGCGTTTGCCACGCCGGCAAACAAAGTTGCCGCGAGCGCCAGCTGGCTGGCCAGCAGCTTGATGAGTAGCGTCTTCATGAGACCTCCTGTCCTGTCTGTGCATGACCGGTCCGGCCCATGGCCGGCTCCCCGTCCCTTCCTCCCTGCACGGCGCATATGACTGGTGGATGACAGCGTACATGCGCGATCGGATCAAGCGACGTCTTGGCATGAGATGCTCTGACGGCACGACAAAAAGGCCCGCGGAATTGGCTTTCCGCGAGCCTGATGGGCGCAACTCATCAAGGGGCGCCTCGACTGGCCCTAGACCAGCATGCCCATCGGGTTCTCGATCAGCCGCTTGAAGGCGACCATCAGTTCCGCGCCAAGCGCTCCATCAACCGCGCGATGGTCGGTCGACAGCGTCACCGACATCACTGTGGCGATTTTGATCTCGCCATTCTTGACCACAGCCCGCTCCTCGCCGGCGCCGACCGCCAGGATGGTGGCATGCGGCGGGTTGATGACGGCGGCAAAGTCCTTGATGCCGAACATGCCGAGGTTGGAGACGGCCGTCGTTCCGCCCTGATACTCTTCCGGCTTCAGCTTGCGGCTGCGCGCGCGGCTTGCCAGGTCCTTCATCTCGTTGGAAATGGTCGACAGCGTCTTTTCATCCGCATGCCGGATGATCGGCGTGATCA
>Ga0209455_1000169_pt1 | contig 111454 bp, 88 predicted proteins | sample AraplaCol_mCL_r2_FD_184275 | JGI IMG/M metagenome (GOLD analysis project Ga0209455, IMG submission 184275) | Arabidopsis root microbial communities from North Carolina, USA - plate scrape CL_Col_mCL_r2 (SPAdes) (version 2) | ecosystem: Host-associated > Plants > Roots > Endosphere | place: USA...
GTCGGCCACGGCGGTGGCGTCTTCCATGGTCTTGAGCAGCTGGGTGGTGTTGGCCGAGATTTCCTTGGTGGTGGCCAGCACTTCCACGCTGGTCTGGGCCTGCTCGACGCCGGTGGCTTCCTGCTGCTTGGCCGAGGCGGCGATCTCGGTGGCCGAGGTGGTGACCTGGATGCCGGCCTTCTGGATGCTGTTGATCAGGGCGCGCAGGTTGTCGAACATGCGATCCAGGCCGGCGGCCAGGCGGCCGATGGCGTCTTCGCCGCTGACGGTGACCTTGCCGGTCAGGTCGCCGGCGGCGGCCTTGCTGACCACGTCCAGCAGGGTGTCGACCTTGGCGCGCAGCAGGTCGGTGTCGGCCTTTTCCCTGGCCAGGCCGGCCTGGACGGCGTCGGCCATCTGGTTGAAGGCGGTGGCCACCGCGCCCAGCTCGTCCCGGGATTGCACGTCGGCGCGCGCGGTCTGCTCGCCGGCGCCGAAGCGGCCGGCCGCCACCGTCAGGATGCCCAGGGGGGCTAGCAGGGCGCGCGACAGCGCCAGGCCGATGACGATGGCCAGCACCACGCTGACGCCGCCGCCGGCCACCAGCACCAGGGTCTGCGTCTCCTGCAGGTCGCTGGTGAGCTTGCTGCGCTGGGCCAGCAAGCTGCGTTCCTCGTCCTGCATCTCCTGGATCAGTTGGCGGATTTCGATCATGCTCTTCACCCCGCTCAGCACTTCGCTGGTGCGCGCCGTCTGCTGCGCGGCCGAGGTCTGCTTGTTGAAGGCGCGGCCTTCTTCCACCTGGGCGTGGACCACGTTGTTGAGCCAGTTATCGACCAGCGGCGTCAGCCGGTGCAAGCGTTCCTGCTCGGCCGGATTGTCCGCCGTCAGCCGCAGCATGGTATTGATATGCTGGTGCACCTGCTCCTCCTGGCTGGCGATCGGCTGGGCGGTGCGCTCGTCGCCGGTCAGCACATAGCCGCGCGCGGACGCCTGGATTTGCAGCAGGGCGGTTTCGATCCGGTTCGCCTCCAGCAGCACTTCCTGGGTATGGCGATCCCAGGCGCTGGCCACCGACAGCTTGGCGAAGTTGGTATAGGCCAGCGTCAGCAGGATCAGCAGGATGGCGACGATGGCGCCTATGCCTACCGCGAGTTTTTTCTTGATACTCAGATTGTTCAGCATGAAGGCTCCGTCTCGGATGAGGCTGTGGAATGCAATGTATCACTAAAAATGGACAAAAAAAATGGCCGCCCGAAAGGCGGCCATTTCTGTGCGGTGGACAGCGCTTACTGGCCGCGCTTCAGGCGGGCGTTGGCGGCGATGCGCATGCGCAGGGCGTTCAGCTTGATGAAGCCGCCGGCGTCGGCCTGATTGTAGGCGCCGCCGTCTTCGTCGAAGGTGGCAATGTTCATATCAAACAGGGAGTCGGTCTTGGAATCGCGCGACACCACGATCACATTGCCCTTGTACAGCTTGACGCGCACCCAGCCGTTGACGGTCTGCTGGGTGTGGTCGATCAGGGTCTGCAGCGCCACGCGCTCGGGCGCCCACCAGTAGCCGTTGTAGATCATGGACGCGTAGCGCGGCATCAGGTCGTCCTTCAGGTGCGCCACTTCGCGGTCCAGGGTGATCGATTCGATGGCGCGGTGCGCCTTCAGCATGATGGTGCCGCCCGGGGTTTCGTAGCAGCCGCGCGACTTCATGCCGACGTAGCGGTTTTCCACCAGGTCCAGGCGGCCGATGCCGTGCTTGCCGCCCAGGCGGTTCAGCTCGGTCAGCACGGCGGCCGGCGACAGGCGCACGCCGTTCAGGGCGACGATGTCGCCTTTTTCGTATTCGATGTCCAGGTACTCGGCCTGGTCAGGCGCCTTTTCCGGGCTGACGGTCCAGCGCCACATCGATTCCTCGGCTTCCGCGCTGGGGTTTTCCAGGTGGCGGCCCTCGAACGAGATGTGCAGCAGGTTGGCATCCATCGAGTAGGGCGCGCCGCCGTTCTTGTGCTTCATGTCGATGTCGATGCCGGCGTCTTCCGCGTACTTCAGCAGCTTTTCGCGCGACAGCAGGTCCCATTCGCGCCACGGGGCGATGATCTTCACGCCCGGCTTCAGCGCGTAGGCGCCCAGCTCGAAGCGCACCTGGTCGTTGCCCTTGCCGGTGGCGCCGTGCGAGATGGCGTCGGCGCCGGTCTCGTTGGCGATCTCGATCAGGCGCTTGGCGATCAGCGGACGGGCGATCGAAGTGCCCAGCAGGTATTCGCCCTCGTACACGGTATTGGCGCGGAACATGGGGAACACGAAGTCGCGCACGAATTCTTCGCGCACGTCGTTGATGTAGATGTTTTCCGGCTTGATGCCGAACTTCAGCGCCTTGGCGCGCGCAGGTTCCAGCTCCTCACCCTGGCCCAGGTCGGCGGTGAAGGTGACGATTTCGCATTTGTAGTTATCCTGCAGCCATTTCAGAATGACGGAGGTGTCGAGGCCGCCCGAGTAGGCGAGGACTACTTTTTTAATGTCGCTCATAGTTGCTTCCATTGGTTGGTGTCGCTTCCGCGCGGGCGGGAGCCCATACTCAGCATGGATTCCCGCCTGCGCGGGAATGACGTTGGTTACTTGTTGTCGATGCGGCCGAGCAGCAGGTACTCGATCAGCGCTTTCTGCACATGCAGGCGGTTCTCCGCCTCGTCCCAGACCACCGACTGCGGGCCGTCGATGACCTCGGCCGAGACTTCCTCGCCGCGGTGCGCCGGCAGGCAGTGCATGAACAGCGCGTCCGGCGCCGCCCGCGCCATCTTGGCGCTGTCCACGATCCAGCCGTCGAAGGCCTGCAGGCGGGCCGCGTTTTCCTCTTCGTAGCCCATGCTGGTCCAGACGTCGGTGTTGACCAGGTGCGCGCCCTGGCAGGCGTCGGACGGGTTCTCGAAGAAGGTGTAGCGGTCGGTGGAGACCAGCGACATGTCCATGTCGTAGCCCTTGGGCGTGGAGACGTTGACGTGGAAGCCGAACACTTCCGCCGCCTGCAGCCAGGAGTACAGCATGTTGTTGGCGTCGCCCACCCAGGCCACGGTCTTGCCGATGATGGGGCCGCGGTGCTCGTAATAGGTGAAGATGTCGGCCAGTACCTGGCAGGGATGGTGTTCGTTGGTCAGGCCGTTAATTACCGGCACGCGCGAGTGGGCGGCGAAACGCTCGATGATCTCCTGGCCGAAGGTGCGCACCATGATGATGTCGCACATGCGGGACATGACCTGGCCGGCGTCTTCCACCGGCTCGCCGCGGCCCAGCTGCGAATCGCGGGTGTTCAGGTAGATGGCCGCGCCGCCCAGTTGGTGCATGCCGGCTTCGAACGACAAGCGGGTGCGGGTGGAGTTCTTTTCGAACACCATGACCAGCGTGCGGTCGATCAGCGGGTGGTAGATCTCGTAGTTCTTGAACTTGCGCTTGATGATGTGGGCGCGCTCGATGACGTACTCGTACTCTTCCCGCGTGAAGTCGGAAAACTGCAGGTAATGCTTGATCGGTTTTTGGATAGGCATAATGACAACTGACAGATGGCTGCGGCTTAGCCGATCAATTATAAAGGCAATTCGGTCAATAGGGCTAATCGCCGCAGATAATGCTGTCTATACAGCTTGCGGGCGGCTCAGTGGTAGATTTGCGCGGCCCGCGACGGTTCGTGGGCCGGCGCCACCAGCGGCAGGTCCAGGGTGAAGGTGGTGCCCTCGCGCGAGCTGTGCACGGTGATCTGGCCGCCCATCAGCGAAGTGACGATGTTGTAACTGATCGACAAGCCCAGGCCGCTGCCGCCCTGGCCCAGCTTGGTGGTGAAAAAGGGATCGAAGATGCGCGACATGTGCTCGGGCGCGATGCCGCCGCCGTTGTCGCTGAACGTGACGGTCACGCGGCCGTCGCCGGCGGCGCTGGCGCGCAGCCACATGCCGCCGTCGCGCCGGGCGCCGAAGGCGTGCAGCAGGGCGTTGTTGATGAAGTTGGCGATCACCTGGCCGTAGGGGCCGGGGTAGCTGTCCAGCGACACCGGCTCCGGGATCGCGACCTCGATGCGGTGGCCGGCGGCGCGCACCCGGTTCATCATGGTGGCGATCACTTCCTGCGACACCTGGGCCAGGTCGAACACGCGGCGCTGCTCGGTGGTGCGGTCCACCGCCACCTGCTTGAAGCTGTTGACCAGTTCGGCCGCGCTGTCCAGGCCGCGCATCACCAGCTCGTGCGCCTTGCGGGCATCGGCGATGTAGGCCGCCAGCGCCGAACGCTTGAGGCCGGCGCCGTTCATCTGTTCCTCCAGCTCCGCGGTCTTTTGCTGCAGGGTGCTGGCGATCAGCAGGCTGTTGCCGATCGGGGTATTCAGTTCGTGCGCCACGCCGGCCATCAGCGCGCCCAGCGCGGCCAGCTTTTCCTGCGACACCAACTGCGTTTGCGCATCCTGCAACTGGCGGTAGGCCTGGGCGTTGTCGAGCGCGATGGCGCCGTAGGCGCACAGGGTGCGGAAGATCAGGCGTTCGCGCTCGCCGTAGGCATGGGCCTGCAGCGCCTGCACCGTCATCACGCCGAGGATGCGCTCGCCCACCCGCAAGGGACCGTACAGCGCGCAGGTCATGTGCTGGGTGCCGGGGGCGAGGAAGACCTGGTCCGGGCCGGCGCTGGCGACGTAGATTTCGCGCCCCTCGCGCAGGCAGCGGGCCGCGTTGGAGCGCCGGTTGTCGATCTCGATGGTATTGCCGGACAGCGGCTGGCCGTGCTCCATGCCGAAGGCGCGGCTGATGGTGTCGCAGCCGGGGTCGCACAGGTAGATGGCGTAGGAATCGGACGGCAGCAGCGCCCGGACGTGGCGGTTGAGCGCCGCGAACACGGCGGCCGCGTCCAGGTGGGCGGTGATTTCCTGGCCGATCACGGACAGCCGTTCCAGCGTGGCGGTGGTCTGCTGCAGCAGTTCGATGCGGCGCGCCTCGGACGCGGCCAGTTCGCGGTGGTGCACGTCGGCCGCGCGCGCGTGGCGGGTCTGGGCCTGCACCTGCATGGCCACCGCGCGGTTGCTGGCGTCGCGGCTGTAGGTCCGCTCGCGCGCGGCGGCGGCCTGCTGGGCGCAGGCATAGGCCTGGGCGTATTCGCCGGCCTGGGCGTATTCGCGCGCCAGCGCCTCGTGCAGTTCGGCGGGCAGGGTGTAGCCATCGATGTCGCCGGCCAGGGCCAGCGCCTGCCGCAGGAAATGCAGGGTGGCGTTGGGCTCGCGCATGCCGGGCGGCGGCGGCAACTGGTGGCGCAGGTGGATCAGCGACAGCACGCGCAGCGCCGCCACCTGGTGATAGCGGTTGGCCTGGGAGGCGGCCAGTTGCGCCGCCTCGGCCGCCATCGCCGCCGCTTCCTGCGGGCGTTCGAGGAAGCACAGCGCATGCGCCTGGCCGCGCCGGGCGATGCTCTGGAAGTCGGCCTGCTGCAGGGCGCTGGCGCGCGCCTCCAGGCGGCGGAAGGCGTCCAGCGCGGCCGCGTAGTCGCCCTTGTCCAGCGACAGGTCGCCCAGGTAGTGCAGGGCGGTGGCGTAGCTGCGCGCGCCGGACGTGGGCGCCAGCAGGTCCAGCGCCTCGTTCAACAACTGCTCGGTGTCGTCCAGCCGGCCCAGGCGGCGCACGGTGTCGGCCGAGTGCAGCAGGCAGACGCCGATGCTGCGCGGCCAGCCGGTGGGCCGCGCCAGCGCCAGCGCCGTCTCCATCCATTCCAGCGCCGCGTGGTGGTCGCTGAGGATGGTGAATTCCAGGCCGACGTTGATGGCGGCCGTGATGGCCTGGCGCTGCTGGCCCAGCAGCATGGCCGCGTCGTAGCAGCGCAGGTGGTGGGCGACGGCCGCGCCGAAATCGCTGGCCTGGCGCGCCGCCATGCCGTGGAAATCGTCGACCCAGGCGCTGACGGCGGGCGGCAGGACCGCGTCGGCCTGGAAGCGCGCGCCCCAGCGCTGCTGGGCCGCCTGCGGATCGCGCAGCACGCTCCAGCGGGCGTTGAGCGCGTCGGCCACGGCCGCGCGCAGGGTGTCGCCGGCGGCGTTGGCGATGACCGCCATGGTTTCCAGCTCGGCCGCCAGTTGCAGGTGGTCGCCGCGGTCGATGGCGATCCAGGCGCGCAGCCAGTGGGCGTCGGCGCGGCCGCGCGGGTCGTCCAGGCGGGTGAACTGGTCGATAGCGTGGGCGGCCTGCTGTTCGGCGGCGTCCAGGCGGCCGGACAGCCAGTCGGCCTCGGCCTGCACCAGTTGCAAGCGGCCGGCCGCCTTGGCGGCGGCGGCCGCATCGAGGGCGGCGGCCGGCAGCAGCGCCAGGCCTTCGGCGGCCAGCGCGGCGGCGCGCGCCGTGTCGCGCTGGCGCAGATGCCAGGCCAGCGGCACCAGCGCCGGCAGGCGCGCGGGACCGTCCAGGGACGGCAGCGCCGCTTCCCACTGTGCCAACTCGTCGTCCAGCGCAAACATCTCCATCCGCGACCTTTCACCGTGCCCGGGATAATTGCCTCGTGGAATTATAGACCGTAAATCTACGTTGTGTGCGAGCTATGAGAGTTTGTTTTTTAGTACAGGGTTTGCGAGGATTCGTGCACCAGTTGGGCGTACAGCTCGTGCCGCATGCGGGCGATCTTGCCGGCCTCGACGGCGGCCAGGATGGCGCACTGCGGCTCGCTCAGGTGGCGGCAGTTGTAGAACTTGCAGTGGCCCAGGTAGGGCGCGAAATCGACGAAGGCGCGCTCCAGCATGCCTTCGCTCAGGTGGTAGAGGCCGAACTCCTGGAAGCCGGGCGAATCGATGATGGTGGCGCCGTCGCCCAGGCCCGGCAACTGGTACAGGCGGGTGAAGGTGGTGGTGTGCTTACCGGTGTCCAGCGCGGCCGAGATTTCGCGGGTGGCGATGTCGGCGTCCGGCACCAGCAGGTTGATCAGCGAGGACTTGCCCATGCCGGACTGGCCGATCAGGATCGACGATTGCCCGGCCAGCAGCGGTTGCAGCGTGGCCAGCGTGTCGTCCGGGCGGCCGGTGGCCGAGACTTCGTGCACCGGGTAACCCATGGCGGCGTAGACCTGCAGGCGTTCGCGCGCGCGCGGCAGGGCCGCGGCCACGTCGGTCTTGTTGAGGATCAGGCGGGCCTGGATGCCGGCCGCTTCGGCGGCGACCAGCGCGCGCGACACCAGGTCGTCGGTGAAGCCGGGCTCGGTGGCCACCACGATGAACAACTGCGTCAGGTTGGCGGCCAGCAGCTTGGACTTGTACTGGTCCGAGCGGTACAGCAGGGTCTTGCGCTCGGCGATCTGGTCGATCACGCCCTGGTCGGGCGAGGTCAGGGTGACGTGCACGACGTCGCCGACCGCCACGTTGGTCTTCTTGCCGCGCGTGACGCATTGCAGCTTGAGGCCGTCCGCGTCGGCCAGGTAGTGGCGGCCGTGGGCGGCGATGATGGTGGCGCTGCGCTGTTGGCCCCGGGCGCTCATGCCGGCACCACGTACAGGGCGTCGGCCTTGGCGGCGCAGATGAAGTCATTGTCGGTCAGGCCCTGGGCCGAGTGGGTATCGTAGCGCACGGTGCAGCGGTTGTAGGTGACGGTCATTTCCGGGTGGTGGTCTTCGGTGTGGCTCAGGTAAGCCACGGCGTTGACGAAGGCCATGGTGCGGTAGTAGTTGGGGAAGGCGTAGCTGCGGACCAGGCGGCCGTCTTCCAGCGACCAGTCCGGCACCAGGGCCAGCAGGCGCGCGACCTCGGCCGCGTCCAGGGCGTCCTTGGCGGGACGGCAGCGGGCGGCCAGCAGGTCGGCGCGGACGGCGATCATGCGGCGCTCGCGCGGTGCAGGTGACGGATGCGCACGCTGGCCGGCGGGTGCGAATCGTAGAAGGCCGAGTGCAGCGGGTCGGGCGTCAGGGTCGAGGCGTTATCCTCGTACATCTTGACCAGGGCCGAGACCAGGTCGCGGGCGTCGGTGTGGCGGGCGGCGAAGGCGTCCGCCTCGAACTCGTGCTTGCGCGAGCTGAGCGAGGCCAGCGGCCCGAACAGGAAGGTGAACACCGGCAGCACCAGCATGAACAGCAGCAGCGCCATGGCGTCCGCGCTCTGGCCGGGCAGGGCCAGCGGGTCCACGCCCAGGCCGGTGTAGAACCAGGTCTGGCCCTTCAGGTAGCCCAGCAGGGCGAGGAAGCCCAGCGAGATGGCAAACAGCACGGCGATGCGCTTGACGATGTGGCGCAGCTTGAAGTGGCCCAGCTCGTGCGCCAGCACCGCCTCGACTTCCTGCGGCTGCAGGCGCGACAGCAGCGTGTCGAACATGACGATGCGCTTGTGGGTGCCGAAGCCGGAGAAGTAGGCATTGCCGTGGCCGCTGCGCTTGGAGCCATCCATCTCGAACAGGCCGCGCGAGGCGAAGCCGACGCGGGCGATCAAGCCTTCCAGGCGCTCCTTCAGCACGCCGTCCGGCAGCGGGGTGAACTTGTTAAACCAGGGCAGGAACACGTTCGGCATCAAGATCATCATCAGCAACTGGAAGCCGCACCAGACCACCCAGGCGTACAGCCACCACAGGTCGCCGGCCTTGGCCATCAGGGTCAGGATGACCCAGATCAGCGGCAGGCCGCAGGCGGCGCCGATCGCGGTCCACTTGACCAGGTCGACGAAGAACAGGCCCTTGCCCATCTTGTTGAAGCCGAAGCGCTCTTCCAGCACGAACTGGCGGTAGTAATCGAAGGGCAGGCCGATCAGGCCCGAGATCAGGGCGTAGGCGGCCAGCAGGGCGATCTGGTAGGTCATGCCGGGGCCGGTCCACTGGAAGATGGTCACCGACAGCCATTGCAGGCCGCCCAGCAGCGTGAAGCCGACCAGCACCAGGGTGTCGGCCAGCAGGTTGACCAGGCCGAACTTGGTGCGGGCGACCGTGTAGTCGGCGGCTTTCTGGTGCGCGTGCAGCGGGATTTTCTCGGCGAATTCGGCGGGCACGGCGTGGCGGTGGGCCAGCACGTAGCGGATGTGGCGCGAGGCGAGCCAGAAGCGCACCACCAGCGTCAGCAGGATAAAAGTGACAAACAAAAGCGAAAACGCGAGGGTATACATTCTGTGCCTGTGAGAAAATGGCGGATTCGGATTAATATACGTGGTCATCGACCAAGAGAGAATTATGTCACAAGCTACTGATTTGCCAGAAGGTTCCGCGCCGGCGGCCGCCATCGCGCCGTCCCAGAATGAATACAACCTGGTGTGGGTCGACATGGAAATGACCGGCCTGGAGCCGGACACCGACCGCATCATCGAAGTGGCGATGATCATCACCGACATGCACCTGAACGTGCTGGCCGAAGGCCCGGTGTTCGCCATCCACCAGTCGGACGAAACCCTGGACAAGATGGATGCCTGGAACAAGGGCACCCACGGCCGCTCCGGCCTGATCGACCGCGTCAAAGCCTCGACCGTGACCGAGGCGCAGGCCGAAGAGGAACTGATCAAGTTCATGAAGCAGTGGGTGCCGAAGGGCAAAGCGCCGATGTGCGGCAACACCATCGGCCAGGACCGCCGCTTCATGGTGCGCTACATGCCCAAGCTGGAAGCCTTCTTCCACTACCGGAATATCGACGTGTCGACGCTGAAGGAACTGGGCAAGCGCTGGAAGCCGGAAATGGTCAGCGGCTTCAAGAAGCACCAGAAGCACACCGCGCTGGCCGACATCACCGAGTCGATCGAAGAACTGAAGTACTACCGCGAGCACTTCATCAAGCTGTAAGCGGGCGCTCCTTCAGCACGAAGGGCACGCCGCGTGCCCAGCGGTTGGAGGACAGCGAAAAACTCAGCGCCCGCACCTGGTGGTACCAGCCGGCGGGCACGTACAGCATATCCCCCGGGTTGACGATCACCTCGATCATGGCGGCTTGCCGCGCCAGCGGATAGCGCTCGTAGTCGGGCGCTTCCGGATCGAAGGGCGAGCCGAACAGGATGGGATTGGCCTCGCGCGGGTAGATGAACTCGTCGTGATGGGGCGGCGCCAGGAAGATGCGCTTGCTGCCCCAGACCTGTGCGAAGATATTGTCGTCGTAATCGCAATGCAGCGGCGTGACCGTGCCGGCCGGGCCGATCCAGAAACGCGGCGGGCCGATCTTGTCGAAATACGCCGGCCAGTGGCACTGGCTGTTCAACTCGCGCAGCGCCAGGTTGCCGAGGTAGGGCGGCAGCGCGTGGCGGCCGCTGTCCACTTCATCCAGGTAGGCGCCCATGCTCATGTCCTGCATGGCGCGGTCGGGCGCGAAGGCGGTGCCGATGTAGTCGCCGACGCGGGCGCGCACATGCAGGTGGCTGTAGCGCTCGCGCAGTATCGCCGGCGACTGGGCCACCAGCGGCCAGCGGCCGACGACGCCGTCGATCAGGAAGGGCAGGCCCCGCATGGCGCGCGCGCGGAAGGCGGCGGCGTCGGGCGCCGGCACGCGCGGCACGGCGGCGATGGCCGGCAACTGGCGCGAGGCCTGCTTGATCGCCTCGCGCATCGCGTGGATGGACGCGACCCCGCGCAACTGCGCATCGCGCTCCTCGCGCGCCTGCTTCTTGGCGGCCGCCTCTGCCGGCGACAAAACCATACGCGGCGGCAGCCTGTTCGGTGCTTCTTTGGACATAAACCTTCTCGTGACGTGGTGCGGCCGGTATTGTACGCGACCTCACGTCAGCGCCTGGTACACCAGCCAGAGATTGGCGGCCGAGATGATGGCGAACAGGACCCAGGCCAGGGCCTGGGTCCACCAGGCGTTGACGAAGTTGCCCATGACGCGCTGCTGCGAGGTCAGGCTCACCAGCGGATACATGGCGAAGGGCAGTTGCAGGCTCAGCACCACCTGGCTCAGCACCAGCAGCTTGCCCACCGAATGCTCGCCCAGCACCAGCACGCCTATCATGGCCGGCACCAGCGCCAGCGCGCGGGTGATGGCGCGGCGCTGCCAGCACGGGATCTTCATTTTCAGGAAGCCTTCCATGATGACCTGGCCGGCGATGGTGCCGGTGAAGGTCGAGCTTTGGCCGGACGCCAGCAGCGCCAGGCCGAACAGCACGGCCGCCGCCGCGGTGCCGGCCACCGGTTCCAGCAGGCGGTAGGCTTCGTCGATGTCCAGCACGCGCACCGCGCACGGCTGGTAGAACGCGGCTGCGGCCAGCACCAGGATGGCGCCGTTGATCAGCAGGGCCAGCAGCAGCGAGCCTATGGTGTCCAGGCGCGAGAAGCCGATGGCCTGGCGCTTGGCATGGTCGTTGCGCGCCACCACGCGCGTCTGCACCACGGACGAGTGCAGGTAGAGGTTGTGCGGCATGACCGTCGCGCCCAGGATACCGATGGCCAGGTACAGCGGCTCGCGCTGCGCCAGCGTGCTGGCCGATGGCGCCAGGCCGGCCACCACCGCCCGCCAGTCCGGCTGCACCAGCGCCAGTTCGGCCACCAGGCAGATTGCCACGGTCAGGATCAGGCCCAGCACGATGGCTTCCACCTGGCGGAAGCCCTTGCCTTTCAGGCCCAGCACGATCAAGGTGTCGAGCGCGGTCAGCGCCACGCCGGCCGGCAGCGATACGCCCAGCAGCAGCTTGAAGGCCAGCGCGCAGCCCAGCACTTCAGCCAGGTCGCAGGCGATGATGGATATCTCGGCGAAGATCCACAGCAGCTTGTTGACGGCCGGCGCATACTGTTCGCGGCAATGCACGGCCAGGTCCTTGCCGGTGACGATCCCCAGCCGCATGCTCAGGCATTGCAGCACGATGGCGGCCAGGCTGGACAGCACCACCACGAACAGCAACTGGTAGCCGAACTGCGAGCCGCCCTGGATCGCCGTGGCCCAGTTGCCCGGGTCCATGTAGCCGACCGAGACCAGCAGGCCCGGCCCGGCGTAGCGGACGATTTTCTTCCACAGCGGAGCGGCTTCCGGCACCGCGACGGTGCCGGCGACTTCAGAGGGACAGAATGGCGCGGTGGCGGTGGTGGGCAGCTTGAACGAGAACATAGGCATCCTGAAAACGATGCATAAATTCTACTGTAGAAAAGGCGGCAAGGCCCTCCCTCATTGGGCGAACAGCCAGGCACGCCAGGCTTCAGCCAGCAGCATGTCGGCGGGCACCCGGTGGTCCATGCCCTGGTATTCCAGGAAGCGGACCCTGGCGCCGGGCCGGCGCTGCAGGGCGACGACCATGGCGCGGTCGGGGCCGATGGGGTTTTCAGTGTCGGCGTCGCCGTGCACGATCAGCAGCGGCGTGGCGGCCAGGCGCGCGGCCGCGCTGCGTTCCGGCGGTATGCCGGAGAAGGCCACGGCGGCGGCGAACAGGCCAGGCTGCTGCAACAGCGCCTGCGTGGCGGCCGAGGCGCCCATCGAAAAGCCGGTGACGTAGATGCGGCGCGCGTCGATGGGATAGCGCTTGCCCAGGTCGGCCACCAGCGCGGTCAGCGTGGGGATGTTGGGGCCGGGCTGCGCGGCCAGCAGGCCGTCGGCAGCGGAGGGCTGGTAATTGGCGCTGCGCTCGGGGAATTGCGGCGCCAGCACGTAGGCCGGGAAGCGGGCGCGTATCGATGGCGCGGCCCAGGACATGGCCAGTTGGCCCAGTTGCTTGAGGTTGTCGTCGCCGACCGCGCCGGAGCCGTGCAGCACGACCACCAACGGGTAGCGCTTGCCGTCTTCAACGGCGGCGGGCGGCAGCAGCCGGTAGGCCAGGGCGCCGCTGGCGGACTGGAAGCGGGCCGCGCTCCAGGCCGCGCGGTCCAGGCCCTGCAGCAGCGCGGCCTGCCCGGCTTGCGCTGCGGGCGTGGTGCGGTCGGTCAGCAGTTCAGTTTGCGCGGCAGCGGCTGGAGCGGCGCGATCGGCCGGCAGATCAGCCTGTACGGCGGCTGGCGCGGCTTGCGCAGGGCGCGCGGTGCGGTCTGCCGGCAGTCCGACCTGCGCGGCGGCATGGATGGCGATGCCTGCGCTCAGGCAGGCTGCCAGCAGCCGGGCCGCGCGCTTCGGCATCACTGCGATTCCGCGCCGTGGCACTTCTTGTACTTCTTGCCGCTGCCGCAAGGGCAGTCGTCGTTGCGGCCGACCTTGGGCTCTTCCCGCTTGACGGTCGCGACGCCCGCCTTGCGGCGCGGCAGCCAGAACTTGTAGATGTTGGGCAGGTTGGCTTCCAGGTCCAGCGCCAGCTTGTGCGCCTTGACCGGGTCTTCCACCAGCGGCAGTTCCTCTTCCTCGATTTCATCCGCGCCCAGCAGGTAGATCGGGCGCATCAGGTCGGCCACTTCCGAGTCCCAGATCGGGTCCCAGGAACCGGGGCGCAGCTCCATGCCTTCCCAGAAGCCCCAGCACCAGGCTTCGGCGTTGATCAGGGTCTGGCCTTCGTGCTCGTGCTCGACGAACAGCGGCTCGAACTCTTTCGGCGCCACTTCAAACGTCACCAGCACCTCGTTCATGAAGCGCATGATGAGGTTGAGGATGCGCTGCTCTTCCTTTTCATGCTTGAACTTGGGGACGTCGGACTCTTCCTTGCCCCAGACTTTCTTCAGCCATTCGGACGGCATGATGGATTCCGGGCCAATGGCGATCGCGGTCAGATAACCGTGGAGCATGTCCATCGTCATGGCGTCTTCCGGGGTGCGGTCGGACAGCAGGAAGTTGTCCAGTTCGTCGAATTCTTTATCGCTCAAGGGCTGATCGAGTTGCATAGCTTGCTCATTTATTTGGTGGAAGCCGACAGTATACACGCCGCGCCCCGTACAATGGCGGCTATGAACGCTCCCCATCCTTACTCCGCGCTGAGCCCCGACTGCGTGCTCGACGCCCTCGACAGCGTAGGCTTGCGCGGCGATGGCCGCCTGCTGGCGCTGAACAGTTATGAAAACCGCGTCTACCAGGTCGGGATCGAAGACAGCCCGCCGCTGGTGGTGAAGTTCTATCGTCCGGGACGCTGGAGCGACGAGGCCATCCTGGAAGAACATGCATTCACGGCCGAATTGGCGGCGCAGGAAATCCCGGTGGTGCCGGCGCTGGCGCTGGAAGGCCGCACGCTGCATCACTACCAGGGCTTCCGCTTTGCCGTGTTCCCGCGCCACGGCGGCCGGGCGCCGGAACTGGGCGACCCGGCCGTGCTGGAATGGACCGGCCGCTTCATCGCCCGCATCCACACGGTGGGCGCGCGCCAGCCGTACCGCCATCGGCCGGCGCTGGACATCGCGACCTTCGGCGCCGAGCCTTGCGCGTTCCTGCAGGCGAACGGCTTCATCCCGGCCGAGCTGCAGGACGCCTACGCCGCCATCGCCGCCCAGGCACTGGATGGCGTGCGCCGCTGCTACGACCGCGCCGGCGAGCTGCCGCAATTGCGCCTGCACGGCGACTGCCACGGCGGCAACGTGCTGTGGACCGACGCCGGCCCGCACTTCGTCGACTTCGACGACAGCCGCATGGGACCGGCCATCCAGGACTTGTGGATGATGCTGTCGGGCGAGCGCGCCGACCAGGTGCGCCAGATGGGCGACATCCTGGCCGGCTACGAAGACTTTTGCGAATTCAATCCGCGCCAGATGCACCTGGTGGAAGCGCTGCGCACCCTGCGCCTGATCCATTACTCGGCCTGGCTGGCGCGGCGCTGGGACGATCCGGCCTTCCCGGCCGCCTTCCCCTGGTTTAACACCCAGCGCTATTGGCAGGACCGCATCCTGGAGCTGCGCGAGCAGGTGGCCCTGATGGATGAGCCGCCCTTGCCGGTTTAGCAATCCGAGAAATAGCGGGGTTTTCCACCTCTGCTTGCGGCTCAGCTTGTCCGGCTGCCATTTGATAATGAGCGCTCGGAAGTCCCGGCAGGTGCCGGGGCACAGGGAGAACTCTCATGCAAGCACAACTGGCCCAACGCGAAAGCGCCCACGATGGCGCAAAAGAAGACGTCAAACTGGCTGTCGCCTTTTCCAAGGACACGGTGCCGCAGGTGAGCTTGCATGATCCGGACGACGTGAGCGCCACCCCGGCCGCCATCCGTCCGCCGATGGAATTGAAGGCGATCCAGGAAGCCATCGCCCGCGTGGAAGCGGAAGCCAAGGCTGCCTGCGCCGCCGAGAACCGCGCCCACGCCGAAGCCCGCGCCCGCGCGCTGGCGGAAGACCGCGCCGCCATGGATGCCGCCGCCGCGGCCGTCGCGCTGCAGAATGCGCAGGCGTCGGAAGAAGCCATCAACGCCAACAAGGAACGGCTGGAATCGCTGCGCGCCGCCGCCCAGGCCAGCGTGGCCCGGCTGGAAGCGGTCAAGCAGGAAACCGCCGAGCTGCGCGCCCGCGTCGAAGCCGACAACCTGATCCGCCAGGCCGCCGAGCAGCGCGCCAAGGCCGAGGAAGAAAACCGCAAGCGCGCCCAGGAGCAGATGGAAGCCGAAGCCCAGTTGGCGCAGCAGGCCGCCGCCGCTGCCGATGAACTGCAGGCCCAGGCCGAGCAAGCCCGCTTGCAGGCGGCCGAGCGCGTGGCTGCCGTGCAGGCGGCGAAGGAGGAAGTGGTGGGCGTGGCATCGGCCGATGCGCGCGTCGCCACGCTGGCCCGCGAGCGCGAGCGCCATGCCCACGCCGCCCGCCAGACGGCGCAGCAACTGGCCGAGGCGGAAGCCGAAGCGCTGGAACTGACCAAGCAGCGCGAGCGCGCCGACCAGGTGGCGCTGGAATCCGCTTTCAAGCGCGCCGCCGCCGAAGTGCGCGCGCTGGAGGAGGCCCGCGCGCTGGCGCACCTGGAGCAGGAGCGCGAACAGATCGCCCTGGCCAAGGCCGAATCCGAATACAGCGCCGCGCAGTCGCTGCGCCTGCGCCTGCAAACCGAAAAGGAAATCCGCGACGCCGCCCTGCACCGCGAGCGCCTGGAGCAGATGGCCGCCGCCACTGCCGAAGCGCGGCGCGAGGCCGATGCCCGCATCATCGCCGCCACCGAAGCCCGCCTGGCCGCCGACGAGCAGTTGCGCTCCGTGGCGCTGGCCCGCGTGCAGGCGGAAGAGGAAGCCGAGATGGCCACCCACGCCAAGGTCGAGGCCGAAGCGGCCGCCATGGAGCAGGCCCGCCTGCGCCAGGCCGCCGAAGCCGCCGCCGCTGAAGCCGCCCGCGCCGACAGCCTGGAGCAGCAGCGTGCCGCCGAACTGGCCGCCGAACGTGAAGCCCTGTCGCGCGCCGCCGCCGAACTGGCTGCCAGCACCAACGCCGCCGAGCAGCAGGAGATCGCCACGCTGGCCCAGCACGTGGAAGCGCAGAACGCCGCCAATATCCTGGCCGCGCAGAAGGCCGAACAGGCTGCCGCGCTGTTGCAGGCCGAGCAGGCACGCGCCGCCGCCGAGCAGCAGGCGATCGCCGCGCTGAAAGAGAAACTGGACAACGAGCAGTTGGCCATCGAAGCGGCCCAGCAGCGCGCCGCCGCCGAGCGCGCGCAGGCCGAGGCCTTCCGCCAGCAGCAGGATGCCGAGCAGCGCCTGGCCGCCGCCGCCAACGAGGAAGCCGAAGCCGCGCGCCAGATGGCGGCGCAGGTGTCGGCCGAAGCGGAACAGAAAGCCGTGGCCGCGCAGGCGCTGGCGGCGCAGGCCCGCCTGGCCGTCGAGTTGGGCGCGGTGCATGAAGAGCGCGCCCGCGTCGAGCAGGACAAGGCCGAGAAGGCAGCCGCGCTGCTGCAGGCCGAGCGCGAGTTCGTGGAAGCCGAGCGTCAGTCGCTGGCGCTGATCGATCAGAAGCTGACCCAGCAGCGTATCGCCAATGCGTCGGAAGTGCGCGCCTCGCAAGCCATCGCCGGTCGCCTGCAAGCCGAGCGCAACGTGGCCCTGAGCGCCCGCCAGCGCGCTGAGCAGGAGCAGGCGGAAGCCGATGCGATGCGTCAGCGTGAAGTGGCCGAGCAGGCTGCCGCGCAGGCGGTGGCGGACAAGGCCGCCGCGCAGCAGCAGTTGCTGGAAGCCGCGCAGGCACATGCAGCGATGCAGCGCAAGGTGGCCGAGACGACCGCCGCCATGGTCGCCACCAAGCAGAAGCTGCTGGAACTGGAAACCCGCCGCCACGCCGCCGCGCAAAAGGCGCTGGCAGCGGTGGAAGCCAAGGTGGCCGCCGAGGAAGCGGCCATGGCGAGCGAAGGCGCCGCCGTCATCGCCACCCTGGACGATGCCCGCGCCCGCAAGGAAGCGCGCCAGGCGCCGTCCGCTGAAGCCGGCAAAGCCGTCTGGCGCGCCCGCTAAGCCCACCGTCATTCCCGCGCAGGCGGGAATCCATGCTGAGCAGGAAGCATGCGCGGCATGGATCCCTGCTTGCGCAGGGATGACGGCACGGGCAGGGATGACGGCACGGGTAGGGATGACGGCACGGGTAGGGATGACGGCACGGGTAGGGATGACGGCACGGGTAGGGATGACGGCACGGGTAGGGATGACGGCACGGGCAGGGATGACGGCACGAGCTGGCTGACGGCACGGGCTGGGTGACGGCATGGTCCGGGTGACGGCGAGGACTGGATGACGGCTTGCGCGCGGATGACCGCTGGCGCTGGGGCGGCCCGTCCGTCAGTAGCTGTAGCCGAGGCCGATCAGCAGCAGGTCGGCGTCGCGGTGGTAATCGGTGGCCACGCGGCTCCACGACAATTCCCCCACCACGTGCCGCGACCAGTGATAGCGGCTGGCCACGCTGATCAGGCCGGCGACATGCGAGCGGTAGCCCGGCGCATCCGGCACTTCGAGGCTGAGGTAGGGACCGAAGCCCATGCCGAGTTCCGTTTTCGTGGTCAGCGAGCGTATCAGCCACAACTGCGTGGCCACGCCGTTGCGCCGGCTTTGCGGCGTGTGGCCTTCATCGAGGGCGGTGACGGTCCAGTCCACATACCGTCCCATCTGCTGGCGGTATTCCACTGCGCCTATCCGCGAGCGTTCCGAATTCAGGCTGTTGTTGATGCCCTGGCCAGCCATGACGGTCAGCGCCTCGTCGTGCGCCGGCGCTTCCAGGTGCAGCTTGTCGCCGCGCACGCCGTTGAACTGGTAGCCCACGCCCACCATCAGCGAGGTGGTGGCTTCCTTGTCGGTGGGGGAGATGCGGTTGAGCTGCACCTGGTTGTACCAGCGGCTGCCGGGATAATGATAGGTCGCCAGCAGGCTGTAGATGGTCGCCCAGCCGTGGTCGTTGTGGTAGGTGGTCACGCCGGCGTTGTGCAGGCGGGCCGTGTCGAAATAAAAATAGGGACCGGCGCCCAGGCCGAAAGTCCAGCCCGGCTCGTTGGCGCCGGTGCGCAGCCAGGCTTGCGCGGCCACGCCGTCGCGGTGGTGGTCGGTCGGGTGGCCCTCGTTCAGGTAGCTCAGGCTCAGCGCCAGGTGCTCGTCGACGGGATGGGAATAACCGGCCTCGGCGCTGAAGGTCTGTTCGTGGGTGGCATTCACGCGCAGCACGCCGGCATAGGCGCTCACTTCCTGGGCGGTCGCCGCGCCTGCCGCCAGCAGCGCCAGGACGCCTGTCAGTACACGTCGCATAGGTTGGGGCCCGATAGATCCGGTTAAAAAAACCAGTCTACCTGCGATCAAAACAAGGCGGCGCGGGATACGCCAAACGGACTATTGATTATTGCTGAATCACAACTTTGGTGATGTAGTACTCGGTTTCGCCGAAGCACTGGGTCGGCACGCCCTTGTGCTGGGCATAGGTCAGGATCACGCGCTTGCCGGCGGCGGCCATCAAGTCCTTGGTCACCTGGTCGTCGCGCACGCTGAATTCAAACTTTTCGGGGATCGCGCCCGGCATCGAGGTCAGCAGTATTTCGCCTTCCCAGGTCTTGCAGATCCAGCCGCGGCTGGAGAACTTCTGCAGGTAGCCGGCGCGCTCGCCGTCCGAGTAGGAAATGTGCAGCATGGTCCAGGTGTAGGCCGCCAGCAGCAGCAGGGCGGCGGCCAGCAGGCCGATAAAGTACAGCAGAATACGTTTGGGAGTGGTCATGGGGATCCAGGGTTAGGCAATGTTTTCAATCTTATCATGCGGCGTGGCGCCGTTTGTGGCGCAGCGAGGACCAGAGCGACAGGCCGATGAAGGCCACACCGGACAGCCCGGTCAGCCATTCGGGCACGTGGTATTTCACGCTGGCCAGCATGATCAGGGCCAGCACGCCGATCGCGTAGTGGGCGCCGTGCTCCAGGTAGACGTACTCGTCCAGCGTGCCCTTGTGTACCAGGAACACGGTCAGCGAGCGCACGAACATGGCGCCGATGGCCAGGCCCAGCATGATGACCACCACGTCGCTGGTGATGGCGAAGGCGCCGATCACGCCGTCGAAGCTGAACGAGGCGTCCAGCACTTCCAGGTATAAAAAGCCGCCCAGGCTGCCGCGCGCCACCGCGGCCACCACCGGGGCCACGCCCGCTTCAGTGGTGTCGTCCTCGTCGTCCGGCTCGTCTTCTTCCAGCAGGGTGCTGAGCCAGCCCACCGCCAGGTAGACCACCACGCCCAGCACGCCGGCCGTCTGCACCTTGAATTGTTCGTCCGCGCCGACCAGGGCCACGCAGCCGAACACCGCTGCCAGCGCCAGCAGCACGGCCAGGCTGTCGGTGCCGTGCTGGCCCAGCTTTTTCTCGATCCAGCCCAGCCAGTGCAATTCCTTCTGTTCGTCGAACAGGAAGTTGAGGAAGACCAGCAGCAGGAAAGCGCCGCCGAAGGCCGCCACCTGGGCGTGCGCGCTGCCCAGGTGCTGGGCATAGAGCTCGGGCGTGGCGGTGGCCATGTGCCACACTTCCACCAGGCCCAGGCCGGTGGCCAGCGCCACCACCAGCAGCGGGAACAGCAGGCGCATGCCGAACACCGCCACCACGATGCCGGCCGTCAGGAACAGGGTGCGCCAGAAGGGATTCCAGTGGCGCAGCACGGTGGCGTTGACCACCGCGTTATCGAACGAGAGCGACACTTCCATCACGCCCAGCACGGCGGTGATCCAGCCCGCTTGCGCCAGGCCGGCCGCGCCACCCTGGTGGTAGCCCCACCAGCCGGCCAGCGCCATCAGCACTACGGTGACGAGGATGGAAAATCGGAAGTGCTGCATCTTGTATTTTTTGTCATGACGGCGATGGGGTGAATTTTATATTACTTGCTTCCGCCGCTGTGGCGGGTTCTGCGATAATTGCGGCACAAAAAATTCCAAGGACGCCACAATGGACATCGCTTATCTCGTCACGCCCCTGCTCACCTGGGTTACCGTGGGACCGATCAAGTTCCTGATCAATAGCATCAAGGCGCGGCAGTGGGCCTTCAGGCTGGTCGGCAACGGCGGCTTCCCCAGCAACCACAGCGCGGTGGTGTCCAGCATGGCGACCCTGATCGCGCTGCGCGAGGGCATCGGCCACCCGGCCTTCGGCGTGGCGGTCACGCTGTGCTTCATCGTCATCATCGACGCCAACAGCCTGCGCCAGCACGTCGGCCGCCAGGCGGCCGCCATCAACCGGCTGGCCAAACAGGACGGCGACCATCAGTGGCTGCGCGAACGCATGGGCCACACCCTGGTGGAAATCGCCGGCGGCCTGGGTACCGGCATCGGCATGGGCTTCCTCATCCACGCGATTTTCGGCCGTTAAGACGGCGATAAGCCAGGCCTGTTACCCTCCGGGCGGGGCAATCTTGCCTCGCCGACCATTCCCCCGCTTTACCGTTCATCCCCGTATTTGGCGTTTCAGCCACAAATTCTGCCGTCCATCGCACTATGATTGATCTTTCTCATGCGGTCGGGGATACTCTGCGCCCTGTAGTCTGGCTCACTTATCAGCATTTCATCAGCGTGTCACTTTCTCGGAGAACTATATGTTGCGAAAAACCTTGCTAGCCCTTGCCATTGCCTCTGCCCTGGTTGCATGCGGCAAGTCAGCCAAGGAGCCTGAAAAAGCCGGAGCCAGCGCGTCGGCCACGGCTGCCGCCGATAAGGATGCCAAGAAAGAACCGCTGGTCACCCTGCAAATGGCGCCGGAAGACACCCTGACCATCCAGTCGAACGCCCTGGCGTCCGGCCCGGTGATCACCGGTTCGATCGAGCCGGAGCGCCGCGCCGACCTGCGCGCCGAGGTGTCCGCCGTTGTAGTTCAGGTACTTAAGGAAAATGGCGAGGCCGTCAAGAAGGGCGACGTGCTGCTGCGCCTGGACGAGACCTCGATCCGCGACAGCCTGACCTCGGCCGAAGAAGCCACCCGCGCCGCCGAGCAGACCCTGACCCAGACCCAGCGCATGTACGAGCGCCAGAAAACCCTGCTGGCCTCCGGCATGGTGTCCACCTCGGCCATGGAAGACGCCGAAGTGCGCCGCAACAATGCCCAGAGCGACCTGGCGGCCGCCAAGTCGCGCTCGGTGGCCGCGCGCCAGCAACTGACCCGCACCGTGGTGCGCGCGCCGTTCGACGGCATCGTCAGCGACCGCAAGGTGTCCAACGGCGACACCGCCGCGGTCGGCAAGGAACTGGTCAAGGTCATCGACCCGACCAGCCTGCGCTTCGAAGGCCTGGTCTCGGCCGACAAGATCGGCGTGGTCAAGGTCGGCCAACCGGTGCTGTTCCGCGTGAACGGCTACCCGAACCAGCAGTTCAACGGCACGGTCAAGCGCGTGGACCCGGCCGCCAACGCCGTCACCCGCCAGGTGGAAGTGCTGGTGTCCTTCGCCGATGCCACGCAGCCGCGCGTGGCCGGCCTGTATGCCGAAGGCCGCATCGAAAGCGATACCTCGGCCGCGTTGATGGTGCCGCCGTCGGCCGTGGTGCAGGCCGGCGACAGCAATTATGTCTGGCGCGTCAAGGGCGGCACGCTGAACAAGGTGCCGCTGACCCTGGGCACGCGCGATGAACGCAGCGGCAACTGGCAGGTGGTCAAGGGCCTGGAGCAGGGCGACATGGTGGTGCGTGTGCCTGCCTCCGGTTTCAGGGATGGTCAAAAGGTCGTGCTGAGCACGCCCAAGGCCGTGGCGTCGGCGTCGACGCCGGCCGCGGCCAAATAACAGGAAGGATAGCCATGTTCTTATCCGATTTCAGTATCAAACGGCCGATCGCCACGATCGTGCTGATCGTGGCCATGATGTGCCTGGGCCTGATGGCGCTGAACAAGTTGCGCGTCAACCAGAACCCGGACGTCGAAGTGCCGTTCATCGTCGTCAACATCCCGTACCCCGGCGCCTCGCCGGAGACGGTGGAGCGCGAGATCATCAACCGCCTGGAAAAATCGCTGCAGTCGATCACCGGCGTGACCGAGATCGATTCGACCGCATCGGAAAGCTCGGCCAGCATCTTCATCCAGTTCTCCTTCCATAAGAACCTGATCGAAGCGTCCGACGAAATCCGCAATGCGATCGCGGCGGTGCGCTACAAGCTGCCGACCGAGATGCGCGAACCCATCCTGCAGCGCATCGACCCGGCGGCGCAGCCGGTGATGCAGATGGCGCTGTCGTCCACCAGCCAGACCCACGCGGAGATTTCGCGCCTGGCCGAGGACAAGCTGGCCGACCGCTTCCGCAGCATCGACGGCGTGGCCGCGGTCAACATCGACGGTTCGCTCAAGCGCGAGCTGAGCGTGCTACTCAAGGCCGAGAAGCTGCGCGAGTACAACGTCTCCGTCAACGACGTGGTCAACGCGCTGCGCAACCAGAACACCAATGCGCCGGTCGGCAAGGTGCGCGGCGAGCTGGATGAAAAGAGCATCCGCCTGGTCGGCCGCATCGAGCGCCCGGAAGAATTCCAGGCGGTGGTGGTCAAGCGCAATGGCGACGAACTGGTGCGCCTGGGGCAGGTGGCCACCATCCAGGACGGCTTTGCCGAGGTCAACAGCCTGAGCGTCCGTTCCGGCAAGCCCAACGTGGGCATCTCGGTGACCCGTTCGCGCGATGCGTCGACCGTGACGGTGGCCAAGAAGATCCGCGAAATGGCCGAGCAGATGCAGAAGGAAATGCAGCCCGGCACCAAGCTGGAGGTGACCCAGGATGACGGCGAAAATGCCGAGTCCAGCCTGAACAACGTGATCGAAGCGCTGGTGTTCGGCGCCGGCCTGACCATCTTCGTGGTGTACGCCTTCCTGAATTCCTGGCGCTCGACCCTGATCACGGCGCTGTCGCTGCCGACCTCGGTGCTGGCCGCCTTCATCGGCGTCTGGCTGTGCGGCTTCACGCTGAACTTCATGACCCTGCTGGGCCTGTCGCTGGCGATCGGCGTGCTGATCGACGACGCCATCGTGGTGCGGGAAAACATCGTGCGCCACATGCAGATGGGCGCCGACCGCCGCACGGCCGCGCTGAATGGTACGGCCGAGATCGGCATGGCGGTGGCCGCCACCACCTTCTCCATCATGGCGGTATTTATTCCGGTGGCCTTCATGCCGGGCATTACCGGCGAATGGTTCCGTCCGTTCGCGCTGACGGTGACTTGCTCGGTGGCGGTGTCGCTGCTGATCTCGTTCACGCTGGACCCGATGCTGTCGGCCTTCTGGGGCGACCCGCCGGGCCACCACGATGCGCCGCGCAAGGGCATCGAGAAATACTTCGCCAAGTTCAACCACTGGTTCGACCACCAGGCCGACCGCTATGGCCGCGTGATCGCCTGGGCGCTGCACCACCGCCGTTCGATGGCGGTGATCGCGGTGGTCACCTTCGTGGTTGCGCTGGGCCTGCAAGCCAAGTTCGGCGGCGCCAGCTTCGTGCCGGCCTCCGACTGGGGCACGATTGCGATCGATGTGCGCACGCCGTCGTCCAGCTCGCTGGAATACTCGAACCTGAAGCTGGAAAAGGCCGCCGTGATCGCCCGCTCGATCAAGGAAACCAAGGAAACCAATAGCTACGTCAACCTGAACGGTGGCCGCATCTACGTGGACATCGGCAAGAAGACCGAGCGCAAGCGCGGCGCCACCGAGATCGCCAAGGAACTGCGCCAGAAACTGGCCGGCCTGGTCGGCGCGGAATACACCGTGCTGGATGACTTGAACAACGGTGCCCGCAAACCGGTGCAGATCGAATTCACCGGCGCCGATTCGCGCAAGCTGATGGAAATCACCAACGCCTTCATGGACCGCCTGCGCCGCGTGCCGGGCGCGGTGGACGTGGGCCTGTCCGAGATGGATCCGAAAGACGAGCTGCAGATCGTGATGAACCGCGGCCTGGCCAACTCCATGGGGATTTCCGCCGGCGACGCGGCCACCGCGCTGCGCGTGGCCTTCGCCGGCCTGGAAGTGGGCGACTGGGTCGACCCGACCGGCGAGTCGCGCGACGTGGCCGTGCGCCTGACGCCGGAAGACCGGACCGGCGCCGAAAACATCGAGCGCCTGCCGATCGCCGTCAGTGGCACCAACCAGATGGTGCCGCTGGACCAGATCGCCACCATCACCATGGGCAAGGGGCCGTCGACCATCAAGCACAAGGATGGCAAGCGGGTGATCACCGTGACCGCCAACGTCGAAGGCCGCTCGCCGGGCGAAGTGACCAGCGACGCCATGAAGCTGGCCAAGGAAATCGACTTCCCGCCGGGCTATGGCCTGAACCTGGGCGGCGCCGGCAAGGACATGCAGGAAGTGTTCGGCGCCATGGCCATCGCGCTGGTGGCCGGCGTCGGCCTGATGTACCTGATCCTGGTGATGCAGTTCGGCTCCTTCACGGCGCCGATCGCGGTGATGCTGTCGCTGCCGCTGTCGCTGATCGGCGTGGTGCTGGGCCTGCTGGCCACCAACGGCACCATCAACCTGATGAGTCTGATCGGGGTGATCATGCTGATGGGCCTGGTGGCCAAGAACGCCATCCTGCTGCTGGACGCCGCGCGCAAGCGCCAGGAAGAGGGCTTCGGCCGCGAGGATGCGCTGATGTATGCCGGCCGCATGCGCCTGCGGCCCATCCTGATGACCACCTTCGCGCTGATCGCCGGCATGTTCCCGGTCGCGCTGGGCCTGGGCGAGGGCGGCGAGTTCTATCGCCCGATGGCGGTGGCCATCATCGGCGGCACGATCACCTCGACCCTGTTGACCCTGCTGATGGTGCCGACTTTCTACGACAGCATCGAGATCAACAAGGACCGCGCCTTCGCCAAGTTCCAGCGCCGCGCCGCGCGCTGGAATCCAGCGTCGGCCTTCGTGCTGACCTTGCTGGAGGCGGTGCTGACCGTGGTGGGCGTGCGCTTCGTGTTCCGCATGCTGATGTGGCCGATCAACAAGCTGCGCGGCAAGCCGGCGCCGGTTGCCCAGGCCGAGCGCGAGGAAGAGGAACGCAAGATTGCTTAACGGTATGCGTTTTTAACTACAAGAAAGGGCCGTGAGGCCCTTTTTTGTGCCCTGTTTGCAGAGCAGTTGCTCGGTTTTGCGGGTTTATGGTGTATGCTGCTGGCTTCCGGCACCGCAGGCGATGCGGGAACACAGAATAACCGGCGCCCGGCGCCCATTCATAAAGCGAGACACATATGCAACCCAAGTACCTCACCCTGATCATTGCTGCCGCCCTGAGCGCGGTCACTGTCGGCGCGCAGGCGTCCGGCTACCGTTTCGGCTCGCAGAGCATTGCCGGTCAGGGCACGGCCGACGCCAATGGCGCCGAAGCCAACGATGCATCGACCATTTTCTACAACCCGGCCGGCCTGAGCCGCCTGGACGGCATGCAGATCAGCGCCGGCGCCACCGTGGTGCTGCCGCACTCGACTTACACTGACACCGGCTCGACCCATTTCACCGGCCAGCCGACCGGCGGCACGGCGGCCCAGGACTACGTGCCCAACTCGGTCACCGCGCCATCGCTCTACCTGAGCAAGAAGCTGAACGAGCAGTGGACCGCCGGCCTGGGGCTGTTCGTCCCTTACGGCACCAAGATCGACTACGGCAACACCTGGACCGGCCGCTATGCGCTGACCAACGTCAAGCTGCAGGCGCTGACCCTGAATCCCTCGCTGGCCTTCAAGCTGAATGAACACCACGCCTTCGGCTTCGGCATCGATGCCGAATACATGAAGGCTGAACTGGGTCAGGCCGTGGACGTGCCGGGCACCATCGCCGCGTTGTCGAGCGGTCCGGGCGCGGCGCAAGGCGCAGCCCTGGCCCAGCAGATCGCTCTGCTGGGCGGTAACCCCAGGTTGCTGGCCACCGCCGGCGACGCCCATGGCTCGAACGAAGCGAAGGACTGGGGCTGGGGCTTCAACCTGGGCTACCTGTACACGCTGGACGAGAACACCCGCTTCGGCCTGGCTTACCGCTCGTCGGTGGCGCACGCGCTGAAGGGCAGCACCGTGTGGGACTTCTCGCGGGTGACCACCGATCCGATCGTGAATGGCGTGCTGGCCAAGGCCTCGGGCAAGACCAACTCGGCCGCGCTGGTCACCCTGCGCACGCCGGAAACCCTGTCGGCCAATGCCTTCCACCAGTTCGACGCCAAGTGGTCGGGCATGGCGGACGTGACCTGGACCCGCAACAACCGCATGCGCGACCTGGACATCCAGTTCCCCGGCACCAGCGAAGGCGCGGAAGTCATCCGCCAGCAGTGGAAGAACACCGTGCGCGTGGCGCTGGGCGCCAACTACAATTACAGCGAGCAACTGACCCTGCGCGCGGGCATCGCCCACGACCAGTCGCCGGTCAACAGCGCCGAACTGACCCACCCGGCGCTGCCGGACGCCGACCGCATGCAGTACTCGGTCGGCGCCAACTGGAAGCTGAGCCCGCGTTCTTCGATCGACTTCGCTTACAGCTTCCTGGACTTCAAGGATGCGCCGATCAACTACACCAACGGCTGCAACCCGCTGGCCAGCGGCTGCACCGGCAACGGCGAAACCACCAAGGGCCTGTTCCAGACCCATATGTCGCTGGTCGGCATCTCGTACAACTACAAGTTCTGAGCCTGACAGAACAGTTTTTCTCCGCGGCCCGGTTGCGTGTGCAACCGGGCCGTTTTTTTATCTGCGGCGACGCCTGTGTGAGAATTGGAGAGATTTCAATAAAGAAAGTCCGTTAGACTGGATTCATTAACATTTTCATTTTTGAAAAAATGACTGCACATACACCCCTGGTATTGAGTATCGCGGTGGTAGCGCTGGCGCTGTCCGGCTGTGGCGGCGGCGGTGGCGGTTCGGCCGCCGGCGCGCCGGCGCCAACGCCCAGCGCGGAAGGCGCTTACTTCGGCACGGTATCCGATGGCCGCCAGCACTACACGCTGGTGCTGGAGAATGGCCAGTTGTATGCGCTGTACGGCAGCACCAGCGCCGGCGTGTTTGGTGTGTCCGGCGTGTTGCAGGGGGATGGCACGTCCAGCAACGGCAGCTATACGTCCAGCGACGTGAAAGATGCCTCCGCTGCCGGCACCCTGGTCGCGGCCACGCTCAGCGCCTCGTACACGGCCGGCAGCAGCTTCAACGGCACGGTGACTGAGGCGGCCGGCAGCGTCAGCTTTACCGGCAGCGCGCTGAGCACGGCCGTCTACAACTACAACGTCGCCGCCAGCCTGGCGAGCGTGGTCGGCACCTGGACCATGACCTCGCTGCGCGGCTACCCCACCACGCTCACCGTGGCGGCCGATGGCAGCTTCAACGCCACGTCGAGCGGTTGCGCCTTCAGCGGCACCTTCAAGCCGCGCAGCTCCGGCAAGAACGTGCTGGACGTGGCGCTGACCTACGGCCCATCGCCTTGCATCCTGGCCGGGAAGTCGCTCAGCGGCATCGCGATCAATTACGCCCTGTCCGGCGGCGGTCAGCAGCTTGCGATCGTCGCCCTGGATGCGGCGCGCACCAGCTCGTCGGCCTTCTTCGGCGTCCGCTGATCCTGTACCTATCCGCACAAGGAGGAATGCGATGCCCCGTTTTCTGCGCCGTGCTGTATTGACGTTGTGCCTGCTCGGCTCCAGCCTGGCGCTGGCGGAGGAGCCGCGCGCGCCGGTCGCCGCGCCGGACGTGGCGGTCGGCGATAGCTGGACGTATCAATACACCGACGTCTGGAAGAATGCGCCGGGCAGCCGCAACCGCCTGGAGGTGACGGCAGTCGACGACAGCGGTATCCGGGCGGACGTCAAGCGCGTGGCCACCGGCGCCGTGATTTCCCAGCAGCGCTTCAGCCGCGAGATGAATCCTGTCGACCGCGGCAAGATGCATTTCGAGCCGGCCTATCCGCGCTACGTCTTCCCGCTGGCGCCGGGCAAGGAATGGCGCAGCCAGGCGACCGGACAGAATCCCTCGCTGGGCCGGCGCTGGCGCTACCGGTTTGAAGGCAAGGTAGTGGGCTGGGAGAAAATCAAGGTGCCGGCCGGCGAGTTCGACGCGCTCAAGGTCGAGGTGGTGGCTTATTACCAGGGCGAGGAAGTCAACACCAACGGCGGCAGCGGCCAGTTGAACGAAACGTCATGGTTCGCGCCGACCGTCAACAACTTCGTCAAAATGGAGTATCGCGACACCGACTGGCAGGGCCACATCTACAATCGCGATCTCTGGGAGTTGACGGCCTACACCCGGAAGGCGCCGGCCAATTAAGCTCAGGCGGCCTTGCGGTCGCTGTCGATCGGCACGTCGGCGTCGCTGTTGAAGACGTCCAGGTCGGTTTCGCCCATCACGCGGCTGGCCAGCGCGCCGGCGGTGACCGAGCCGCTGACGTTGAGCGCCGTGCGGCCCATGTCGATCAGCGGTTCGATGGAAATCAGCAGGCCGGCCAGCGCCACCGGCAAATTCATGGCCGACAGCACGATCAGCGCGGCAAAGGTGGCGCCGCCGCCGACCCCGGCCACGCCCACCGAACCGATGGTGATGATGGCCAGCAGCGGCGCCAGGAAGCCCACCGTGAACGGATCGATGCCCACCGTCGGCGCGATCATCACCGCCAGCATGGCCGGGTAGATGCCGGCGCAGCCGTTCTGGCCGATGGTGGCGCCAAACGAGGCGGCAAAATTGGCGATGCCTTCCGAGGTGCCCAGGCGCAGGGTCTGGGTCTGCACGCTCATGGGAATGGCGCCGGCGCTGCTGCGCGAGGTGAAGGCGAAGGTCAGCAGCGGCAGCACTTTCTTCACCCAGCGCGCCGGGTTGAGGCCGAGGCCGGACACGATCAGCAGGTGCACGCCGAACATCAGCAGCAGCGCGCTATACGAGGCCAGCACGAAGTCGATCAGGTGCAGGATGTCGGTGTAGCTGGAGGTCGACACCACCTGCGCCATCAGCGCGAACACGCCGTACGGGGTCAGGCGCAGCACGATGGTGACGATGCGCATGACGATGGCGTGCGCCACCTGGATGAAGCGCTCGAAGGAGGCGAAGAGGTCCGGCTTCTTGTCGTGGATGCCGGTGGCGGCGATGCCGATGAAGACCGAGAAGATCACCACCGCGATGGTCGAGGTCTTGCGGCCGCCGGTCAGGTCCAGGAAGGGATTGGCCGGGATGAAGCTGAGGACCATGCTCGGCAGCGAAATTGCCTGCGCCGTCTCGACCTTGCTTTGCAGGTAGACGCCGCGCGCCACGTCGGCGGCCGAGGCGGTCAGGCCGACCGCGCTCAGGTGGAACAGCTTGGCCATCACGATGCCGATGCTGGCGGCCACCGCGGTGGTCAGCATCAGCGTGCCGATGGTCAGCGCGCTGATCTTGCCCAGCGAATTGATGCCCTTGAGCTTGAGGATGGCGGCAATGATGGATACCAAAATCAGCGGCATCACGATCATCTGCAACAGCTTGACGTAGCCGGAGCCGACGATGTCCAGGTAGTCGCCGGTGGTCTGCAGCTCGGCCGCGCTGGCGCCGTAAATGGCCTGCAGCGCCGCGCCCAGCAGCACGCCCAGCCCCATGCCGGTGAAGACACGCACCGAAAACGACGCATGCTTGCGCTGCTGGGCATACAGCACGCCCAATAAAGCCAGCGCCGCCAGCAGGTTGAGGATTACATTGATCGTCATCGAAAGTCCTTTGCTACAAATTTGGTAGTTACCGGCCCGGTAACCAAGGATGCATTTTATCTGCCAAATACCCGATAAAGGTTCGTCTTATCAGCGTTTTTACGAATATTTCGCTATATGACCATGCGGTTTACATATATGAAATAAGGTGGATAACGACCGGAATACAATACGATACAATTTGTTACTCATTGGATAAAGGAGTGCGCAAATGGCAATCGCAAACATGAAGGTCGGCACCCGGCTGGGACTGGGTTTCGGTTTGGTCCTGGTGCTGTTGTTGCTGATCGCCGCCCTGGGCGTCTACAGCATGAGCACTATCCATGCCAAGCTGGACCGCATCGTCAACGAGAACGCGGTCAAGACCGAGCTGGTGTCGGACATGTCGGAATCGGTGCACATCGTGGCGCGCGTTTCGCGCAGCGTGGTCTTGCTGAGCAAGGAAGCCGATATCCGCCGCGAGCTGGAAAAAGTGCAAAAGGCGCGTGCCGTCTACAACCATGCGGTCGAGGCGCTGGCGCGGATGCCGGCCACGCCGCGCGGCGTCGAGATCCGCGAGCGCATCGTCAGGCTGGCCGCGACCACGCGCCCGCTGAACGACCGGATCTTCGCGCTGGCGCTGGCCAACCAGGACGCCGAGGCCACCGAGATCCTGCTGCAGCAGGCCGGCCCCAGCACCCAGGCCTGGCAGGATGCGATGGATGAATACGCGGCGCTGCAAAAGGCTGCCAATCTGGCCGACAACGCCGCCGCCAGGGCCGAGTACCAGGCCGCGCGCACGGTGATGCTGGCGCTGAGCGCGGTGGCGATCGGCATCGGCGCGGTGGCCGCCTTCCTCATCGCCCGCACCCTGCTGCGCCAGTTGGGCGGCGAACCGGATTACGCGGCCGAGATCGCCGGCCGCATCGCGGCCGGCGACCTGACCGTCGATGTGGCCACCCGCAGCAACGACAACAGCAGCATGCTGCACGCGATGAAGCAGATGCGCGACGCGCTGGCCGCCATCGTGGCCGAGGTACGCAGCGGCACCGAAACCATCGCCACCGCCTCGACCGAGATCGCGGCCGGCAACCAGGACCTGTCGGCGCGCACCGAGCAGCAGGCCAGCTCGCTGGAAGAAACCGCGTCGTCGATGGAGGAACTGACCAGCGCCGTGCGCGCCAATAACGACAACGCGCGCCAGGCCAACCAGTTGGCGCAATCGGCATCGGCGGTGGCGCAGCAGGGCGGGGCGGTGGTGTCGCAGGTGGTGGACACCATGGGCGCCATCAACGACGCCTCGCGCCGCATCGTCGACATCATCGGCGTCATCGACAGCATCGCCTTCCAGACCAATATCCTGGCGCTGAACGCGGCGGTGGAAGCGGCGCGCGCCGGCGAACAGGGGCGCGGCTTCGCCGTGGTGGCGTCGGAAGTGCGCACGCTGGCGCAGCGCTCGGCCGAAGCGGCCAAGGAAATCAAGCAGTTGATCGGCGCCTCGGTCGAGCGCGTGGCGACCGGCAGCAAGCTGGTGGAACAGGCCGGCCAGACCATGGCGCAGGTGGTGGACAGCGTGCAGCGCGTGACCGACATCATGGCCGAGATCACCACCGCCGGCGACGAGCAGAGCGCCGGCATCGAGCAGGTCAACCAGGCGGTCAGCGAGATGGACACGGTGACGCAGCAGAACGCCGCGCTGGTGGAGGAAGCGGCTGCGGCGGCGGAAGCCTTGCAGACGCAGGCGCTCAACCTGGAGCGCATGGTCAGCGTGTTCCGTGTCGATGCCCGTGAGGCGGCGGCGCGCGCGCTGCCCGCGCTTCAGGCGGTCAGCCAGATGTCGAAACGGGTGGCCTTGCCGTCGGCTGCCAGCTTGTAGGCAAAGCCGTGGCGGTTCAAGACTTCGCGCACGAACAGCAGGCCCAGGCCCTGGCCGCCTTTCTTGGTGGTGAAGAAGGGCGTGAACAACTGGTGCGCGGGGACGGCGCCCAGCAGGTTGCCTGAATCGGTGACCGACAGGCGCAAGCCCGCCGCTTCGCGCGCCAGCGCGAATTCGATGTAGTGGTCCGTGGCACCGCCGGCGCTGGCGCCGGCCTCCACGGCTTCCATGGCGTTTTTCACCACGTTCAGCAGCGCCTGTTCCATCAGTTGGCGGTCCATGGCGACTGGCGCGGCGTCGTCGCAGCGCTGCCAGGCGATGCGGATGCCGCGGCTGCGGCAGGGTTCGCGGTACAGGTAGAGGATGTCGTCCACCAGGTCGCGCACGGCGATGGGGCGCAGTTCCGGCGCCGGCATTTTCACCACGCGCGTGAAGCGCTCGATGAATTCGCCGAGGCTGGCGTTGCGGCGCTGGACGGCGCTGATCGCCGTGTGGAAGTCCACGCCGTCGCGCTCGGCGAGCTGCTGGCGGTAGTAGAGCAGGGACTCCAGCACGGAGCCGGTGGCGGCCACCGTGTTGTTCACTTCGTGCGCCAGCACGCGTATCAGTTTTTCGTAGGTGGCTTTTTCCGAGATCGCCAGTTCTTCGGTCAGTTCCTCGACCAGCAGGAAGTGACGGGCGAAGCCGCGGTCGTAGAACTGGCCGCGCTGGCCGCGGTAGCGGCGGCCGTCGGCGCCGGTCAGCAACTGGCTGTCGCCCAGCGGCAGAGCGTCCAACTGGGCCAGCAGGCTGTGGCCGCTGTCGTCGGACAGGCAGTCGCTTAGCGGCCGGCCTTTGGCATCGGCCAGGCCGGGCAGGGCCAGGGCGCTGGCGTTCATCAGGCTGATGCGGCCGTCGAAATCGAACACGATGACGGCGCTGGGCGTGGCTTCCAGCAGGCGGTCGAGGAAGCCTTGCTGCTCGCCGATCTGCAGGCGCTCCTGGTACAGCATGCCGAGCATGGTGTTGAACAGGTGGACCAGCTCATTCAATTCCTTGTCGCCGCTGTGTTGCAGGCGGGCGGCGTACTGCTGGTCTTGCAGCAGGTCGTGGAAGTGGCGGGTGTAGCTGAGCGGCTCCAGCGCGCGCCGCATCAGGCGCAGGCCGAGGATGAAGCTGAGCAGCACCACCGCTTCCAGCGCCAGCATCAGCAGCGGCGCATCGCGGAACAACCGCACCGTCAGCGCCAGGAACAGCAGGTGCGCGGCAGCCAGGTACGCGTACAGGCGATGGCGCAGGCTCATGGCGCGGCACGTGGCGTGGCCACCCGCGTGGCCGGTCGGCCTCGTGCGCCGGCACGATGCGCTGCAATAGCCGGCCGTCGACGTCGTACCGACGCCGCGGCGGGTCGGCGGTTGCGCGGCCGGGCGCGTGCGGCATGGCTGGCGCGGCGGCGGGGCGCGCTCATGCTTCGCCGTCCGGCGCGGCGCCGAGGCCGTGGCGTTCGAGGCGGCGGTACAACGCGGTGCGGCTCAGGCCCAGGGCCTTGGCCACGCGCGAGATATTGCCCTGGTGCTGGTCCAGCGCGTGCGTGATCATGTGGCGCTCGACCTGCTCCAGCGTCATGCCGTCCACGCCCAGCCGCTGCGCGCCCGCCAGGCCGCCGTGCTCGTGCTGCTCGACCGCGATGAAATCGGCTTGCCGCAGCTCGCTGCGCCCCACCAGCAGCAGCGTGCGTTCCAAAGTCTGCTTCAGTTGCCGGATATTGCCCGGCCACGGCTGCGCGCTCAGCCACTCCAGCGCCTGCGGCGCGATGGTGGCCGGCTCCAGCCCGTAGCTGGCCGAGACGTCGCCGATGATGTGGCGCGCCAGCAGCGGGATATCGCTGCGCCGTTCGCGCAGCGGCGGCAGGCGGATGGTGATCAGGTTCAAGCGGTAGAACAGGTCTTCGCGGAATTCGCCGCTGGCCACCAGCTCCGCCAGTTCGCGGTTGGTGGCTGACACCACGCGCACGTCCGCGCGCTCGGCGCGGCTGGCGCCCACCGGCTGGTAGGTCTGGTCCTGCAGCACGCGCAGCAGCTTGACCTGGTCCGAGCGGTTCAACTCGCCGATCTCGTCGAGGAACAGCGTGCCCTCGTGCGCGCTGGCGAAATGGCCCTTGCGGTCGGCCTTGGCGTCGGTGAAGGCGCCGCGCACGTGGCCGAACATCTCGCTTTCAAACAGCGAGGGCGTGATCGCGCCCATGTTGATCTTGACGATGGCCTGGCCGGCGCGCGGGCTGTTGCGGTGGATGGCGTCGGCGATCAGCTCCTTGCCGCAGCCGCTTTCGCCCAGGATCAGCACCGGCGCGCGCGTGGCCGCCACCTGGCCGATGGTGGCCAGCACCTTCAGCAGGCGCGGATGCTCGCCGACGATGCCGCGGAAATCGAACTGCCGGTCCAGCGCCTGGCGCGAGGCATGGCCGGACAGCGAGGGCTGGGCCGCCTCCAGCGTGGCGCGGATCAGCGCCACCAACTGGTTGTTGTCCCAGGGCTTGGTGAAGAAATTGGCGGCGCCGGCCTGCATGCCGCGCACCGCCAGCGCGATCGAACCCCAGGCCGTCATCAGCAGCACCGGCAGCGCGGGCTGCGCCTGCTTGAGGTCGGCCAGGAGCTGCAAGCCTTCCTCGCCGCTGGTTTGCAGCGAGAAGTTCATGTCCTGTAATACCAGGTCGACCGGCTGCTGGGCGATCAGCGCCAGCGCCTGGCGCGGGTCGTCGCAGCACAGGGCGTCGAAGCCCGACTGCTTGAGCAGCAGGGCCAGCGATACCTGCACCGCGCTGTCATCGTCGACGATGACTATGCGTTGCTTGCGGTTGGATTCCATGTCTTATTCGTAGTGCAGCGCTTGCGTCGGGCTGAGGCGCGCGGCGCGCCAGCCGGGGTAGAGCGAACACAGCAAGGATAGCAGATAGATCACGCCGGCTGAAAGCGCCACGGCCGCCGTGAACACGCTCCAGTTCAGGCTGTCGCCGAACACGCCGGTCAGCGGCAACTGCACCAGCAGCACCAGCGCGACCAGCATGGCGCCGCTGCTCAGCAGTATCTGCTCGGTGGCGATCTGGCGGTAGATGCTGCCGGCGTCCGCGCCCAGCGCACGGCGCAGGCCGATTTCCGGGATGCGCTGGGTGGTGTTTTGCCACAGCACGCCGAACAGGCCGAACGCCACCATCACCAGCAGGAAGGCGGCTATCACCGACAGGATGACCAGCGGCAGCGTTTGCATGCGCATGATGGAGTCGCGCGCGTCGGCCAGCGGTTCGGCAAGATAGGTCCAGTCGCTGTGGATCTGTTTCATGCGTGCGTTGAGCTTGGCTTCGAACACGCGCGGCGTGCCGGGCTTGACCTTCAGCATGATCTCGTAAGCGGGCTCCTTGCCGACACCCGGCACCCAGCGCGGCAGCATGAAATAGACCGGATCCATGTACTCGCCCTGCGAGCGGAACTGCTCCACCACGCCGACCACGCGGTAGCGCACCGGCGCCTCCTTGTCGCGCGGAAGCTGGTAGAGCTGGCCGATCGCGTCTTTGCCGGGGAACCATTTGTCCGCCAGCTTGCGGTTGATGACCACCGGGACCGCGTCGGCACCGTCGTCGATCCTGGAGAAGAAACGGCCCGCCACCAGCCGCATGTCCATGGTGGCGAAAAAGTCGTCGGAGACCGCCATGCCGTCGACGGTCAGCTTGGCGCTGCCGTCCGGCAGCGTGTAGTCTTCGTTCCAGCGCGTCAGGGTATAGGTGGAGAAGGAGCTGAAGGCGACCGACTCCACTTCCGGCAGCTCCAGCAGGCTGCGCTTGATATTGTCGTAGAGCGCCGCATCGTTGGTCGTCCCCGTGCTGGACGGCAGGATGGCGATCGCCCACTGCGTGCGCCAGTTGTGGCCGACCGGCAGTTGGTAGAGCTGCCAATAGCGCAGGCCGAAGGCGGCAATCGCGAACACCAGCACGAAGGCCAGCAGGATTTCCAGGCTCAGCATCATGTTGCGGCCCTTGCGTTTCCAGATCAGTTTGAGCAGATGGCGCAGCATTATGCATTTCCTTTCAGCGCATGGACGGGCGCCAAGCGCGACATTTTCCAGGCCGGGACGACGCCCGACAGGACGCCGAACACCAGGGTAATCAGCAGGCCGTAGCCGAAGACGGCCAGGTTCAGATGGATTTTCAGGTAGGGCAGCACGCTCCAGTTTTCCATCCACCACAGCACGAGCCTGGCGCAGATCACGCTGATGGTGCCGCCGATCAGGCACAGCAGCACGTTCTCCAGCACCAATTGCATCACCAGTTGCCGGCTGGTGGCGCCGAAGGCCTTGCGCACGCCGATCTCGCTGCTGCGCTCCATGATGCGGCCCATGTTCAGATTGATCAGGTTCAGCGCCGGCAGGGCCATGAACAGCAGCATCAGCACGATGATGATGGTCAGCAGCGTCGGCGCGCCGCCATCGTCGGCCTGGCTGCTCAGCAGCGTGCGCGAGAACAGCGCCAGCTTGGAGTCGCCCCAGAACTGGGCCTTGTTGAAGACGTTGGGATCGTCGTAGGTCACGTGCTTGGCCGCTTCGATGATTTCGCGCTGAAGCGCCGGCAATTCCGCCGGCGAGCGCGCCATCAGGATGGCGCTGAAGGCGCCGAACATCTCGTGCTTGTACGCGGTGGACGGCTGGCTGGTGACGGGCACCCAGATGTCGGAAAGGGCGTTGACCTGCAGCTCGTCCTGCACCACGCCGATGACGGTGAAGACCTGGCCCGTGGCGTTGAATTTCTGGCCCAGGTAGGGCTGGCCGGGGAACAGCTTGCGCGCGGTGGACTCGTTGATGACCGCCACCGGCCGGCCCTGGTCGACGTCTTCCTTGTTGTACAGCCGTCCCTGCAGCAACTTGAAGTCGAGGATTTGCCAGTATTCCGCGTCGGTTTGGCGCATTTGCAGGCTGCTGACGCGGTCGGGCTGATAGACCGAGATGGTCAGCGGGAGGCCGGCGGCCGACACCGCTTCCGCGTGTTTCAGCGGTTTCAGGTATTGGTCGACCACCCGGTAGCCCAGCGTGCCGCTGCGCCAGCCCGGCTTGTCGGTGTGCGACGAACGGTACATGATCATTTGCACGTAGCGGTCGCTGCGGCCTTCGACCCCGGTCGGGTAGAAGGTGTTTTCCAGCAGCGCGGTGACCACCATCAGCACCACCAGCGTCAGCACGATGCACAGCAGATTAATGGTGGTGAACAGCTTGCGGCGCATGAACACCTTCCACGCCGTCATCACATAATTTCTGAACATGCGCGCTCCTTAGGCGACCAACTGGCCGTCGAACACGCGCACGATGCGGCCGGCTTGTTTGGCCTCGTGCTCGTTGTGGGTGACCATGACGATGGTGGTGCCTTCGCTGTGCAGCTTGAGCAGGATGTCCATCACTTCCTGGCCCATCTTGCTGTCCAGGTTGCCGGTCGGCTCGTCGGCCAGCAGCACTTGCGGCTGGCCGACGATGGCGCGGGCGATCGCCACGCGCTGCTGCTGGCCGCCCGACAACTGGTTCGGGTAGTGGTCCATGCGCGCGCCCAGGCCGACCCGCTCCAGCGCCTCGCGCGCCAGCCGCTGGCGCTTCTTGTTGGAGATGTTGCGGTACAACAGCGGCAGCTCCACGTTGTCGATCACGCGCAGGTCGTTAATCAGGTGGAAGCTCTGGAAGATGAAGCCGAAGGTGCTGTTGCGCAGCTTGGCCACATACTTGTCCTTGTAGGAGGCGACCGGGGCGCCCGCCACATGGATCGACCCCGCGCCCGGCTCGTCGAGCAGGCCGATCAGGTTGAGCAGGGTGCTCTTGCCGCAGCCGCTAGGCCCCATGATGCTGACGAATTCCGACTTCTCGACATGCAGGTCGATGTCTTTCAGGGCCAGGGTTTCGACCTTGTCGGTCTGGTAGGTTTTGCTGACTTTGTTCAGGCGTATCATGGTTGAGTGCTCCTTTATTGGGCCACGCGGATGCTGTCGCGATCCTTGTAGCGGCTGGTGTCTGAAATGATGAGGCGGTCGCCGGCGCGGGCGCCGGACAAGATCTCCACGTTCTTGCCGTCGCTGGCGCCGATGTTCAGCGTGGTCTTGCGCGCCACGCCGTCGCGCAGCACGAAGATGTCTTGGGGGCCGCGGCCGTTGAAGGCCGGGCCGTTGTCGGCCAGCAGGGTGTGCTGCTTTTGCTCGGTGACGATGTTGGCTTCCACCCGCAGCTTGTTGCGCAGGATGGGATGGTTGGGCTGGGCCAGCGAGATCAGCAGGCGCACGGTGCCGTTCTGGATTTCCGGCAGCACGGTTTGCACGGTGCCGTCCAGCCGGGTGCTTCCCTGTTCGATGCGCACCGCCTGGCCGGCGCTGAGCGCGCGCGCGTGGAAGTCGGACAGCGAGGCTTCGACCTTGTAGTTGTTCATCTCGGAGACGCGCGCCACGAGCTGGCCGACGTTGACGCTGGCGCCTTCGTCGGCCAGCATCCAGGTCAGCATGCCGGCGAACGGCGCGCGCACCTTGGTCTGTTCCAGCAGCGCCTGCTGTTCCTGCAACTGCTTTTGCAGGATGCTCTTTTGCAGGCGCGCGCCTTCGATATTGCTGTTGGTGACGCGCCGGTTGTCCTCGACCTGCTCCTGGTGCTGGCGCAACTGGATCTCGTTGCGCTTGACGTTGAGTTCGGCGGTCAGCAAGTCTTCGGCCGAGACGCCGCCGGCCTTGCGCAGGGTCTGGAAGCGGCCCAGGCGCACGCGCGTGGCTTGCAGGTCCAGTTCCAGCAGCTCGATGGCGCTGGTGAGCTGCTTCTGGCGCTGCTGCATTTCCAGCGTCAGCGCCAGGATGCGGTTTTCCTGCTGCGCCAGTTGGTCCTTGAGATTGTCGATGGCCAGTTGCACGCTGCGCGCGTCCAGCTCCAGCAGCAGCTCGCCGGCTTGCACCTGCTGGCCGACCTTGGCGTGCACCTTGGCCACGCGGGTCAGGATGGGGCTGGACACCAGTTCTTCGTGTTCCGGGATGACGATGCCGGCGGCGCTGATGGTGTTGGCGATGCTGCCGGCGTGGACTTCGGCCAGCGCGACGCTGTCGGCGTCCACGCTGGGCGCGACGGCGCGGTTGATGGCCCAGGCTGCCGCGCACAGGGTGGCGAGCAGGGCGGCGATGGTGGCCGCAGTCTTGCGCTTGCGGCGGGCGATGCGTTGGGGGCTGATGACGGTATCCATGCCGACCTTAGTGCAAGCCCTGTGCCACCGCCCGGCGTCGGCAGGAAAACGATATAAATCAATAGCTTGAGCCCTATGCGGCGGCAGCGCAGGCGCGCGCCGCTTGCCCGTCTCCGCCCACCATTGCCCGGAACCGGACACCCGGCGGCAAAAAGTTTGCTGTTGGGTGGAAACGTTTTCAATTACACTTGGCATCCTGTTCATTTCTATGGAGTGCAGGAAGGCATGGCAACAACGAACTCCCGGCTGGACGTGATCGATGCGCTGCGCGGCTTTGCCATCGTCTCGATCATGCTGTTGCATAACATCGAGCATTTCGATTTCTATTTCTTCCCGGCCTGGCTGCCAGCCTGGCTGAAGGCGGTGGACAAGGGCATCTGGGACAGCCTGTTCTTCCTGTTCGGCGGCAAGTCGTACGCCATCTTCGCGCTGCTGTTCGGCATGACCTTCTACATCCAGAACAGCAACCGCGCAGCGCGCGGCGAGGATTTCCGTCCCCGTTTCGCCTGGCGCCTGTTCCTGCTGCTGGGATTTGGCCTGTTGAATTCCATGTTCTACCAGGGCGACATCCTGAGCATCTACGCGGTGCTGGGCCTGGCGCTGATCCCCGTGGCGCGGCTGGGCAACCGCGCGGTCTTTGCCATCGCCGTGGTATTGCTGTTGCAGCCGTGGTCGTGGCTGGAGATCATCCAGGCCTTGCCCAACCCGGATCAGAAGCTGCCCGATCCTGCGTCCTGGGCGTATTTCGGCCGCGCGAACGAGTATTTCGAACACGGCTCGGCGACCCAGGTCTGGTGGGGCAATCTCACCAACGGCAAGATCGCCGTGGTGGGCTGGAGCTGGGAAAACGGCCGCGTCTTCCAGATTCCCGCGCTGTTCATGATGGGCATGCTGGCCGGGCGCAAGGGCGTGTTTGCCAGCTCGCCGGAGAACCGGGCCTTCTGGCGGCGCACGCTGCTGATCGCCGCGCTGGCCTTTGTGCCGCTATACCTGCTGATGACCTTCGCCGACACCTGGCCGGTGGGGCAGGCCGTGCGCAGGCCGCTGCTGGTGATCGTCACCTCGTGGTCCAACCTGGCCTTCATGGCGGTGCTGGTGTCGCTGTTCTCGCTGCTGTTCTACAGCCAGCGCTGGCTGGGATTCTTTTCCCCGCTGGGCCGCATGAGCCTGAGCAGCTACGTGGCCCAATCCATCGTCGGCACCACGATTTATTACGGCTATGCGCTGGGCATGTACCAGTACACGGGCGCCAGTTTCTCGCTGGCGATCGGCCTCGCGCTGGCCTTGCTGCAGCGGCAGTTCAGCGCCTGGTGGTTGAGTCATCACAAGCAGGGACCGCTGGAAACCCTGTGGCACAAAGCTACCTGGGTGGGCAGCCAGCGCTGAAGCGCTTAAGCGTCGTCGGGATCGGCCCAGTGGATGCGGCCGTGCCCGGCCTCGTTGAGGCGGGCGACCAGGGCATCGGCCGCGCTGTCGGGCAGGCTGAAGTGGAAGGTCACCAGGTCGGCGTGCGTTACTTCGCCGAGGGCGGCGCCGGCGTTGTCCAGCTCGCGCCGCAGCAAGCCTTCCATGGCATAGGGCGCGCTGCAGATCAGGTGGCGCTGCTTGATGATGGCGATCTTCTCGGCTTTCAGCAGCGCCTGGGCCACGCTGTCGGTGTAAGCGCGCACCAGGCCGCCCGCGCCCAGCTTGACGCCGCCGAAATAGCGCACCACGGTGGCCAGCACGCCTTCCAGGTCCTGGTGGCGCAGCACGTCCAGCATGGGACGGCCGGCAGTGCCGCTGGGTTCGCCGTCATCGACCGCGGCCGACTGGCCGCCGGCCAGCAAGGCCCAGCACACATGGGCTGCGCCGGGATGCTGCGCCCACAGCTCCGCCACCACTTTTTGCGCGCCGGCGCGGTCGGCCATGGGCTGCACGCAGGCGATGAAGCGGCTTTTCTTGATCAGCAATTCATGCTGCACTGCTGCGTGTAGGGTTTGGGGCATGGGGCATTTCCGCTGCGGCGACGACTGTAAACCGCCGTATGGTGCCAGAAATCAGGCGCCGGCGCTATAATCCGGGCCGAACCCATCCTCTCCATTAGCCATGACCCACAGTACTCCCGCGCCCCATCTTTCCGCGACCGACGGCGACCAGGGAGATGACGACGACCTGCTGCGCCAGCTCGGCCTGGCCGCACGCGGCGTCAGCCTGACCCGCGCCGAGGGCCGGGTGTTCCTGCGCATCAGCGGCGCGGTCGAGTACGTCGGCCGCCGCGTGCCCTACGACCTGGTGCCGGCGCAGGGCGTGCTGGCCAAGCCCTCCAAGTGGCGCAAGCTCGATGCCGATGGCCGCGCCGCGCTGCTGCGCGAACGGGCCAACGACGAGGCGATCGCCGCGCTGCACGCCGATACCGCCGCCTTCGTGCAGGAACTGGCCGACGCCTGCGACGACTGCGACATGGACGCCGAACCCTTCCTGCAGGCGCTGACCGGCGCCCAGATTTCCGAGCCGGCCGCGCTGGTGTTCGACCGTATCCGTTTGCGCCTGCAGCACGCGGTCGAACGCGAGATGGAAGAGCAGCACGCCGAGCGCACCCGCCAGAGCATCAACCTGGCCGAGTATCCGGCCTCGTTCGAGGTGGCGCGCCGCATCAAGCGCAAGTTCATCGCGCTGCTGGGACCGACCAATTCCGGCAAGACCCACCAGGCGATGGAAGCGCTGGGCAAGGCGGCCAGCGGCGTCTACCTGGCGCCGCTGCGCCTGCTGGCGCTGGAAAACTACGAGCGCCTGCAGCAGATGGAACGGCATGGCAAGCCGCTGGCGGTCAGCCTGGTGACTGGCGAGGAGCGCCGCCTCGCGCCTGGCGCCACCCATGTCGCCAGCACGGTGGAGATGCTGGACACGCAAACCGCGGTCGAGGTGGCGGTAATCGATGAAATCCAGATGCTGGCCGACCGCGACCGCGGCGCCGCCTGGACCGCCGCCGTGTGCGGCGCGCCGGCCCACACCGTTTACCTGGTCGGCGCGCCGGAAGCGCGGCGCGCGATCGAAGTGCTGGCGGCGCGGCTGGAATGCGAGCTGGAGGTCCACGTCCTCAAGCGCAAGGGGCCGCTGGAGATGGAGCCGACCGCCGTGCGCAAGCTGAGCAACCTGCGCCGCGGCGATGCGGTGATCTGCTTCTCGCGCCGCGAAGTGCTGATGTGGCGCGACATGGTGACCGAGATGGGCTTGTCGGTGGCCACCGTGTACGGCAACCTGTCGCCGGAAGTGCGGCGCGCCCAGGCCCAGCGCTTCCGCGACGGCGCGGCCGACGTGGTGGTCGGCACCGATGCCATCGCCATGGGCCTGAACATGCCGATCGCGCGCATCGTCATGACCACCACGGTCAAGTACAACGGCTATGAAGAGGAAGAGATCCCGGCCGCGCTGGCGCGCCAGATCGCCGGCCGGGCAGGGCGCTACGGCGTGCATGAGGAAGGCCTGGTGGCCGGCTACGACAACGAGACCCACAGCGTGATGCGCTCGCTGCTGCGCGAGAAGCCGGTGCCGCTGAAGACCAGCGGCTTCGCGGTGGCGCCGACGCTGGAGCACCTGCACCGCATCTCGTCGGTCACCAACGAGCACGCGCTGGCCAAGCTGCTGAAGCGCTTCGTGCACAACATCGACGTGCCGGACGGCTTCTTCTACCCGCGCATCACCGAAGACCAGTTCGAGCGCGCGGCCTGGCTCGATACGCTGGACTTGAGCGTGGCCGAGAAATTCACCCTGTCGCTGGTGCCGATCTCGGCCAAGGTGCCGTCGCTGCAGCATGCGTGGGAGACCTGGGCCAGGGCGCTGGCGCACCGCAAGGTCACCAATCTCAAGCAGCATGAAAATCCGCCGCACTACATGAACCTGCAGGAAGTGGAAGATGCGTGCCGCTTGTATTCGGCCTATGCCTGGCTGGCCTACCGCGAGCCCGCGCATTTCCCGGACACCGAGCTGGCGCAGCGCCTGTCGCGCGAAGCGTCGGAACGGGTCGATGCGATCCTGCAGGACCAGAACTCGGCCGCGCGGCGCCGCCAGCCGCGCAAGTTCCGCCGCTGAGCGTGGGGGCGCACTGAAACCGCCGCGCGCAAGCGGCCGCGCCAGGACGCCTGCTGTGAACTAGTCGGGCAGATACGGGGCGGGGTCCACCAGTTCCAGTCCCGGGATGTCTTCTACGCAGTGGCGGAGAAACGTGATGTGGCCCAGTCCATAGAACACGACGGCGCGGTCGCCGGGCTTGAGCGCTTGCGCCAGGCGCGCGCAAATGCCGTAGTTGCGGGCCGCCCACGCGGCATTGAGCGCCGCGCCCGGCTGGGCATCGTCGCGCCCGTAGCGCAAGGCGTCGCCGTAAATGGCATTGGCCTGCCGTAGCACGGTGGGCGAGTTGATCCACTTCAGCACGCCGCCTATCGAGTGGGCCTGCTGCATTGCCGTGATGGACTGCGTTAAGGCCGCGAGCGCCTTTTGGCTCTCGGCCAGGCGCCCGGCCATGGCGTTTTCGTTCGCCCAGGTGGCGAAGGCTTCGTAGGGAAACGTGCCGCTTACGTCGATTCCATGGACTTGCGTGAGCCCCTGCGTGGCGGCCAGGCGGAAGCCTAGCTGTTCGCCCTCGTTGCTGGATGCGGGAGCGCCATTCAGGTAGGCCGCGTAGCTTTCACGTGCTGGCGCCGCGCTCCATTCGATCGCCACCACGGTCGGCGCGAAGCGCGCCAGCCCGGCGGCAACCGCGCGCAATTCGGTCTGACGGGCCGGCGTCAGCACGTCGACTGCGGCCACATTGTTCAGGTCCTTGCCCGGATTGGAAAAATGATAGGTCCCCACCAGCATGACGCGGGCTGGCGGCTCGGCGGCGATGGCCGGACCGGCCGACAGGGCCGCCAGGCATGCCAGCGTGATCGGATATTTCATCGTTCAGTGTCCTCGCCCGTGGGGCAGCGCATGGCCCAGATGGGCCTGGAAAAACCTGGCCATGACGTCGAAGGCTTCCCGCGATTCGGGCAAGTCGACATTGCCGAAAAAGCCGTGGCCCATGCCATCCCAGACATGCAGGTCGGCTGCTACGCCCACCTTGGTGAGCAGGCGGTGCGTGTTGATGGCCGAGCTTAATTCGCCGGCCCGCGATCCGGTGATGATCAGGGTGGGCGGGAAGTGGGCGAGGACGGCGGGCGATTCCATGGGCGACATCAGCGGGTCCGCCAGGTCATGGTCGCCATAGTAAAACCGTTCGTCGAGCGAGGGCGGCATCGCCAGTCCTTGCAGCGGCTTTTGCCAGGACCAGCTATCGCCGCCCCATCGGGCGTCTGCGGACGCGCAGAAAATGCCCGCTGCCGCCGGCATCGGCAAGGCTTCTTTCTGGAACCAGGCGAGCGACTGGGCGGTCAGCAATCCCCCGGCCGAGCATCCGTAAATGCCGATGTTCTTTGCTTGATGGGTTTTCAACAGCTCACGGTACACGGCCGCGACATCTTCGCTTGCGGCCGGAAAGGTCGCTTCTGGCGCCTGGCGATAGTCGAGCGTGACGATCTCGACCTTGGCAAGCGCTGCCAGCGGGATCGATTCGTTGAGGCCGCCAACGGCGGCGCTGGCCAGGACGAAGCCGCCGCCCGAGAGGTTAATCAGGATCTTGCCGCGGTTTGGTTTCGGCACGCCAGCCAGGGGCGTGACGCGGTAGGCGTGCACCCCGGCGATGGTCACCTCTTCGGTCTTGGCCGGATAAAGGTCCTTGATATGCTGAATCCACGCAGCGTTCTTGGCCGATGCTTGGCGCAGGGCCGGTGCGCTGCCGTTCGCCACCATGGCGGGCCACCAACTGCTGTCTTCAGTCGCCTCGCGGGGCAGCGCCTGCTTCGCTTCAGCGCTCATATACGGTGAGGGCGGCAGGCGATAGGAAGGCACGACCACCGTGCCGTCCGCCTCAACCACCCCCGTAGTCACCTGCGCTTGTACGCTGGCCGTGAACAGCGCCAGCAACACAGCCGATCTGATTGTTTGCAGCGGGCGCATGCCTGGTTCCTCATTGTGATGACGTTGCTTAAATTGTACGGGGTGCCTGGGCTCCCTTTGCGCAGTTGGCAAATTTCGTAACGGGGATTGGGGAAATTCATGCGGACTCTTTCCTGGCGGTGTGGGACCATGTATGGGAGCAGCCGCTGGCGCCGCACATCAGAATTTCCTGACAATCGATTCAGGGCAGCCTGATGGCAAGCCCTGGGCTGATTTGTCAAGATGGGAGAATTGCGGTCAGCTCTGCCCGCGCTTCAGTTTGCCATCGAACCGGAATGCAAGAGATGAAGAAGAGACCAATGGCGGCGTTTACGATGTGGACGCCGCTGTGAAAATCCTGCAACGCTTGCCACTGCTGTGGAAAATGCTGTTCCCGCTTGCCATTGCCGGGATTTGCTTGCTGGCCTACCTGGGCTCGTCCACCATCGTCCTTAAACACAACAACAGCCGGCTTGTTAATGTGCGCGACGTGCAGTTCCCCGTGCTGGAAATCACCACGGACAATGTCAAGGCGCTCGACAATATCATCGAACAGCTCAACCACGCCGCCGGCTCCGGCGAAAGGGACCCGCTTGATGCGGCAGAGGTGATCGCCGCCAAGGTGCGCGCCAACTATACGCGGTTGCGCGGTATCGACGCCGCCCAGGCCGAACAGTTTCAGCGGCTGGCCGCGGAATTCGACTCGTACTACACGGTCGCCCGCGCAATTGCGAAGCAGATGATGGAGCAGAGCGGCGTGCCCGATCCGCAAGCGCTGCAAGCGATGTCGGCCAAGCTCGACGCCTACCGCAAGGATTTGTTCTCCTTCCGGGATGGCGCGAACAACCGTTTCACCGACACCATCGACCGCGCCACCAGCGATGCCGACGGGGCCGTGAGCACCGGCGTCATCATCGGCCTGCTCAGCCTGTGCCTGACGCTGGGCTTCGGGACCGTCATCGCGCGCGCCCTGTTGCGGCAGTTGCAGCAAGCGCTGAAGGTGGCCCAGACCGTCGCCGCCGGCGACCTGACCAGCCGCATCGAGGTCACGTCCCACGATGAAACGGGCCAGTTGCTGCAAGCGCTGCAAGACATGAACGACAGCCTGGTGCGCTCGGTCGATGAGCACACGCGGCTGGAAGCGCTGCTGCAGCATCAGGCCAGCCATGACACGCTGACCGGATTGCCCAACCGCGCCCTGCTGCAGGATCGCCTGAAGCAAGCCATCGCGAGCGCCACGCGCTCGCCGTCGCCGATCTGGATCATTTTCGTCGATCTCGATCGTTTCAAGCTGGTCAACGATAGCCTGGGCCACAAGGCCGGCGATGCGATGCTCAAGCAGGTCGCCACGCGGCTGCAGTCGGCGGTACGGGAATCGGACACGGTCGCCCGGCTGGGGGGCGATGAATTCGTGCTGATCTTGCCGGAACGGGTGGACGGCAGCGGCAGCTTGTCCGCGGCCGTGGTGCAGCGCATCCTGGACGCGCTGGCGCGGCCGATCATCGTCGAAGGACACGAGTTCGTGACGACCTGCAGCATGGGCATTGCGGTCTACCCGGACGATGGCGCCGATGGGGAAACCTTGATGACGCGCGCCGACATTGCCATGTATAGCGCCAAGGAGGCCGGGCGCAACAACTTCCGGTTTTATGCGCCGGCCATGGACGAGCGCCTGCTTGAACGCCTGCGGCTGGAAGGGGAGTTGCGCCATGCGCTGGAGCGCAACGAATTCGAACTCCATTACCAGCCCCAGGTGGACTTGCGCACCGGCCGCATCGTCGGCATGGAATCCCTGCTCCGCTGGAACCACCCGGAGCTGGGCATGATCCCGCCGGGGAAGTTCATCAGCCTGGCGGAAGAAACCGGCTTGATCGTGCCGATCGGCGCCTGGGTGATACGCACCGCGTGCGCCCAGACCCAGGCATGGCAGCGCGCCGGCCTGGGCCGCTTGCGGGTCGCGGTCAACCTGTCGGCGCGCCAGTTCGCGCAAAAAAACCTGGCCGGGTCCATCATGAACATCCTGGACGAAACCGGGCTGGCCGCCGAGGACCTGGAAATCGAATTGACCGAGAGCCTGGTCATGACCGATGTCGAGCGCGCGATCGGCGTGCTGCGCGACCTGAAGGAGATCGGGGTCCAGTTGTCCATCGACGACTTCGGCACGGGCTACTCCAGCCTGTCATACCTGAAGCGGTTCCCCATCCATGTGCTCAAAATCGACCAGTCCTTCGTGCGCGACATTGCCGCGGGCGCCGACGATGCGGCGATCGTGGCCTTGATTATCTCGCTGGCGCACAGCCTGAAGCTCAATGTCATTGCCGAAGGCGTCGAGACGCCCGAGCAACTGGCGTATTTGAACCAGCACGACTGCGATGAAATGCAAGGTTATCTTTTCAGTAAGCCTTTGCCGGCCGTAGCCTTTGAGAAGTTGCTGCGCAATGGTAATTGCCTGTCCGCGGAGCCCGGCCGCGCAGCGGCATAGCGCTGCACGATCGGCCGTTGGGCCGCTCCTTGCTTACGAACTTGTAACGCGGAATTAGCTCAGGAGGGCGCCGGTCGGCCGCAACCTCGGCTATCATATCGCCCTTTATTACATAAACTTATAAAAATAACGATGGGAATCAATGTAATTGAGGGGAGAGCGCCTCAGTTCGGCCTGATCAATCTGCTGAAGGCGGTAGCCGCGCAGTTGATCGTGCTGCATCACCTGGCGTTTTACGGCCCGATGTCGGACCATGTGCGTCCCGTTCTGCCCGACGTGATCGACTGGCTGAGCGAACACGCGCGCATCGCCGTCCAGGTGTTCCTGGTGATCGGCGGTTTCCTCGCGGCCAAATCGCTGGCGCCGTCCGGCTATCCCGGCGTGGCCCGCCCGCTGGCCGCGGTCTGGCGCCGCTACGCCAAGCTGGCGCCGCCGTTCGTGGTGGCGACCCTGGTGGCGGCAGTGGCCTCGGCCCTGGCCGCCGCGTGGATGGAGCACGATTCCATCTCCGCGCCGCCCACCCTCAGCCAACTGAGCGCGCACGCCTTGCTGCTGCACGGCGTGCTGGGCTATCCCTCGGTCTCGGCCGGCGCCTGGTACGTGGCGATCGACTTCCAACTGTACGTGCTGACCATCCTGATGCTGTGGCTGGGCGAGCTGATCGTCGATAACCGCCGCCGTCCGGGCCTGATGCCGGTGATGGTGGCGCTGGGCGTGGCGTTCTCGCTGCTGTATTTCAACCTGGACGCGGACTGGGACAACTGGGCGCCTTACTTCTTCGGCAGCTATGGCCTGGGCCTGATGGCCTGGTGGGCCGGCGATCCGCGCCGCAAGGCGGGCGCGATGCTGGGCCTGATGGCGCTGGTGCTGGTGCCGGCAGTGGCGGCATTGTTCCTCAGTTTCCGCAGCCGCATCGCGCTGGCGGTGGTGGTGGCTTGCGTGCTGTTCCTGTTCGGCCGCATGCAGAACCGCTTTGCCGGGCGCGGCTGGCATGCCATCCACTTCCTCGGCAAGATTTCCTACTCGGTGTTCCTGATCCACTTCCCGGTCTGCCTGCTGGTGAACGCCCTGTTCACCGCGTTCGTGCCGCCCGAGCCGGAGTTGCAAGCCTTCGGCATGCTCGTGGCCTGGGGCGCCAGCCTGGCCGCCGGCACGGTGTTCCATTACTGGGTCGAGCTGCCGCTGGGCCGCCTGGTCCACGCCCTCGCGGCCCAGTTCGGCAACCGCGCCCACCTTGAACGGAAGGCTGTATGACCTACGAAGAGTACCTGGACGAAGTCACCACCCTGATCTTCGAGAAATACGGCCTGCCCGAAGCGGCCGCCATCAAGCTGGTGGTCGATGCGCAGGAGCAGGAGTTCTTTGTCCGCCACGATGACGACAAAAAACTACGCAACATCGACCAGGCGCACAAGGACGCCAAGACCCTCTACGAAGCCGCACACGGCGCCAAGAAGAAGTAATTCCCCCTCTCTGAAACAGCCCAGCGGTGCCCCGGCGGCCACCGCTGTTGTCGTTCGCCTTACTTCACTGCCAATATGTTTTTGGAATGCCTTTTCGTAAATAAGTAATAGATTGATATCCACCATGCGGGAGTAAGATCGATTTGCGCCGCTGTTTATTATAAAAAATGCTGGATTGAAAACTTTGTAAGACCTGAGTGCAAGCGGTGGCGCCGCATCTTATAACTAGCACAATGGAGACCAAAGACAATGCACACGCCGTCCTTCCGTAAAACCATGCTGGCCGCACTGGTGGCCGAACTGGTAGCGCTACCCGCTTTCGCCCAGACCGCCGATGACGCGGCCACCGTCGACGCCCAGTCGCGCGTGGTGGTGAGCGGCATCCGCGCTTCGCTCTCGTCCTCCCTCACCACCAAGCGCATGCAAGATGGTGTGGTGGACGCCGTGTCGGCCGAAGACGCCGGCAAATTCCCCGACACGAACATCGCCGAATCGCTGCAGCGCGTGACCGGCGTGCAAATCCAGCGCAACAACGGCGAGGGCCGCTACATCTCGGTGCGCGGCCTGGGACCGGAGTTCAACAACGTGCTGATCAACGGCCGCACCCTCACCAGTGACACCGGCGGCCGCGAGTTTTCCTTCGACCTGCTGTCGCCCGACCTGATCTCGAAAGCGCTGGTGTACAAGACCTCGCAAGCCTTCCTGCCGGAAGGCGGCATCGGCTCGACGGTCGACATCCAGACCGCGCGCCCGCTGTCGGGCAAGATCGGCCACAGCTCGGTGGTCAATGTGTCCGATTCCTACGACACCAACTCGAAGAAGAACACGCCCAATCTCAGCGGCATGTACTCGTATGCCAATGAGGACCGCACCTTCGGCGTGGCCGCCTCGCTGTCCTACACCGACCGCGCCTCGCACCAGAACAAGGCCATCACCGATAGCTGGAACTACATCGACGTCGCCATGATTAACGGCGACCTCAATTCCAAGGGCTTGACGCCGGCCGACGTCACCACCAAGAAGCTGTACATGCCGCAGAGCTATGGCTTCCAGCAGGAAGACGAAACCCGCAAGCGCGTGGTCAGCAGCCTGACCATGCAGTACAACCCGTCGCCGGCCTGGAAGCTGACCGCCGACGCGCTGTACTCGCGCCTCAACCAGCGCAACGACGTCATCGCCGTCAGCGACTGGAACAACCCGGTGCAACTGGGCGTCAAGTACGACAACAACAACCAGGTCACCAGCTTCCTGCGCCCCGGTTCCAACTTCTTTGCCAATAACCCGGCCATCGCCGGCCCCGGCATGCTGCTGGGTGACGTCAATTCCAACGACATGATCGTCAAGGGCGGCGACCGCCTGTCCATCACCAAGGCGGGCGGCCTGAACTCGAAGTGGAAGCTGAACGACGACTTCCGCCTGGAAGGCGACCTGTGGACCTCGCGCACCACCTCCAAGTCGCCCGACATGTGGGTGGTGGCCGGCATGGTGCCGAAGAATGGCGACGTCCTGACCTTCGGCGCCACGCCCACCGTGACCTTCGGCGACGGCATCGCCGATCCGACCGCGGTGCGCGCCCACGCGATCTCGTACGGCGACGTGCGCAACCTCGACACCCTGCACGAGGGCAAGCTGAACCTGACCTGGGATCACGAGATGGGCTACTTCAAGGGCTTCGATTCCGGCCTGGACTACTCGCAGCGCAAGGTCGAGTGGACCGAGTGGAAGAACGATGCGTGGAATGCCTTCAGCGGCTATCACGTGTCCTTGCCGTCGTCGCTGTTCACGGTCACGCCCATGGATAACTTCCTCGGCAATGGCCTGACGGTGCCGAGCGCCTTCCTGCGCTTCGACCCGTATGCCTACATGAACTACCTGAACCAGCCGTCGCTGCTGGCGCAGTCCAACGATCCGGCCCTGTACCTCGACAAGAGCAAGTACCCGAACGGCCCCATGGCCATCGACTACAACACGCCGGCGATGTGGGGCGTGAAGGAGAAAGTGTCCAGCCTGTTCCTGAACAGCCGCTGGGAAGGCACGGGCTGGTCGGGCGATGCCGGCCTGCGCTACGTGCACGTGCAGTCCAGCTCGTCCGGTATCGACCGCGTGCTGCTGTCTGCCACCAAGAGCCCGAACGACACCACCTACATCCTGAACTGGGGACCGACCACGCTGACCACGGTGGACAACAGCTACAACAGCCTGCTGCCTTCGTCCAACCTGAAGATCGACCTGCGTGAAGACATGCTGCTGCGCCTGGGCGCTTCCAAGACCGAGACCCGCCCGACCCTGAACCAGATGGGCGTCAGCAACAGCTACGGCGGCCGTTATGGCGACGTCGAGACCGGCGGCGGCAATCCCTACCTGAAGCCGATGAAGTCGAATAACTACGACATCTCGTGGGAATGGTATCTGTCCAAGACCAACTACGTGAGCGCGGCGGCCTTCCTCAAGCATGTGCGCGACTTCCTGGAGACCACGCGGATCGACATGCAGATCCCGCAGTTCAGCGAAATCGTGCATGACACCCGCGTGCGCAACGGCCAGAAGGGCAAGATCAAGGGCCTGGAACTGGCCGGCCAATACGCCATCGACAAGGAAGTGCCGTGGCTGCAGGGCTTCGGCCTGGCAGCCAACTACACCTATGTCGACGCCACCGCCGAGCGCGATGCCGATGCCAACGGCACCGTGCCGAGCTGCGGCTATCCCGGCCTGTCGCCGCAGTCGTACAACGCCTCGCTGTTCTATGAGAACAGCAAGTTCCAGGCGCGCTGGAGCTACAACTGGCGTAACCACTTCTCGGTCGATTGCGGCGGCGGCAGCACCCAGCCGCGCAACCGCGCCGCTTACGGCCAGGCCGATGCCAGCCTGCGCTACAACATCACGCCCGCCGTGTCGCTGTACGCCGACTTCATCAACCTGAACAACGCGCGCACGCATGAATACGCGCTGAACACCAGCCAGTTCCTGACATTGGAAGACGTCGGCCGGCGCGTGAACGTGGGCCTACGCGCGGCGTTCTAGGACGGCGGCGCGCCGAACTGTTCGGCGAGGCCAGCACAATGTCGAAGTAGCGATCGGCATAGCGCGCGCGGTTGGACCAGTCCTGCCGCGCGCGCTCGTGCTGGCGGCATTGGCGGGTGCGCGGCCAGGCGGCTTCGGGCGTCATCTTGTCGTCGTGCTTGCGCTGATAGGCGGCGTCGGTGGCGCGGTTGGAAAGCCTCGTTGCGAAGCCCCCGCCTGACGCGCCCCCGCCTTTTTTGCTCAGCATAACGACCGTGTAACCCGTCCCGACCAGTCAGCTACGGTGGTACTTGTCGCGGTCCGTGCTGACATCGGGTTGGCCTGTGGTTGGGACTGAAGGTTCGGGTTTGGGATTGCCATTGATCTGGAACCTCCGATGAAACCGGAAGGGCCTGCTTACTCCCCGCGGGTCCTGGAAAAAAGGGATAGCGAAGACATCGCCGTCAAACAATTCCAGGGTCCAGTCCGTGTCGCCGAAAAAGCGAAAGCGCACCGTGTTGGGCGGGCACAGATTCAGTAGCGAGAAAACGCCGGTGGCGTACATCCAACCGAGTCGGGCAGAGTCCACGATGTTTAACTGGGCGTCGAACAGGTAAATGTGGAGCGCTTCCTCGTGGAGGATATTGTCAGTGACAAAAGCCAGCAGCAAGTCGCGCCATCGTATTGCGGCTTCCAGCACTGCGCCGTCAATTACCTGTCCGGTTGGCTGGCCGTTCAATATCAATGCACTTCGCGGCATGTCTTCGCTGAACGGAGAGCCAATCAGGCGAAGTGCAAATTCAGAAGTTGGAACGAGCTTCACGACTTGCCTACCAAAGAGAACGGATGCCGAAGGCGGCAAGCGCACCGCCTACGAATGCACCTATTGTGACGCAAACGGGAGCGCCGGGACCACACGCGAGGCCCGCTATGGCTCCTCCCGCGATCCCTCCGCCGATACTGGCGCCGGTTGCCAGAAGTTCTTCTCCTGCCGCCGAGAATTTGTTCTTGGATGTAGCGATGTTATATACGGAGACTCCTAAGGAAATAACGATCAGGCCGCGACCAGCAAAGGATAGGCGCCGCAGGGCGCTGTTGACTTTGAGATTAGAAGTCCCCGCTGATCTCACAATCGAGGCGTAGACGGCATTTTTTTGAGACATGGATAGATTTTTGAACTTGGTGTTCGGGCCGTAATGCAGTGCTGAGTGGCGAGCGACAAGTTCGTTTAACGAGTATCCCTTGATCTTGAGATATTGAGCCATGGCGCGACCGATAGGTGTGCTGCGTCGGCGGAAAACCTCCATGACCACGTTTCGGGTCTCCTGCGCTTGGTTGGCCGCTTCAGCCCAGGTAATCTTTCCTGCCAATGCATCGCTTTCCAGCTTCTTGGCCATTGCCTTGATTTCTCGGGAGTAGGCAAGGCGGGTGGTGGAATCAATCGTGACGTGCGCTCCAATATTCGTCACTTGACTCTCCAGCGATTTCACCGCGAGGTCGAAACGGGTTCTATCTTCGGATTTCTTATCAGCAGAAGTCATTGCGATCACCAATGAGGAGGGAGGGAATCCAGCATAGGTCGCAAAAAACTGACGGTGTTTGAACTTTCTCAACCGCTGCAAAGCCAGATGTTCCTCCAGCGCACCACTTACTGACATGAAAATCAGGATTTCCTGATGGAAGGCTTATTTCAGGGCTACTATAGTTTCTGAGAAAAATACAGCACAGGTCAAACTGGCTTGGTGAGCGCTGCATTGGCGCCGCCCAGCGCAGCTTCGTTCACACTGCAAAATCGCCGGCGCTGAAGGGGCGTAGCAGCATTGGCTTCTTGTTTTTGTAACGTAGCGCGGGACAAACCATGAGTCTTGGAGATTCCAATAAGATTGACTATATCCCGCTGGATCGGCACATAAAGTCAATCTCCCGTTACTATTTGGGCACCCTGGTTGCGGTGATCGGGATCGTGTTGATTATTTATGCATCCATGCAGACCGTTCTGGAACGTCATTCCATCCAGCAGAACATAAGCTTTCTCACCAGCAATCAATTCATTGAATTTCAACAACTCAAAGGAACCGCGCGCGCATTGATGCGCGGCTTCAGTGCCGATGTCGTTCCAGCCGTTGTGCTGGAGCGCGTGATCGACGACCTTAACCAGCAAATCGCAAAAATCCGGGACACGAGTGCTCAACTGCATCGTCTTCGTCTCCAGCTTGACAAGGACGCCAAACCCAGCGATCTCGACCTTCGTCTCAGTAGCTTCATTGATCGGGCAGAAAAACTGGGCAAGTTCAGCAACGACAGCCGCAGCAGGCATTACTCCTTTTGGGGGCCGATTGATTTTGCCGCCGCGTCCGACGGTGCGATCACGCGCGGCTTTCAACTGGAGGTCGCGCAATCGTTCAGCAAGAGCCAGGCAAGCATTATCGCGGCCAAACGGATCAGTGCACTATTGATCCTGTCGCTGCTGGTGGCCTTGTGCCTCGTGGGTGCGCTGGTCATTTTGCCGCTGCTTAAAAAACTGCGCACCGAGAACAAAAAGAAGGAAGCCTTCGAGCATGAGCTATCGGTGCTCGTCAACAAAGATAGCCTGACTGGCCTTTGCAATCGCCGGTCGTTCAATCACATGCTGGACCGCCTGGTCCAGCCGCGGCATCCGGACGCAGCCTGTCCGGCAGATGGCCCCTTTGCGCTGCTGTTGATTGATCTCGATGATTTCAAGGCGGTCAACGACACTTTCGGGCATCAGGCCGGCGATGGATTGCTGATCGAAGTCGCGCGGCGCATCACCTCGGGCGTGGCGGCCGATGCCATAGCGGCACGGTTGGGTGGTGATGAATTCGCGGTGCTGGCGCCAGGCATTGCCGACAACGCCGCGGCCGAAGCGCTTGTCGCACACATGCGGTCGCTCTTGAGTATGCCTTTCACATTCGACGGGCACACCCATCGCATCTCGGCCAGCATCGGTGGTGCGATTTTTCCTGATCACGGCACCGATGCCCAAGCCCTGATCCGGTGCGCCGATCTGGCGCTGTATGCCGCCAAAACAGAACGCAACAGCCAGATAATCTTCAACGCCGCGCTCATGGCCAAGCGCCTTGCGGAAACCCAGCTTCGCGCCGCGCTGTTCAAGGCGGTCGAGGAGGATGAGTTCCTTGTATATTATCAGCCCAAGATCGACATTCGAACCGGCCAGCACCTGGCATTCGAGGCGCTGGTGCGGTGGCGTCATCCGCAGTCCGGTATCCTGCTGCCGGGACGTTTCCTGCATCTTCTCGATACGGCGTCCCTGATGACATCGATGACCGAGATCGTCGTGAATAAGGTCGCCCGTGATATCCGGGCCTGGCGCAATGCCGGCCTGGAGTGTGGAAGCGTGGCCATCAACATGCCGGAAGCCACGCTCATTTCCGATGCCGGTTTCAGCATGTTGGCCAACGCGGTGCAGCGGCATGCGCTCGATTGGAGCGATATCGCGATCGAAATCACGGAAGACGTTTTCGTGAACAAATATGCGGAACAAATTGTGGCCACCGTCCTGAAGCTACGTGAGCGCGGGGTATCGGTCGCTCTTGACGATTTCGGGACCGGTTTCGCATCCCTGAGCAACCTCAGAAATTTCCATTTCGATGACATCAAAATCGATCGCAGTTTCGTTTCCGACATCGGCACGGATGTCAAATCGGAGCAGATCATTAAAGCCATGATCAATCTCGCCGCCAATCTCGGCAAGAGCTGCGTTGCTGAAGGCGTCGAGACGGAAGAGCAGGTGCAGTTTCTGCGCCAGGCGGGGTGCGTCATCGCGCAGGGCTATTTCTTTGCACAGCCGCAGCCATTCGAGGCCGCCACCCGTGGCTTGTCGCCTGGCTTGGCAATCGCGTGACGGAGCAGATTCGACAATGACAAGACGCAGACGCTATATGCGCACGGGATGCGCGGCCCTGATGTTCGCGATCGGCTGCTTGCCGCTCGTCCGCGCGGAATCGCCATCAGCGCCGGCGCCCGGAAGCAGCGTGTTTCAGCCGGCGGTGGAGGTCGCACACTACTGGATATCGCCAAGCGAGCGCAAGGCCCTCAACGTTTATCGCGACGCGTGGAAGGGGCTAGGCGGCAAGTGGTCGGATCTCCCCTCCAAGAACAAGCTGGCCGAGGTGAACATGGCCACCGACATGATTGCCAGCGGCTATCCTCCTGCGGTCATTCAGTGGAACGCCAATCGGGAAAGCATGGAGCTGGCGTCAATGGGGGTTATCCAGGATATGGAGGAAGTCGCGGCTGCCGATCATTGGCGCGATTTCCTGCCCCGGAATTTGGTCAATCACATCAGCTATAAGGGCCATATTTATTTTGCACCGGTCGGCATTCATGCCGAAAACTGGGTCTGGACCAACAGGAAGATATTCGATCAATTAAAACTGCCGGTGCCGACAACTTGGGACGGTGTTCTGGCCAGTGCCGCGAAAATCAGGGACGCCGGCTACATACCGATCGCGCTCGGATCCGGCGCGTGGGAAATTTCGCTACTCTTCAATGACATTGTCTACTCTGTCTACGGCCCGGAAGGATATACGCGCCTGTTGGCCGGCGGCGATTCCAATGCTGCCATGGAGCCAGCGATGCTGAAAGCGCTAGATGTGTTGCGGCGTTTAAGCGTGTATGTCGACCCTGCCCGGGGCGGCAAGACGTGGGTCGATGCGGCGCTCTCGGTGGGGCGCGGCCGGGCGGGGATGCAGTTCATGGGCGACTACGCCAAGGCGGAGCTGGAGCAGGCGGGGTTAACGGTCGATAAGGATTTCCGATGCACGCTGGCGCCGGGGACGAATTCGATTTATTTCGTGGTGATCGACGCTTTTGCGTTTCCGGTCTCGAACAATGAACAGGTGCGCCGCTCCCAGCGGCTGTTCGCGCGCCAACTCATGAATGTCAACAACCAGCTCGCCTTTAACCGCATCAAGGGATCGATTCCGCCGCGGATCGACATCCAGCGCAACAATCTGGATGTTTGCGGGAAAACCGGCCTGGCGTTGATTTCGCGCGAGCACGGGCAGGTGTTCGCGCAATCCATGCTCATGCCGCCGCAGATGTCGCAGGGCTGGATCGATATCGTTGCCGACTACTTCAACAATCCCACAATCTCGCCCCTGAATACGCAGCGTCAGTTGGCGGAGGTCTTGTCGCAAAAATGAGCGGCCTGAAAGATGAAACAAAAAAGCCCACGAACCGAAATTCGTGGGCTTCCTTGATGAATCTTGGTAGGCCGTGCGGGATTCGAACCTGCGACCAACGGATTAAAAGTCCGCTGCTCTACCAGCTGAGCTAACGACCCTAAGGCTTAACACCTTGGCACTTTCGGAATGGTAGGCCGTGCGGGATTCGAACCTGCGACCAACGGATTAAAAGTCCGCTGCTCTACCAGCTGAGCTAACGACCCCCGAAAGAAGCGAGATTATAGGGGGAAAGCTGCCTACCTGTCAAATACCCTGCAGTAATTATTTACCCTTCAGGCGTTCGCGCGCCGTGTCCGCCGCTGGCGTGTCCGGGTATTGCTTGATCAAGTCCTGCAGCGTTTTCTTGGCGGCCTTGTCCTTCAGCTCGGTCTGGCAGCTCGCGATGTTCAGCATGGCGTCCGGGGCTTTCGGGCTATCGGCGTAATTCTTCAACACCACCAGTTGCGCCGCGATGGCGGCCTTGCAGTCGCGCTGGGCGTAGTAGGAGTTGCCCAGCCAGTACTGGGCGTTGGCCGCGTAGCTGGAACCGGGGTAGCGCTGGACGAATTCCTGCAGCGCCGTGCCGGCCGCCTTGTAGTCGCCGGCCTTGAATTGCTGCATGGCCGCTTCGTAGCTGCGCTGCTCGTTCGGATCGACCTGGGCGGTCTTGCCGTCGATGGTCACTTCGCGCGGCTCCAGCTTGCGCAGGCGGGTGTCGAGGTCGACGTAAAAGTCTTTCTGGCGCTTTTGCGCATTGGCGATGTCGTTGGACAGCACTTCGATCTGGCCACGCAACTGGGCGATCTGCTGCTGCAGTTGTTCATTCTGGGCCACCAGGTCCAGCGTGGCCGACTTGTCGGATTTGGTGTCGATGCGGGCGTTCAGATCGGCGCGCATCGCTTCGACCTTGGCGCGCAGGTCGAGCAGGGCTTTGCGGGCCTCGTCGTCGTCGAACAGGCCGGCGTGGGCTTGCAGCGGCAGCCAGGTCAGCGCGGCCAGCAGGGCGGCGCTCAGGCCGGATTTGGAGAGTTTCATCATCGGGCGCTCTTTCACACATCTAATAATGTAAAAACGGGGCAGGGCGCGGATAACCCGCGCGCCGCCCCGTATTATGCCTGTGACCCGGCAAAAGGGTAGTGCTTTTGAGTATTACTTGTAAACGATGTCCGCACGGCGGTTCTGTGCCCATGCTTCTTCATTGTGGCCTTCGGCCTTGGGCTTTTCCTTGCCCAGCGAAACGGCTTCGATCTGCGATTCCGACACGCCCAGCGCGGTCATGGCCTTGCGCACGGCTTCGGCGCGCTTCTGGCCCAGGGCCAGGTTGTACTCGGCGCCGCCGCGTTCGTCGGTGTTACCCTGGATCAGGATGTTGCGGTTCTTGTTCTTGACCAGGTAGGCCGCGTGGTTTTCCACCACAGGCTTGCCATCGGCGCGCACCACGTAGCTGTCGAAGTCGAAGTAGACGCTGCGGTTGGCCAGCACGCCCTTAGGATCGTTCAGCGGGTCCAGCGACTGGGTTTCCACCGGGGCGACGGTGCGGGTGTCGGGCTGAGGCTGCGCGGATTTGTCGACAGGATGTTCCACCACCGGCGCCGGCTCCGACACTTTAACCGGGGTCGAGCAAGCGGACAGGATGGCGGCAGTGGTCACGGCGAAGGCTAAGCTGCTGAGTTTACGCATGGGATTCTCCTAGTAGTGAAAGGTGTGTTACTGCATGAACGGACCCCAGGTGGGCTCCTTGATGTTGCCCGCCTGAGCGGTCAGACGTTGCTTGACACGTCCGTCAACCGACACCACGGCCAGCGATTTGCGGCCGCCCGCCTTGGTGGCGTACATGATGTACTTGCCGTTGGGGGCAAAGCTCGGCGATTCGTCGTCGGTCGTGTCGGACAGGCGCGTCTCCTGGCCGCTGGCCAGATCCAGCACGTAGAGCTGGAAGTTGTTGTCGCGGCGCGAAATGTAGGCCAGGGTCTTGCCGTCCGCCGAGATGCGCGGGCTGATGTTGTAGGAACCGGTAAAGGTGACGCGCTTGGCATCGCCGCCGTCGGCGTCCATGCGGTAGATCTGCGGGCCGCCGCTGCGGTCGCTGGTGAAGTAGATGCTCTGGCCGTCCGGCGACCATTGCGGTTCGGTGTCGATGCCGGCGCTGTTGGACACGCGGCGCAGGCCGCTGCCATCCACGTTCACGGTGTACACCTGGGTATGGCCGTCCTTGGACAGCGCCACCGCCAGCTTGTTGCCGCTCGGCGCCCAGGACGGCGCCGAGTTGCTGCCTTTTTCATTGGCCACCACGGTGCGGGCGCGGGTGATCAGGTTTTGCACGTAGACCACCGGCTTCTTTTGCTCGAACGAGACATAGGCCACCTTGGTGCCGTCCGGCGACCACGAGGGCGAGATGATGGGCTCGTTCGAACGCAATGCCAGTTGCTCGTTCTCGCCGTCGGCATCGGCCACCATCAACTGGTACATGCGGCCTTCCTGCTTGACGTAGGAAATGCGGGTCGAGAAGGCGCCGCGGATGCCGGTCAGTTTGAAGAACACGTCGTCGGCGATCAGGTGGGCGGACAAACGGGTGAACTGGGCGGTGACGGCCTTGTCCAGGTTGGAGATCTTGTCCTGCTTGACGGTGTCCAGCAGCTTGTAGCGCACGTCGTAGCGGCCGTCGGCCAGGGCGTCGACGGTGCCGACCACCAGGGCGTCGGCGCCCTTGGCTTTCCAGCCGCTGTAATCGATGTTATTGACGTCATTGACCACGCCGGCGTCGATGATCTTGAAGGCGCCGCTGCGCTCCAGGTCGGCCTTGATGATCTCGGAAATCTTTTGCGGCGAGACGCTTTCGTTAGCGAAGCCAGCCACCGCGATCGGGATCTGGTTGCTGCCCACGCCGGAGATTTCGATCCGCATCTGGGCCTGGGCGCTGCCCATGGTGGCGGCGATGGCCAGGCCCGCATAAAGGATCACTTGCTTGAATTTTTGTGGGGTGTACATCAGTGCATTTCCTTCAGTTTGAATTCAAGTTTAAGGTCGCGTTCTACCGTACCATCTTTTTTCTTGGGTAGTGGAGACGATTTGGCGATCGCGTTTTCAATCGCGTTGTCGTAGGCGGCCGAACCGCTGCCATTGACCTTGCGCACGCCGATGATTTCGCCGCTCGGCAATTGCGTGATGACATAGGTGGCGGTCAGGCTGTCATCGGTGGAGCTGTAGACCAGGTTGCCCTTGATCTTGGCGCGGATGGCGGCCGCGTAGCCGCCGTCGGCGCGGCCGCCGGTCGATTGCGCGGCGGTGCCGGTGGCGCCCTTGGCGGCGCTGCCGGTGATGCGGCTCATCTCGGCGGCGAAGGCCTTGTCGCGGGCGGCCTTGTCGGCTTTTTCCTTGGCCAGCTTTTCAGCGGCGGCTTTCTTCTTCTCCTTTTCGGCGGCGAGCTGTTTTTCCTTCTCTTCCTGCTCGGCCTTTTCCTTTTCTTCCTTGGCCTTCTGTTCCGCCTTCTTCTTGGCTTCCAGCTTGGCCAGCTTCTCTTGCTTCTCTTCCTCGAGCTGCTTCTGGCGCGCTTCTTCCGCCGCCTTTTCCTGTTCGAGTTTTTTCTTGGCCTTCAGGCGCTCCAGCGCGATCTCGGGATCTTCCTTGGGCACGGGCGGCGCCTGCACCGGTTGCGGCGGCGGCGTCTTGTCGACCGGCTGTTCTTCCGGCTGCGGCTGCGGTTCCGGCTGGGGCGGCGGCGTCGGCGCGGCGTCCTGCACCTTGGTGTCCCAGATTTCGGCCTGGACTTCGACCGGCTCATTGTTTTGCCAGCTCACGCCTATCCACAGGAACAGCACCAGCAGAGCGTGCATGAGCAAGGCCAGCGTGAGGGCACGCCAGCCATTGTTCTGTCGCGGCACCTTGTACGGACCGCCTGCGGTTGCGGGTTTCATCGTTTGCACAGTTTTACTTGGTGGACAAGCCCACGCGGGTAATGCCCATCTTCTTCGCTTCCGAGATCAGTTGGATCACGTCGTCGTACTTGCTGTCCTTGTCGCCGGCGATCAGCACCGGGTAGTCGGGATGGTCGTTGTGGATGGTGCGCAGCTTGCGCACCAGGGCGTCGCGGTTGGGCGCGGTTTCCGGCGCTTCCTCATCCTTGCCCTTGAGGCCGATCGACAGCGCGCCGTTCTGCTTGAGCACGATCTGCACGTAATCGCTGGGCGGCTTGGTGGATTTTTCCGCGCGCGGCAAGTCGACCACGCTCGGATCGTTCGCCGACGGCATCACCATGAAAATAATCAGCAGCACCAGCATCACGTCGATATACGGCACGACGTTGATCTCGGACTTGAGCTTGCGGCCGCGGCCGCCACGCATGCTGCTGGAGAAAGAAGAAGCCATAGTATTAACGCGATTGACGTTGCAGGATGTTGGAGAACTCTTCCACGAAGCTCTCGAAACGGATCGCCAGGCGGTCCACGTCGTAAGAGAAGCGGTTGTAGGCCACGAAGGCTGGAATCGCCGCGAACAGGCCGATGGCGGTGGCGATCAGCGCTTCCGCGATGCCGGGCGCCACGGCCGCCAGCGTGGCCTGCTGCACGTTGGCCAAGCCGCGGAAAGCGTTCATGATGCCCCACACCGTGCCCAGCAGGCCGATATACGGCGACACCGAACCGACCGAGGCCAGGAAAGCCAGGTGCGATTCCAGCGCATCCATCTCGCGCTGGAAGGCGGCGCGCATGGCGCGGCGGGCGCTGTCCAGCACGGCGCCGAGGTCGAGCGATTCGCGGCTGTTGGCATAAGCGGCCTTGGACTTGATGAACTCGCCCATGCCGGCTTCGAAGATGCGGGCCAGCGGGCCGGAGTTGGCGCGGTCCTTGCCGGCGTTCTGGTACAGGGCGTGCAGGTTGCCGCCGGCCCAGAAGGTTTTTTCGAATTCCACCGTCAGGCGGCGCGCCGACTTGATCGCGAACAGCTTGCTGAAGATATAGGTCCAACTGGTCAGCGAAATGACGAACAACAGCGCCATGATCAGCTGCACGATCAGGTGCGCATTGGTGATGAGGGACAGGAAAGAAAGGTCTTGGGTGACGTTCATGTGTAATCTGATCAGTCGGTTTGGGTTTTGATAACTGCGGCGCTGCGGATTTTATCGGCCACGACGTCGGGCAGGCCGCGCGGACGCATGGCCGAATCGACGCAGCCCACGCGGACCCGCGCCGTATTCAACAAGGTGTCGGCCAGCCAGGCTTCCTGTACAAAGGTCAGCGAGGCGCGGCCGATTTTTTCGATGCCAAGGGTTAATTTTAGTACATCGTCCAGGCGGGCAGGCGCATGATACTCCGCGCTGACGCTTTTGACGACGAACAAGGCGTCTTGTTCCTGCAGTAACTGGTGTTGATTGACGTCGAGGGAGCGCAGCCACTCGGTGCGGGCGCGCTCGAAGAATTTCAGGTAGTTCGCGTAATAGACGATTCCGCCGGCGTCGGTGTCCTCGTAGTAGACCCGTACGTTCCAGATAAACTCTGATGGCATGTTATTTGACTACTAGTGTGATTGCGCAACATTTTACGCGATATTCATCAATGGGCGCGTAACGCTGCAATTCCGTCAAGTAAAGCGGTTTCCAGGCAACTTGCCAAGTATTGTAACAACCCTTTACCAATCATTTCACGGATGAAGTGAAACCTAAGCCTCGCTTAAGCTTCGCCGGTTGTCCGCGCGCAGGCGGGGACCCATGGTACGCCAGCCCGGCATGGGTCCCCGCCTGCGCGGGGACGACGCGGTCAGGCGCTGCGCTTGATGTTGAGCGGGCCGTAACCTTGGCAGGTTGGCATCATCTCGATGCGGTTGATGTTGACATGCGGGGGCAGGGTGGCGATCCAGTACGCGGTGTTGGCGATGTCCTCGGCGGTCAGCGGGGTGGTGCCCTCGTAGACCTTGGCGGCCGCCGCATCGTCCTTCAGGCGCACATTGGAGAACTCGGTGCCGCCGCACAGGCCGGGCGCCAGGTTGGTGGCGCGCACGCCGGTGCCGACCAGGTCGGCCCGCAGGTTCAGCGTGAATTGTTCGACAAAGGCCTTGGTGGCGCCGTAGACGTTGCCGCCGGGGTAAGGCGTGGCGCCCGCCACCGAGCCCAGGTTGATGATGGTGCCGCTGCCGCGCGCCACCATGCCGGGCAGGATGGCGCGGGTCATGGCCACCAGGCCGCTGACGTTGGTCGCGATCATGGTGTCCCAGTCTTCGAGCGACGAGGTGTGGGCCGGCGTCACGCCCAGCGCCAGGCCGGCGTTATTGACCAGCACGTCGATCGCGCGCCACTCCGCCGGCAGGCCGTCCAGCGCGGCCTGGATCGACGCCTTGTCGGTCACGTCCAGGACGACGGGGCGGGCGGCCTCGCCCAGTTCAGCGGCCAGTGCGTGCAGGCGGTCGGCGCGGCGTCCGCTGATCAGTACCTTGTGACCGTTCTGGGCGAAAGTGCGGGCCATGGCGGCGCCGAATCCGGCGGTGGCGCCGGTGATGAAGACGATCATGTGCTGTCCTTGCTGTGAAGTTGGAAACGGAGTGAAAAGTTGGACAAAATTGTAGCCGCAAACCGCCGGGCCGGTTGTCTTGGTTTTATTGCAAGCTCATTTGTTGCTCAAATCGGGCGCATCACATACAATCTCGGTTCCATTACGTCTCACGTAACTGGCGAAAAGCTGGAGTGTGGTCTTCAGTGAAAGGTGGGCATCCACCGGGAAACGTGAGATTTCAATAGCCGTTCGCCTGGGCAGCCCTCGATGGAAAGCACGAAGAGGCTGCCGGTCCGCTATGGCTTCTCTCTTTCGATCCAACCTGCCAGTAACGATTACTCATCCGATTGGAGTTTTTTCATGTTCGCAAAAGATCACACCCTCGCCAGCGTTGACCCGGAACTGTTCGGCGCCATCCAAAACGAAAACACCCGCCAGCACGACCATATCGAGCTGATCGCTTCGGAAAACTACACCTCGCCGGCCGTAATGGAAGCGCAAGGCTCGCAACTGACCAACAAGTACGCCGAAGGCTACCCAGGCAAGCGCTACTACGGCGGTTGCGAATACGTGGACGTGGTCGAGCAACTGGCCATCGACCGCGTGAAAAAACTGTTCGGCGCGGAAGCCGCCAACGTCCAGCCTAACTCCGGTTCGCAAGCCAACCAGGGCGTGTTCTTCGCCGTGCTGAAGCCGGGCGACACCATCATGGGCATGTCGCTGGCCGAAGGCGGCCACCTGACCCACGGCATGCCGCTGAACATGTCCGGCAAGTGGTTCAACGTGGTGTCCTACGGCCTGACCGCGGAAGAGGACATCGACTACGCCGCCATGGAAGCCCTGGCCAAGGAACACAAGCCCAAGCTGATCATCGCCGGCGCCTCGGCCTTCTCGAAGAAGATCGACTTCGAGCGCTTCGCTGCCGTGGCTAAAGCCGTTGGCGCCTACTTCATGGTCGACATGGCCCACTACGCCGGCCTGATCGCCGCCGGCCTGTACCCGAATCCTGTGCCGCACGCCGACTTCGTCACCTCGACCACCCACAAGTCGCTGCGCGGCCCGCGCGGCGGCATCATCCTGATGAAGGCTGAGCACGAGAAGATCATCAACTCGGCCATCTTCCCAGGCATCCAGGGCGGCCCGCTGATGCACGTGATCGCCGGCAAGGCCGTGGCCTTCCAGGAAGCGCTGCAGCCAGCGTTCAAGGAATACCAGCAGCAAGTGGTGAAGAACGCCGACATCATGGCCAAGACCCTGATCAAGCGCGGCCTGCGCATCGTGTCGGGCGGCACCGAGTCGCACGTATTCCTGGTGGACCTGCGTCCGAAGAACCTGACCGGCAAGGAAGCCGAAGCGATCCTGGGCACCGCCCACATCACCTGCAACAAGAACGGCATTCCTAACGATCCACAGAAGCCGTTCGTGACCTCGGGTATCCGCCTGGGTTCGCCGGCGATGACCACCCGCGGCTTCAAGGAAGCGGAAGCGGAACAAGTCGCCAACCTGATCGCCGACGTGCTGGACAACCCGCACGACGCCGCGACCATCGACCGCGTGAAAGCGGCCGTGAAGGTTCTGGCTGACAAGTTCTCTGTCTACGCCAAGTAACACCAGCGTGTCGTCCCCGCGCAAGCGGGCCCATGCCGAGCGGCTCCGGTCGCGCACCATGGGCTCCCGCCTGCGCGGGAGCGACGCCAACTCAATGCCAGCGCCCATATGAAATGTCCGTTCTGCCAGCATGAAGATACCCAGGTCCTCGATACGCGCGTATCGGAGGAAGGGGACGCCATACGCCGGCGCCGGCGCTGCGGGAAATGTGATAAACGATTTACCACGTATGAGCGCATCGAACTGGTGATGCCGTATGTGGTCAAGAAGAACGGCAGCCGTACCGAATACTCTTCCGCCAAGCTGCGCGGCAGCCTGGAGCTGGCCTTGCGCAAGCGCCCGGTGGCGGCGCCCGCGGTGGATGCCGCCGTTGCCTCGATCGAGGAAAAGCTGCTGACCAGCGGCCAGCGCGAAGTCGACACCGGCTACATCGGCGAGCTGGTGATGCAGGAACTCAAGCGCCTCGACAACGTGGCGTATATCCGTTTTGCATCGGTCTATAAAAACTTCGAAGACCTGGCCGAATTCCAGAACGCGATTGCCGAAGTCGGGCAGGAACGCAAGGGCCGCAAGAGCTAGCATACTGCTGGCGCACTTTTGATACACCTCATATAAGCAGCGGTCGCCGCTGATAACTTCAGCACAGTCTGATCGACTTGCTGAGGTGGCCCATGCGCGCGCATTGCCCTGGTTATACGTTGCTGGAAGTGCTGATCGCCGTGGTGGTGCTGGCGCTGGGCATCATGGGCGGCACGGCCCTGCAGATGGCCGCGCTGCGCGCGCGGCACGAGGCAACGCTGCTGTCGCAGGCGACCGAGCTGGCCGCCGCCCTGGCCGAACGCATGCGCGCCAATGCCTCGCAGATGCGGCTGGCCGATGGCGACAATCTCTACCTCGCGCTCAACTACGACGCACTCGCCGATGCCGCGCCCGCGCCGCCGGCCGCCCTGTGCTATGGCGGCAGTTGCGGCAGCGCCCAGCTCGCGGAAGCGGACCTGTATGAGGCCCAACAACTGGTGCGCCAAGCACTGCCCGGTGGGCGCGTGGTCATCTGCCGCGATGCCAGCCTGTGGAGCGGCGGCAAGCTGCGCTGGCCTTGCAGCGGCGGCGCGTCTGCGCCGGTGGTCGTCAAGGTCGGCTGGCACGGCAAACATCCCGATGGCAAGCCTGCGGCCGATCAGACCGGCGAGTTCATGCCAGCGGTGGCTCTGCCGGTAGGAGCGATACGATGAAACGCCGAGGCTGGAGCATCGTCGAATTCATGATCGCCGTCGCGCTCGGCTTGCTTGTGACGTGGATGGCGAGCGGCATGCTGCTGGCGTCCACCAGCAACTATCGTCATCACAGCGAAAGCCTGGTGTTGGCGGATAACGGTCGTTACGCCCTGCACATCATGGCGGAAGCGATACGGCAGGGCGCTTATGTGAACTGGGATGACGAGCGTGCGCCGGTTGTGCTGACGCCGGACGCCACCGCCTCCATCGATGGCCGCGATGCCGCCAGCGTCAGCCGCGCCAGTGAGGGCATCAGCGGACTGTTGCCGCCGGTCGCGCATGGCAGCGATGTGCTGGCCCTGCGGTTTTCCGGCATCGGCGATGGTTCGATCCTGAACTGCGGCGGCTTCAACGAGGCTGCGCCGACGTCGGCCGACACGCGCGCGTGGAGCATCTTTTACGTCGCCGCCGATGCCAATGGCGAGCCTGAGCTGCGCTGCAAGTATCGCGGCGCTTCCGGCTGGGGCGCGGACGCCATCGTGCGCGGCGTCGATTCCTTCCAGGTGCTGTATGGCGTGGACACCGATACGCCAGCGGATGGCGTCGCCAATACCTGGCTGAATGCCACCGCGGTGGGCACGGCCAATCAATGGAAGCGCGTCTGTAGCGTGAGGATGGGCCTGCTGCTGCATGGCGACGGCAATTCGCGCTCGGACACGGTGAACACGCGCTACGACCTGTTCGGCGCAGCGTATTCCGATGCGCATGGCGAGGATGCCGGTGTGCGGCTGATGGACGCCGATTTCCCCGAGCCGCAACGTCATCGGCCGCGTCGCGTGTTCAGCATGACCGTGGCTTTGCGGAATCGGGATGGTTGAATCATGGGCGGGCGCAAGCAGCAGGGCATCGTACTGCTCACCTGTTTGATCTTGCTGATCATGGTGATGCTGCTGAGCGTTTCGGCGGCGCAGATGTATCTGCAAGGCGAAAAGGCCGCGCGCGGCGAGCGCGACAGGGATGTGGCGTTTCAGTCAGCGGAGGACACGTTGATGGATGCGGAACATGATATTCAATGCGGCCCCGAAGGCAAGGGCGATCCAGCGCGCTGCGCGGCGTTCGACCCTACGCCTGCCACGCCGCAGACGCCGTCGTCATCGGCGCCGCCCGGTGCGGAGCAGCCCCGGTCGGAGCAGCCTGGCTGGGCGCCGACCGGGTCCGCAGCCGCGGCGGGCACGTCGGTTGCGCCATCTGCCACGCCGGCTGCCGCAACGTTTGCTGCGGAGTGCGGCGTTGGCGGCGCGGCGGGGGCAGGGCTGCGACTGCGGGCGCCCTCCGGTGCGCCGCCGGTATGGCAAAGCGTAGACCTCTCCGGCGTCGAGGATGGCGGCGCCTGCACGGCCGGCCACGGCGCCTTCACCGGCGCGGAAATGCAGACGGGGCAGGGCTTTCTGCCTTTCAAAAAGCCGCGCTACCTGATCGAGCGCATGGAATGCCACCAGCCCGGCGATGACGCTGCGGCCAGCGCCGGGCCGCATTACTGCTACCGCGTGACCGCCATCGGCTTCGCTGCCAAGCCGGGCATGGAAGTTGTCCTGCAGAGCGTATTCGCCAAACCGGAATAAGGAGCGGTCATGCCCGCCAGGATTGCGATGCTGCTGTTGTCACTGCCCGCCGTGCTGGCGATCGCCGCGCCGCCAGTGCTGAACATCGACAACGGGCCGCTTGTCCTTGCATGTCCACCAGCGGCTAGCGCTGGCGCCGCGTCAGGGGAACGCCTGCTGCGCGTCACCACATCCGGTAAAAGCGAGCTGTACCAATCCACGATGAATGTCGGCGACTGGAGCGGCCACTTTTCCCGCTACATCCTGTCCAACGGCGCGTCTGCCGCGCCACCAGCGCTGATCTGGGATGCCGGCGCGATGCTGACCGGTTCCGCCAGCCAGCCGGCCATGCCGGCACCTACGCAACGCAACATCTATACTTCGATCGTGCAGCCGGATGGCCGGCTGACGATGGCGCCATTCATTTGGCAAGCGCTCTCGCCCGCGCAGCAAGCGCTGCTGAATTCCACCGACAACGCCGGCGAACAACGCCTTGCCTACCTGCGCGGCGATCGCACGCTGGAAGGAACGCAGTTCCGCCCGCGTAGCAGCGTGCTGGGCGATTCCGTCCACGCGACGCCGGTGTATGCCGGCGACCACGAGACTGTCTACGTCGGCGCCAATGACGGCATGCTGCACGCCTTCGATGCGCAAACCGGCGTCGAATTGTTCGCTTACATTCCAGACGCCGTGTTCGCCCAACTGCACTACCTGAGCGATCCGTCGTACAAACACCGCGCTTACGTCGACGGTCCGGCCAGCATCGCGGATGCCGACATCAACGGCAGCAAAAAGCGCATCCTTCTGTCCGCGATGGGCGGTGGCGCGCAAGGCGTCTTCGCGCTCGACGTGACCGATCCCGCCCATTTCGCCGATGGCCTGGGCGCTGTCTGGGAATTCACCGACCGGGACGATCCCATGATGGGCAACGTCACCAGCCTGCCGCAGATCGCCAGGCTGCGCACCGGCGATGCCTACCGCTACTTCGCCATCGTCGCCAGCGGCATCAACAACTACGCGGCGGATGGCCACGCAGCCAGCGCAGGCAAGGGCGCCTTGTTCCTGCTGGCGCTGGACAAACCGCACGATGAAGCCTGGCAGCTCAACGCCAATTACTATCGCCTGATCACGCCGATTTCCGATGCCACGTTGGCCAACGCCCTCAGCGCGCCGGTATTGCTGAACGGCCCCGATGGCGCACTACGGCTGGCCTACGCCGGCGACTTGCAGGGCAATCTGTGGCGCTTCGATTTCGACGGCAAGGCGCCATGGCCGAACGCGGTCGGGCCGGGAAAAGGCAAAGCGCCGCTGTTCGTCGCCCGCGACGCCGCAGGCAAACGGCAGCCGATCACGGAGCAGCCTTTGCTGGCATATGCCGCAGGCGGTGGTTACGTGGTCATGTTCGGCACTGGTCAGTTGATTGAAAGTGCGGACCGTAGCACAGGCAGCGCGTCACCGCAGTCCTACTACGCCATCATCGACAGCCTGCTGAACCCGCCGGACCTCGTCAGTGGACGCAAGCAACTGACGCAGCGATTCATAGACGCCACCGGCGACCTGTTCAGCATCAGCGGCACGCCGATGGAGAGCGGCAGCAAAGGCTGGTTCGTCGACTTTCCGCAGGCAAGCGAACGCAGCATCGCCAAAGGTACGCTGGTGGATGGTGAGCTGGTGTTCAACACTATCCAGCCTGGCAAGGACGCGTGCAGCGCCCCGCATGGCCGCAGCTACGCCGTCAACGCGCTGTCAGGGCTGCCGGACGGCAGCGTGACGCTCTCCATCCTGCCGGACAACCCGGCGATGGCCAGCCTGCCGCTGCCGGAGTACGCCCCGCAACCCGTGCTGCTGCCGCAATCGGTTGCCACCACAAGCGGCGCGGCAGGAAACATCGAGCAGCAAAAGAGCTACGCCATGGCCAGCGTCACCACCGCCGGCGTGACGCAACTGGCAACCGTGAAAACCCGGCGCCGTGCCGGCCGGCTCAGTTGGCGCGAGGTCGCCAACTGGCGCGAACTGCACGAGGCCTCCAAATGAAGCCGGGTTTCACGCTGATCGAACTGCTCGTCGTGCTGCTCATCGTGGCCGTGCTGGCGGCGGTGGCAGCGCCAGCCTATACGCATTACGTCACGCGCACGCGCCGGACAGAAGCGCAATCGGCCTTGCTGAAACTGATGATGCAGGAGGAACGTTTGCATACCCAAACCAACAGCTACATCGCCTTTTCCGCTGTCAACCAGGCCGATGAAGCGGGACATTTTCAATGGTGGAGCGGCGCCAGTCCCAAGTCCAGCGCCTACGAAATCGAAGGCAAGGCTTGCCCAGGCGAGTTGATTGCCGAATGCGTGCAACTGGTTGCCACGCCCGGCACCGGGCTGGTCGACAGCACATTCCACGACGCCGACTGCGGCAGCCTGGCGCTCACCAGCGCCGGCTTGCGCGAGGCCAGCGGACCAGCCGTGGGATGCTGGCCATGAAGCGGCGCGGCGTCACGGCGGTGGAACTGCTGGTGGTGCTGCTGCTGGCCGCCATCCTGTTCGGCGTCGCCATGCCGGCCATGCATGGCATGTTGCAGCAGATGCGCCTGCGGGCCGCCGTGTTCGACCTGGCGGCCGCCATCGACCAGACGCGCTCCCAGGCCATCGCCCGCGGCCGCAGCGTCCTGATGGCGCCGCTGGATGCCAGCGCCGGGTGGCGCCGGGGCTGGGCCATCTTTATCGACCAGAATGGCAACCACCGGCCCGATGCTGGCGAGCCGCTGCTGTACCGTCACGCCCCCATCCCGGACGACATGCAACTGACTTCGAGTTTTTCCTCGAATGCAGACGGGCTATACCTTGCTTATAATGCTGCAGGACGTGCTTGCAGCGCCGATAACAGCCTGGCAGCCCGCTGGGGCACCTTGTCGCTGACCCAGGGCAGGCAGGCGCGCAACATCAAGATCAACATGCTGGGCCGGGTGCGCGTGTGCGATCCGGCCCAGGACAACAACGGCTGCAGCGGCGCAAATTAAGGACAACGTGAATATCCGCACTGATCTCGAAGGCATGCAACTGGCGCTGGAATGGGCTGCCCAAGGGCTGTACACGACGGCGCCCAACCCGCACATCGGCTGCGTGATCGTGCGCGACGGCCAGGTCATCGGCGCTGGCGTCACGCAAAAGGCGGGCAGCGACCATGCCGAAATCCAGGCGCTGAAGGATGCCGCCGCCCGCGGTCACGACGTGCGCGGCGCGACCGCTTATGTCACGCTGGAACCGTGCAATCACCACGGCCGCACGCCGCCGTGCTCGGACGCGCTGGTGCGCGCCGGGCTGGGCCGCGTGGTCGCCGCGATGGAGGACCCCAATCCGCTGGTGGCGGGGCAGGGCATGGCCAAGTTGGCCGCCAACGGCATCGCCACCAGCGTCGGCTTGTTGTCCGATCAAGCTTATGAATTGAATATCGGATTTTTCTCGCGCATGACGCGCGGCCTGCCCTGGGTGCGCATGAAAACGGCCGCCAGCCTGGATGGCATGACCGCGCTGCATAACGGCGTCAGCCAATGGATCACCGGCCCGGCAGCGCGCGCCGACGGCCATCACTGGCGCGCGCGCGCCTGCGCCATCCTGACCGGCATCGGCACCGTCAAGGCCGACGATCCGCAACTGAACGTGCGCGCCGTCGAGACGCCGCGCCAGCCGCGCCGCATCGTGGTCGACAGCAAGCTTGAGATTGCGCTGTCCTCCAAGATATTGGCAGGAGGCGGCGCCTGGATCGTGGCGGCGGAAGGCCATCCCGAAAAGGAGGCCGCGCTGGCGGCTGCCGGCCACGAAGTCATCCTGCTGCCCAATGCGCACGGCAAGGTCGATTTGCCCGGGCTGATGCGTGAACTGGGCCGGCGCCAGATCAACGAGCTGCACGTCGAGGCCGGCGCCAAGCTGAACGGTTCCCTGATCCGCGAAGGCTGCGTGGACGAGTTGCTGCTGTATCTCGCCCCGGCGCTGATCGGCGATGCGCAAGGCATGTTCCACCTGCCGGCGTTGACCGACCTGTCGCATAAAAAGCTGTTGAAATTCCACGAGGTGCGGCAGGTCGGCGACGACCTGCGCATTCTTGCCCGATTCACTCACTGAAGAATGTCCAACCATGTTTACTGGAATCGTCGCCGCCATCGGCAAAATTGAAACCATCACGCCGCTGGAAGGCGGCTCCTTCGCAGGCGTGCGCCTGAACATCAACGCTGGCGGCTTGCCGCTGGCCGACGTGGCGCTGGGCGACTCCATCGCCATCAACGGCGCCTGCATGACGGTGGTGGAAAAAGACAGCAGCAGCTTCCGCGTCGATGTCTCGCGCGAAAGCCTCAACCGCACCGTCGGCCTCGACCAGCCTGGCGAAGTCAACCTGGAAAAGGCGCTGACCTTGAATGAGCGCCTGGGCGGCCACCTGGTGTCCGGCCACGTCGATGGCCTGGGCGTGGTGCGCAAGTTCGAGCCGGTCGGCGAATCGTGGGAACTGGTGATCGAAGCCCCGCACAACCTGGCCAAGTTCCTGGCCTATAAAGGCTCGATCGTGGTGAATGGCGTGTCGCTGACCGTCAACCGCGTGACCGATATCGGCAGCGGCACGGACCTGGTGTGCCAGTTCTCGATCAACCTGATCCCGCACACCATCGCCATGACCACGCTGAAGCACCTGGCCGTGGGCCACAACGTCAACCTGGAAGTGGATCTGATCGCGCGCTACGTCGAGCGCATGGTGTCGGTCGGCGCGGCCACCGGCGCGTAAGCTCAGGTTTCGCCGGCCATGCCGCGGAACATTAGCACCAGGTCGGTCTTGGTCAGATAGCCGAGCAGGCGGCCGGTGCTGTCCAGCACCGGCAGGCGCTCGCCGGGATGGCCGGCAAACACTTCCATCACCTGCCAGGTCGGCGCGGTATCGAACACATGCGGATAGTCGCGCCGTATCAGCGCTTCCGGCCACGGTTCCTTGGCGTCGCCATGCGCCTGCCGGTACGGCGCGAAGTCGTGCAGCGAGATGGCGCCGACGAATTTACCGTCGCGCTCGGTCACGTACACATGTTGCCAGCGATGGTGGGCGAACACCGCCTGCAGTTCGCCCAGGCTCTGGCCGATGGCGATGTGCGGCGGATCGCTGCGCAGCAGGTCGGACGCCATCGCCAGCGCCGGCGTGTGCTGCACGCCGCTGTAGATGCCGGCATAGATCGATTGCGGCCGCAGCACGCGGGAAATCGAATAGGCCAGCACGCAGGCAGCCATCAACGGCACGATCACGCTGTAGCTCTCGGTCATTTCAAAGATCATCAGCAGCGACATCAATGGAGCATGCGTGCAGGCGGCCAGGAAGGCGCCCATGCCGACGGCCACCGCGGCCGGCACCGGCACCAGGCCCGGCCACAGCAAGTGGCTCAGATGGCCGAACAGCGCGCCCGTCACCGCGCCGGCAAACAGGGTGGGCGTGAAGATGCCGCCTACCGCGCCCGACCCGACGGTGGCCGACACCGCCAGCAGCTTCAGCAGCAAGACCATCAGCAGCGCCTGCCATAGCCAGCCGCCCTGCAGCACCGAGTTGACCACGCTGTAGCCGTTGCCCCAGACCGCCGGGCTGGCGATGGAGATCGCGCCCACGACCAGGCCGCCAGCGGCCAACTGCTGCCACGGCGCGCCGTCATGCCAGCGCTTGAACAGCGCGCGACCGCCGTCCAGCAGCCCCAGGTAAGCAGGCGCCAGCAGCCCGGCTGCGATGCCCAGCACGGCCAGCAGCATGGTCGGGCCGCCGCCGTGCAACTGGATGGCCGGCATGTGGTACACCGGCTGGTAGCCGGCGATCTGCGCCACCACCAGGTTGGCCGCCACTGCCGCCACGATCAGCGGCCCCAGGCTTTCGACGGCCAGCGAGCGCAGCACGATTTCCGCCACGAACATGGCGCCGGCAATCGGCGCGTTGTAGGCCGCGGCGATGCCGGCCGCCGCGCCGCAGGCCACGTACAGGCGGCGGCGCGGCACGGGCAGGGCGCGCCAGCGGCCGAACAGGGCGCCGGTCAGCGCCGCCAGTTGCACCATCGGGCCTTCGCGGCCGATGGCGCCGCCGCTGGCCACGGTGGCGGCGGAGGACAGGGCGCGCAGCAGCGAGGCGCGCACGCTCAGGTCGCCATTGCCCAGCACGACCGCTTCCATGTAGTCGCCGCCGCGCTCCTTGTAGCGCCGCGCCCAGGCCAGCAGCAGGCCAGCCATCGCGCCGCCGATGGCCGGGGCCAGCATGCGTTGCCACCACGGCAGGCTGGCGGCGATGGCGACCAGGCTGCCGCTGCGGCCGTAGGCCAGTTGTTCGATCAGCAGCACGCCTTCGCGGAAGCCGATGGTGCACAGCGCGCCCAGCATGCCGATGGCGGCGGCCGTCATCAGCGGTCCATGCCAGGACAGGGGGCTCAGTTGTTCGGCGATGCGGGCGCGCAGGGTGTTCAGCATATCGGTCTCAGGGGCACAGCACGTTGGCGATCGGGGCGCCGCTGCGGGAATTGCGCAATTCTAGCTGGTGTCGGCAAATTTATTGCAGATGTCATGTTGCGGTCATAAACGCTGCCTAGACTGCCGGCTTTACCTCACCCCGTGCAACGATAGATAAGGACGCACCATGCAACTGAAATCCCTGCTGAAACCGATGGCCGCCGTACTGACCGCCACCCTGATGCTGCCCGCCCTGGCCGCCGACATGACCGGCGCCGGTTCGACCTTCGTGTACCCGATCGCCGCCAAGTGGGCCGAGGCCTACAAACAGATCAGCGGCAATGGCCTGAACTACCAGTCCATCGGCTCCGGCGCGGGCATCAAGCAGATCAAGGCCAAGACCGTGGACTTCGGCGCTTCCGACATGCCGCTGTCGGCGGAGGACCTGGACAAGGAAGGCCTGGTGCAGTTCCCGGTCGTGATGGGCGGCGTGGTGGCCGTGGTCAACCTGGACGGCGTGGCTCCTGGCCAATTGAAGCTGAACGGCCCGGTGCTGGCCAATATCTACCTGGGCAAGATCACCAAGTGGAACGACGCTGCCATCATCGCCCTGAATCCCGGCCTGAAGCTGCCGGCCGATGACATCACCGTGGTGCACCGCGCCGACGGCTCGGGCACGTCCTTCCTGTTCACCGACTACCTGTCGAAAGTGGACGCCGAGTTCAAGACCAGCGTCGGCGCCAGCACCGCCGTCAAGTGGCCGGTGGGCGTGGGCGGCAAGGGCAACGAGGGCGTGGCCGCCAACGTGCAGCGCCTGAAAGGCTCGATCGGCTACGTCGAATTCGCTTACGCCAAGAAGAACAAGATGATCTTTACCCAGTTGAAGAACAAGGAAGGCCAGTTCGTGCTGCCGGACGACGCCACCTTCAAGGCCGCCGCCGCCGGCGCCGACTGGGCGCACACCCCAGGCTTCGCCGTGGTCTCGACCGACCAGCCGGGCAAGACGAGCTGGCCGATCACCGGCGCCACCTTCGTCATCATGCACAAGGTCCAGGCCGATGCGGCCAAGGGCAAGGAAGTCCTGAAGTTCGTCGACTGGGCCTACAAGAACGGCGCCGGCATGGCGACCGAACTGGACTACATCCCCATGCCCGCGTCGGTCGTGACCCTGATCGAAAACGCCTGGAAGGCGCAGATCAAGGATGCCTCGTCCAAGGCGGTCTGGTAATAATTTAGTATCAAAACGGCGGTTCGGCGGAGAAGTCTCGGTCCAGGCGCAAAATCCTTTAAAATAGCGGGTTAGTAACCTTCCAGCCAGCTACAGAGGATTAAGCATGTCTATTTCCAGTACCGAAGAAATCGTCGCCGAACTGCGCGCCGGCCGCATGGTCATCCTGGTCGATGAAGAAGACCGGGAGAACGAAGGCGACCTCGTGCTCGCGGCGGACTTCGTCACGCCGGATGCCATCAATTTCATGGTCAAGTACGCCCGCGGCCTGGTCTGCCTGACCCTGACCGAAGAGCGCTGCGATCAACTGGAACTGTCGATGATGTCGTCGAAGAACGGTACGGCCTTCGGCACCAATTTCACCGTCTCGATCGAAGCGGCCGAAGGCGTCACCACCGGCATTTCGGCGGCCGACCGCGCCAAGACCATCCAGGTGGCGGTGGCCAAGGACGCCCAGCCATCGGATATCGTCCAACCCGGCCACATCTTCCCGCTGAAGGCCCAGAAGGGCGGCGTGCTGATGCGCGCCGGCCATACCGAGGCCGGCTGCGACCTGACCGCCATGGCCGGCCTGACCCCGGCTTCCGTGATCTGCGAGATCATGAAGGATGACGGCACCATGGCCCGCCTGCCGGACCTGCTGGAATTCGCCAAGGAACACAACCTGAAGATCGGCACCATTGCCGACCTGATCCACTACCGCAGCCGCAATGAATCGCTGGTCGAGAAGATCGGCGAGCGCGCGCTGAAGACCGCGCAGGGCGACTTCCGCATGATCGCCTTCCGCGACAAGCCGAGCGGCTCGGCCCACCTGGCGCTGGTGCACGGCGAGATCGAAAGGAGCAAGGAAACCCTGGTGCGCGTGCACCAGCCGGTGTCCATCCTGGACATCCTGGAATCGGAAGCGACGACCCACTCGTGGAACCTGTCGTCCTCGCTGGCGGCCATCAAGGCGTCCGAGCGCGGCGTGGTGGTGCTGCTCAATTGCGAAGAAACCGCCGAGCAGTTCTTCGCGCAGTTCGACGCGCTGGGCAAGCCGGACTGCCGCCCGAAAGGCCGCGCGGCCAGCATGGACCTGCGCAGCTACGGCATCGGCGCGCAGATCCTGCGCGAAGTCGGCGTCTGCAAGATGCAGTTGCTGGCCAGCCCGCGCAAGATGCCGTCGATGACCGGCTTCAACCTGGAAGTGACCGGCTACGTCGCCAAACCCAACTAATCCATCCAACATCAAGAAGAGGCACACCATGACCGTAGGAAGCTACGAAACCAATCTGAATGGCGAAGACCTGCGTATCGGCATCGTACAGGCCCGTTTTAACGAAGACGTGTGCCACGGCCTGCTGTCGGCTTGCCTGGCCGAGCTCAAGCACCTGGGTGTGGCCGACGAAGATATCCTGCATGTGACCGTACCGGGCGCGCTGGAAGTGCCGCTGGTGCTGCAGAAGATGGCCGAGTCGCAGCAGTTCGACGCGCTGATCGCGCTGGGCGCGGTGATCCGCGGCGAGACGTATCACTTCGAACTGGTGTCCAACGAATCGGGCGCGGGCATCACCCGCATCGGCCTGGACTACGGCATCCCTATCGCCAACGCCATCCTGACCACCGAGAACGACGAGCAGGCGGAAGTGCGCATGGCCGTCAAGGGCGCCGACGCGGCCCGCGTGGCGGTCGAGATGGCCAACCTGACCATCGCCCTGGAAGAGCTGAGCCAGGATCAGGGCGACGACGAATAAGCAGTAACCGATCTACGAAAGCAAAACATGACTGACAAGACTACGCACGCCAACCCCAGCAAGAACCGCACGCCGCGTCACCGCGCGCGCGAGTTCGCGCTGCAGGGCTTGTACCAGTGGCTGCTGAACAATGAATCCGCGTCCACCGTGGTCAACCATATCCGCGGCGCGCACGGCTTCGACAAGGCCGATGCCGACTATTTCACCGCGCTGCTGAACGGCGCCATCGCCACCTCGGTGGAACTGCGCGAGACCTTTGCGCCGCTGGTCGACCGCGGCATCGCCGAGCTGTCGCCGATCGAGCACGCGGTGCTGCTGATCGGCGCCTACGAGCTGAAGAATCACCAGGAGATTCCCTACCGCGTCGTCATCAACGAGGCGGTGGAGCTGACCAAGTCCTTCGGCGGCATCGATGGCCACAAGTACGTCAACGGCGTGCTGGACAAGCTGTCGGCCAAGCTGCGCCCCGACGAAGTCGCGGCCGACAAGAAGCGCTAAGCCGCGCAGCCGGCGCGGTGCTGGTATCGCGAAAAGCCACCCACGGTAGCGTGCGGTGGCTTTTTTCATTGCCGGGTTGACCGACGGGGGAGGGCGCTTGCAAAATCGTCAGGTTTTTTGTTTACCGGGAGGCGATCATCGAACTGCAGGCAAAACGGCGTGGATGGCTGATACTGATCGCGGGCGTTCATGCGCTTGCCTTGCTGAGCTGGCGGTCGCCGGAGCGCGTGCTGGCGCCGCCAGCGCCGGCCGGACCGGGCATCACCTACATCCTGCCGCCGTTCACGCCGCCGCCATCCAGATTGCCGCAGCAACGTCCGCATCCGCCAGCGCCCACGCCCACGCTCATGCCGCGCGCCATGGCCAGCTTGCCGGCGCCGCAGCCTGCGCCAGCCATGCAGTTGGTCACGCCGCCGCCATCGTCACCGCCGCCTGAAGCGCGGCAGGCCGAAGCCGATCCCTTCGCCCAGCCGGCCAAACCGGACGACAGCCTCAAGCAGCGTGCGCTGCTCAGCGCCGCTGCCGCCGATAAGCAGTTGCGCAAGGAAGCCTGGAATCCGCGCGATAAAAAAATTGCCAACGACAGCACCTACATGGCGGCGGCCATCAGCAGCGCCTATGTCGGCCACGAGAGCGGCGTCACCACCGAACAAATCATCTTGCCCGACGGCCGGCTCATGACCAAGGTCCACACGCCGGGCGGCACCTTCTGCGCCCAGATGGAGTCGAACACGCTGACCGGCGGCCGCGATCCCTTCCGCGACGGGCTGCGCACCTTGATCGGGAAGTGCCCATAACAAAAAAGCCATGGGGCCTGGCGGCGCACATGGCTCTTGCGGGACTTGAAGAGAATTACAGGCCGGCGATCTGGGTGCCGTTGACCGATTTCTCGGTGTTGGCTGCCACCGGCGCCTGCTTGACCGGCGCGGCGGCCGTCATCACCGGGGTGATGGTCGGGACCTTCTTGCCTGCCGAGACCTGCTTCAGGCGGTTGTACTCGGCCAGGACTTTCGAACCGTAGCCATCGTCGTTCTCGAAGGCGCCAGCGCCGACGTAGCTTTTCAGGCCGGCTTCCACCGAACCGCCGCGGGTCACGTAATCCTTCAGGATCAGCGAGCCGACGCGGATATTGGCGACCGGATTCAGCGCGGCCTGCATGCCGCCCATTTCCTGGAATTTGTCATGGTGGACCTTGGACATCACCTGCATCAGGCCTTGCGCGCCCATCGGGCTTTCCGCGAACGGATTGAAGCCGGATTCGATCGCCATCACGGCCAGGATCAGCAGCGGATCCAGCTTGATTTCGCGCGCCGTCAGGTAGGCCGTCGACACCAGCATGTTGGCGGCGTCGCCCGCCACGCGGTAACGCTTGGACAGCCAGGTGGTGACCCATTTCTGCTGTTTTTCGGTGCCCAGCAGGGATTTTTCCTCGTTGCTCAGCGCTTCCTTGGCATTGGCTGCCGGAGCAGCGGCCGCAGGCGCATCCATCAGGGCCGTCAGGGGAGGCGCCTGGACGGTGGCCACTTCGGCCTCAGGAGCGCGGTTAAGGCTGTCGCTAAGGGCTTTGGCCAGGTCTGGACGGACGAACAGTACTGCCATTACTACTAAAGCGGTGACGCCGACCACGGTCAGCGTGTGTTGGGCGGTAGTCAACACGCCCTTTGCCGAAATGCGCGTCGTGGAGAACCACGCGGCTGGCTGGCTAGCCATGGAACGGGCAAGCGTAGCTGCACCGTTGAAACGATTGATCATACAGTTCCCCTGAAATGTCCGTAAAAGCGATCCCCTGCCAGCGTCAAACGCAGCTCTACAGGTGCTAATGCCGTGCATCAGAAATATTCGTTCGTTACCGCTTGGGCGCGGCTGAGAACGCCATCATTGTTTGCTGTTGCTGATCTCTTCCTCGGAAGTCAACCAGATGCAATACAACTTTACTCGGGGGGATAAGGCAGACGCCTTGGGAAAACACTCCTTAAAATGTCATTGGAGCCCCGACTCCGTGAATGAATGAGCGACAACTTATGTGGTTCGCATAAGGGTCCCGAGACCCTGTCCTCTTCAAGTAGGGCAAATTGTAGAAGGCGTTTTATACTGAGTCAATACTAACGCGATCGAAAGCTATAACTTTTAAATCTAATTTTTTCCCTTGTGCTCAGCGTAAAACCAATAAAATCAACCACTTGACCTGTATTTTTAAACAGTGCGCTTTAATGTAAGAAAATATTAAAAAACCGATGAAATATTCCGATCTGCGAGATTTTATTTCTCAACTGCAAGGAATGGGCGAACTTAAACCCATTTTGACCCCTGTTTCGCCGCATTTGGAGATGACCGAGGTTTGCGACCGCACTTTGCGCGCTGCCGGACCGGCGCTCCTGTTCCAGAACCCGGCCGGCCACCGCATACCGGTGCTGGGCAATCTGTTCGGCACGCCGCGCCGCGTGGCGCTGGGCATGGGCGCGGATGACGTCGGCGAGCTGCGCAAGATCGGCCATGTGCTGTCGCGCCTGAAAGAGCCGGAGCCACCGAAGGACTTCAAGGACCTGATGGGCCTGGGCTCGCTGGTGAAAGCCGTGTGGGACATGGCGCCGAAAGAGCTGCGCGGCGCGCCGTGCCAGGACATCGTGTGGGAAGGCGCCGATGTCGATTTGTCGAAATTGCCGATCCAGCACTGCTGGCCCGGCGACGTGGCGCCCTTGATTACCTGGGGCCTGGTGATCACCAAGGGACCGAATAAGAAGCGGCAAAACCTGGGCATCTACCGCCAGCAGGTGCTGGGGCCGAACAAGGTCATCATGCGCTGGCTGGCCCACCGCGGTGGCGCGCTGGACTTCCGCGAGCACGCCATCAAGAACAAGGGGCAGCCTTATCCGGTCTGCGTCGCTTTGGGCGCCGACCCCGCTACTATATTAGGCGCGGTGACGCCGGTGCCGGACAGCCTGTCGGAATACCAGTTCGCCGGCCTGCTGCGCGGCAGCCGCACCGAGCTGGTCAAGGCCATCGGCAGCGAGTTGCGCGTGCCCGCTTCGGCCGAGATCGTGCTGGAAGGGCATATCTACCCGGACGAGAACCATCCGAGCGGCTACGAGCATGCGCTGGAAGGACCGTACGGCGACCACACCGGCTATTACAATGAGCAGGACTGGTTCCCGGTCTTCACCATCGACCGCATCACCATGCGCCGCGATCCGATTTACCACTCCACTTATACCGGCAAGCCGCCGGACGAGCCTGCCGTGCTGGGGCTGGCGCTGAACGAAGTGTTCGTGCCGCTGCTGCAGAAGCAGTTCAGCGAGATCACCGACTTCCACCTGCCGGCCGAAGGCTGCAGCTACCGCATGGCGGTGGTCCAGATCCGCAAGCAGTACGCCGGCCACGCCAAGCGCGTGATGTTCGGGGTGTGGAGCTTCCTGCGCCAGTTCATGTACACCAAGTTCATCGTGGTGGTGGATGAGGATGTGAATATCCGCGACTGGAACGAGGTCATCTGGGCCATCACCACCCGCGTCGATCCCACCCGCGATACCACGCTGGTCGATAACACGCCCATCGATTACCTGGATTTCGCCTCGCCGGTCAGTGGGCTGGGCAGCAAGATGGGCATCGACGCCACCAACAAGTGGCCGGGCGAAACCACGCGCGAATGGGGCACGGTGATCGCCATGTCGCCCGAAGTGAAAACACGGGTGGACCAGATTTGGCAGGAGCTGGGACTCTAAGTTATAATGAGCGCTGGCGGGCCCCTGCGCATTGTGGCATGGTCAACCTGGTCAGGTCGGGAACGAAGCAGCCACAGCCGTTCACCATAAGTGCCGCAGATCAGGCTCGCCTCCTTATTCTAGAAATAGCCATGTGTACTGAGGCGCTGAAGATCGCCTCACGGTCACATGGCTTTTTTTATTCGTCCTCCAGCTCAGCTTCCAACGGGCGTTCGCTGGCGACGATCAGCGGGTTCTCCTTCAGCCACTTCGATTCCGGTTTCAGCTTGATCTCATTCTTGGCATCGCTGTTGAAGACCGTGCCGGCCACCTTCAACTGCGCCGGCTTGTTGAAGCGGAACACCACCGACTTGATCTTGGGCGCGAACAGGCTGAAGGCGCCGGCCAGCTTGCCGATCGCGTTGTTGGCCTGGTCGATGCTGCTCATCAGTGGCGCGTATGGCCATTGCTGGCCTTCCGGCAGCGGCGTCAGGATCACGTAGTCGAAGCCGGCTTTTTCGCTGGGCGGCACCGACAGCAGGGTAGTGGCCTCTTCCTTGATCCATTTCTGGTTCGGCACCAGCGGGAAACGGCCGTCGGCGCTGACCGGAATCGGCTGGCGCTCGCCGCTGTGCAGCACGGTCAGGCTGACACTGCCGGGATTGATGGCCTTGTTTTTGAAACGGAGCTGCAAATAGATACTGAGCTTGTCGCGCTCGACGGCCGGCATGGCGTAGAACTTGTCGAGCTTGGAAGCTTCAACCAGCTTCTTGTAGGGTATCCATTCGCGTTCGTCGGCGTGGGCGGCCAGGGACAGCAACAACAGGGGGAGCAGGGCGAGTTTTTTCATTTTTGGCATATTAAAAGAAAAACAAATTGTAGGGCAGGTCGGCGGACTTACCCAACCCAGTCTCAACTTGTTACAATTGCCGCTTTGGCACCCGCTATCTACGGTAGAATCCCAGCATGTCCTATCAAGTCCTCGCTCGTAAATACCGTCCCCGCAACTTCGAAACGCTCGTCGGCCAGGAGCACGTCGTGCGTGCGCTGACGCACGCCTTGCACAGCGGGCGCCTGCACCATGCGTATCTGTTCACGGGCACGCGCGGGGTGGGCAAGACGACGCTGTCGCGTATCCTGGCCAAGTCGCTGAACTGCGTGGGACCGGATGGCGCCGGTGGGATCACGGCGACGCCGTGCGGCGTATGCGAAGCCTGTACGGCGATCGATGCGGGCCGCTTTGTCGATTACATCGAGATGGACGCGGCTTCCAATCGCGGCGTCGACGAGATGGCGCAGTTGCTGGAGCAGGCGGTGTATGCGCCCACCAATGCACGCTTCAAGGTCTACATGATCGACGAGGTGCACATGCTGACCAACCACGCCTTCAATGCGATGCTGAAGACGCTGGAGGAGCCGCCGGAGCACGTCAAATTTATTCTGGCGACCACCGATCCGCAGAAGATTCCGGTGACGGTGCTGTCGCGCTGCCTGCAATTCAATCTGAAGCAGATGCCGCCGGGGCACATCATCGGCCACCTGGAAAATATCCTGGGCCAGGAAGGTATCGTATTCGAGCAGCCGGCCTTGCGCCTGCTGGCGACCGGCGCGCACGGTTCGATGCGCGATGCGCTGTCGCTGACCGATCAGGCCATCGCCTACGCCGCGGGCGCGGTGACGCTGGAGGCGGTACAGGGCATGCTGGGCGCGCTGGACCAGTCTTATCTGATACGCCTGCTGGACGCGCTGGCTGCGCAGAACGGCGCCGATCTGCTGGCGGTGGCCGACGAGATGGCGACGCGCAGCCTGTCGTACAACGGCGCCTTGCAGGACATGGGCACCTTGCTGCACCGGATCGCCTTGGCGCAGACTGTACCGGCTGCGGTGCCCGAGGATTTGCCCGAGTACGCGGATATCGTGCGCCTGGCTGCGGCGTTCGATGCGGAAGAGGTGCAATTGTATTACCAGATCGCGGTACATGGCCGCAACGAACTGGGATTGGCGCCGGATGAATATGCGGGCTTCTCCATGACCCTGCTGCGCATGCTGGCCTTTCGGCCCGGCGTAGGCGGGGCGGAGGGACAAGCTGCCGCCGCGCCGGCCGTATCGCGCCAGGCGGCGATGGCATCGGCCCGCGCAGCGGCCGGCGCACCGGCGCGCGCTGCCACGAATATGCAGGCCAGCCATGCCAGCGTGGTGCCGCCGTCAGTGGTCGCCGGCGCTGCCGCGATGGCGCGCGCTGATGTTGCCGCCGCTGCGCCTGCCGCACCGGCTGCGTCGGCAGGCTACGGGCCAGGCGCCGCGCCAGCAGCGCAGGTCACGACGCCTGCAGCCACGGCTGCGACGACAGGCTTTGCTCCGAACAATGCTGCGCCAGGATCGCAGACCTCGATGTCGGCAGCCACGGCTGCAACGGCAGGCTTTGCGTCGGCCTCCGCGCCGAACGGTGCTGCACCGGCATCGCTGGCTCCGACGCCAGCAGCTACGGGCGCAACGGCAGGCTTCGCTCCAGGCACCGCACCAGCATCGGCAGACCTCGGGCCGACCGCTGCACCGGACAGTACTGCGGCAACATCGCAGGCGTCGGCGTCAACTGGGGCGGCTGCATCGGCAGGCTTCGGGGAAGGCGCTGCGACGGCCGCTACTGCGCCGGCGTCGCCGGCGGCGACTTCTGTTGCGCCAGCGCCGGCTGCCGCGCCTGCGGCCTCGGCTTCGTCCGCTGCGATGACGCCGGCCCGCGCTGCCATCAATGCCGCGCTGGAAGCGGCGCGCGCCGCCGCCAAGCAGGGCGCACGTGGCGCTGGCGGAGCCGCTGCACCTGCACCGCAGTCTGGCGCCCCAGCGGCACCTGCGCCAGCTCCGGTGGCCGCGCCAGCAGCCCCCGCATTGTCTGCCCCCCCTGCGTCGCCCGCATTTTCTGCCATGCCGGCGGATACGCAATCAGCCGCTGCACGACCAACCGCCTTTGCGTCGCAAGCGCCTGCTGCTGCGGCGCGCCCCGCGCCATGGGAAGACATGCCGCCGGCAGCAACGATGGGCGGCGATGCTGAAGCAGCCGTTCTGGAAGCGCCGGTCCGCCAGGTAGCGCAGCCGCAGGCCGCACCGCAAGTCGCGCCGCCGGTCGCCAAGGTCCAGCCACAACAGGCCGAGGAAGACGACCTGCCGCCCTGGGTCACTGAATTTTCCGACGACACCGCTGTCGCCGCGCCATCGTCGCATCCGTATGCACCGGCGCCATCGCCGACAACGGCCGCAGGCTACGCAGCCGATGACCCGCAAGCCATTGCCATGCCCGCCCGCGCAGCACCGGCGCCGGCCAAGGCGCCGTACGAATACGTCATCACTCCGGTGCCTGAACTGAACTGGGATGGCAATTGGCCCGCAGTGGCCAACGAACTGCCGCTGCGCGGCACCGCCCAGCAACTGGCCATGCAGTCCGAACTGGTGAAGTGCGCCATCGATGGCAACGCCGTCGTGCTCACCATTCGCGTGCCGATCGAAACTTGGCGCACGCCGGGCAATGTCGAGAAGCTGACTGCCGCGCTGTGCGAACGCTTCAACCGCGCCGTGCGCGTCGACACCGAACTGGGCGCGGTCTGGTACACCGCCAGCGCCGAAGCGCAGGCGGACCGCGAAGCCCGCCAGCGCGCGGCGGAAGAAACCGTCGCCAACGATCCTTTCGTGAACAGCATGATCCGCGAGTTCGACGCGTGGGTAGTGCCCGGCTCCATCGTGCCGCCGCAACCCGGCGCGGCCGCTGCAGCCTGATCACCTCTTTAACTTAGCAATCTCGGAGAATTCCATCATGATGAAGAACCAACTGGCCGGCCTGATGAAACAAGCGCAGGCAATGCAGGACAATATGAAGAAGGCGCAGGAAGCGCTGGCCCTGATCGAAGTCGAGGGCCAGGCTGGCGCCGGCCTGGTCAAGGTCGTCATGACCTGCAAGAACGACGTCAAGCGCGTGGCCATCGACCCATCGCTGCTGGCCGACGACAAGGACATGCTGGAAGACCTGGTGGCCGCCGCCTTCAATGACGCCGTGCGCAAGGCAGAAGCCACCGCCGCTGAAAAGATGGGTGGCCTGACCTCCGGCCTGAATCTGCCGGCCGGCTTCAAGATGCCGTTCTAAGGAACGCATGTCCAAGTCGCTGGAATTCCTGACCGAAGCGCTGCGCCGTTTGCCCGGCGTCGGCCCGAAGTCGGCGCAGCGCATGGCGTTTCACCTGCTGCAGCATGACCGCGAAGGCGCGGATATGCTGTCGCGCGCACTGCACCAGGCGGTCAACGCCGTGCATCACTGCGCGCTCTGCAATACCTTCACCGAAGAAGAAGTCTGCGATACCTGCAGCGACGAGCAGCGCGACCGCCACCTGCTGTGCGTGGTCGAGACGCCCGCAGACCAGATGATGATCGAGCAGACCCTGACCTACAAGGGCTTGTATTTCGTGCTGATGGGGCGCTTGTCGCCGCTGGACGGCATCGGCCCGCGCGACATTCATCTGGAAAAACTGGTGGCGCGCGCCGCCGACGGCCTGGTCACGGAAGTGGTCCTGGCCACCAATTTCACCAACGAGGGCGAGGCCACGGCGCACTACATCAGCGAAATGCTGAAGGCACGCGGCCTCAAGGTCAGCCGACTGGCGCGCGGCGTGCCGGTCGGCGGCGAACTGGAATACGTGGACGCGGGCACCATCGCCCGCGCCATGCTGGATCGAAGAGCGACATGACGAAGAATACTTCCGGCCCGCTGGCGGGCATCAAGGTACTGGAACTGGGCACGCTGATCGCGGGCCCTTTTTGTGCGCGCATGCTGGGCGAGTTCGGCGCGGAAGTGATCAAGATCGAGTCGCCCGACGGCGGCGATCCGATACGCAAATGGCGCGTGCTGAAGGATGGCACCTCGCTGTGGTGGTCGGTGCAGTCGCGGAACAAGAAATCGCTGACCCTGAACATGAAGCACGCGCGCGGCCGCGAGATCGCGCGCAAGCTGGCGCTGGAAGCGGACATCATCATCGAGAACTACCGTCCGGGCGTGCTGGAGAAGTGGGATCTCGGCTACGAGCAGTTGAAGGCGGTGAACCCGGCCACCATCATGGTGCGCCTGTCGGGCTTCGGGCAGACCGGGCCGATGAAGGATTTGCCGGGCTTCGGCGCGATCGGCGAATCGATGGGCGGCCTGCGTTACGTGTCCGGCCACGCGGATCGCCCGCCGGTGCGGGTGGGCGTGTCGATCGGCGATTCGGTCGCCGCGCTGCATGGCGTGATCGGCGCGATGATGGCGCTGCGCCACCGCGACGCCACCGGCGGCAAGCTGAAAGGCGAGGGCCAGATGGTGGACGTGGCCTTGTACGAATCCGTGTTCAACCTGATGGAATCGCTGGTGCCGGAATTCGACCACGCTGGCGTGGTGCGCGAGCGCACCGGCGGTTCGCTGCCGGGCATCGTGCCGTCGAATACCTATACGACCAGGGATGGCGAGAACATCGTCATCGCCGGCAATGGCGACGCCATCTTCAAGCGGTTGATGCTGGCCATGGGACGCATCGACATGGCGGGTGATCCGGAACTGGAACGCAACGATGGCCGCGTCAGGCACACGCAAAAGATCGACGATGCGATCCAGGCCTGGTGCGATACGCAGGATATCGATGGCGCGCTGGCGGTGCTGAAAGCGGCCGACGTCCCGGCCGGGAAAATCTACTCGGTGCGCGACATGATGAGCGACCCGCAGTTCCTGGCGCGCGAGATGTTCGAGCAGCACCAGTTCGCCGACGGCACGCCGATCAAGCTGCCGGCGATCTCACCGAAGCTCTCGGCGACGCCGGGGCATACCAAGTGGATAGGCCCGGCGCTGGGCCAGCACAACGAGGAAGTCCTGCAATCGCTGGGCTACAGCGCCGCAGACATCGCCGCCATGAAACAGGATGGTGTGTTGTAAGGCCTAGTCTGGATTGCATATAACGTTTGCTGATGATGAAGGGCCAATTCGATGAGCGACTGGAGATCACGGAGGAAGCACGGTATATCTGACGCCGTACAGCGGCCTTGCATGCAGCATCTGTGTCGTATAAATTGAGAGCCGGTATGGTGTAACAGGATGTGCTTCCAACCACGTTTTGTGATGTCGATCATGCCGTGGCGAGTGTGGCCTGGTGTTCCAGCATGCGTTGGATGGCGTCCGGTGCGGACGGGCGGCCGAGGTGGTAGCCCTGGACCAGGTCGCAGCCGTATTGTTCCAGCAGCGATAGCTGCGCGGCGGTCTCTACACCTTCCGCCACCACCGCCATCTTGAGGCCGTGCGCCATGGCGATGATGGCGCGCGTGATGGCGGCATTCTCGGAATCGGCCGGCAGGCCGCTGATGAAGCTGCGGTCTATCTTCAGGGCGCGCACGTCGAAACGCTTCAGGTAGTTCATCGACGAATAACCGGTGCCGAAATCGTCGATCGACAGGTACACGCCGATGCCGCGCAACTGCTCCAGCGTGGCCATGGTGGCGCGCGCGTCGTCCATCAGCGTGCTTTCGGTCAGTTCCAGTTCCAGCAGGTCGGATGACAGGCCGCTGTCGTGTAGCGCCGAGAGGACGATCTGGGCCAGGTTCTCGTCCTTGAACTGCTTGGCCGACAGGTTGACCGCCACCCGCACCTGCCGCTTGCTGGCAGCCTGCCACACCATCGCCTGCTTGCACGCGGTGCGCAACACCCATTCGCCGATGGGCACAATCAGCCCGGTCTCCTCGGCCAACGGAATGAATTCGGTCGGTGAAATCACGCCGCGCTCGGGATGCTGCCAGCGCACCAGCGCTTCGATGCCGACGATCTGCGAACTGGCCACCGCGATCTGCGGCTGGTACAGCAGGTACAGCTCGTCGTTCTGCAAGGCCTTGCGCAGCCCGACTTCCAATTGCACATGGCTCATGATCTGCATGGTCAGCGAAGAGCTGTACAGCTTGGCGTTGTTCTTGCCGCAGTTCTTGGCGTGGTACATGGCGGTGTCGGCATACTTGAGCAGGGAGTTGCAGTCCTCGCCATCCTCGGGGTACAGCGAGATGCCGATGCTGGCGGTGACGAAGATTTCGTGCGCGTCCAGCAGGAAGGGGCGGCGCATCGCTTCCTTCACGCGGTGGGCGACGGTGAGTGCATCCTCCACCCGCTCCAGGTCGGGAATCAGGATGGTGAATTCGTCGCCGCCCAGCCGCGCCAGGTTGGCGGCGGACTCGGCGCGCGACACCAGGTCGCCCGGCCGCGTGGTTTCGCGCAGCCGCTCGGAGACCGCCTTGAGCAAGTGGTCGCCGACGTCATGCCCCAGCGTGTCGTTGATGCGCTTGAAGGCGTCCAGGTCCATGAACAACACGGCAAATTTTTTGCCGGCCTTGCGCGAGCGCGCCAGCTCGGCTTCCAGCGTTTCGAGAAAGGCCTGGCGGTTCGGGATGCCGGTCAGGCTGTCGCAATAGGCCAGGCGGCGGATCTGCTCTTCGCTGCGCTTGCGCTCGCTGATGTCGCGCACCAGGCCCAGCACCTCGTCCGGGCCGGTGGCCACCAGGCGCGCTTCGAAATGCCGCACCGGCAGCGGCGCGCCCGCATGTTCGCCGTGCCGCGCGCGCGTGGCGGCCGCCGGCATGGGCAACTCGTAATCCAGCGAGCGGATGTGCTGGCTGTCCAGCACGGCGCGCACCTCGTCTTGCATGCGGTTGGCGATCTCTTCCGGCAGCACCTGGTTCAGGTGCTGGCCCACGCAGCGTTCGCTGGCAAACACGTGGCTGGCTTCGTGGCCCTGTTCATAATCGAGGTAATAGCCGTCCTTGTTCATGCGGAAGAAGGTGTCGGGGATGGCGGCCAGCACGGCGCGGTGCTGGGCGTCGGCGATGCGCAAACGGGTGATGGCGTCGCTGGCGCGCAGCACGTACAGCACGCGGTGGCCGAGGATGGGCCAGTTGATCGGCTTGGAGACGAAATCGGTCGCGCCCGCCTCGTAGGCTTGCGTCACCGATTCCAGTTCGTCGCCGCCGGTCACCATGATGATGGGCACGGCCGACGCTTCCAGGCCGCGGATCGCGCGGCACACGGCGAAGCCGTCCATGCCCGGCATGTCCACGTCCAGCAGCACCAGATCGGGCGTCATCCGCTGGAAGCAGGCCACGGCCTGCATGCCGTCTTCCGCGAGCACGGAGTCGAGGCCGACTTGGGCCAGCATTTGCTGCATCAGCAGGCGCATGGTGGGATCGTCGTCGGCCACCAGGACCAGGCCGCGTTTGGGAGTCGTCGTCATGTCAGATTTCCTTTTCCAGGATAGCTCCCAACGCCTGCCGCGCGGCCTGGAAAGATCGTTCTGTGTCGGCCAGCAAGGCTGCGGCGCCGGCGGTGGTGTTGTTGCGTCCGAGTTGTTCCAGTTCCTTGCAGCGCTGCGCCATGCCATGCGCGCCGACGTTGGCGCTGCTGGACTTGAGGCTGTGCGCGGTCTTGCGCAACTGCAGCGCGTTGTCGTTGGCGATGGCCTGGCGCAGGGTCTGCAACTGGCCGGGCGTGTCGTGCAGGAAGGCGTGCAGCACGCGCTCCAGCAGCGCGTCGCCATTGCCGGGGCTGAGCGCGCGGATATTGTCCAGCGCTTGCCGGTTGATGGGGCTGTCTTCCGCCGCGGGCGGCAGGGGCGGCGCTTCCGGTGCGGGCGCCGTGCGCGGCAGGCTGATCCAGCGCGACAGCGTGGCGCCCAGCGCCTGCTGGGTGAAGGGCTTGCTCAGGTAGTCATCCATGCCGGCCGCCAGGCAGGATTCGCGGTCGCCCTGCAGCGCGTTGGCGGTGATCGCGATGATGGGCAGGCTGCGCGCGCGGCCGCGCTGCTGTTCGTGGCGGCGGATTTCACTGGTGGCGGCAAAACCGTCCATCACCGGCATCTGGCAATCCATCAGCACCAGGTCGAAGTCGTCGGCCTGCACCGAGTGCAGCGCCTCTGCGCCATTGCAGGCGCGGCTGACGTCCAGCCCCAGGCCTTCCAGCATGGCGCTGGCCACTTCCACGTTGACCGGATTGTCTTCCGCCAGCAGCACCTTGCGCCGCTTGCGCGCGCGCGGCGCCGGCATCGGGCTGATGCTGAGTTCGGTGGACGGCGGCGCGGCGGGCGCCAGCGCGGCGTCCGCTTGCGGCCGCGTTTCGCGCTCGCGCGCCGGCGCGGCGATGGCATCGTACAGGTCGCAATCGCGCAATGGCTTGATGAGCTGGAAGGCCACGCCGGCCGCGCGGCGCTGCACGCTGTCGGCGGCGTTGCGCTCCGTGCTCAGCAACAGCAGCCGCGTGGCCGCCAACTGCGGCTCGGCGTGGATGGCGGCGGCCAGCGCCAGGCCGCTGGTGCGCGGCAGTTCCATGTCGAGCAGGGCGACATCGTAGGCGTGGCCGGCGCTGGCGGCGCCCTGTAGCTGGGGCAGGGCGTCGTGGGCACCGGCGCGGGCGCACACGATGCCCCAGGCCGATAGCTGCCGCTCCAGCATGGCGCTGCCGGCGGGGTTGTCATCGACAATCAAAGCGTGGATTCCCTGGGTGGTGGTGGAAGCATCGTCGGGTTTGACCCGACGTTTATCAAAATTTACGACGAACCAAAACACCGATCCTTGAGTTAGCGCATGCTCGACGCCGATTTCGCCGCCCATCAACTCCACCAGTTGCTTGGAAATCGCCAGGCCCAGGCCGGTGCCGCCGTGCTTGCGGGTGGTCGAGCCGTCGGCCTGGGAGAAGGAATCGAAGATGCGGGCGCGCGCCTCGTTCGACACGCCGATGCCGGTGTCATGCACTTCGAAACGCAAGTCCACCGTTTGCGCGTCCTCGTCCGCCACGCGCACCTTGACGGCAATGGTGCCGGCATCGGTGAACTTGATGGCGTTGCCGATCAGGTTGAAGATCACTTGCCGCAGCCGGTTGGGATCGCCGACGATGCCGACCGGGATGTTGTTGGCGACGTCCAGCTCCAGCCGGAGGCCCTTGGCCTGGGCCTGCGGCGAAAACACATGGTCGATGTCGTCCAGCAGGTCGCGGAAATTGAAGTGGATGTATTCGACTGTCAGCTTGCCGGCCTCGACCTTGGAAAAGTCCAGGATGTCGTTGATGATCACCAGCAGGTGTTCGCCGGAGCGCTTGACCATGCTGGTGTAGTGGCGCTGCTGCTCGCTCAGGCGCGTGGCCAGCAGCAGTTCCGTCATGCCGAGCACGCCGTTCATGGGGGTGCGGATCTCGTGGCTCATGGTGGCCAGGAAGGCGCTCTTGGCCTGGCTGGCGGCCTCGGCGGCGTTCTTGGCTTTTTCCAGTTGCTCGGTGCGCACGCTGACCTGGCGCTCCAGTTGATCGCGGTACTGCGCCAGCGCGAGGTCGCGGCCTTCCACTTGCGCCAGCATGTCGTTGAAGCTGTCGATCAGCGCGCCCAGTTCGTCGCTGCGCTGGTGGACGATGCGCTGGGCCGGCTGGCCGCGGCTGACCTGCTGGGCCGCCGCGATCAGCTTGCCGACCGGCTCGGCGATGCTGCCCTTGAAGCGGGCCGCCGTCAGCAGCGCCATCATGAAGGACAGCATGGCCGCCACCGCCGCCGCGCCCAGGTTCTTGAGGATATCCAGCCACATGCGCGCCTGGCTGCTTTCGACCATCACGAAGCCGGCCACCGCCTCCTGGCTGCGCAGGGTGCGGTAGACGCGCATGGCTGGCGACCAGGGCTGGCCGCTGCGTTCGCTGCGCACGTCGGGCAGGACGGCCGACAGGTCCAGCGCCTGCGGCCCGGCTTGTTCGGGCGGCAGGGCCGGGGCGGCGTAACGCGCCAGCAACTGGCCATCCTGGTCGTACAGCGCGGCTTGCAGGATGTCTTGTTCCAGCGCCAGGGGCGACAGCATCTGCGCCGCCTGCTGGCGGTCGCCGCTGCGCAGCGCGGCCCGGCTGCTGTTGCCGATCACCCCGGCCAGCGAGGACAATTGCTGGCGCGCGTCCTCGCTGTGGCTGAGGACGGACGTGATGGCAAACGCGATGAACACCAGCAGCAGCGCGCCACCCGTGGACAGCACGGACATCATGGTCAGTTTCTGGCTCAGGCCTGAGCGTTCAAGGTTGAACATGCGGGGCGGCTGCTATCGGTAAGGCGCCGAAAACCGTCGGCGCGGACGGGCGTGGCAAGCTGGGCTGTAGATGCCAATGAGAAAAATATATGTTTCAGGAAAGCCCGGTTTTGATCTGGATTAAGCCGCGCACGTTTGAGCGGCATCAAACCCGGCAGGTGGACGCGCCGCAAGCTGGCAGGATGGAACGCAAAAAAATCCTCTTTGTCGCCGAAGCGGTGACGCTGGCGCATGTCGCCCGACCGCTGGCGCTGGCGCGCATGCTGGACACTCACCGCTACGATGTGCATTACGCCTGCGCGCCCGGCTACGAAGCCTTTTTCGGCGACAGCCGCTTGCGCCACTGGACGCTGAACAGCATCCCCAGCGCCCGCTTCCTGGCTGCGCTGGCGGCGGGCAAGCCGGTGTACGACCGGCAAACCCTGCAGCAGTACGTGGAGGACGACCTGCACCTGCTGCAAGCCGTGCAGCCGGACGTGGTGATCGGCGACTTCCGCCTGTCGCTGTCGGTCAGCGCGCGGCTGGCCAAGCTGCCTTATGTCGGCCTGATCAACGCCTACTGGAGTCCCTACGTCCAGCAGCACTACCGCGTGCCGTCCTTGCCGATGACGCGGGTCTTGCCGATCGCGCTGGCGGACCGGCTGTTCCGGCTGGTGCGTCCCCTGGCGTTCGCCTTGCACACGCTGCCCCTGAACCGGGTGCGGCGGGCGTATCAGTTGCCGTCGCTGGGCTGGGATTTGCGGCGCATCTACTGCGATGCCGACTATGTGCTGTATCCGGACACGGCGGAAATGTTCCCGGCGCGTGACAAGCCGCTGACGCACAGCTATCTGGGGCCGGTGATCTGGTCGCCGCCCGTGGCCTTGCCGCCGTGGTGGCACGCGCTGCCGGCCGGCCGGCGCATCGTCTACGTCACCCTGGGCAGCTCGGGGCAGGGTGCTTTGCTGCCGCAGGTGTTGCGCGCGCTGGCCCGCCTGCCGGTGACGGTGATCGCGGCCACGGCAGGCCATGCGGAAACCGGCGCGGTGCCGGCCAACGCCAGGACGGCCGCGTATCTGCCGGGGATGGAAGCGGCGCAGCGCGCCAGCCTGGTGATCTGCAACGGCGGCAGCCCGACCTGCCAGCAGGCGCTGGCCGCCGGCGTGCCGCTCATCGGCATTGCGGGCAATCTGGACCAGTACCTGAACATGCAGGGCGTGCTGGGGATGCGGGCCGGCAGTTTGCTGCGCGCGGACCGCTTGCGCGAGGACCAGTTGTTCGATGTCGCGCTGAACCTGCTGGAGCGGCCCGCCCCCCGCGCGGCGGCGGTCGCGGTGGCGCAGCAATTCCAACGTTACGATCCTGGCGCGCGGCTGGAAGGTTTGCTGGCCCAGCTTTAGAACAACCGTGGATAAAAAAGACGGACCAGGCGGCAAGCGCCAGGTCCGCCAAAGACCGCTGCTACGGTTCAGGAGGCCTTGCGGCGGCGGCTCGCGGCCAGACCAGCAAAGCCCAGGCCCAGCAGCGCCAGCGTGGCGGGCTCAGGCACGGCCGCGAAACTTTGCGACGAGTCCACCTTCAGGAAGGGCACCGTGGTCGGCGTGGTGCCGTCCCACATGGAGGCCGGGGTGAAGAAGGACGGCACGTTGGTGGTGCCCGTGATCTTGTCCTGGAACACCGAACCGGTCACGATGTCCAGGTAAGCCGGGTCGACATAATCGATCATGAAGCGCGAATCGAAAGAGCCGGTGCCGGTTGGGCCGTTGGCCGTGAAGCTGGCGTCGTTGAAGATCAGGTGGCCGGACAGGATCATGATGCCGTCGCCATCGCCGCCCGCGCCGCAGCCGGTGGACGTGACGCCCTCGCCGTAGCAGCGCACAGTATTGCCGCCGTTGCCGGGCACAGCCTTGCTGCCGTCGGTGATGTTGTCGAAGAAGATGGCGATGTTCTGCACGCCGGCGTGGATGGGATCGACATCCATGCTGGCCGACTGCGAGGCCGGCATGCCGAAGTGGACGGTGGTGGGCGTCTGCGCGTCAACCCGTTCCTGGAAGCGCACCACCTTGCTGATTTCGAAGGTGTTGTTGAGCCCGACCGGCGTGACGATGGCGGGGATATTGCTGTTGGACATGGTGCCCACCACCATTTGCGAACGCAGCTCGGTGTTGTAAGGCGCGGTGGTGCCGCCAGGGCCGACGGTGGCGCCGGGGATGAAGTTGGTTGCCAGTGCGGTGTCGGTGACATTGGTCCACAGGTCTGCGTAGGTGGTGTAGTGGCCGGTGCCGGTGGGGTCGAAGCCGACCGTGGGACCAGCCATGGCCAGCGGCGAGGCCAGGGCAGCAACCAGGGCGGCAGCCAGTGCGGGAGTGAACGGTTTCATGGATGCTCCTCGAAAATGGGACCTCGGAAATCGGGGTCGTGGGCCACTCAGAGCAAAAGCCTTGCCAATGCAGGCGATCCGCGTGAAATCAAGGACTTACGGTGGCTGGCCGCGCGCTTGCGGCACGCGGTGTAAAAAAATCCGTCACGGCCGCAGACGGCGCGCCGGAATGCCGCCCCAGACCTCGCCGGGTGCGATGTGCGTGTCCTTGGTGACCACCGCGCCGGCCGAGACGATGGCGTGGTCGCCGATCTGCACGCCGGCCATGATTACCGAGGTGGCGCCGATGGTGACGGCGTCGCCGATGCGCACGGCTTTCAGCTCCAGCCTGGTGCCCTCGATGACGTGGGCGAACACCACGGCGTCGTGGCCGATGATGGTATTGCTGCCGACGCGGATCAGCGGCGGGTCGAGCAGCGCGCCCGCGCTGTAGGTGTTGGCGCCCAGCCTGGCGCCCAGCGCCAGGTAGATCAGCCGCATGATGGGCACCGGGATGGCATGCGTGCGTATCAGCGAGTTGAACAGCAGCAAGTAGAACAGGAAGTAGACGTTGACGACCAGTTCGTGGCGCGAGTGCTCCGGCACCGCGCCTTCCGCCAGCGGCATCAGCCGCAGGAAGCCGCGGTAGACCAGGAAAGCGTACAGGTAAGTCAGCAGCACGCCGATCAGCAGCAACAGCACGCCGCGGAAGTCGCCCAGCGGCAGCGCGCCGAACAGCAAGGCGGTAGTGCCCACGCCCAGCGCCAGGATCAGCGCCAGCAGGGCGAGGAAGACGGCAAGCTGGGCTGGCCGGATGGCGCGCATCAGGGGCCTCCGCCCGTGGTGATGAGCAGCTCGGCCAGCGGGCGGCGGGTCGAGCGCGCCCGCGCCGGCGGGCCGGCGCCGATGCGGCCCATGAAGACGGCCGCTTCCCACGCTTGCGCGCCGACCAGCGCCGCGCCGGCCTCCGACAGGGCGGCGGCGCGCTCTTGCATGCCGGGCGTGTCGGAAAACCTGCGGCCTTCGCGCACATAGCGCGAGAAGATCAGGGGCGTCATCTCCGGCTGCAATTGCAGGCCCAGCGCGGTGGCCGTCAGCCAGAAGCGCTGCATGGCGCGGCCGGCCGCCAGGTAGTCGTCGATGCGCTGGGGATGGCGCTCGGCCGCCAGCACGAAATGCGCGGCGCAGGCCAGCGACGGCAGCCAGTCCATCTGCAGGCGCGGCGCCAGCGTGCCGGCCAGCCAGGTGTTGAAGAAGGCCACGCGCCGCCAGTCCTGCATCACCCAGCGCATCAGCTTGCCGGTGAGGGGATCGACGCCCAGCGCTTGCTCGGGAATGCGGTCCTCGCTGAAGCGCTGGCCCCAGGCGATGATGGAGCGGTGCACCGCGTGCGCTTCCGGCATGGTCAGCCGCAGCTTGGCGTTGCGGAACATCAGCCGCGCGGCCGCGCTGCGCTGGTGGCCTTCCAGCCACAGCACCGCGTAGCCGGGCGGCAGCGCGGCCGACAGCGTGGTCTTTTCCGAAATCGTCAGCGGCCGGCGGCTCAGCGGACGGCGCTGCACGCTGCGCGGCAGGATGTAGTCGGCCAGCGGATCGGCTTCCAGTGCCGGCGCGGGCAGGAAGCTGACGTCGATGGTCGGCTCGGTGTCGGGCGCCTGCTCGCGCCGCGTGGCCACCATCGCCAGTTGGACGGTGCTGGCCGCGATGGCCATGGTCTCCAGCAGCGCGCCTATCGACATCTGGCTGGGATGGCCGTCCAGGTCATAGACGCAGTAGTCGCGCGTGTCGTGGCCGTAGACCACCAGCCGGCGCGCGTCGAGGATCTCGAAGCGCCACGGCTGGGTGTTGTCGCCGCTGGGCGCCCAGCGCGCCAGTTCGAGGATTTGTGCCAGCGTGCGGTCCACTCATCGCCTCCGCGCCACCAGCATGGCCAGTCGTTGCAGCAGGTGGCGGTTGCCGCCGGGACGCCAGGTGCGCACCATGCGGTTGCGGAAGGCGTCGAACTGGTAGCCGCGCGGCGCCGCCAGCACCTCGCCGCGCTTCAACAGGATCTTCAGCGCCTCGGTGGCGGCCGCGCCCGCGCACAACTGGCAGCCCATGATGGTGGACGGCCCGCGCTGTTCTTCCAGGTTGATCGCCGACGGATCGACCAGGTAGCCGCGGTGCAGCCCGGCCGGCGCCAGGCCGACCAGGAAGCGCAGCGCCTTCTCCCGGTCGGACTGGCCGGCCCAGCCGAAATAGTCTTCAAAGCTCATCCGCCCCGGCAGGAAGTTCAGCACGGCCGTGCCCATACCCAGCGGCGCGGCGGTGGTGGCCGGTATGCCGAACCGGGCGCAGGCGGCAAAGGTGGCGTCGCGCGCGGCGAAGGCAAAGAAGTCCAGCCCGTCGACATACAGATCGACGCCCTGGAAGAAGCTGGCCAGGTTGTCGGCCGTGACGCCGGCCGGGAAGCTCTTCAGTTGCAGGCCGGGGTTGATGTCGCGCGCCATTTCGGCCAGCACCTCGACCTTGGGCCGGCCCAGCGTGGACACGGTGGCGCCCACCTGGCGGTTGAAGTTGGCGATGTCGAAGGTGTCGAAATCGGCGATGTGGAAAGCGCCTATGCCCAGCCGCGCCAGCGTCAGCAGGTGCACGCCGCCGACGCCGCCCATGCCGGCAATGGCCACGCGCTTGCCGCGCAAGGCTTCCTGCTCGGCCCGGGTGAGCCAGCCGATGTTGCGGGCAAACGCTTCGTGGTAAGAGAATGGGTGCGCCATGTGTGCTTGGACACATGGGCACGCTCAGAAGTTCCGGTTTTTTTTAGCAGCAGCCGCCGCGCTTGCCGGCCCCGCCGTACCGGGCTTCCTGGCGTTCGCGGAAGAACTCTTCGTAGCTCATGATGGGCTCGCCGGGATGCGTGGCCTCGCGGTGCGTGACGTAGGCATCGTAGTCGGGCAGGCCCATCATCAGGCGCATGCTCTGGCCGAGGTAGCGCCCGGCCTTGGCGATTTCGCCCAGCATCACTGGCCCGCCGCCATGACCACCAGCGGGCTTTCCTGCACGGTGGGCTTGCTGCTGGCGCGCGCCGCCAGCACGGTGCGGATGCCGAACACCAGCACCGACAGCACCACCAGCACGAAGAAGCCGGCCAGCGACGCGTCCAGGTAATCGTTGAAGATCACCTGCTGCATCTGCGCCACCGACTTGGCCGGCGCCAGCAGCTTGCCGTCGGCCAGCGCGGCCTGGTACTTGGCCGCGTGGGCCAGGAAACCGACTTTCGGATTGGCGTCGAAAATCTTTTGCCAGCCGGCCGTCAGCGTGCACAGCAGCAGCCAGACGGTGGGCGCCACCGTGACCCAGGCGAACTGGCCGCGCTTCATCTTGAACAGCACGCAGGTGCCGAGGATCAGCGCGATCGCGGCCAGCATCTGGTTGGCGATGCCGAACAGCGGCCACAGCGTGTTGATGCCGCCCAGCGGATCGACCACGCCCTGGTACAGGAAGTAGCCCCAGGCCGCCACGCACAGACCGGTGGCGGTGAGGTTGGCGGCGGTGTTGTCGGTCTGCTTCAGGGCCGGCACGAAGGCGCCCAGCAAGTCTTGCAGCATGAAGCGGCCGGCGCGGGTGCCGGCGTCCACGGCGGTCAGAATGAACAGGGCTTCGAACAGGATGGCGAAGTGGTACCAGAAAGCCATCATCAGCTTGCCGCCGATGACGCCGGACAGGATGTGCGCCATGCCCACCGCCAGCGTCGGGGCGCCGCCGGCGCGCGAGATGATGCTGTGCTCGCCCACATCCCTGGCGGTCTGCAGCAGCACTTCAGGCGTGATCACAAAGCCCATCTGCGACACCGCGTGCGCGGCCGATTCGGCCGTGGTGCCCAGCAGCGCGGCCGGGCTGTTCATGGCGAAGTACACGCCCGGATCGATGGTCGACGCCGCCACCAGGGCCATGATGGCCACGAACGATTCCATCAGCATGGCGCCGTAGCCGATGAAGCGGGCATGGGTTTCATTCTCGATCATCTTGGGCGTGGTGCCGGACGAGATCAGCGCGTGGAAGCCGGACACGGCGCCGCAGGCGATGGTGATGAACAGGAAGGGGAACAGCGAGCCCGACCACACCGGGCCGGTGCCGTCGACGAACTTGGTCAGCGACGGCATTTGCAGGGCCGGCGCCACCAGCACGATGCCCAGCGCCAGGCCGGCGATGGTGCCGATCTTGAGGAAGGTCGAGAGGTAATCGCGCGGCGCCAGCAGCAGCCACACCGGCAGCACCGAGGCGACGAAGCCGTAGCCGATCAGCATCCAGGTCAGCTCGGTGCCGGTGAAGGTGAACAGGGGCGCCAGCGCCGCATTCTCCTGCACGTACTGGCCGCCGAAGATGGCGCCCATCAGCAGGATGAAGCCGATGATGGACACTTCGCCCACGCGGCCGACGCGGACATAGCGCGAGTACACGCCCATGAACAGGGCGATCGGAATGGTGGCCATCACGGTGAAGCTGCCCCAGGGCGAGCCGGTCAGCGCCTTCACCACGATCAGGGCCAGCACCGCCAGGATGATCACCATGATCATGAAGGTGCCCAGCAGCGCGATCATGCCGGGCACGGGACCCAGCTCGGACTTGATCAGGTCGCCCAGCGAGCGGCCGTCGCGGCGCATGGAAATGAACAGCACGATGAAGTCCTGCACGGCGCCGGCAAACACCACGCCGGCCAAGATCCACAGCATGCCGGGCAGATAACCCATCTGCGCGGCCAGCACCGGGCCGACCAGCGGGCCGGCGCCGGCGATGGCGGCGAAGTGGTGGCCGAACAGCACGTACTTGTTGGTGGGGACGTGGTCCAGGCCGTCGTTGAGGCGGTTGGCCGGGGTCATGCGGCGGCCGTCCAGGCCCAGCACCTTGTCGGCGATGTACAGGCTGTAGAAACGGTAGGCGATCAGGTAGACGCAGACGGCGGCGATCACGATCCAGACCGCGTTGATGGTTTCGCCGCGGTGCAGGGCGATCACGCCCAGCGCCGAGGCGCCGGCCAGGGCCAGGGCGGCCCAGCCCAGCTTGCCGGCCAGGGTATCAGGTAGAGCTTTCATGCTTCCTCCAAGGGTGGTCTCTGTGCCCTCATCGGGGCTTATGACCAGTATTCATTTTTGTGATATCAGCCGCAAGCGCAGCAATACGCAAAGCCGCTGCGTAGCATTACGTAGGCCCGCCGGCGGCCGGGAGCGTAAAATCGCGGCATGACTGACGAGCAGACCCCATGCCCATGAAGCTGCGGCAAAAAGTGATTTTCCTGGCCATCACGCCCCTGATCCTGGCGCTGTGCGGCATCGCGCTGGCGGTGCGCCACCAGTCCGAGACCCTGGCGCGGCAGCAGCGCGCGACCATCCAGCAGGCATACCTCAGCAGCAAGGAGGCCGAACTCAAGCACTACGTGGCGCTGGCCGCGCATTCGATCGCCTACCTGTACGACTCCGGCCGCGACGACGAGGCCACGCGCAAGGAAGCCATGCGCATCCTCAGCACCCTGAGCTACGGCGACGACGGTTATTTCTTCCTCTACGATATGCAGGGCAACGCCCTGATGCACCCGCGCCAGCCCGAGCTGGTGGGGCAGAACCTGTTCGGGCTGCGCGACCAGAACGGCCGCCCGACCATCCAGAACCTGCTGCAGCGGGCGCGCGAGGGCGGCGGCCTGGAGCGCTACATGTGGATCAAGCCATCCACCCACAAGCCGGTCGACAAGCTGGGCTACGTGATCGCCATGCCGCGCTGGGGCTGGATGCTGGGCACCGGCATCTACCTCGACGACGTCGACCGGGCGCTGGCCCAGGTCGATATCCAGCAGTCCGGCAACATCCAGAACACCATGCTGTGGATCACCGGCATCGCGGTGGCGGCGGCCCTGGTGGTGGCCCTGTCCGGCCTGGTGCTCAACATTTCCGAACTGCGGGTGGCCGACGCCAAGCTCAAGGTGCTGGCGCAGCGCGTGGTGGAATCGCAGGAAGAGGAGCGGGCGCGGCTGTCGCGCGACCTGCACGACGGCATTTCGCAGTGGCTGGTGTCGATCAAGCTGCAGATCGAGGCCGGCATGATACGGCTGGCCTCGCCCAAGCCCGAGCAGCAGCAGGCGGCCCTGGCCGTGTTCGAGCACGCGGCCGACCAGCTCAGCAATGTGATGGGCGAGGTACGGCGCATCTCGCACAACCTGCGCCCGGCCATCCTGGACGACCTGGGCCTGGCGGCCGCGCTGCAGCACCTGGCCCAGGAATACACCCTGAGCAGCGGCACGCCGGTGCAGTTCGAGGCCTCCGGCTGCACCGACGATTTGCCGGACGTGGCCAACACCGTGCTGTTCCGCCTGGCGCAGGAAGCGCTGACCAACATCGGCCGCCACGCCGGCGCCAGCCGCATCGAGATCAGCCTGAGCGGCGAGCACAGCGGCGTCACCCTGCGCATCCGCGACGACGGCCGCGGCTTCGACGCCGAGGGCATCGCACACCATCCCAAGCGCGGAATCGGATTGCGCAATATGATGGAGCGCATGGACGCGATCGGCGGCCGCTTCGCCATCCTGTCCTCCGCCGCCGGCACCACTGTCACGGCTTACGCCGCCAACCATACCTGACTATGACTGATACGATCAAAATCCTGCTGGTAGACGACCATCCGCTGGTGCGCGACGGCCTGCGCGCGCGCCTGGAAGCCATGCCGCAATTCCAGGTGGTGGCCGAGGCCGGCGGCGCGGCCGAAGCGCTGGCGCAGGCGGCCGGCCATCCGGTCGACCTGGTGCTCATGGACATCAACATGCGCGGCGTCAACGGCATCGAGGCCACCGCGCAATTCACCAAGGCCTTTCCCCACATCGCCGTGCTGATCCTGTCCATGCACGACAAGATGGAATACGTGTCGCAGGCGATCCAGGCCGGCGCCCGCGGCTACGTGCTCAAGGATGCGCCCGGCAAGGACATCGTGGTGGCCATCGAAACCGTGATGTCGGGCGGGATTTACTACAGCGCGGCGCTGGCCCGCCAACTGGCCCAGCCGCAGCCCCACGACAACCAGCTCACCTCGCGCGAGCATGAAGTGCTGCGGCATATCGCCAACGGCGAATCCAACAAGCAGATCGCCCGCGCGCTGGACCTCAGCGTGCGCACGGTGGAAACCCACCGGCTCAACATCAAGCGCAAGCTGGGCATCGAGGGGCAAGCCGAGCTGATCCGCTTTGCTGTCCAAAATGCGCAATAAAATCAAGGGGAAACGTTACCGGCCCGCGGTTTGTGGCAAAAAAGTTGAACCCGGCGGTTAATACCGTTGAGCAATTTTCAATAGTACCTGTTTGTACGGCAATATCTGTTATATTCCTGCTCGGCTTCGCTATATTGCCATTGTGTAAAAGAAACGTTTCGTGCGCGCTTTTTGCAATGATTTAAGATTGTCATAAATCAATCATTGCTCTAAGATGCATGCACGACTCTTGACGAGATATTGATGTCTGCGCCTGAAATCAGCCTGTTTCCTCTGGTGGAATTGCAAGCCGTGTCCAACGCTCACAACGAGTGGGTGGCATTGGCATTTGAATTTGCACCCGAAGCGGGCGATCCCTTCCAGGCGGCGCTGACCCTGATGCAGCGCGGCGAGGCGCAAACGGCCCTGGCGCCGCTGGACTTCATCCTGCCCGTAAACAATCCGCTGGCGCTGGAACTGGCGCAACTGGCCACGCTGCCGCGCAACAGCCTGGTGCTGCGGGTGCCGGCCGCCGCCATTGCCGATGTCGCCGTCCAAAGGAAGCTGGCCGGTTATGCCGAGGCCGGCTACCGCATCATGGTGGACGGCGTGGCGGAAGGCTCGGCAGCCACCATGAGCGGCGCCAAGGCGCTGTCGGTGGACGCTTCCGTGGAGTTGCCGCCGGTGCTGGCGCTGGTGGCCCAGCCGGGACCGCACCTGGCCACCGGCATGCACAGCGAAGCCCGCATCCTCGAATGCGCGGCGGCCGGCTTTAGCTGGTTTGCCGGCGACTATGCCCTGCATCCGCCGCTCGACACCCAGGCCGGCGACGGCACCTCGCGCAAGCGCTTGCTGGCGCTGCTGGGCCTGCTGGCGCGCGACGCCGATTCGCGCGAGCTGGAAGTGCTGCTGAAGCAGGATCCGGCCCTGTCCTACCATTTGCTCAAGCTGGTGAATTCGGCCGCGTTCGCGCTCAGTTCGCCGATCCACAGCTTCAGCCAGGCCATCAACGTGCTGGGCCGGCGCCAGTTGCAGCGCTGGCTGCAATTGCTGCTGTACGCGCGCCAGCAGGAAGACGGCCTGGCCAATCCGCTGCTGCCGCTGGCGGCCGTGCGCGCGGCCATGATGGAAGGCCTGGCGCAAGCGCTGGATTGGGACCGCGACCAGCAGGACATGGCCTTCGTGGCCGGCGTGTTCTCGCTGCTCGACGTGTTGCTGGCGATGCCGATGACGGAAATCGTCGCCGCCCTGAGCCTGGACCTGGACGTGGTGATGGCGCTCTTGGACCGCACCGGGCCGCTGGGCGAACTGCTCAAGCTGGTCGACCGGCCCGACCACGCCAGCCTGGCCGCGGCCGGGATTGCCAACGAAGCGTACTGGGACGCGCAGTTGCGGGCCTACCAGTGGGCGATCCAGGTCAGCAGGAATCTATAAGCCATGTACGCGCACCCGGTCTCCGATTTCCTGACTCACAGCGCGGCCCTCTGCGATGCCGTGCTGCGCTTGCGCGGATCGGCGCTGACCGAAGAACTGGGGCGCATCGTGCGCAGCGTCCTCAACAGCCCGCTGGGCGAATACATCCCGGCCGACACGGCGGCCATGCTGCTGCGGCCGCCGCCGTTGGAGCCGGTGACCGCCGCCAACGACGACGCGGTGCCGACCCTCACGCAAGACATTTATTTCGACAACCAATATTTCGGCCGTTTCGTGGTGTCCGGCCGCGAGCACTACAGCGAACTGGATCGCCAGCACCTGGCCAGCCTGGCCAACCTGGCGGCCAGCGTGCTGCAGGTGCACTCGGTGGCCCAGCGCACCACCCATGCGTATGCGCAGGTGGAAGCGCAACTGCAGCACCAGGCGCAAATCCTGGACCAGATCCACGAGTCCGTGCTGACCATGGACATGAACGGCTTCATCATCAGTTGGAACAAGGGCGCGGAGCGCCTGTTCGGCTACACGGCGGTGGAAGCGGTGGGGCGCAACATCCTGTTCCTGTACGATGACGAGGATGTCGGCTTCCACGACCATTTCCTGGAGCAGGGCGGCCGCCTGATGGAAGTGCGGCGCAAGAAAAAGAGCGGCGAAGTGTTCTGGGCCAGCCTGTCGCTGTCGCCGCTGTGCGATATCCACGACCGCTCGATCGGCCTGATCGCCTACCTGACCGACATCACCGAGCGCAAGATGGCGGAGGAACGCATCCACCACCTGGCCTATTACGATGCGCTGACCAACCTGCCCAACCGCACCCTGCTGACCAAGCTGGTCGACCAGGCCCTGATGGTCGCGCAGCGCAACAAGGCGCACGGCTGCGTGCTGTTCATCGACCTCAACCGCTTCAAGCTGATCAACGACACCCTGGGCCGCCGGGTCGGCGACGAGCTGCTGGTGGAAGTGGCGCGCCGCTTCCGCACCGTGCTGCGCGACCAGGACCTGGTGGCACGCCTGGGCGGCGACGAATTCGCGGTCGGCCTGTTCGACATCGGCCAGCACTTCGAGGCCAGCATGGTGGCGCAAAAGCTGCTGGCGACCCTGAACGAGCCGCTGTTCATCGACGGCCACGACCTGCGCGTGGGCGGCAGCATCGGCATCAGCGTCTATCCGCAGGACGGCCACGACGCCGAGACCCTGCTGCGCCTGGCCGACATCGCCATGTACCGCGCCAAGCAGGAGGGCGGGGCGGATGGCGACCATGTGGCCTTCTACAGCCAGGACATGAACCAGGGCATGCAGGAGCGCATGCGCATCGAGACCGGCCTGCGCAACGCGCTGGGCAACGGCGAGCTGCTGCTGCACTACCAACCCAAGTATTCCATCGACACCGGCAAGATCATCGGCGCCGAGGCGCTGGTGCGCTGGCGCCATCCCGAGCGCGGCCTGGTGCCGCCGGCCGAGTTCATCCCGCTGGCCGAAGCCACCGGCCTGGTGGTGCAGGTGGGCGAGTGGGTGCTGGAATCGGCGTGCGCGCAGGCGCAGGCGTGGAAGGATGCCGGCCTGCCGCCGATCCGCCTGGCGGTGAACGTGTCGGCGCGCGAATTCACGGCGGCGCTGCCGGGGCGGGTCAGCGAAACCCTGAAGCGCTACGGCCTGGAACCGTCGTGGCTGGAACTGGAGATCACCGAGAGCACGCTGATGCACAACATCGACCGCGTGATCGGCATCATGGACCGCATCACGGCCATGGGCGTGACCTTGTCACTGGACGATTTCGGCACCGGGTATTCCTCGCTGTCCTACCTGAAGCGCTTCCCCATCGACACGCTGAAGATCGACCGTTCCTTCACCATCGGCATCCCCAGCGACGCCAACGATTGCGCGATTGCCAACACCATCATCAGCATCGCCCAGCAGTTGAAGCACAAGGTGATTGCGGAAGGGGTGGAAACGGTGGAGCAACTGGCCTTCCTGAAGAGTTCCGGCTGCGATGAAGTGCAGGGGTATTTGTTCTCGCAACCGCTGGAGGCGGAAGCGTTCGAGCAAGCCTTGCGGGAAAACTGGTTGCCGGGCCGCTCGCACCGGGCGGCTTGAAGGGCCGATAAAAAAACCGCCTGAGGGCGGTTTGTTTATTGGCGGAAGCGGTGAGATTCGAACTCACGAACGGCTCTCACCGTCGGCAGTTTTCAAGACTGCTGCCTTCAACCACTCGGCCACGCTTCCTAGGTGTGCAGCATTATACAGAATTCTGGAGTCAAGGCCAGCCGCGCGGGCTATCCCCTCCGAATCGCCCGATGGTCGTCGCCTTGCGGCAGCGCGCCCGCAGAAGGCGCGCTGCCTCTCCCGATCACGTTGAAGGGGCGACAGCCGCATGTCCAGCGCCAGCGTGGCTGGCCCAGCGTGCGCCGTATTGCCGCGCGCCCCTTCCCGCATCAAACGAAAGTGAAGTCGACCGCCTTGAGGTCGCCCAGCGAAACGCCGATCAGGGTCAGCACGTTGGCGTGACCGTCGTCGATCACCACGTTGGCGCCGGACTGCGAAGCGTGCGACATCACCGCCGAGTAGTTCGCGAACTCCTGCTTGGAGAATTGCAGGATATCGTGATTGCCATTCCCAGCGGTGAAGTCCACGATCACATCCTTGCCGAAACCGGCGGCGAAAGCGAAGGTGTCGTTGCCCTGGGCGCCGGCGAAGTAGTCGTTCTGGCCTGCCACGTCCACGAACGAGTCATTGGCCTTGGTGCCGGCGAACGCCTGTATCGACGGAGCGGCCACGTTGCCCGCCACATCTTTTACCGAGACGCCAAACGCATGCACGCTGCTGATCGCGGCGCTGGTGAGCGACCATGCGCCCGTGCTGTCCGCCGTGACGGTGCCGACGACTTTGCCAGTGGTGTTGTCGGACACGGTGACCGCTGCGCCGGCCTCGGTCGTCCCGGCCAAGGAAACGGTGCCGTTGCCGTTGGGCTTGAGCGAGGTGAAGGCAGGTGCCACGGCCTGCGTATCCAGGGTGAAGTTCAGGCTGGTGGTAGCGCCGGTGTTGCCGGCGACATCGGTCTGACGCGCCAGTACCGTATTTTGTCCTTCGACTGCGGTAAAGCTGCTCGACCAGCTCGCGCCGCCGTTGACGCTGTAGGTCACCGTCGCACCCGCTTCGACGTTGCCGACGTTGAGGGTGCCGATATTGGTGATGCCGTCGGTGGCGGACACGCCGGTATCGGACGTCAGCGCCAGGGTGGGGGCGGCGGGCGCCTTGGTGTCCAGGGTGAAGGACAGGCTGGAGGTGGCGCTGGTGTTGCCGGCGACGTCAGTCTGGCGGACCAGCACCGTGTTGGCGCCTTCGCTTGCCGTGAAGGCCGCCGTCCAGTGGCTGCCGTTATCCGTGCTGTAGGACAGGGTCGAGCCGGCTTCGGAGGTGATCGCCAGGGTGCCGACGTTGGTGATGTGGTCGGTATTCGAGCTGCCGGAGTCGATTGCCAGCGCGACGCCGGGCGCGGCTGGAGCGGTGGCGTCGATCATTGCGGCGATCGAACCGCTTGCGCTGCCGTTGCCGGAGGTATCGGTGGCTTTTGCGCTGAAGCTATGCAAGCCATCGGTCAGCGCGGTCGTGGTAAACGACCAGGTGTTGCCGCTGATCGTGGCCGCGCCCAGATCGTTGGTGCCGTCGAAGACGTGGACCGACGCGACGCCCACGGTGTCGCTGACGGTGCCGGATACGGTCACGGTGTTATCGCGGGTCAGGCCACCGTCGGTGATGGTCGGCGTCAGGCCGGTGTTCGTGCCCAAGGTGGAGTTGATGGCGACGGTTGGCGCGGTGGTGTCCTGCACGGTGAACGTGAAGTCCTTGGTGCTGGTGTTGTGCGCGGCGTCCGTGGTGGTCGCGGTGACGGTGTGCGTGCCGACGGCGAAGGTGGCTCCGGAGACGACGGCGTTGGTGCCCTCCTTGAAGGTCACGATATCGCTGCTGCCATCGACAGCGTCGCTGGCGGTGGCGGAGAAGGTGACGACTGCACCGGCTGCGCTGGTCGCCTCAATCTTATCGGGTGAGGTGACCGTGATGGTCGGTGCAGTGGTGTCCTGCACCGTAAACGTGAAGTTCTGGGTGCTGGTGTTGTGCGCGGCATCCGTGGTGGTGGCGGTAATGGTGTGTGTGCCGATCGAGAACAGGTTACCGGAGGTGACAACGTTGTTGCCTTCCTTGAAGGTCACTACGTCGCTGTTGCCGTCGACAGCATCGCTGGTGGTAGCGGAGAAGACTACGGTTGCACCGGCTGCACTGGTGGCTTCGGCCGTGCTGGGTGCAGTGACGTTGATCGTAGGCGCGGTCGTATCCTGCACCGTGAACGTAAAGTCCCTGGTGCTGGTGTTGTGGTTGTTATCGGTCGTGGTCGCGGTGACAGTATGCGTGCCAATCGAGAAGGTGTCGCCGGACGCGACCGCATTGTTGCCTTCCTTGAAGGTCACCACATCGTTGCTGCCGTCCACGGCATCGTTGGTAGTGGCGGAGAAGGTGACGGCAGCACCGGCCGCGCTGGTGGCTTCGGCCTTGTCCGGCGCATTGACCGCGATCGTAGGCGCGGTCGTGTCCTGCACCGTGAAGGTGAAGTCCTTGGTGCTGGTGTTGTGATTGGCGTCGGTGGTGGTTGCAGTGACAGTGTGCGTACCAATCGAGAAGGTGTCGCCGGAGGCAACGGAGTTATTGCCTTCTTTGAAGGTCACGACATCGCTGTTACCGTCGACAGCATCGCTGGCGGTAGCGGAGAAAGTGACGGCTGCGCCAGCGGCGCCGGTGGCCTCTGCCTTGTCCGGTGCTGTGATCGTGAGCGTCGGCGCAGTCGTGTCCTGTACCGTGAACGTGAAGTCTTTGGTACTGGTGTTGTGATTGGCATCGGTCGTGGTTGCAGTGACAGTATGCGTGCCGATGGCGAAGATGTTGCCGGAGGCGACGCTGTTGGTGCCTTCTTTGAAGGTCACGATGTCCGAACTGCCATCCACTGCATCGCTGGCGGTCGCCGAGAAGGTCACGGCTGCACCAGCAGCGCTGGTGGCTTCAGCCGTGCTCGGCGCGGTGAAGGTGATATCAGGCGCGGTCGTGTCCTGCACCGTAAACGTAAAGTCTTTGGTGCTGGTGTTGTGATTGGCGTCGGTCGTTGTTGCAGTGATGGTGTGCGTGCCAATCGCGAAGGTGTCGCCAGAGGCAACGCTATTGTTACCTTCTTTGAAGGTCACCACATCGCTGTTGCCGTCCACGGCATCGTTGGCGGTGGCCGAGAAGGTCACGGCTGCACCGGCTGCGCTGGTTGCCTCCGCTTTATCGGCCGCGGTGACAGTGATGTCAGGTGCGGTCGTATCCTGGACCGTGAAGGTGAAGTCCTTCGTGCTGGTGTTGTGGTTGGCATCGGTCGTGGTTGCGGTGACAGTATGCGTGCCAATGGCGAAGGTGTCGCCAGAGGCAACGGCGTTATTGCCTTCCTTGAAGGTCACCACATCGCTATTGCCGTCCACGGCATCGCTGGCAGTAGCGGAGAAGGTCACGGCAGCGCCTGCGGCGCTGGTCGCCTCTGCCTTGTCGGCGGCGGTGACGGTGATGTCAGGTGCGGACGTGTCCTGCACGGTGAACGTAAAGTCTTTGGTGCTGGTGTTGTGGTTGGCATCGGTCGTCGTTGCGGTGACGGTGTGCGTGCCAATGGCGAAGGTGTCGCCAGAGGCAACGGCGTTATTGCCTTCCTTGAAGGTCACCACATCACTGTTACCGTCAACGACATCGCTGGTGGTGGCCGAGAAGGTCACGGCAGCACCGGCGGCGCTGGTCGCCTCTGCTCTATCGGCTGCGGTGACGGTGATGTCGGGCGCGGTCGTGTCCTGCACGGTGAACGTAAAGTCCTTTGTACTGGTGTTGTGATTGGCGTCGGTCGTGGTCGCGGTAACAGTATGCGTGCCAATGGCGAAGGTGTCGCCAGAGGCAACGGCGTTATTGCCTTCCTTGAAGGTCACCACATCACTGTTACCGTCAACGACATCGCTGGTGGTGGCCGAGAAGGTTACGGCTGCGCCGGCGGCGCTGGTTGCCTCTGCCTTGTCGGCTGCGGTGACAGTGATGTCAGGCGCGGTCGTGTCCTGCACCGTGAACGTGAAGTCTTTGGTGCTGGTGTTGTGCGCAGCATCGGTTGTGGTTGCGGTGACAGTATGCGTGCCAATGGAGAAGGTGTCGCCAGAGGCAACGGCGTTATTGCCTTCCTTGAAGGTCACCACATCGCTATTGCCGTCCACGGCATCGCTGGCAGTAGCGGAGAAGGTGACGGCAGCGCCGGCAGCGCTAGTTGCCTCTGCCTTGTCGGCGGCGGTGACGGTGATGTCAGGCGCGGTCGTGTCCTGCACCGTGAACGTAAAGTCCTTGGTGTTGGTGTTGTGGTTCGCGTCGGTCGTCGTTGCAGTGACGGTGTGGGTGCCAATCGAGAAAGTGTCTCCAGAGGCAACGGAGTTATTGCCTTCCTTGAAGGTCACCACATCGCTGTTGCCGTCCACGGCATCGTTGGCGGTAGCGGAGAAGGTCACGGCTGCACCGACTGCGCTGGTTGCCTCCGCTTTATCGGCTGCGGTGACGGTGATGTCAGGTGCAGTCGTATCCTGCACGGTGAACGTAAAGTCTTTGGTGCTGGTGTTGTGGTTGGCATCGGTCGTCGTTGCGGTGACGGTATGCGTGCCAATCGAGAAGGTGTCGCCAGAGGCAACGCTATTGTTACCTTCTTTGAAGGTCACCATATCGCTGTTGCCGTCCACGGCATCGTTGGCGGTAGCGGAGAAGGTCACGGCAGCGCCTGCGGCGCTGGTCGCCTCTGCCTTGTCGGCGGCGGTGACGGTGATGTCAGGTGCAGTCGTATCCTGCACGGTGAACGTAAAGTCCTTGGTGCTGGTGTTGTGGTTGGCATCGGTCGTCGTTGCGGTGACGGTGTGCGTGCCAATGGAGAAGGTGTCGCCGGACGCGACCGCATTGTTGCCTTCCTTGAAGGTCACCACATCGCTGTTGCCGTCCACGGCATCGGTGGCGGCAGCGGAGAAGGTGACGGCAGCGCCGGCAGCGCTAGTTGCCTCCGCTTTATCGGCTGCGGTGACGGTGATGTCAGGCGCGGTCGTGTCCTGCACCGTGAACGTGAAGTCTTTGGTGTTGGTGTTGTGATTGGCATCGGTCGTGGTTGCGGTGACAGTATGCGTGCCAATCGAGAAGGTGTCTCCAGAGGCAACGCTATTGTTACCTTCCTTGAAGGTCACCACGTCGCTGTTGCCGTCGACTGCATCGCTGGTAGTGGCCGAGAAGTTCACGGCCGCGCCAGCGGCGCTGGTTGCCTCTGCCTTGTCGGTTGCGGTGACAGTGATGTCAGGCGCGGTCGTATCCTGTACGGTGAACGTAAAGTCTTTGGTACTGGTGTTGTGTGCAGCATCAGTCGTCGTTGCAGTGACGGTGTGCGTGCCAATCGCGAAGGTATCGCCAGAGGTAACGGCGTTATTGCCTTCCTTGAAGGTCACGACATCGCTGTTGCCATCAACGGCATCGTTGGCAGTAGCCGAGAAGGTCACGGCAGCACCGGCGGCGCTGGTCGCCTCTGCTCTATCGGCTGCGGTGACGGTGATGTCAGGCGCGGTCGTGTCCTGTACGGTGAACGAAAAGTCTTTGGTACTGGTGTTGTGTGCAGCATCAGTCGTCGTTGCAGTGACGGTGTGCGTGCCAATCGCGAAGGTGTCGCCAGAGGTAACGGCGTTATTGCCTTCCTTGAAGGTCACCACATCGCTGTTGCCGTCCACGGCATCGCTGGCAGTAGCGGAGAAGGTCACGGCAGCGCCTGCGGCGCTGGTTGCCTCTGCTTTATCGGCTGCGGTGACGGTG